>OGOZ01000183.1_pt1 | contig 44377 bp, 53 predicted proteins | sample 1552801 | NCBI WGS metagenome assembly OGOZ01 (sample SAMEA2580196, study PRJEB22360) | human gut metagenome | biome: human gut; feature: human-associated habitat; material: faeces | place: Denmark | collected 2008/2010 | reverse complement strand
ATGCTTAAGAGAGCCTACGGTAACTACGGGTCTCGCTCTAGCTATACAGGCTGTGTAGTAGATCCTAGATGGCATAACTTCACCACTTTCTTGAATACTATCCATGAGGTAGAAGGATATGAAGAGTGGGAGAAGGATTCTAGCATGCACCTTGATAAGGACATTAAGAAGGGTTACTGCAAGATTTATTCTAGGGATCATTGTAAGTTTGTCTCTGCCGCTGAAAATGTGGCAGATTCTGTGAAAAGACGATGGGGTAAGACTAACGACCTTACCTTAACATAAAGGTGGAAGTTCCATCTAATTCATTTACTCAGGTTCTTCGAGATCAGCTATTCGAGTTGGTGAAGGAGTTTGACGCTGTTATCAAACCTAATGGCACCATCATTTACCTTGGTACTCCTCAGAATGAAATGTCTCTCTATAATGAGCTTCAGGAGAGAGGGTACACTGCTATCATCTACCCTGCAAGATATCCTTATGATGAGACCCAGAGAGCTAACTATGGTACACGCCTAGCTAAGTTCATTGCAGATAAGTACGATAGTAACCCTCAGAAGTACGCAGGTAAGCCTACAGATCCCCTTAGATTCAATGAAGAGGATCTACAGAAACGAGAGCTGTCATATAGAAGAGCAGGCTTCCTACTCCAGTTCATGTTAGACACTAGCTTATCTGATGCTGATAAGTATCCATTGAGACTTAGAGACCTCATTGTAGGCACCTTCAGTACAGATGAAGCACCTATGAAGCTTACATGGATGCCTGATCCTGCTCGTAAGGTCTCCCTTCAGGAGATCCCAAAGGTAATGGGACTAAAGGGTGATGCCTATTATAGGTGCCATACAGCTTCACCTGAGATGGAGAAGTATACCTATAAGATGATGGCAGTTGATCCCTCGGGGCGTGGACGTGATGCCACGGCCTATTGCATCCTATATTACCTCAATGGATACATCTATCTGATGGATGCAGGAGGACTTATGGGAGGCTACTCTGATGTAGTCCTAAATAAACTAGCGAGCACTGCTAAGAAATGGAAGGTTAATGAGGTAGTCATTGAAGGTAACTTCGGTAAACAACATTGCCGAAATAAAACCCATTAAATTCGGTGAAACTCCCTAAGGGACGATACCGAGCCAAGCCTAGAAATAGGAAGGTGTAGAGACTAATTGTAAGATCAAGTGATCTGAAAAAGTGGGAACAATAGCTATAAGAATAATGTGCAGATACTCTAGGATTTGCTAGAGGTAATATAAGAAACCTCCTCTATAAAGGTATTCGTGGTAGAAGAGGTTGGAAGATTAGCTATTGTTAAGATATAGTCCGATCTATACAGTAATGTATAGCCCCAAGGCATAAGCGTAACGAACTTATGTAAACATAATGGATGGTATGTACCTCAAGCTCTTTGAGCCTGTCCTTAGGAAAACTTATAAAGACTGTGGCTTAACTGAAGTCAAGTCTACAGGCCAAAAAGAAGTACGTATCATAGACACACTAGAGCCTGTCCTAGGTAACCATAAGATGATAGTTACCCCTGAGTGCATCAATAAGGATATCGATAGTGTACCTGAAGGTGACTATAAGTACTCCCTGTTCTATCAGCTGACTAGAATCACATCAGACAGAGGAGCACTAGTTCACGATGACGCTATCGATTGCCTAGCTATAGGTGTCAAGTATTTAGTAGACTTCATGGGAATTGATGCTGATGAAGGAATAAATGAAGTAACTTCAGAATGGCTAGAGGAATCTTTAGAAAGTTTTTATGGATTCGTAACTAGAGAAATAGGGGGGAAATTAGGAATAAATACAATTACAGAAAATGTAAGAGAATCAGGTACTTCCAAGGGATTCAATAAATACAAATATTCAGAGGGATACAAGTTTACAAGATAAAATCATCCCTATAAGGGTGAAGTGACTACTCCGAATAAAATCTCCACTCCCAGAAGGGGCCAGAAAAAGGTATATATAAGATATCTACCTGACCCCCTCCTGACAAAAAATAAGAAAATAATAATAAAAAAAATAATGGGGTTACCTATAGACCCTTTGAGATATTCTAAAGGGGATCGTAAAGACTGACTTTAGATTTTTCTTTATGTTCCCTTTTAGTTAACTCAAAGTATCCATATGAGACCATTGAATCATAAACTAGTAGTAGCTATCAAGATCATCATTATTATTGTCCTTTTAGTGGTTTCCTTATTGAATGGTGATGTAGGTACAGTTGATGCACTACTTAGAGCTGCTGTAGGTGGATTACTATAGTCACAGCTAGCAAGCTAGCCCTTTAAGGGGTGCCTATAGTTAGCCTATAGACCCTTTAAGGTGTACCTTAAGTTAACCCTTAGGGTACGCCTCCTTATGTTAGCTTGCTATCTCTTGACGATAACTTGTGGTTAACTCTAGGGTAACTTAAGTGTAGCAACAGGGTCACCTTGATTAGAATTTTATAATAAATTTGTAAGGTGGCACCTTAAGACAGACACGGGCGTGTGTCCCCCCATAGGGTGCCTCTAGATTCCCTGTTGCTGCTCGTATACACCTGCTGTGCCTAATTTACGTATATATGTGTAGGCTAGCATAGGGATGCCCAAGGGGTACCTAAAGGTGCCCTATTGTTTTTTTCATGATACCTATTGTTTACTTAGGGTTCATCTATGTTTTTTCGGGGTAACATAGGTATTTCTACTTATATCATATCTGTTGCTCCCTTAAGTTTCCCTATTATCAACCTTGGGAAGCCCGAAGGCCTACCCGATGACTATTATTAGGATAGCGTTGGGGCACCGAGGGTATCCCATGAACAGGGGATAGGGGAGGGCTTGACATGTGACTTGTGAATTGCTATAGTGTGCTCATGGTTAAACACAAACAGATCACATGGAGGATCTAAAGATGCTACAGTTCAGATTAAAGAGAGTGATTATCAGATCGGATGCAGAGACACAGAGGGTTTCTATAGTGTGCCCTGATGGTGCTCAGTATGTGATCCGGTTTACGACTGATGATGATCATTTTCATGAGTTTGAAGCTTATCTTCTGTGGAATGCAATGCACTACTCAGACTTCAGAGATGAAGAACGTACTCTTCTAGTCATCCGAGAAGTTAAGCATTATGCACTCATGCAAGGCATTGAGAACTTCGAGGGGAAGTGGCTGGGAGATTGGAACGACCTCTAATTTCACTCAGGATCGACGATAGGCACTCTGGTAAGGCCAACATACCACCAAGTGCCCTATCGTTTAACCTGAAGCAATTCTGAGGCCTCTGCGGCCATTCTATAGAGCAACCTAAAGAAGGAAACCACAACATGTATGTCATCATTCACACATTTCAAACCAACTTAGGCAGCAAAGGGACAACCATCAGTGTTCGTAAGACAATACCTATTGAACTCTATGATGAGAACACATTGAGTGTAGTCGTATTCACCAAGGCACAAGCTGCCGTAGACTACCTCAATATGCTCAGAGATAACTCAAAGCTCTCCTATGGGAAGTATGCTGAGCTGTTGAATACTCTTGAGAAAGAAACTGAACAATACTTATGCAGGAAATAACTTATATGATTTGGTATTTAATTCATAAAGAAACCTCCGTAGTTTACTCTAAAGAATACTATGAGGAACATAAAGACAACATCGATTTAACTGAATTCTATGTAATAAATGGGAATTAATATGCAGGAATACGACAATGAATGGGTTAATGAAGGAATAAACGATAGTGGAAAGCCTGAAGATCAAGCCCATTATCAAGGCTTAATTCAGCCTATTGAATTAATGCAGGAGCTACTTTCTCACAAGGAATTCATAGGTTTCTGTAAAGGAAATATGATTAAATATGCCTATAGGGCAGGCCATAAAAATGGGGAATCTGGTAAGAAAGACAAAGAGAAATATGAAGCTTATAAGGAGTTTCTCAATAGGTATCTTTATGGCAGACCGTTGATTGAACGAGAGGATGATGAAGGAGACAACTGATACATAAGGTTGTCATTAGGGGAGATTATATTAATATTGATCTAGGTCAAGAAAAAAAATATAATCTCCACTCCTAGAGAGAGGTAGGATAAGACATTGATGTAGATCAAATCAGGGAGACAAGGGACTATAGTTAACTTAAAGATAACCTAAAGATAAACTATAGAGAACTATAGATATTAACTTTAATGATTATAACTATAATAATAACTTATAAGATTATAATAATGAATATAACTATAATGATTAATCAAGTAGGTTATTACTATAGATACTAATCTAAAGACTAACTAAAGATAACTTAAAGTTAACTAAAGGAAACCAAATGGACACTAAAGCAGCTATTGATTCAATTCGGATTAATGAATGTGGTTATGATGAATTGTGTCTCAAATATGGAAAGCATTTAGTCGATAAAGAAATAGAATTAGAGTTAGAGAGTAAGGATCTTGCTTATCAAGCTTTTATGTCTAAAATTAATAAGGCCAGAGAGAATAAAACTTTAGCAGACACGGGGACAACCAAAATGCTGCTTAAAGAAGCCCTTCCGGCCTTTTGTAAGGGACTAAAAGATTTCTACACTAAAGCTGATTCAGGTAAACCGGGGAAACGCCATATTTGTGCAGTTGTCTTAAAGCAGCTAGAGATTGAGCATGTAGCTTTCTTGTCTCTCAGGTCTATTCTTTCTAATGCTATTCCTCAGGTGAACCTTACGTCCCTTGCGAAAGAACTAGGTACTGAGTTGGAATTAGAGATGAAGTTTCAAGATGTATTGTCTACTTTGTCTGATAAAGAACGTTCCTACTTTCAGGTCAACCTAAACAAGCGTATTGGTATGTCTTTTAAGCAGGCTTTTGTTAACGCTAAAGATAAATGGTTAGCTGATGAGAACCGTAAGGAACGCTGGGAGAAATGGACGGATAGTGTTCGCTGCAACCTAGGTATGAAGCTGATCGATATTTTTATTGTCTCTACTGGCCTTGGGAAGATCTCTAAGTACTCCAAGAGTGGCAGCTTTAACATTACCTATCGTTTTGAGATAGCTCCTGAGATTGTCCAATACATTGTCCATAACGATAAGGAAATGGCAGATTTGCTATTCAAAAATCGTCCTATGGTCATCCCTCCCAAGCCTTGGACTAATCCTATCAATGGCGGCTATTACATCAATCTCAAGAGGCCTATCCCTTTAGTTCGTCTTAATGAAAAGACTGTTATGGATCTCTATGGAGATCTCGATATGCCTGACGTCTACAAGGCTGTTAACGCCATCCAAGAGACCCCTTGGAGGATCAATCAAAGGGTACTTAAGGTAGCTCAGGAGATCTCTAAGTGGAAGCATATCCCTGAGGGACTTGAGATGCCTTTGGCGGAACCTGAGGAGCCTCCAGTGCGCCCAGAGGCAGCAGATAAGGATCCTAACGTTCAGAAGGAATGGCGTAAGTCTATGGTTATCTACTTTCAGCGTGACAATAAGCGTAAGTCTAAGCGTTATGCAGTGAATGCTCAGCTTGCTCTTGCTGATATCTACAAAGACTATGAACGTATCTACTTTCCTCATAATCTTGATTTTCGTGGTCGTGTCTATCCATTGCCCTTGCTGAATCCTCAGGGCACTGATTTCTGCAAGAGCTTGCTAGAGTTTGCTGATGGTGCTCCTTTAGGAGATTCGGGGGTAGCTTGGTTAGCTATCCAAGGTGCTAACTGCTATGGGCTTGATAAGAAACCCTTAGAGGAACGCATTGCGTGGGTCTATGAGAACACTGAGTTGATTCTTAGGACTGCTAAAGATCCTCTTACAGACCTCGAATGGACTGAAACAGATAGCCCTTGGGAGTTCCTAGCATTCTGCTTTGAATGGGCTGATTTCATGGAACAGGGTACAGATTATGTGTCTCATATCCCAGTAGCATTCGATGGCAGCTGCAGTGGTATCCAGCACTTCTCAGCTATGCTAAAGGATGAGATTGGGGGTACTGCAGTTAACCTCGTGCCTGATGATAAAGTTCACGATATCTACGGTATTGTCGCTGAGCATGTGAAACAAGCTGTGATGAAGGATGCTGCTGAGGGTACTGAAGATGAACTAAAGACTGCTGAAGATGGCGCTGAGTACGTCTCAAAGGGTACTAAGTCTCTTGCTGCTGAGTGGCTGGCCTATGGAATTACCCGTAAGGTAACCAAGAGACCGACTATGACACTCTCATACGGAGCGAAGAAGTTTGGCTTTACTGAACAGATCCTTGAAGATACTATCTACCCTCATTTAGAACATCATCCTTTAGCATTCTCTAAGCCTCGACAAGCTGCAACCTATATGGCTGACAAGATTTGGAATTCATTAGGTGAAGTTGTTGTCAAAGCTAGAGAAGCTATGGATTGGCTTCAGACTGCCTCAGGACTACTCGCTACGGACAAGAATATCAACGGAGAGAACCTTCCTACACAATGGGTAACTCCAAGTGGTTTCTTGGTTCGTCAAAGGTATCCTAAAGTTCGCCTGAAGAAACTTAAGACCTTCTGCAGCGGAACTATTCATGTGTCTGATGAATCGGGTGCTCCTGAGGAATCTAAGAAAGAAGGTGAAACTTTTCAGATTAGTGTCTCAGAGGACTTAGGGGAAATCGATTCTCGTAAGCAGAAACAGGGTATCGCTCCTAACTATGTGCACTCTATGGATGCTAGTCACCTCATGTTAACTGTAGACGCTTGTGTTGATGCAGGTATCCATCAGTTCGCTATGATTCATGATTCCTATGGCTGCCCTGCAGGTCAAGGTGATTTGATGTTCTCTCTTGTTCGTGAGGTCTTTGCTGAAACCTACAACCAGAATGATGTGCTGCAGGATCTTCATGATCAAGTCGAGAATATGTTGTCTCCTAAGAAAGCTAAGGAGTTGCCTCCGATTCCTAAGCACGGTACATTAGATCTTGATGTAGTCAAACAGTCTATGTATGCGTTCTGCTAGTAACTTAATATAATCTCCACTACTAGAGAGAACCAAGGAATCTCTCTAGTAACCTTTACTTAATTAATTAAACAAGGAAACCATTTTAAAATGATCGAACGTTACACTACTCCTAAGGGCTTTGCTCAGTATCCTCACCTGAAGGAGCCTGATATGAAGTTCAATCCTGAGGGTGTCTTTAGTGTCACTATGCGCTTTGAGGGTAAGACTGATGAACTTAAGAAGCTCATTGAGAAGCTTGAGGCTATTCAAGACAAGGCTTTTGATGAAGCAGTCTCTGAAGCCAATGCAATGAACAAGAAAAAGATCCATAAGTCTGATCTCTTCTTTGAAGATGAAGAGGGTAATGTCTACCTCAAGTTTAAGCAGAATGCTGTAATCAAGAAAAAGGATGGATCTACAGTTAACGCTAAGATTGCCCATTTTGATTCTAAGGGCAAGCCTATTGACGTCAATGTAGGTCGTGATTCAGTGATTCGTCTTAGCTTCACTGCAGCACCTTACTTCATGCAGTCAACTAAGCAGGTTGGCCTTAGCCTTCGACCGGTTGCAGTCCAAGTGATTAAGCTTAACGAGTTCGGTGGTTCATCTGCAGAGGACTACGGCTTCTCTGCTGAAGAGGAAGGCTATGAGGCATTCAAGGAAGAGGCACCATTTGACAGCCTCGATGAAGATGAAGTAGAATCACGTAAGGCTGTTGGAGCCACTGATTTTTAATAATTACTATGGAGTACCTAAGATGATTACTTTGGAAGAACTTGAGAACCGCCTTGATATGGCTCAATCTACTCTTGCTACGATGCAGGATGTTGTGCAGGGTCTTAAGACTAACATTGAGGAACTTAAAGAGGAACAAAAGGAACCTACTTTCGATCTCTATGATTGGAACCCATGCACCATTAAAGTCCCTGATCATGTGCTGCAAGATATCAATTGTGACTATGTTGCAGTCATGCTGATGCATAAGGATGTCTATAAGAAATACCGTGAAGATGAAGAAAGTATTCCTGTAGATGCCTATAGTGTGCAAGATGGTAGCCTATTTATGGGTTACATGTACTTTTCGTTTAATGGTGCTAAACTTACCTTCAAGTACCCTAATGGATATCCTATCTTTTATAAGGGCAGTGAAGAGAAGCGAGATCCTAAGGATTATTACTTTAAGTACGTCTTTGGGTATATCTAATGACCACCCGCAGTGCAGCATACAGCAAAGCTAAAAGGCACAACGCGGGTACCTACAGATCAGGACTTGAGGAGAAGAATTCAGACTTCCTCAAGTCCTTTTCTATTGAGCCACACTATGAGGAACAGTACTTAGAGTATGTCGTTCCTCAGAGTACTCACAAGTATACCCCTGATTTCGTGTTGCCTAATGGCATCATTATAGAAACTAAGGGTGTCTGGGATGCTGAAGATAGGAAGAAGCATTTATTAATCCGTGAGCAACATCCTGAGTTAGATATCCGGTTTGTCTTTAGTAGAAGTAAGACGTACATTTATAAGGGATCGTCTACTACTTACGCTAGCTTCTGCAACAAGAACGGCATTAAGTTTGCCGATAAGCTGATTCCCGAAGAATGGCTTAAAGAGAAACCTAAAGATATCCCTGAGGGAATCTTGAAGAACAAGAATAATAACAATAACAACAAGAGAATTAATAAATGACTACTACCTTTAAGGAACCACTGATTGACTACCATAGAAACTTTGTTAAGTTCAAGTCTCGCAGTTCTACGGATTATCTTGTGGTTCACTGCAGCGCTACTCAAAATAAGCCTGAGTACACTTGGAAAACTATTGATCAAATGCATCGTCAAAGGGGATGGCTTGGTATAGGCTATCACTTTGTCATTCTTACGGATGGAACTATTCAAAATGGCAGACCCCTTGAAGCTATTGGCAGTCACGTTCTGGGTTATAATGATGACAGTGTTGGCATTTGCCTTATTGGGGGGACTGATCGTAACGGTAAGTCTGTAGACAACTTTACAGAGAAGCAAAAGGAATCTCTTAAGAAACTTTTAGACTGGCTTAAGAGTAAGTATCCTAAAGCTAAGGTCTTAGGGCATAGAGATTTCCCCGGGGTAGCTAAAGACTGCCCTTGCTTTGATGTTCAGTCGTGGTACGGCCGTGGTGCTGTCTACGTTATCTATGAAGATGCAAGTTCTCTTGATAGATGCAAGTTGTCTCAAGCTGATCTTAAGGAAGCCAATGGGACACTTGAGTTCACTAAAGGTGACTTAGTTCGTATCGCATAAAATCTCCACTACTAGAGAGAAGAATAAACTATGTGGGAGAAGGTAGCCATACTAGCAGTAGTCTTAGCTTTCATTACAGGTGTCATTGGTGGCAGGAAATATGAAAGCAATAAGCACACTGAAGAGCTTGTAGCTATTCAAGCTCAGAATGAAGTCAAACTAAAGGAGCTAACAGCTAGGAAAGATGAAACAATTAGCCTTATCATTAAAAGTAAAGCTTCTGATGCTGCTGACTTGGTTGCCCTTACTAAACATGTTGATCGGGTGCAGTACAACCTCAGTAGCACCGATAGAAAGCTTCTCAGGGATGCCTCAGGAGCTAATGCAAAGTCAGTCGAAGCGTGTAGACAGTTACTCTCAGAGAGTGCAGGACTTCATAGAGAAGGTGTTGAATTACTCAGAGACCTCAACACGAGACTAGAGGCTTTTATCAAACTGAATACTCTAAAAAGAATTAACTAATTCTGCGTCCATTCCCAACACAGTTCTTCTAAAGCTGTACCTAAAAAGTTGGAAGGAGGTGAGAGGTTCGATTCCTCATGGACGCTCCAAACATTTGGGCTGATGGAGAAATTGGTGAGACTCAGCGCACTTAAAATGCGCCGCTTAGAGCATGGGGGTTCGAATCCCCCTCGGCCTACCAAAGCTATACCATAGTAAACACTAAGGAAACCATAATTATGGAACCTATTGAACGTAAATCAGATTGGCATTATCCTGATGGAGATTCATATCGTGATGAGCTTCACAACAATCAGAAAGAGAAGTGGGAGTATGAATATGAAGCCTTCCTAGATTCTGAAGATGATGCTGATGATGAGATTGATGAGGAGGATGATGAAGATGAGTGATGATCCTATCTCTAAGGTCTATTGCGTAGGTAACTCTAAAGCTATCATTCGTGCACGCTGGGATAACCTCTATACGTTTGAATTGGAGTATCCTCGTTTCATCCATAGTGAATTCATGACACACAGGTGCCTCACTGCAGATACAGTGCTGACTTTCGATCTCCCTAGTGGAAGCAGGGGTAGCAAACACAGATCCTATCAAATTACACTGGGAGATTTTTGGGATAAGTGGGAAAACGGTAGTTCCCCTCATGCTACTCGATGGGGCGGAGTACGGCGATATGACATGAAAGGTCGTTTGAACAAGATGCGTCTTCGTTCTGTGGATGAGTCTACGATGGAAGTTACTCACACGACCATTACTGATTGTTGGAAGGTTGGGGTTAAGCCTGTGTATAAGATTACAGCAGGAGATTTCTCCGTAACTTGCACTGCAGACCATCTAATTCTTACTGATAGTGGTTGGAAGGAGTTGCAGGACATTGCTGTAGGTAGAGATAAGGTGTACTGCAATACTCGTAAGAAGTATACAGAACTTCGTTTTGATCCTTACAAGAAGATTAATGGAGAATGGGTTTCTTGTTGGAATAAAAAGGTTAAGCCTGAAGTGTCTGAAAGGCAGGGGTTTCGATGTGCTGATTGTGGTGCTGAGAACAAGCCTTTAGAAATTCATCACGTGATTCCGAGGTATGAAAACCCTGATCTTGCTTTTGACATTAATAATGTGGTTGCACTTTGTCAGGATTGTCATAAGCTCAGGCATAGTAAGCAGGGTTGGCAAGGTGTTAGCCAATGTAATGTTATGGCAGTAGAGGTAGATTCCATTGAGTATGTTGGTGAAGAAGAGGTATTTGATATTTCGGTTTCATCTGAATACCATAACTTCCTAGCAAACGGGATTACAGTGCATAACTGTTTCAGTCGTAATGCCTCTAGCTCGCGTGCGGTACCTGTAGAGCGAACTATTCAGAATATCTTGAATGATCCTTGGGTGCCTTCGGATGTCTATAAGAATTGCAAGGGCATGCAAGGCAAAGATATTGTCAATGAAGAGGACTATGATATCTTTTGTGAAGAGTGGCAAGATGCTGCATTTAAGGCAATCGAGGTTGCTCATAAGATGATTGACAATGGGTTTCATAAGCAGCACATCAATCGCATCCTTGAGCCCTTCACTAAGATTAAAGTTATTGTCACTGCTACTGAGTGGAGCAATTTCTTTGATCTCCGGTTGTCTCCTGATGCTGATCCAGAGATCCAGCACCTTGCTAAGGCTATTAAGATGGCTATGAATGCCGTTAGCAACACCTACATTTATATCAATGCTCACGGGGGGCGTACGCTTCCGTATGTGAACTTTGATGAGATGGATGCTATCGATGATCTGCGGATTCTCACACTTATCTCTGCTGCACGTTGTGCCCGAGTGTCTTACCTTAATCACGATGGGTCTAAGCCGGATATCCTAAAGGACCTTACTCTTGCTAAGCGGCTTATTGATAGTGGGCATATGACACCTTTTGAACATCAGTGCCGATACAGCTTTGATACAGGCTTTCAATATAACCTTCGTGATTTCCAAAGTGCACGTTATATGCTAGATCATGGAATCGACCTTTCTGCACCATGAGCCTTGTCCTAATTGCGGCTCTAGTGATGCTCTTGCTGTTTTTAGTGACGGTCATAAGTATTGCTATAGCTGTACCACTTATTTTAGACCTGATGGATCTTTGGACAAACCCAAGGGGGTAAAGATGTCAGCATCCAATATGATTCCTTTAGAGGAACTACAGATCTCTGCTTTGCCTGCTAGGGGTATCACTAAAGATACTTGTACTAAGCTAAAGTATTTCGTGGGGGAGTATAAGGGTAACCCTTGTCAAGTGGCTTGCTACTATGATGACAAGGGTTCTCTTGTAGGACAAAAGCTTAGATTCCCTGATAAGTCTTTTGCTGTACTAGGGAAGATCTCTGGGTGCCTCTATGGTTCTCAGTTGTGGTCTAGTGGTAAGAAACTAGTAATCACTGAGGGTGAGATAGATGCCCTTAGTGTGTCTCAAATGCAAGGCAATAAGTGGCCTGTAGTGTCTATCCCTAATGGTGCTCAGGCTGCTAGGAAAGCCATTGAAGCTAACCTAGAGTATCTAAATAACTTTGAAGAGATCATCCTAATGTTTGATATGGATGATCCGGGACGTAAAGCATGTGAAGATTGTGCAAAGATTCTCCCAGTGGGTAAAGCGTACATTGCTAATCTACCTCTTAAGGATCCTAATGAGTGTCTTAAGGCTGGGAGATCAGGTGACCTTGTATCGGCCATATGGAACGCTAAGCCTTACAGACCTGATGGAATTGTTTCAGGTCAAGATCTCTATGAGAAGTGTGTGGAAGGTCTTGATAGTCTTAAAGACAGTGTGGCCTATCCTTTTCAAGCTCTCCAAAGCAAGACAAACGGTGCTAGACACGGTGAGCTTTATGTCATTACCTCAGGATCAGGTATGGGAAAATCCACTTTACTCAGAGAGCTTGAATATTTCTTTGGTGTCTCTAAAGGCGAGACTTGTGGCGTGGTTGCTCTTGAGGAATCTACGGCAAAGACGGGACTTGAACTTATGTCCATATTTCTTAATAGACGTCTCATTATCAGCGTGGATCCCGATAGTGTTTCTAAAGAAGAACTCAAGAGTGCTTTTGATGTCACGATTGGCAACGGAAAGTTCTTCCTCTATGATCACTTTGGATCACTTGATTCTGGGAATCTGCTTAGTAAGCTTAGATACATGATCGTAGCTTTAGGATGCAAGAGAATCTTCCTAGACCATATCTCTATTGTTGTCTCTGGTATGGACAATAGTGACGATGGCGGGGAGCGTAAAGCTATTGACAAACTAATGACAAACCTTAGATCCCTTGTTGAAGAAACAGGGTGTACTATGTATGTTGTTAGTCACCTTAAGCGCCCCGATAAGAAAGGTCACGAAGAAGGAGCTCAGGTGTCTTTAAGTCAACTTAGGGGTTCCGGTGCTATCGCTCAGCTTGCAGATATGGTGATTGGCCTGGAGAGGAATCAACAGGGAGATAATCCTAATGTCATGGCCATTAGAGTACTTAAGAATCGTTTCAGTGGTTTGACTGGTATAGGTGGTTATCTCTATTATGATCCCGAAACAGGCCGACTAAAGGACTACGATTGCCCATTTGAGGATGGCTTAGGTGACTGCCCATTCTAGTAGTTTCTTGATACAACAATCTTGGCAAAGCTATAGAAGGATATAGAAAATGCTTCAACTATACGACAAACATATCATTACTGATATCGAAACCAATGGACTATTGGATACCGTAACTAAATTCTGGTGCGCATGGATCTACGATAGTGCCTCTCAGGAGTACAAAGGGTATAAGGATCTCGATGAATACATTGATGCTCTTAATGTATATGGTACTAGCGGTTATAACTTGGTATTTCACAATGGTATCAAGTACGATGTCCCTTGTCTTAAGCGACTATCAGGTAAAGACTTTGTATTTGATCCTAGGGATTGTGTTATCGATACACTTGTCTTTGCTCGTCTAGTTTGGAGCAACATTAAAGATCTCGATATGGGCTTAATTCGTTCTGGGAGGCTTCCTAAGGATCTCTTTGGTTCCCATTCATTGAAAGCCTATGGCTATCGTATGCGTGAACTAAAGGGCACCTATGGGGAACAGGAGGAGGCTTGGGACAGCTTCTCAGAAGAGATGTATCAGTACAACTATCAGGACGTAGTTGTTACTAAGATGCTTTTTGATAAACTCTTAGGCAAAGGTTACCCTTGGGAGGCCGTACAGCTTGAGCATGATATCGCATGGGTGATGGCTAAGCAGGAGCGTAATGGTTTTGTCTTTAATAGAGATAAAGCTGTAGTTCTCTATAGTGAGCTTGCAGGGCGCAGAGATGAGTTGACTAAAGAGCTGCAAGAGAGTGTCCCTCCTCTATTGACTGGCTATAAGACCTACAAGAGAGACAACGCTAAGAAAGGTATTAAAGCAGGAGTACAATATCCTGTTTATGAAACCTTTAATCCCAATAGTCGACAACAGATTGCTAAGGTTCTCATTGAGCAAGGGTGGGAGCCTCAGGAGGTGACTGATACAGGGTTGCCTAAGGTTGATGAAGAAACTCTAAAGACTGCTAAAGATATCCCTATGACTAGCAAGATCCTAGAGCTTCTCATGTTAAACAAACGTATTGGTCAGCTTGCTGAGGGTAGTAATGCGTGGCTAAAGCTGATGAAGGAGGATCCTAATGATCACCTATGGCGTATTCATGGTTCCGTTAACCCTAATGGGGCTGTCACTGGCCGTGCAACTCATAGCTATCCTAATGTTGCTCAAGTTCCCGCGAACAGATCTCCGTATGGGAAATTATGCAGAGAATTATTTACTGTTCCACAAGGATGGTATGAGGCTGGTATTGATGCTTCTGGTCTTGAGCTGCGTTGCCTTGGGCATTTCCTATCCCCATATGATAATGGTGCATATGTAAATGAAATCCTCTCAGGGGATATCCATACGCATAACCAAAAGATGGCAGGGCTTGCTACACGTGACCAAGCGAAAACTATGATCTACTGCATGATGTACGGAGGAGGAGACGCTAAGCTTGGTGAGGTTATCGGGGGAGACGCTAGGGCAGGTAAGGCACTTAAAGAGAAGTTCTTTAAGGCTATTCCTGCTTATAAAGATCTAGTAGAGGATATCTCTCATAGTCTTGTCTCCTCTTCAGAGTGGGTAGGGGGTACTCATAAAGTGAAGTGGCGTAAGCGGTATCATCCTGATAGTCCTCAGCTTGAGATCACCCATTGTGTCTTGGGTTTGGACAGACGCGTTATCTATGTACGCTCTGAACACTCAGCTTTGAATACTCTATTGCAATCTGCAGGTGCTCTCGTTTGTAAGAAATGGGTGTGTCTTGTAGAAGAGAATATGCGTAAGGCTGGCTATAAGCACGGCTGGGATGGTGACTTTGCTATGGTGGCATGGATTCATGATGAGTGTCAGATAGCTTGTCGCACTAAGGAAATCGCTGAAGATTGCTGTAGGATTGCTCAGGAATCCATGAGACAAACTCAGGCATTCTTTAATTTTAAATGCCAACTTGATACTGAAGGAAAGATTGGCTGTAACTGGGCAGCTTGTCATTAATTACTACTATGGAAAACACTGGTATGACTAAAGAAACTAAGGCAGCACTGCTGCGTGACTATAAGGCTCCTAAGAATGACGTTAAGCACATCCATATTATGTGGAAGTGGAAGGTTAAGCATGATGAGTATGGCAATGTCCCTGCTTATGGTGCTGTAGTCACTCTTAATGGTGAGACTGTGCTTAACTATGAGCCGGAACCTGAAACTTGGAAGGATTGGGCTCCTGAAGAGATCATTCATGACCTCCTTATGAAGCTCGGTTACAGTGTGACTTCAGATACCACTACAGAGGAGGAGGGTAGTTATGAAGATGCCTAAGTATTTCTATACAGCAGAGAAGAGTACTGGGGAGGTTATTGTTCACAAGCGTAACGCTGAGATGAGTAACTACTGCAGCGCTCTTGCTTACATTGGTGAAGTCCATCCTAAACTTCAGTCAGACTATTGTCGATACAATGCACGAATGATTGCTGAGATGGCCTCCCGAGGTCACATTACGTCAATCAATAAGTACATTCGACAGGCAGGCAATCGGTGGCTGCTTACTCGTTCTGGCGCTGAGCTTGCATCATCCTATGAGCGCTACTAAAGAATACATTGGGCTGATAGACGGAGATCTATTGGCCTATAAAGCCTCTTCAGCTGTCCAAAAGGATATCTATTGGGGAGATGGTCTATACACTTGTCATGCTTATTTGGATGATGCAATAGATCAATTTGAAGAGATAATGGGCGGTATTAAAGGTGCACTAAAGACTAACCATAATGTATCATTAAATGATAATGTGTTTGTCTTTAGTGATCCTAATGACAACTTTAGAAAGCATCTAATGCCTGACTATAAAAGCAATAGACAAGATAAAAGAAAGCCTACTTGTTATAATGCTTTGGTTGAATGGATTAAGAATAACTATGAATCTAAATCCATTGAATCACTAGAGGCTGATGATGTAATTGGTATTAATAGTACTCCTAATACCACTTTAATTGTCTCAATGGATAAAGACTTCAAAACATTACCTACTCATTTCTATAGGGTTAATGAAGATCAAATCTATTGGCTTGATGAAGATAAAGCTAACTATTGGCATATGTTTCAGACACTAGTAGGAGACACCGCTGATGGCTATAAAGGTTGCCCCGGTATTGGAGCAGTAAGAGCAGAGAGGATTCTTAAAGGTGTACCTAAAGAGAAACTATGGGAGACTGTAGTCAACACTTATAAGAAAGCTGGCCTTACTGAAGATGATGCTTTGCTGCAAGCTAGAATGGCCTATATTCTTCGACAAGGGGACACTAAAGATACCCTTTGGACACCTGATAAAATCGTCCCTATTAAGACGACAGATAGTTGATAATAAATTCACCCCACTAGGAGATAGATAATCGTGAAAGACGAATCTATGAAAATTGATATCAAAGATACCACTAAAAGTGATCCTGATGAACCCCTCTTCGACAACTTTCCGGCTGTCCCGAAAGACTTGTTGGAGGGACTTCAGAAGATCTTTGATGTACGCAAGATGATCCGCTATAAGCCTACCATTGATTACTGTGGTGGTGTACAGGATGTACTTGACTTCCTTGAAAATAAGTTCAATGAACAAAACCATATAGGTGATTAAAATCGGTGCACTGTTTTCAAAGCCTAAGACACCTGAAGTGAAAGTTCAGGCACCTGCCTTAGACAACCCTGTAGTTGAACCTCAGGAACCGGAGCTTGGTGCTCAGGAGACTGAAGAACAGAAGGCTCGTAAGGGTAAGAAAGGTCTTAAGGTATCCTTAGACAAAGCTAAGGGTGTAGGCACTAACGTAATGTAAAAAATTAAAAAAGGATGACGAATACTATGGGGGACTATAGGGGGTCTATAGGTAAACTTTATGTTAAACCTATTGTAGACTTAAAGACAGCTATGGAGGTTCTAGATAAATGTATGGAATCTATTATAGATAATCCTAATAATTTATCCTTCATAAGAAACTTAGATAAAGACTATATTAGGTCTTTTGTTAAAGATGTAGTATTGAATAATAACCAATATGATTATCGTATTATTGGTTTCTATAGTCAATCTGCAGATGAACTAGTGGGATGCTGTTTGTTATCCTATGGTTACCCTTGGTATTCTGATAAGCAAAGAATCCTTAATGAAGAATGGACTGTATCTTTTAAAAGAGGAGCAGGCATTGCTAGAGCGTTGTCTGATTATTTAATTGAGTGTCTAAAGAATGATGAGTGTGACTATATTCAAACTGGGAGTGTCAATGATTGGTGTGCTCCTATGTTAAAGAATAGTTATGTCTCTAAAGGATTCCATATTTATAATTGCTATTATTTAAGTAAAGAGGATATTAATGGGATTTTTCAGTAAAATCACTAAACCCTTTAAGAAAGTAATTAAGGTAGCCACTGGTGGCCTTATTGGTGGCCACAGTAACTCTGGTCAATCGACTACTGAAGCGCCTGTTCCTGCTCCTGAGTTAGGGTTTGTGACGACAGATACGACTAACACTACTGAAGCAGAATCAGAGAAGCAACAGTTAACTAAAGGAAAGAAGAGAGGCAAGAAGTCTCTTAAGGTTGACATGACTGGTGCCGGTGGTACGGGACGTAATATTGTGTAATAATGGCAGAAACTAAACTAGGTAATCAAACTGCTGAAGGTGCACAAAAGGTATACGAAAGATTGTCTACGGACAGAGATCAGTATACCCAGAGAGCAGAGAAGAATGCTACCTATACTATCCCTCAGTTGTTCCCTAAGGAATCTGATGATGGTGGCACTGCCTATACGACACCTTATAATTCTATTGGGGCTAGAGGTCTCAATAACTTAGCATCTAAGTTGTTGTTATCTTTGCTTCCCCCGGGTCAGCCTTTCTTTAGACTTGGGTTAGATACTGCATCTAATGAGGCACTACAGGCATCTGGCAATGATCAGGTTAAGGATGCCATAGAGTACGGCTTGTCTATGATGGAGGCTGCTATGGTGAAGTATATGGAGCATAATGGTCTTAGACCTACGCTCTTTGAGTGCATCAAGCAGCTCATTATTGCTGGCAATGCGTTGCTCTTTTTGCCTCCTCTAGAGGGTGGCATGAAGTGCTACACTCTCAGAAACTTTGTAGTTGAAAGAGATGCTATCGGCAATGTACTTCAGATTGTCGCTAGAGATACTTTAGCTCAGGGGACTATCCCTCCGAGTATCTTAAGTCTTTTAGGCAATGCAGGTAATGAGGTTAATCGTTCTGAGAAGGTTAACATCTACACTCATACCTATCTTGTCCGTGGGGATACCTTAGAGGGATCCACTTGGGAATCCTATCAGGAAGTAAATAATACCATTATCCCCGGATCAGAACAGACGTATCCCTATGGCAAATGTCCTTGGATCCCTGTGAGATTCACTAAGAAAGATGGGGAATCCTATGGTCGATCCTTTGTTGAAGATTACCTTGGTGACTTGATCTCTTTAGAGAACCTTCAGCATGCCATTAACGATATGGCTATGATTTGTGCTAAGGTATTGTACCTAGTGTCTCCTTCCTGTCAGACTAACATTAAGGCTCTTACTAAAGCTGAGAATGGGGCTTTCGTAAGAGGTCGACAGGACGATATTGTTGCAATGCAGACAAACAAACAGACTGACCTTCAGGGCTGCTATGCGGTATCTCAGGGTATCGAACAGAGATTGTCTTATTGCTTCATGCTTAATTCTAGTGTGCAACGGCAGGCTGAGAGGGTTAAATAAAAGTGGCTCTCTATAAATTCTACTAATTCGGTGAACATCCCTCTGGGACAATACCGAGCTAACGAGGTTTTTAACTATGAGAAAAACCAACCTTAATGAATTATTGCCTTTTCCATGTGTCCATAATTATACCTTATTTGAAGATGGAACAATCTTTAATGAGGATAATGGCAAATGGATTAAAGGTACATCTATAACCAAGACAAACAGATATGTGAAGGTACATTTAGGTGCAGATCATTGCTCTAAGTTTATCCCTTTGCATCGTCTTGTTGCTCAAGCATTTATTCCAAATCCTAATAATTACCCTCAAGTTAATCACAAGGATGGGAACCGTTATAACAACTCTGTGGGCAACCTAGAGTGGTGTACTGCTAAACAGAATATTCGACACTGTTGGGGCAACGGTTTACACATGGAACAACATGGGGAACTTATTGGGACGCATAAGCTAACTACGGAAGAAGTACTCTTTATTTACAAATTCCGAGATAGTGGATTGACGCCTACACAGTTTAAGAATCGCCACAAAATAGACGTTTCTCGTGGGACTATCCAAAATATTTGGAAGGGTAAATCTTGGGCTAGGGTTACAGGTGCTAAGAAGGTTAAGTGAGTGTAACGACTATCCGAAAGGAGTAGAGCCAAGTGGCTCGAAATGTAGAAACCTTTAGGTAAGATATAGTCTATTCTTATAGGTAACTATAAGTGGGGAAGTAACGCCTCCCCGATAATATTAAAGAACAGCAGAAGAAATCAGATATATGGCTCAGGAACTTGAGGATACCTTAGGGGGTGTCTATAGTCTCCTGTCTCAGGAACTTCAGTTGCCTTTAGTGTCCTGTATCTTCAATCAGATGCAGTCTAATGGCAGCCTTCCGACTATCTCTGAGCAGTTCGCTACGATTGAACCTACGGTCATCACTGGTGTTGATGCCTTGGGTCGTGGTCATGACTTTGCTAACTTGTCTCAGGCACTTCAGGTACTTGCTCAGTTCCCTGATATCATGCAGATGATCAATCAGCAGAACTTAGCTATGCGTATCTTCACGAGTGCTCAGATTGATGCTACGGGTCTCGTTAAGTCTCCTGAACAGGTTGCTCAGGAACAGCAGGCTATGATGGAGCAGTATGCGGCACAACAGGGTGTTGATGCTCAGGCTCAGATGGCAATTGACAACAACAAAGCTCAACAGGAACAGGGGGTGTAACAGGTGAGCGAAGAAACTACTAATTTGAATAGTGATGGTCTTAGTGTCGACAATGGGGTTGACATTATGATCTCAGGAACTCAGCAACTCTCTCTTGATGGAGATGAAGCCTCAGGGCTTCTTAAGGAGGGTGATGCTGTCCCTGTAGAGGAACCTCAGGAGGAGCCTCAGGCAGAACCTACGGCAGAACCTCAGGGCGAACCTCAGGTTGCCCTTAATGATAAGATTGAGAAGCACACGAAGACCTTAGATGCCCTTGGTAAGGATCTTAAGGCTAAAGGTGTGGACTTCAATCAGGCCATTAAGGAATACAATGAGTATGGGGCCTTGTCTAGTAAGACTATGGCTGACCTTGCTCAGGCAGGTTATCCTGCAGAGGTCATTGAGGGTTTCATTGAATCACGACAGAACCTTGAGAGTGAGTTCACTAATGCTGTCTATAGTGCGGCAGGCGGAGAACAGGCGTACAACAAGGTTATTGAGTGGGCACAAGGAAACCTCTCTAATAAGGTTCTGAGTTCCTTTAATCGAGCTATTGACAACAACAATCTTGAAGCTGTTACTCTTATGTTTGAGGGTATGAAAGCTAAGATGATTGCTAAGCAAGGAACACGTAATCCTACTATTATGGGTGGTGGGGTTACTACGGGTGGCTATAAGGGCTTCTCAAGTAAGCAGGAAGTAGTGGAGGCTATGAGTGACCCCCGCTATGGTGCTGACCCCAGTTACACTAGAGCTATCGAAATGAAGATGTACTATACTCAGTTGTAACGTACCCATAATAAAAACATTTCCTAATAACAATAATATAACTACAATAAGAATATAATAAAATGGCTGCGTTAACCGCTAATTCTATTTCTAATCCTGGTCAGAATCTGAGCGCTGGTGATCGTGATGAGCTGTTCATGAAGATCTTCTCTGGTGAAGTCCTTACGGCTTTCACGAGAACGTCTGTCATGATGGACAAACAGATTGTTCGTACTATTCCGCACGGTCGTTCTGCTAGCTTCGCAGTGATGGGTCGTACTCATGCTAAGTATCTTACCCCAGGTAACTCCTTAGATGATCAGCGTAAGAAGATGGAGAACACGGAGCGAGTGATTGCTATCGATGGTCTCCTCACGGCTGATGCTCTTATCACGGATATCGATGATGCAATGAATCACTATGATGTCCGTACGGAATACTCGAAGCAGCTTGGTGAAGCTCTTGCTCAGGCTTTCGACTGTGCCTCTATCAATGAACTTGCTAACACGGGTGCTAAGACTGCCGCGGGTATGCCTGAGAACATCCCTGATAATACTACTCTTGAAAATCCGGGTACGGGCAAGGCATTTGAGTATGTTACGGGTAAGGATGAAGCTACGACTGTGGAGTATGGCAACATCCTCCTGCAGGGTCTGATTGATGCCCGTGCTCAGTTTACGAAGAATTGGGTTCCGGCAGGTGACCGTTATTTCCTTGTCTCCCCCGAAGGTTATTCGGCTATCTGCCGTGCCCTTATGCCGGATGCTGCTAACTTTGCTGCTATCTTTGATCCGAATACGGGCAAGCTCCAGAATGTCTGTGGCTTCCAGATTGTGGAAACCCCGAACTTCTTGAACAACGGTGTTGATGGTAAGCACGCTCTTAAGGAGCAGATCTCTACGGCTGTCCTTCAGGGTATCGCCTTCCACCGTTCCGCTGTGGGTGCCCTTAAGCTGAAGGATCTCGCTATGGAACGTGCTCGCAGAGCTGAATATCAGGCTGATCAGATCATCGCTAAGATGGCTGTGGGTCACGGCGGCCTTCGTCCTGAAGCCGTGGGTCTCTTCGTTAAGACTGCTCAGGTTGGTGCGTAATGTACTCGGAATCCGACATTAAGGATTCCTATTTCTATGTCAACGGGGGTTCTAAGAAAGGCTCCCGTTTGACTGTAGAAGAAAAGATTAAATTAGGTTTGATTAAAGCCCCAACTGAAGTCAAACCTAAGGTAGTCTCTAGGAAGCCTAAGATCCCTGCAGCTCCCAAATAATACATAATAACAACTATAAAAATACTACTACAAAGGATAAATTATGATTGTCACTCCTTCTAACAAACTAGATGCAGTGAATGAGATTTTATCTGCTGTAGGCTCTAGTCCTGTCAACTCACTTGAAGATGAACTGAATGTAGACGTTCTGAATGCAGTGAGGATTCTCGATAGTGTCTCTAAAGAGATTCAATCAAGAGGATGGGACTTTAATATTGAAGATTCAGTAGCTTTATTGCCGGACGCTGATACTAACTTAGTTCCCTGCCCTAATAATTATCTTAGGTTTGTCAGCAGTGGTTATAAGTTGATCAGACGATCCGGCTATTTTTTCGACATTCTTTCGCAGACCAATGAGTTCCCTGAGGGTTTGACTTTAGATACTCTGGTTAGAGGATTAGACTTTGAGGAGTTACCTGAGGTATTCCGTAAGTTCATTACTTGTCGTGCAGCTAGAATCTTCCAGATGAGATATCTTACTTCAGATGACCTGAATACGCATCTGATGACTGAGGAATCTAGTGCCTATGCAGATATCATTGACTATGATCTAACTACGGGTAACTATAATATCCTCAATGATGACCAATACATTTCTCAGTATATCCAGAGGAGCTAATAGGGATGCCATTAGTATCGCAATCAACAGTATCCTATAAGGGTGGCGTATCTCAGCAACCGGATATCATTAGGTTTGCTGATCAGGTAGAGGAGCAGATCAATGGTTTCTCTAGTGAAGTCGATGGCCTGCAAAAGAGACCTCCTACAGTTCACATTAAGAGACTTGGGGACAGAGTAGGTCCACTCACTACTAAGTATCATGTCATTAACAGAGACGAGACTGAGCAGTATATCTTAGGTATGTCCAGCGGGTCTCTAAAGGTATGGGATTTTGAAGGTAATGAAAAGAAAGTTGTTATTGACAATGATGCTAGTTATCTTAATGTCACGGACGCTAATGATGAATTTAGAGCAGTCACTGTTGCAGACTATACGTTCATTCTGAACCGTAGTAAAACTATTGGTATGTCTAGCTCTACTACCCCTCAAAAAGGTCAGGACACTGCACTAGCGTACATTAAGAATGCCTCCTATGCTAAGACCTATGCTCTCTTTATGGGCAGTACCTTTATGTGTGGTGTCATTACACCTGATGGTGGTGAAGCTAAGCAGGCTGTACAGACTACCTCTGCGTACATTGCAGAGAAACTTGTAGACTTAGCTACAGGTTCTCAGGGTGCTGATGAGGGAGCCACTACCTATGATTGGCTATTAGGACAGGTTGGAGGCAGAGCCTCTATGGGGTTCGCTAAGAATCCTAATTTCAACTTCAATGCTTATAACTTCCTTGTCTTTGGTGATTCCGTAGTTTCCATCCAAGCTAAGTCTGGCTGGGATATGCCTAATGTTGTTGTTAAGGATGGCTTTGGCAACACTAATGCATATGTCTTGAAGGGTTACGTTAACAGTGTCTCTAAGCTTCCCCCTGCTGCTCCTGATGGTTACATCATGCGCATTAAGGGTGAATCTAACTCGGCTGATGATGACTACTATGTTAACTACAATGAAGGTAAGAATGCGTGGCTAGAGTGTGCCGCACCAAACATTCAGTATAAATTTGATTACTCTAGTATGCCTCATGCTCTCGTAAGAGAATCTGATGGCTCCTTCCACTTCAAAAGACTTACTTGGACTGATAGAGCAGTAGGCGATGAGGACAGCAATCCTGAGCCTAGCTTCGTAGGGGAAACGCTGAATGATATGTTCTTCTACAGAAATCGCTTAGGGTTCATCAGTGGTGAAAATGTTATCCTCAGTGCTTCTGCTGATTTCTTTAATTTCTGGTTTAGATCAGCAGCTACTATTGCTGATACTGATCCAATTGACCTTGCTGTATCTTCAAACAAAGTCTGTATTCTAACACATGCAGTACCATTCAGCAGGGAACTAATGTTGTTCTCTAGAGAGGGACAATTTGTTCTCTCTAGCGATGGCGTAATGACACCTAAGAGTGCTAAGGTTGATCAAATCACTTCCTTTGATTACAGTGATGATGCTCAGCCTTTAGGTGTAGGACAAAGTATTTTCTTTATCTCTAACAGAGTTAACTATTGCTCTCTTATGAGATACTATACGGTACAGGACGTAGCTGATCTTAAGGATGCTGAGGACGTAGCTGCACATGTTCCTACGTATATTCCTAAGGGAATCTTTAGGCTCTCTGGTAATACTTCAGACAATGTAATCACACTATGTTCACGTACTCATCCTAACACTGTATGGATCTTTAAGTACATCATTCAGAATTCCCAGAGTCTGCAGCAGTCATGGTGCAAATGGACGTTCCGATATGAAGGTACTCAGGTCTTACTTGCAGAGTTCGTAGGCTCTGAAATCTACTTCCTTATTAACACTGATGGCGGACTGTTCTTAGAGAAGAGCAGGCTTACAGGTCAGGCAGTAGACTTCTCTGATGAGCCTGTAAGATACTTTATGGATCGTAAGGTACGCTATGTCATCCCTGATACTAATAAGTACAGTGACTACAATGACTATACCGAGGTCTCCCTAAAGGATGTCTATGGTGCTGTTCCTAAGATTGGCTCAGCTACGTATTGTCTAGTTGGTACTGATGGCTACTATCATCAGGTAACCGATTGGGATGCTAATGGTGTCTTTAAGGTGACCGGTGATCTCAGAGGTATGACTTACTTCGTAGGCAGTCAATATGAATTTGATGTTGTATTGTCTAGACCAATGATTAAGAAAACTACTTCTGACGGTGCTACGATCTCTGAAGATGAAGGCAGATTACAACTGAGATACTATTGGGTTAACTATAGTAACTCTGGTACCTTTGATGTGTCTGTAGACAATGATGTCAAGAATAAGCACTTCAAGTACACTTGTACATCTAAGGTCTTAAGTGAATCTCCATTAGTCTTAGGATCCTATAGAGTAGCAACAGGTAAGTTTAAGTTCCCTGTGCAGGACAATAGTACTGAGGTTAAGATTACAGTTACTTCAGATAATCCTTTACCTGTGAACCTTATCTCTGGTGGTTGGGAAGGATATTACATTCGGAGGAATACTCAGACGTGAGAAAGGGATTAACTCTTAAGAAAGCTATGGTTGGTGCTTTGCCTAGTATGGCGCCTATGGAGCAAGAGATTGGTAAAGGTCTTGTTATGGCTACTCTGTCTCTGCCTGAGGCACCTATTGAAGTAGATCATTTCCTGTGGGCAGGCTGTTACGTTAGAACCATTCTATTGAGAAAGGGTGAGATTGGTGCAGGTGCTTTCATTAAGATTCCTACAGTGGTTATCGTTAGCGGGGACTGTAAGGTTGTCGTAGGGGATCACCTAGAGGAGATCTCTGGCTATTCTGTATTGAAAGGTATGGATGGCCGTAGGCAGGTCTTTAGTGCCTTTGATGACACCTACATTACAATGTTCTTTGCTAGTAACGCATCTACTGTAGAGGAAGCAGAGAAAGAGTTTACTGATGAGTGGCAGTTATTAACTAACAATAGAGAGGAACTATGTCAGGAATAATTGCTGCAGGTGCAGTAATCGGTGCAGTTGCAGGTGGTGGCAGTTCCCTGTGGCAGAAATCAAAGTACAACAGATCTCTCACTAAAGCATTCAAGAAACAGATGTACTATGCTCAGATGAACTACAATTGGAATCAGAACCAATTGACTAGACAAGAGCAGAGTGCCTATGATAATGCTGTGAGCAACTTATTTCAGTTGTCTTATAACGCCTTGCAGAATAATGCTACAGTTGAAGCTTCTCTAGCTGAGACAGGTTACGAAGGGCGAACTGCAGGACAAATCAAAAGATCAATCTCAGGTGCAGTGTTGCGACAAAAGACTGCTCTTAAGGATGCCTATGAGACTGATGTAGTAAACATTAGATCTCAAAAGGATGCTCTATATGTCCAGATGAAGAATTCTGTAGAGCAGGCTAGAGATCAACTCAAGAGCCAATATAAGGGTGGCATTAGTTACCTTATGGAATTCCTTGATACCTCTGCTAAGGGTGCCGCTATTGGTGCGTTCACTGCAGGTGCAGGCAGTGCCCTTGCGGGTGCCGCAGGTGGAGCCGCAGGTGGTACCGGTGGTTCTATTGCAGGCACTGTAGGCGGAGAGACAGTTCTTGCAGGTACCTCTAGTGTTGGGGGTTCTGCGGGTCTCTCAGGTGCCGCAGGTGCCAGTGCTTTAGGTACCTCTACAGCAGGTGTTACTACCTCTGCTTCTACTGCAGGTACCGGAGGTAGCTTTATGAGTAACTTTATGGCTAACTACAGCACTATGAAGACACAGAACCAAGGCATGTTTAACTTCCTTGATTATCTGCAGAATGCTACAGGAGCACTGAACCAAGGATTCAATGGAGGTAGACGAGGTTCCTATGGAGGTTATTACTACTAATGGCTTATAAGAATACAGCAGGTACTTCATCCATTGCTAACGAGATGGGGACTTGGAGGTACTTCAATTCTAGCTTAGCTAAACTAGGGTCATATAAAGGTGCCTCATTAAACATCCCTGAGAAGACTGTTCAGCCTGAGGAACGCAACTGGGCTGAATCATTAATGCACGCCTTTAAGGGTATCGGTAGAGCTACTGAGGACTACTTTAAATCTGAGACTGATAGAAAGAATAAGCTTGTTGATGAGTACCTGCAACAGCATTCTCTTGAGGATTACCAAAGAGATATTCAGGATCATGCAGTGCCATTCCAAGATGACCCTATTGCTATGTCTCGTCTCAAGTACATGCATGGCAAGATGGCTTACTCCATTGCTAAGCAGGACTTTGAGAGAGAGGTTATCGACAAGAATCTGCTTAAGGATATGCCTCCTGAGCAGATTGATGCTGAGGCTTTTAGATACTTCCAAGAATCTAAGAGTGATATGTTGGAAGCCTTTGGGTATGATGATTCTGATGAGTACTTCCGCAGGGGCTTCTATGAGACTTCTCCTCAGGGTCGTGTAGGGTTCATTGCTAAAGCTCAGGCAGTAGACAACAATGAGAAAACTCAGGCATCCATCTTAGCAGAATCAGCTAACTTTAGTGCACTCATTAATGATCCTAATGCTAACTATAAGAGCATTGTAGGAGTCTTTGATCAGGTCTACGATACTGTAGGCGTCCACTATACCCCTGATCAACAGAAGCAGCTGATTGACAACATGCTCACTATGGTGGCTAGCAGATCCGATGGTGTTCAGCTGCTCGAACAGTTGGGTGACTATACTCCTCCCTATGCTAAGAACGGGGAGAGTCTTAAGAACATCATGGGTGAGCTTGCTTGGGGCAAAGCTAAGGCACAGGCTAGAGCTACTATGTGGACTAGGGATGCTGAGGTCTGGGGCGAAGATCATAGACGAGTAGAAGCATTCGTTAATGAGGGCAACTACCAGACCATTGATGAGATGGCTCAGTGGGAAGCCCAGAGTTCTGGGGGTGCCCTTAGTGACCGCTATAAGTGGCTCATTCAGGCAGGCCAGAGGGCACGAACTCAGGCAGATAGATTGATTGCTCAAGCCAATAGGGATGCTGAGAAACAAGCTAAGGATGCTGCTACTCTTCAGAATGGTAACCTTTATCTAGATGCCCTAAAGACAGGCGGGGTTGTCTATAAACCTGATATCCTTGATTTGACTAGTAAAGACTTAGATAAGCTCTTTACTAATAACGTTGAATCAGGCGTGTACACTACTGAGGATATCTTTCAGATTGCTTCAAACCCATCAGGTGGCTATAATCCTGCTAAAGCTTACCTTAGTGCAGAAGCTAAGAAAGTAATGAGTGTCCTCACTGGGGATGTTCGTAAGTTAACTGAATCTAAGGTAGCTAATGTAAAAGCTCCCCAACAGTTAGATATGGTTCTGTCTCTCTATAAGGCTCACCCAGATAGCTTTGAGTTAGCCTTTGGTGATATGAAGCCTTATGAGCAAAACTTAGTCAGAGCTTTAGTGAACAGTATTTCAACAGGTTCCTCCTATGAGGACTGCATTAGGGCGGCCTCAAGATACCAAGAGCTATCCTCTACTGCTGCTGGTAGACACACCATTCAGGCTATGCAGGATAATATCTCTAATGATCTCGATATCTCGTTCAACGATAAGTACTCTAAGACTGTTGCTTTCAACAAAGCTCTGAGTTACTCATACTTTAATGAGGATATGAGTGATGCTATAGACAAAGCTAAGAAGGATATGGAGGAATCTAATGTCAAACTAATGGGCTCCTATATTCCCAATAGTCTCTTTAGTGTCCCTAACGCTTCCTTTAGTGATGTTCAGGAGTACACTGAAAAGTTACTTGAGGCAGCCTTTGAGAAGAACAAATGGACTGTTGATAAGGACGTTATTGTTGGGTATAACCCTCAGACAGATACCTTAGACGTCTATGATATCACTAATGGCCGTGTTAAGTTTAGAGTAGACAATAAGTTCATTAATGACAGCTACAAGAGTTACATTGATGAACGTGCTAAGAATCCTGCTAAGACTTATGGACAGCAGTGGATTATTAAGGCTCATGAGGCTAATCGAAAGTGGAACGAGAGAACTGAAGGTATTGATACATGGCAGACAACGAAGTAACCACTAGAAACCCTTTTGTCTCCTCTTCAGATAAAGCTTTGAATTCCTTGTCAGGTGTTGATCAAGTAAGCACTTTTACTGAGTATCAAAAGGCTGAATTCAATGCCCATCAACAGGAAGAACAAAAGAGAAAAGAAGAGGAAGCTGATACTGATGTAGGCTTTGTAGGGGGCTTTTGGAATACATGGGCACCTAAAGAAGTCCAAAAGTATCTTGGGGGTAACTATGATTTCTTTAGTCCCCCTGCATATACTCCTACAGATGCTGAGCGTACCTCTATATTAGAGTTGTTTGATTATAACCTAGACAGATACAATAGTGCTCTTTGGGGTGCTCAGAACAAAGCACAGTTTGACTTGAATGTAGCACTCATGAAGGAGGTAGATGACTATCGTAAGAAGCAGTCTTATGCCTCCATATGGAATAACCTATTGTCAGGTGCAGGTTCTATGGCAGGTGATCCTTTGTCATATACACCTGTAGGGGGAGGTTCTTTAGTTGCTAGAGTTGGGCTAGGGGCAGTCTCTGGGGCAGTCTCAGGTCAGCTTGATAATTGGTCTATGGGGGATGACAACAGTGCTTTCATGGACTTCGGAATCGGGATGGCCTTTGGGGGCACTATAGAAGGAGCTGCTAAGCTCTTAGGGGGAGCTAAGAAAAGCATTGGTGAACCTCTTGGGGATGTTTCGAGACGTGCCACAATTCAAGTAAAGAACTTTGCTGAGAAGGGTGAGGAGGCAATCACTAAGGAGGCCCCTAAAGGTATCATTAATGATCTTCTCACTAAGATTGAATCAAAGCTTCCATCAATCACTGTTCAAGGTGCTATAGACAAACTACCGGATACATTAGGATCTAAGGCATTTAAGGAGAACGTTTGGGATCGCTTAGGTAAATCTGAGCGAGGCGACAGATCTACAGGTCAGCAGTTCAGCACTGATAAGTTCACTGCAGAGGAATATAGAAATTTCTATAGAGACAAAGGCAGAGAGTACAGCGATTCGTACTTTGATTATCGTCAAAAGTTATTCAATGAGTACAACAATCAGTACTCTTATGAAGACCTTGACCACCTGATTAAACAAAAGGTTGAAGGCAATGAAACACCTTTAGATTCCTCAAAGAACTTTCAGAATGCTGTTAAAGAGTACCAAGGATTCTATAATTTCTATGGAGGTGCTCTTGTCAACGGCAAGATGATTAAAGGTGTCGAAGACTACTTCCCTCACATTGTCTCCTTTAAAAAGGCTGCAGACTTTGTTGATTCCTTTGGTTCAGCCTCAAGATTAGGCAACATCAAGCTTGCTAAAGAGAAGATTGCTAATCTCTTGTTGCGGTCTCTTGATGATCCTAAAGTTCTTAAGCAGTTCCAAAAGATTTATGATGATACTATTGTCAAACCTGCAGAGAAGCTTGCAGAGGATGCCCCTAATAAAGTTCCTAAGAGTGTTCCTACGTTTGAAGAATGGGTAACTAAAGAAGCCAATAGTGATGCCTTAGGTCATCTTGATCAAGGCGAGGGGATCCGCAAAGGCTTCCTTAATGATGCTGATGGGGGCTTTAGTTATAACTATCAAAAGAGCAGATTGCCTTGGAAGTTCACTATTGAGGACACTGATGGTTTCTCTGTAGACAAACTACAGGCTGATTCCTTTGATACTATGCAAGGGTATACCTTAAGGGTCTCAGGGGATTTAGGTCTTAATAAAGTGTTCGGAGTCACTAGCTACAAGGATGCTGAAAGATACTTTGATGATCTTTTGAATGACCTAGGTAAATCTGAGATTAACCTAAAGACTAAGAATGAGCAGACAGAGGCACTAAGGGCATACTTTGCTGATTACTATGGCCGCTCTATGAGAGACCCTAATGAGGGGGACACTGTAGCATCTGCATTCTATGATGTTGCTAGGAACCTTACGTTCTTCACTAAGAATGCCTTTATGGGTTTCTTGAATCACTTTGAGACTGCTGAAGCTATTAAAGGATTTGGGGCTTCTTTCATTATCAAGAGTATTCCCGGGGTAGAACGTAAGTTAGCAGATTGGTCTAAGGGTGTCTACACTGCCGATGATAGGCACGCTATCCTCAATCAGGTGTTTGGCAATGAACTACAGAGACGACAGACTTGGAGAGAAATCAACAATAGAAATATTGAAAGATACACTCGAAACAAGACTGACCCTCTGCATGTAGGGATGGCTAAGGTTGTTGCAGGTACTGCATATGCCGCTGGTAACTCTCCTTTCACAAGATATCTAGCACACTCTCAGAACTCTATTGTGAGCACTGCACGAGGGGACTTCTTAGGAGACCTTGTGAGGTATGCTCATGAAGGAGGTAAGAGAGGTATGTTCCTTAGTGATTCTGTGTTGAACCGATTAGGTCTTAAGGCAGATAAAAGATTCTCTAACTTAGTGAAGGCTCTTAAGAACTCTACTGAAGTTACCCCTGAGGGGGGCATTAAGATCAAAGATCAGGAATACTTTGATTTGATCGAAAGGGATATGAATAATCTCATGACCCTCAGAAGACTTGGGGACTACGTAGCTAGTGAGGTTATCCAAAGAGATAACTTAACAGATACCTTCCTATGGAGAGGCAATCAAAAGTCTCCTTGGATGAACCTTCTTACTCAGTTCAAATCTTTTGCTGTTCGTTCGTACAACAAGAGGTTAGCAAAGAGTGCCCTAAGAGCCGCTGAAGGGGATGCATTAGGGCAGTTCCTTACGGTTGCTCTGTCAGGTGCTTTAGGTACTGCAGGTTACATTGGTCAGTCTGGTTTAGCTATGTCTGGTATGAACGATGAGCAACGCAAGAATTACCTTAAGTATTCTTTAGGGGTTGATTCTTGGAATAAGATGGGTGCTAAAGAGTTAGCTATGGTGGGCCTTAACGGTATCATGAGATCTAGTGTCTTTGCTATGCCTGCTCTAATTGCTAATATGGCAGGGTTCAATACAGGCATTAAATCTACGACTACCTTTGAGGACGTCAATAGAAAGGACTTTGCTAAGCACTTTGATTTAGATGAGTGGGCTAGGCAATTGCTTCCTGCTTATGGCACCATTAGTGGACTATGGAACCTTCAGGCAGACGCTAGAAACCTTGCAGAGACTAAGTTCATGAACAAATCACTCTACACTAACAGAGAACGTGAGAGGGTTGCTAAGAGCTTTGGAAGGAGCATTAAAGCTATTACTCCAAATGCCCCCTATCTACAACAAACTATGATTAACTTTATTACAGACAACCAATAATGGCTTCCACTATTATCCTTTACGAAGGGGACGGTACAAGAACAGACTTCCCCATTCCCTTTGATTATCTAAAGAAGTCTTTCGTTACTGTACGATTAGGCGCTGGCACTACTCTTACTGGGGGTGACTATGGTGATACCGGCAGTGACTATTACTTCCTAGATAAAACTACGATTAGACTTAAGGTAGCTCCTTCATCAGGAGAATCCTTAACAATCCGAAGATATACCTCAGCTACTGAACGAGTAGTCACCTTTAAGGATGCCTCCATTCTTAAGGCTACTGATTTGGATACGTCTCAGGTGCAGGCATTTCATATCGCTGAAGAAGGTCGAGATATCCTTGAGGATTCCCTTAGTGTCAACCGAGAGGGAAACTGGGACGCTAAGGGTAAACGTATCGTCAATGTAGGTACTCCTGTAGCTGACTCTGATGCTGTAACCTATGGGGTCTATAAGACTGATGCTAAGGGCGCCTATCAGGCTAAGCTTGATGCTGAGGCCGCTAGGGATGCCGCTAAGGTCTCTGAGGAGAACGCTAAGGCTTCTGAAGTTAAGGCTAAGGAGTCTGAGGTAACCGCTAAGGCTTCTGCGGGTACTGCAGTATCTGCGGCTAAGCATGCTGATGCTGTCAAGACAGAGAACCAAGCAATCCTTGAAGAGGCTCAACAGCTACAAACCAGTATTAAAACCTCTGAGAGGAATGCTTATGATAATGCTGTAATTGCTACTCAAAAGGCTGATGAAGCTAAAGTGTCTGAGGAGAACGCTAAGGCTTCTGAAGTTAAGGCTAAGGAGTCTGAGGAGAACGCTAAGGCTTCTGAAGTCTCTGCTAAGGCTAACGCAGATAGAGTAGAAGAGGTTGCAGAGGTCGTTGTCCCTGTTGCTGATGAGATCCGTATCGTAGCTGAAAACATTGACCATGTAGTTACTGATTCTAGAAACATCAATAATATTAACATCGTTGGTAATGACCTTGAGGGTTCCCTTAGTACCTCCATCTTTGAGGACTATGGTGATCTAGGTAATACTGGGGGTGTCCTTCCTATTATTACTGGCGGTAACATCAAGAATGTGTCAGACAACATTACTGAAGTTAGGCAGGTAGGCTCTAACATTGAAGATGTTAAGAAGGTTGCTACGGAAATCAACAAGATTCCTGAAACAATCACCACCATGGAGGGCCTAAAGGCAGACTCAATTTCTGCTAGAGATCTTGCTAAGGATTGGGCTAACAAGACTACGGGTACTGTGGATGGCTCTGAATACTCTTCTAAGTATTATGCTAATAAGGCTAAGGAAAGCGCTACTGAAGGTGCTGCCACCCTTAATGAAATCACGACCGAGGGTGCTAAACAAGTAAAATCCATCACAGATACCGCTTCTACTGAGCTTGGTAAAATCACTAGTGAAGGGGGAAAGCAGGTTGGTCTTGTGAGTGCTCAGGGTACTACCAGTGTTAATGCTGTGAAGGCTCAACAGACGACTAGCGTTAATGCAGTTACTGCTGAGGGCACTAAGCAAGTTGGTAGTGTCACCACTGAAGGCACCAAGCAGGTTAACTTAGCTAAAGCTCAGGCTACCATCGCTACACAGCAGGCAACCCTTGCTACGACGAAGGCTAGCGAGGCTGAGGATAGTGCTACTGCGGCTAACGCTGATGCCACTAAGGCTAAGGCTAGTGCCACCAATGCGGCTAATAGTGCAAGCACCTCTACTGCTCAGGCTACTGCGGCTAGCAATAGTGCTAAGGCGGCTAAGCTCTCTGAGGATAATGCGGCTTTGTCTAAGACTGCGGCGGGTACCTCTGAGACTAACGCTAAGGATTCTGAAGTTGAAGCCAAGAAACAAGCTGATCTCGCTAAGGGTTATGCCGACCAAGCCGCTAGTGGCCAGATTAACTCTGACTGGGCTGAGACTGACAGTACGTCTAAGGCGTTTATCAAGAACAAGCCTACGCTTGGTACGTTGGCTAGTAAGAACAGTATCGCGTACACTGAGGTTACGGGTACTCCTGATCTCTCCGTGTATGTTCTTGGTAGCACTCTTACTGCTGAACTAGCTAAGAAAGCTAACCTCTCGCATACGCACACTACGACACAGATTACTGGGCTTGATACTGCGTTGGCAGGTAAGGCTCCTGCGAGTCATACGCATACCGTGTCTCAGATTACGGATCTTACTACGACACTAGCCCCTTACGCAAAGACTACTGATGTGAACAGTAAACTCAGTGCTAAAGCTGATACGACTACTGTTAATGCAGGTCTTGCTAAGAAGTTGGATATTACGACCTTTAATGGTTTCATTGATTATGGAGATTTAGGTTCTTAATATGGTTATTAAGGAGCGAAAACAAATTACGGGCACTGAAGCCCAAATCAAGGGCTATGCAGGGCACAATGGTGTCCTAGCGTATGCTACGGATACCAAGCATCTGCATGTTCTTAGTGGTACTGCAGGTACCACTACGGAACTTGCTAACAGGACTGATATTCCTGATATCTCTGGTAAAGCTGATAAGACTTATGTGGATACTGAGCTTACTAAGAAGCAGCCTAAGGGTGACTATGCTACGACTAGCGCTCTTACTAGTGGTCTTGCGGGTAAGGCTAATAGCTCCCATACGCATACTATCGCTAATGTTACTGGTCTTCAGGAGGCCCTTAACAGTGCTAGCACTCAGGCTTCCAATGCTATCCCTAAGAGTGGCAATAGAGGCGCTCTTGCGGGTTACTCTACTAGTGCTACTGGTCGCACGGTAAATGCTACGTCAGGCGACTCTCTGTATGCCTCTGCGGACGTTACGGTTGCCAATGGTGCAACTGGACAGACTTGGACTAAGGTTGTTAAGCTGTCTGCAGGTACTGTGACTCTTGGAACTAATTGGTCTTGGGTCGGTGGTGAAGCTCCTAAACTTAAGTATCCGTGTCTTCTTGTGTGCCACTGGAATCAGGATAAAGGCATTGCAGGTATCATAGCAGGAGTTGCATAATCATGATTAAATATGAATACAAAGGTAAGCAGTACGACTGGCTCTCGGATATCCGTAAGGATATCTGGGAAACTGATAGAGTGGTCTTTGGTGCATGGGATGATCTCGTTAAGGAACAGTTTGGTGTTACTGAGGTGATGGTCCCTGATCCTGTTACCCCTCCTTATGAACCCACTGACGAAGAGCTTGCTAGACAGATACGTGATGAAAGAGACCGTAAGCTCGAAGAGACAGACTGGTACATGATGCCTGACTATCCTGCTGATCCTGAGACTCTTGAGGTCGTTAAGAACTACAGAAAGGCTCTTAGAGACATCACACTTCAGAGTGGGTTCCCTAGGGATGTTAAGTGGCCTGTGGAGCCTAGAGTGTTCTGTGAGGATACTGAAGAGACTGTGGGCATTGGGTTGGCTAAAGTGGGGATCTAAGGATGGATAATAATGCACTGTTGTTGCTCATGGGTGCTAAGGAGATTAAGCAAAATATTGGTAAAGCAGGACAACAGGGGTTTGGTGTAGGGGTCTATAGTGGTGATCCTACTGATCTTGCTCGCATTGAGTTGTATCCGATGGAGGGCTGTGAAGACCCCACTAGTGCTAATTACGGGAACTATATACACCTTAATGGTTCTGTAATGGTGTTTATCCCTGCGTTCTGCTATAGAATTGGAAACACTAGTGCCCCTTCGTACTCTAGAGACGGCGCCAATGCTCTAGAAATAAGGGACGCCTCTTTGGGAGAAGGTGACGGGTGGATCCTACATAGGGCATTCATTGATGGGGGCGTACAGAAGTTTGGCTTTTTCGTAGACAAGTACCTGTGTTCTAAGTACGCAAAAGATGAGAATATCGCGGTGTCGGTGAAGGGTGGGAATCAGATTTCGCTCAGCAGCATGTACGAAAAATCCTCTAGCATGGCTGGCTGTTACGGTGTCTGCGGCGACGCCATCAATCTAAGCCGCGCCCGTGGTGAGGCATATGCCTGTATGTCCGTTTTTCAATGGAGTGCACTGTCTATGCTGTCCTTGGCACATGGGCAAGCGGCTACGTCTGTAGAGAATTGTGCGTGGTACGATGCCAACTACGTATACAACTTCCCCAAGGGAAGCAACCGTTACACGAAAGATATCAACGATTCTAGCGTGACATTCACCCCCCATTTGCAGAATGAGTCCTTTGGTAGGACAGGCTCGGGCACTCCGTTCGCAAAAACCACTCACAACGGTCAGGCTTGCGGCGTTGCTGATGTGAACGGCTGTATGTGGCAACCTCTCTTAGGGTTGATGCTATATGAAACTTCTGGAACGGTTGGGGTTGTAAAGGAGGCGTGCAAGATGCACAATTTCACTCCAACTACCTATGGCGAACTTTCTGATTTTGATTCAGTAAGCGGCTTTTCTGACACAAACCCGCGTTGGGGTAGTGGCTCTAACTGCGTGTTTCCTACCGAAACCTCTGGCGCAAGGCGTGCCTTGTGCGGCGTATTACCTGTGTCGGGAGGCGCGAGTACACAAGGTACGGAATTGTTTGGTAATGACTTGTCGTTGTTCAGTAACGATCCTACCCATGATGTGTTCGCCGCTGGTAACTATAGTAACGGCAATGAGGCTGGCGTTTGGTGCCGTAGTGTCTCCCTCTCTTGGTTCATAGGTAACTCCCTCGCAGGCTTCCGTGCCGCAGGCTACGCAAATTAAGATTTCAATTCTCTAGATGAAACTAGAGATACAATCCCTAGGTGTAACTCCCCTAGGATTCCTAGTGGTTGAATCTTTGGATAACTCTGGTTCAAACACTTCTTGTATTAAGTTATCGTCTAACTCTAGTAAATACTAGAAAGGATTTAATTATGGCTGAATTTGCTTCTAAGGGTGTTGCAGGTGCGGGTCTTGGTACTGGTATCGCAGGTCTTGCTCTCGGTGTTCTCAATAGCTCTAATAACGGCAATGGTCTCCTTGGTGGCCTCTTCGGTGGAGGCAATCAGAACGTAGTGTCTGCTCTTCAGGCTGAGAACGGTATGCTCAAGGCTGAGAACTACTCCGATAAGAACGCCAAGGAAGTCTACGCACAGTCTCTTGCAGACAACCGTAGGCTCCGTGATGAAGCCTTTGCTTTCATTAAGCCTCTTGCTGATGAATCTGCGAACAACCGTGTGGAACTCGCTAAGCTTCAGGCAGAGCTTAAGTGTTGCTGTGAAAAGCAGGAGTTGCGTGAGCAGATTGTTCTTGGCAAGGTCAATGAACTTGCTCTGACTACTCAGGCAAAGTTTGGTTGTCTTGATGGAACCATTGCCAACATGATGGGTACTCTTGGTAAGATCACGGATACCATTGTGCCTATGAGTGCCATTTGCCCGACTCCGATGGCTAAGTACAATTCGTGGACTGCTCCTACGAATACTCCTGCTACTGGAGCATAATAATTCCTTATGAAAATCAGTTTGAGTAAAATCTCTCAGGTGCTCCCTGAGTTTGTTGATACTCGACTGATGCCTAGTGCTCCCTCCACGATGAAATGGATTCTTGGAGGGAGTACGTTCTTGATTCTGCATCAGGCGGATACCCTCATCGGTAAGTATCTGCCTATGCTCAAGCAGGTGGGTATCGTCGATGAGAATAACAAGGTAGACATTGAAGTTGCTAAGGGATTCATTAACAGTGCATTCGATAAGAGTGGTACTGTGGAATACCTTGGATTTAAATTCGATAAGTCTGATGGTGAGGCTCTAATTAATATTATGGAGAAATACAAAGATGATTGACGCTAAATGGGAAGATAATGTTTTTATGATGGCTAAGCATAAACTTCTTGAAGCTATTGAGAAGCGTAACAAGGAGTCTTACCATACTGAGGGAGACATCCGAGCCTATAAGGATTCCCTAAAGGCTTTGTACTACCTCATTAGCATTGAGAAGAGCAAGTAATTCGGGTGTTTCAGTAGTCCTAAAGGATTTACGCACAGTAATTAACGTAGGACTACTGAGTCTATCTAACAGACTAAGTAAATGAATATACAAGTTTATTGGGATGGCAATGTAGGTGCCTGTGAGTATGAGAACCGTAAGGCATTCTTTACAGCGAAACCCGACATTACTACGGTTACCTTTGATGTCATCGTGTATAGCGAAGACAACAACGTAACGAAGAAGATTTATGCTAATATTATTAGTGAACTTACTTCTGAGGAAGTTACTGCCATAAAGCAGTTTGCTAAGGCACAGTTCACGGATAAGAGCAACACTAATTAAATAACTAAATACACTATGGAACATGAAGATTATTAAGAAAGACGGTACTGTAGAAGGCTGGAACGGAGAGAAGATCAAAGAAGCTGTCTATAAGGCGGCTGCTAGAGTGAATCAATATGTGGAGCCTGATGTTCTTAACAAACTGGTTGAGAAAGTTCACTCTTGTTTAATTATTGATAGAGATGCCCCAACTAAAGACCTTCATAAGGAAGTAATTCATTACTTGAAGTACTTTGGGTTGACTGATGTAGCGAATTCATATCAAGAATATAGAGACTATAAGAATACTTATGCTAAATCATTTGAGAAAGTTAAAGATGAAGCTGATAACGTGCTTCTACTTGGGGACAGAGAGAATGCTAACTTCGATAGCTCTCTGGTGTCAACAAAAGGCTCGCTCATTAAGGGATACCTTACAAAAGAGCTCTATCGACAATTCTATCTTAGCAAGGAAGAAAAAGAGTTAACTAAGCGTGGCGATATCTACATTCACGATATGCGAGATATGCTCATGGGTTCTGTCAATTGCTGCCTGTTTGATATTGGGAATGTCCTTAGGGGTGGCTTTAGTATGTCCAATGTGGACTACACGGAACCTACGAGTGTATTGAGTGCACTTCAGGTAATTGGAGATATCACCTTAGTTGCTACAGCTCAACAGTTCGGTGCGATCAATAGAAACTGCCGAATTAAAAGTGTGTGAACGCATGACTTGCGGTGTTGAAATTTAGGGGATACGCCCCCATATTGTTAATATGATTTCAGCTAACGGGGAACCGAAAGGAATCCCGTGCCAAGCTACAAGAGGTATTCATACATGCAAATCGATAAATATTTTTCTACTCCCTATGAAGGCTACTTTGTCTCTAAAGATGGAGAGGTAGTCTCGTTCAGGAAACCGGCCGCTAAATCTACTCCTGATAAGAGGATTGACTATACAAGAGCTCCTAAGAAGCTTTCGTATAAGGTAGACAAAGATGGCTACTTTGAAATCCTTTTCTCTATCAACAAGAAGCGAATCTACAAGAAGGTTCATCAGGTTGTAGCAGAGACCTTTCTTGGTCCTAAGCCTGATCCTAGTTATTGTGTAGATCACATGAACAGGAACCGACAGGACAACAGGGTCGAGAACCTTAGGTGGTTGTCTTGGTCTGAAAACTCTGATGGAATGAAAGGTAAGAAGCCGGGAGTAGCTAAGAAATGCATGTATCAGGGGATCACATATGGTAGTATCAAGGATGCCTGCAAAGCAGCGGGAATTACTGTGAATTACTACTACAGTCACCCTGAGATTATCGCTAAGACTCTTGCAGAAGGTGTAGAGACTATCGAAATCCGAAAGGTGAGTAGAGTAGGCCGGAAGTGGTTACCGGTCGAAGCGCACACAAGCAGTAATGCTTAAGAGATAGTCCACAGAGCGGTTTAGGGAGATTCCGCTGGGTTTTACAATCTCCCAAATTGATATGGTTCTTCTGCCATACTGTCATAAGACTTGGAATAAGGCATACAAGCAGGCGAGCAATAGTTTCCCCGGGGCAACTGAAGTGCAGCTCCATGTGTACGCTTGGCGTACTCTTCAGGATGAACTTAAGCAAGGCTTTCAGTCTCTTGAGTTGAAACTTAATACCGTCCCCTGTTCACGAGGTGACTTTGCGTTTACTACAGTGTCCTTCGGCTGTTGGAATGACCCAGAGTTAACCAATAAAGACAAGCTCTTTCTTAAGGCAGTTTGTGAGGCTATCCTTAAGACCCGCATGAATGGCCACGGGGAGAACCATAAGCCTGTAGTGTTCCCTAAGCTAGTCTACTTGTATGATGAAGACTGCGTAGGGGGGTCTATTGAAGCTTCGGATGTCTTTGAGTTAGCTATTGAATGCTCCAGTAAGTGCATGTACCCTGATTTCCTCAGTTTAACTGGGGATTGGGCACACAGTTCTGTAGGCAAACAGTACATGGAGAATAAGCAAGTAGTTACTCCTATGGGTGCGTAATACTGCCCATATAAAATTCCGTTAAAACGGGGAGAGCTTATATTAAGCAAATCCGTTGCTAAACACTTTTATTGAACGTATAACTACGTATATAATATGAACAACACTAATAATCAAGAAATTTGGAAAGATGTCCCTGAATGGGAGAACCTTTATTGTGTCTCTAACATGGGGAGAATCTTCTCTAAACGCTATAATCGAATCAAAGCTCAGACTATGAATAACAATGGCTATGCCCGTTGTGATCTCTTTAGTAGTGCTAATGGTAAGATTCGGCGTAAGTCTTTGTATACTCATCAGATTGTTGCTACACTTTTTGTAAAAGGTAAGCAAGAAGGGTTGGTTGTAGACCATATCGATGGGGATAAGACTAATAACATGTACACTAATCTGCGATGGGTTACCCAAAGTGAGAACATTAAGAAGGGCTATCGGGAAACTGTTAGAGACCCTTCTACTAAGTTCAAGAAACAGCCAGTATATATTACCACAGAGCCTAAGGTGTACTTTGATTCTATGACTGAATGTGCCCATAGTTTAGGGCTTCCTGTAGAGCGTATTAAAACAGTCTTACGCTTCTATAGTGGAAAGCTGCCTGAGCTTGGGATTCGTGTTGTTCGATGTGAATGCCCAACGACTAACCCTGATGAATGTAAGGGTGTAGATTCAAGTGAATCGAAAAGCGGAACTGAGGCTCAGTCCTCAGAAGATATAGTCTAATCTCATAGGTGACTATGAGCAGTTTAATAAACGGTATAGGAGTAACGAACCTATATGAATATAATGTGTAGAGCTTACCTCAGTCCGTGGAAGGATCCCGAGAATGGTGAATGGATCACTAACGGTCGATGCAACATTGGGGCAGTGTCTCTTAATCTCCCTCTTATTTTGGCCTACTCTCTAAAGAATAACGTAGACTTCTTCAATGTCCTTGATGTACGACTTGAGACTATCCGTAATTTCTTTAAGAAACGCTATGATATCATCAGACACACTAAAGCTTGTACCAATCCTATGGCATTCATGCAAGGAGGGTTCTATAAGGGGAACCTTAAGGCAGACGATGAGATTGGTGATTTGGTCAACTACATGACTGCATCCTTTGGTGTTACTGCCCTCAATGAACTTAATATCCTTGCTACTGGTAAGACACTCTATCAGGATCCTTGGTTTGCTGAGGGTGTACTTAAGCATATCAATGATAAGGTAGAGCAGTTCAAGAAAGAAGATGGATACCTTTATGCTGTCTATGGTACCCCTGCAGAGAACCTTTGTGGGGTTCAAGCTAAACAATATGCTGATTACACAGGTGACCATCAGTTTGGAGAATACTTCACTAACAGCTTCCATATGCACGTTAATGAACCTATCACCCCTTTTGAGAAACAGGATGCTGAATACAAGATGTTCCATATGTGCAACGGAGGCCACATTCAGTATGTCCGTGTGACTAACCCTGAGAACCTTCAGGCACTTAAGGCACTGATCTTACGAGGTATGGAGAAAGGGTTCTATCAGGGTATTAACTTTGATAGTGTCTATTGTGAAGACTGCGGTGAGCATTCAACTAATGTCATGAATAAGTGTCCCCATTGTGGATCTACTAACTTGTCTGTCATTAGTCGTGTTTGCGGATACTTGGGGTACACCAAAGCTAATGGCAGTACTCGTATGAACGATGCTAAGTTAGCTGAAATTAAAGACAGAGTATCAATGTAACGATGAACTACGCTAAGATAGATACCTGTAGTATGACTAATGGGGATGGCATGGGGATAGACCTGTTTGTCTCAGGATGCTCCTTATGCTGCCGAGGGTGCTTCAACAAGAAAGCTCAGGATCCCCAATACGGTCAAGAGTTCACTGAAGATACTCTAGACACCCTCCTAGATGCTCTTAAATCGCCCTATATTGAACGATTGAGTATCTTAGGTGGTGACCCCTTAGAACCCTATAACAAACACGCTGTAGAGCAAATCCTGAAGCGTGTGAGGGATGTCTATGGGGACACTAAGAGAATCTGGTTATGGACAGGACGTACCTATGAGGATATCAAAGATGAACCCATCTTGGATTATGTTGATGTTCTCATTGATGGTAAATTTGAATTAGATAAAAAGGAAAAACATGAATACCACGGCTCAAGCAATCAGCGGGTCTTTAGAATATTCAACGGAGGGTCTTGCGGACACTATGCAAGTATTGTTCGACAAGGCTCACCCTTCAGGGACGAACGGAAAGCTCTATCTTAAGCTCATCCTTGAGGAGTTTGAAGAATGGGCAGAGGAAGCTTCAGATTGCCCAGAGGACTTCAAAGAACTCTGTGATCTTATCTGGGTTTGCATCATGTATGCTATTGAACATAAGTATCCTCTTGAGTTAGGCATGAAGGCTCTTGCAGAGGAATTCATGAGCAAGATGGTTGATGACAATGGCAACCTTTGTCCTACCTATAGAGCTGATGGAAAGTTACTTAAAGGAGCACACTTTAAGAAAGCTGACTTTATGAGTCTCTTAGGTGTGAACTAATGAGATTCCTAGATGTAGAATCTACAGTAGAGGATGGGGGCTCCATAGCAAAGGATATTATTAATATGTCTCCCCCTATAGCTGTCACTGGGGTTACCGTATTAGGGGTAGCCCTAAGTGATTGGGTCTACATAGGTACCATTGTGTACACTATAGTAGGCATTATAACAATGATAAAAAAGTACTGGGTAGACCCCTACCTAGCTGCTAGGAGAGTGAGAATCAATGAAGAACAAAGAACCATTAGACAGAGAGAGCTTGCTGAGCTTGATTCAGGACAACATGTTGGAGAACATGCTGAACGATCTTAAAGACCCAGAGAAACGTAACCCTCAGCTATACAATGCGATTATCAAGGAGCTGCAGAGAAATGGCATCAATTGTGTCCCTAAAGCCGGTGAAGATGGAGACAATGCATTAGCTTCTCTCCTTAAGGCTACTAAAGAGAACTTTGAGTTAGACTATGGAGCTAATGGCCTTGTCAACTAAAGCATTGATTCCATACTTTAATAGTTTTCCATTGTTCTGCAGCTTAGTGTGGCAGACTATTGGGTTACCACAGACTACTCCTATTCAGGTAGATATTGCTAAGACACTACAGCATCCCCCTAATGATAGATTCATTCTTATGGGGTTCCGAGGGGTAGCTAAGAGTTTCATTACTTGTGCTTATGTAGTATGGTGCCTATGGAAGAACCCTCAGCTCAAGATTATGATTGTCTCAGCTAATAAGGAAAGAGCTGATGCTAATGCAACCTTTATTAAGAAGATCATCAATGAGCTTCCTTTCTTGGATCACCTGAAGGCTCGTGAAGGTCAGAGAGATACTCAGAACCTTTTTGACGTCGGGCCAGCCAAACCGGACCATTCACCTTCAGTTAAATCCGTAGGTATTAGAGGACAGTTGACAGGCTCTCGTGCTGATATTATCTGCGCAGACGATAAACTTTAACCATGTCGTCTTTAAACCCCTTAAATTCGGTGGAACTCAGTCCTAACTAGGAAAGACAATACCGAGCCGAGCGTATTGCAGGTGTAACGACTATTATGTAGGGCTAAGTAGCTCGAAAAATGGGGATACCTTTTGGTATAAGATATAGTCTGGTCTTCATAGAGATATGAAGCATCGTCAACTAATAAGGAACATAACTATGTACGAAATTAACAAAACTTACGAAACTCCTAAGGGTCTTATTAAGATCCTGTCTAGAACTAAGAAGCATAAGCTTCCTAACGGTAAAATTAAGCATGCTAGGGCTGTCATTCAGTTTGTCAAGACTGGTACAGTCATTGATGTTCAGACCGGCAACATTAAGGCAGGCAAGTTTGAAGACTTTATGGAACCTACAGTCTATGGTGTAGGGTTCCTTGGGTCTCCTATTAGAATCCCTGCAAGAGGTTCTAACAGCATCATCCGTAAAATTTATGACCTGTGGGCTAACATGCTTAAGAGAGCCTACGGTAACTACGGGTCTCGCTCTAGCTATACAGGCTGTG
>OGOZ01000172.1_pt1 | contig 45463 bp, 42 predicted proteins | sample 1552801 | NCBI WGS metagenome assembly OGOZ01 (sample SAMEA2580196, study PRJEB22360) | human gut metagenome | biome: human gut; feature: human-associated habitat; material: faeces | place: Denmark | collected 2008/2010 | reverse complement strand
AATATTCATCAAGGGGCGTATGGAAGGGGGAGACAGTCCGGCTGCCGTTTTACGGGAGCTGTATCCGGAGGATGTGGTGGTTTATGCCGATAGTAAGTATAACTTCTTCCCGATTACCGATAAATATAAGCGGAATAATTATGTACTGGATAATTTTGTTTTAGATGAAGCATCTTCCAGAATTACCTATACGGATGATGTCGGAGAAGTGCACTCCAAGACCGGTATAGATGTTTCTAAGCATCAGGGAAAGATTGACTGGAAAAAGGTGGCTGCCGATGGTATTGACTTTGCATTTATCAGAGTCGGTTTCCGGGGAAGCTCGGAAGGGAAGCTTGTGGAGGATGAATATTTTGTTGATAACATTGAAGGCGCATTAGAGAATCATATCGAGGTTGGTGTTTATTTCTATACGCAGGCAGTAACTACGGAAGAAGCAAAGGAAGAAGCACAGTTCCTGCTGGATCTGTTAGAACCGTATGATATTACCTATCCTGTAGTCCTCGATCTAGAGGAAGTAAATGGAAAGAGCCGTACCGATGATATGACACAGGAAGATTTTACCGATGCGGCCATTGAATTTTTAGATACGGTAGAGAATGCAGGCTATCAGCCGATGATCTATGGAAACTTAAAGACCTTCTTTATCATGCTTGATATGAGACGGATCGAAAAGTATGACAAGTGGTTTGCCTACTATCAGGCTCCGGTTTATTTCCCGTATGAATTCACCATCTGGCAGTACAGCAGTACCGGTAAGGTGGATGGAATCAAGGGTGATGTGGATCTGAATGTGAGCATGAAGGAGTATTAGGTAGGCGATTTGTGTTATGCACTCTTCAGGGGAAAACGAAATAGCCGCCATTACTCACAATAATGATGGTAAAATTTTAAAAAGAATGTCAAGTAAAAATGCTTGACATTCTTTTGCGTATCATGTATATTGTTCAAGGTGAGTGCAATGGAACAAATAGCTAAGCAGGCAATGCTTTATGATTTTTATGGAGAATTGCTGACAGAACATCAGAAGAAGATCTATGAGGATGTTGTATACAATGACTTCTCGTTATCCGAGATTGCCGAAGAGAACGGAATCAGCCGTCAGGGAGTACATGATCTGATCCGGCGGTGTAATAAGATCCTGCAGGAATATGAGAACAAGCTTCATTTAATAGAACGTTTCGTGAAGATCCGGGAAGAAGTGGGAAGTATTCAGAAGCTGGCAGAGAATCCACAGATTTCGAAGGAAGAACTGATTGGCAAGGTGAATGAGATTTCCCATCGGATTATCGAGGAGCTGTAATGATTTGATTGGAAACGGTTGCAATTTGAGAACAGGATAGGCTGTTGTCCGTATATAGATATTGTAGATACAGATGTTATTGCAGGAACGAGGTTAAGGAATGGCTTTTGAAAGTCTGACAGATAAGCTTCAAAATGTATTTAAAAAACTGAAAAGCAAAGGACGTCTCACCGAAGAGGATGTCAAGATTGCACTGAAAGAAGTCAAGATGGCACTGTTAGAGGCCGATGTCAATTTCAAGGTCGTTAAGCAGTTCATTAAGTCGGTGGAAGAACGGGCAATCGGTTCCGATGTCATGAATGGACTGAATCCCGGACAGATGGTCATTAAGATCGTTAACGAAGAAATGATTGCCCTGATGGGATCGGAAACAACCGAGTTACAGTTCCAGCCGGGTAAGGCAATTACCACGATTATGATGTGTGGTCTTCAGGGTGCCGGTAAAACAACCGCAGCAGCCAAGATTGCCGGGAAGCTGAAGCTGAAAGGAAAACGTCCGTTGCTCGTTGCCTGTGACGTATATCGTCCGGCAGCAATTAAACAGTTACAGATCAATGGTGAGAAACAGCAGGTAGAGGTTTTTGCCATGGGAGATCATCAGAATCCTGTGGATATTGCGAAGGCCGCTGTGGAGCATGCGCGTAAGAAGGACTTAAACGTTGTAATTATCGATACCGCAGGCCGGTTACATGTCGATGAAGATATGATGGTTGAGCTCGAAGAGATCAAGCGCAATGTGGAAGTGCATCAGACACTCCTCGTTGTGGATGCCATGACCGGTCAGGATGCCGTAACCGTAGCGAGTCAGTTTAATGACCGCATCGGAATTGACGGTGTTGTACTTTCCAAGATGGATGGTGATACCCGAGGTGGTGCAGCTCTTTCTGTTAAGGCTGTTACCGGCAAGCCGATTCTTTATGTCGGCATGGGTGAAAAGCTAAGTGACTTAGAACAGTTCTATCCGGATCGTATGGCAAACCGGATCCTTGGAATGGGAGATGTTCTTTCCCTCATTGAAAAGGCACAGGAGAACATTTCCATTGACGAGAACAGGGAAAAGGAAATGGCTGCCCGGATGAAGAAGGGCAAGTTCGATTTTGATGATTATTTAGAGAGTATGAAGCAGATGAGGAACATGGGAGGCTTAAGCAGTATTCTTTCCATGATGCCCGGTATGGGAAGTAAGCTCGGGGATGTGGAATCCATGATTGATGAAAAGCAGCTTGCCAGAACCGAAGCAATCATCTTAAGCATGACTCCGGAAGAAAGAAAGAATCCGAAGCTGATGAATTTAAGCCGCAAGGGCAGAATCGCAAAGGGCGCCGGCGTGGATATCGCTGTAGTCAACCGCTTTATCAAGCAGTTTGAACAGTCCCAGAAGATGATGAAGCAGATGCCCGGACTAATGGGCGGTAAGCGCGGCAGAGGAATGTTTGGTGGTATGAAGTTTCCGTTTTAGGAAGTTTTATATAAATAGAAATGATTATTTCATTACACTATGGAGGTGAAACAAAATGGCAGTTAAAATCAGATTAAGAAGAATGGGTCAGAAGAAAGCTCCTTTCTATAGAATCGTAGTTGCAGATTCACGTTCTCCCAGAGACGGAAGATGTATCGAAGAGATCGGTACTTATGACCCGAACACAGATCCCAGCACTTTTAAGGTAAATGAGGAGCTTGCTAAGAAGTGGTTAGCAAACGGAGCTCAGCCTACAGAAGTTGTCAGCAAGATTTTTAAGCAGGCAGGAATTGAGAAGTAATTGTATGTTGTCTGGCCCTTTTGGAGGTGAACAATGAAAGAATTAGTAGAAGTAATTGCTAAAAACCTTGTTGATCATCCTGAGGAAGTCGTTGTTACAGAGAAAGAAGAAGGAAAACATATTACAGTTGAACTTCATGTGGCAGCATCTGATATGGGAAAGGTGATCGGTAAGCAGGGAAGAATTGCGAAAGCAATCCGTGCCGTTGTAAAGGCTGCATCATCGAAAGATAACAAGAAGGTAGACGTAGAAATCGTCTAATGTGGGTGCGAAACCCGTTTAAGATAAGAGGGAGTTCTTCGGAGCTCCCTCTTAGTCACAGGGGGGTATTATGGAAAAACTCTTACAGGTGGGAGTCATTTCTTCCACGCATGGAGTACGCGGAGAGGTCAAGGTATTTCCCACGACCGATCAGGTACAGCGTTTTAAAAAGTTAAAGGAAGTTATTCTGGATACCGGAAGCGAACAGAAGGTATTGAAGATTGAAAGCGTGAAGTTTTTCAAGCAGTTCGCAATCTTAAAATTTGAACATTATGATAACATTAATGATATAGAGAAATATAAAGGAAAGAGCCTTTATGTCACAAGGGAGAATGCAGTGAAGCTTCAAAAGGACGAGTATTTCATTGCGGACCTGATTGGCATGACTGCAGTTTCGGATGATGAGGCATTAAAGGGAACCCTTACCGATGTGATTGAAACCGGAGCCAATGATGTGTATGTCATCGCATTAGAGGATGGAAGAGAGCTTCTGCTTCCGGCGATTAAGGAGTGTATCCTTAAGGTCGATGTGGAAGGGGAACAGCTTATCTTTCATTTGATGGAGGGACTTCTTTAAAGATGAATTTTCATGTATTGACCTTATTTCCCGAAATGATCGATCAGGGAGTCCGTACCAGTATTACCGGGCGCGCCATAGAAAAGGGCGTCATTTCTCTGGATCTTGTGAATATCCGGGACTATACGAAGGATAAGCATAAGAAGGTGGATGATTATCCGTACGGCGGTGGGGCCGGTATGCTGATGCAGGCACAGCCAGTGTACGATGCGTTCCTTAGTGTTACGAAGAACTTAAAGAGCAGAATGCGTCCAAGGGTAATTTATATGGCACCGCAGGGCCGGACGTTTCATCAGCAGATGGCAAGGGAGCTGGCCTGTGAAGAGGATCTGATCATTCTTTGCGGACATTATGAGGGAATCGATCAGCGGGTGCTGGATACGATTGTGACGGATTATGTATCGATTGGAGATTACGTGCTGACCGGTGGGGAACTGCCTGCCATGGTGATGATTGATGCGATCTCCCGTATGGTGCCTGGGGTACTTGGCAATGAGGACTCGGGAGAGACCGAGAGCTTTTCCAATTATCTGCTGGAATATCCGCAGTATTCCAGACCAGAGGAATGGAACGGGCAGAAGGTCCCGGAGATCCTGCTATCCGGCAACCATGAAAAGGTGGAGGAATGGCGGCTTACACAGTCTTTGGAGCGGACGAAGGAGTTGCGCCCCGATCTGTATGAAAAATGGGCAGCCGAAAATCAGGATTATTTCGAACGGCTGCGCAAGCGGGAAGCTCGGAAGAGACAGAAGGAAAAACGCAGATTGGAGAAGGAACAGGAAATATAAGTATATTATACCAAGTGATGACAGAAAGTACTTGCAAATCCATGAAATGTATGGTATCATCTCATATGTTGTGGAATTGTGATGGTCCGCTGGTATGATGATATTAAGAACGTCTATTTTCCAAATACAGAATAAGAGAGGATATTGAAATGAACGAAATTATTAAGAACATTGAAAACGAAGCATTAAAAGAAGTTTCTGAATTCAACGTTGGTGATACCGTTAAGGTTTACGGTAAGATCAAGGAAGGAAACCGTGAAAGAATTCAGGTTTTCGAGGGCGTTGTATTAAAGAAGCAGGGAACCGGCGTTCGTCAGACCTTTACTGTACGTAAGGCATCTAACGGTGTTGGCGTTGAGAAGACCTGGCCTTTATACTCCCCGAACGTTGAGAAGGTTGAAGTGGTTCGTAAGGGTAAAGTCCGCAGAGCAAAACTGAATTACTTAAGAGACCGTGTAGGTAAGGCTGCTAAGGTTAAGGAAGTAGTGAAGTAATCGTTGCTGGTACGAGTGAACAGTAACAAATAATCTGCCGACAACCGGTAGGAATGAAAATTACAGGACAACCGAGTATCGGTTGTCCTATTTGTTTTACCGTGCATATGAGAAAATGATCCATCATCTTTGCGTGCAGGGTATCTGATATGATAAAGGATGAAATATGGCAAAACACAAAGGGCTTTCATTTTATGAAAAGGAAAAGAAAATAAGTAAAGGAATGGTACGGGAAATTTTTTCCGTGATGTTTTTCTGCTTTGCGGCGATTCTGCTTGCATTTGTCATCGTGATTTCTTTTGGCCTGAAAACCAGCGTGATCGGTGTTTCCATGGATCCTGCCCTGTCGAACGGGCAGACCGTTTTCATTGACCGGTTCATCTATAAGCTGTTGTCTCCGAAGCGTGGGGATGTGATTGTTTTTCTGCCAAATGGAAATACGAATTCCCATGATTATTTGAAGCGGGTGGTTGCGCTTCCGGGAGAAAAGGTGCAGATTATCGGTGGTTACGTTTATGTGAACGGTGTGATGCTCGATGAGGATGAGACACTGGATAAGATTGCAGATCCCGGTATCGCAGAGATTGAGATTACGCTTGGTTCCGATGAGTTCTTTGTGCTGGGAGACAACCGTAATAACAGTGAGGACAGCCGCTCCGGTAACATCGGGCCGGTGAAGAGAAGCAATATTATTGGAAAAGCATGGTTCCATTTATCCGGCGGTGAGGATGGATGGGGATTTGTAAGATAGGAGTCGAGAATGAATTATCAATGGTATCCCGGACATATGACCAAAGCAAAGCGAATGATGCAGGAGAACATCAAGCTGATTGATCTGATTATTGAGCTTGTAGATGCGAGAATTCCCATGAGCAGCCGGAATCCGGATATTGACGAGCTGGGAAAGGGCAAGGCCAGAATCATTCTGTTAAATAAATCAGATCTTGCGGATGCAAGGCTGAATCAGGAGTGGGAGAGCTTTTTTAAAGAAAAAGGCTATTTCGTTCAACCGCTCAATGCAAAAACCGGAGCCGGAATCAAAAACATTCAGGCACTGGTGCAGGAATCCTGCAAGGAGAAGATTGAACGGGACAGAAAGCGCGGCATCATCAACCGTCCGGTCCGTGCCATGGTGGTTGGAATTCCCAATGTCGGTAAGTCTACGTTTATTAATTCGTTTGCAGGAAAGGCATGTGCCAAGACCGGAAACAAGCCGGGTGTTACGAAGGGAAAGCAGTGGATCCGACTGAACAAAAATCTGGAGCTGTTAGATACTCCGGGTATTTTATGGCCGAAGTTCGAGGATCAGAAAATCGGAGAGCGTCTGGCACTCATTGGTTCCATCAATGATGAAATTCTGCATGTGGACGAGCTTGCGGTGGCACTGATCCGGAATTTAAAAAATTCATATTTGGACTTGTTAGAAAAGCGATATAATATTACAATAGATGAAGATGCATATGATACATTGAAGAAGATTGCAATCGCACGTAAGTGCCTGCAAAAAGGGGAATTACCTGATGTGGATCGGGCATCTTCCATGCTGCTTGAAGATTTTCGTTCAGGAAAGCTTGGAAGGATTACATTAGAGCGTCCGGAGGAATGGCAGTGAATAAGAAGTTAAAGGATATTCTGAGCACAAGCTTGTATTTATTAATTGTACTGGTTGTAACCTTTCTGGTTGTGACCTATGTGGGACAGAGAACGAAGGTGATCGGAAGCTCCATGTCCCCCACGCTTACCGATGGCGATAATCTCATTGTCGATAAGATTTCGTATCGTTTTCATGATCCGGAGCGGTTCGACATTGTGGTATTTCCATTCCGGTATGCAGAGAAGACCTATTATATCAAGCGGATTATCGGGCTGCCGGGAGAAACGGTATACATTGATGAAGAAGGAACCATTTACATCGGTGGAGAGGTTCTCGATGAGCACTTTGGCAAGGAAGTGATTCAGGATCCGGGAAGGGCCTATGAGACGATTACGCTTGGTGAGGATGAATATTTTGTTTTGGGAGATAACCGCAATAACAGCTCGGACAGCAGGGATCCGGTTGTGGGCAACATCCACCGGGATGAACTGATTGGGAAAGCATGGATGCGGATTTATCCGTTTGACCAGATGTGTATTATCAAACATCAGTAAAATAACAGGAGTACATAATGGAAACAAAGATCAGTGTGATCAAAGAAGAATTACAGGCAGCATCTTATAAAGAGCTGCCTCTCTTTATAAGTAAATACGAAGCAGATGAACGAAGCGGAGTCGCTGTGCTTGTAAAAAGGGCACGTAAGCAGATCGATGATTATGAGAACGAGTTGCTGCGTACCGAAAAGATGAAGGAATATGAGAAGAAATACAGTCAGTATTCTTATATCTGTGGAATTGATGAAGTTGGGAGAGGTCCGCTTGCCGGACCGGTTGTGGCAGGTGCTGTGATCCTGCCCAAAGATTGTGATATTTTGTATCTAAATGATTCCAAACAACTCTCCGAAAAGAAAAGAGAAGAGTTAAATGACATCATTTTGGAAAAGGCAGTGGCAACCGGAATTGGTGTTGTGTCACCGGAACGGATTGACGAAATCAATATTTTGCAGGCAACCTATGAGGCAATGCGTCAGGCAATTGGAAACCTTTCCGTAAAGCCGGATCTGCTGCTTAACGATGCGGTAACGATTCCGAAGGTCGAGATCCCGCAGGTGCCGATTATTAAAGGGGATGCCAAGAGCATTTCCATCGCGGCGGCTAGCATCATTGCCAAGGTATACAGGGATCATCTGATGGTGCAGTATGACGAGATTTTCCCGGGATACGGGTTTGCGGGAAATAAAGGATACGGGGCACAGGCCCATATGGAAGCGATCCGTACCTTAGGACCGACACCAATCCACAGAAGAACATTTATTAGGAATAGTTACCAAAACATAATATTATACTAGGAGAAATCAGATTGAACATTTCATCCTTTGTAAATCAGATTACACAGACAATTACAGATGCGGCGAATGGGAACACAGGGAATCTTTCTCCTTCTGTTTTGGAGGAGAGCATCCGCAACGGGCTGGAAGCGATTCTGTCAAAGGGATCAGGACAGTCGGTAACGGGAGAGATTCTGCAGATGAACGGGAATGAGATTCTGTTGTCCCTTGGAGAAAACCAGCTTCTGCAGGCAAGGTTGGAGGGCGGAGCAATGCCCAAAATGGGCCAGATCATGACCTTTCAGATCCAGAATACGGCAGGAAATAAAATTTCCCTGACGCCGCTTTTTGAAAACTTAAGCCAGAATTCCAGTATTTCCACAGCATTGAAGGCGGCAGGCCTTCCTCTGACAGATCAGATGATTCAGATGGTGAAGGATATGATGCAGGAGGGGCTACCGATCGACCGGCAGTCGCTATATCAGATGAACCGTGCCATGAATCTGAATCAGGGAGTACCTACGTCGACACTGGCACAGATGCAGCGTTTGGGGATTCCATTGGAAGCGGATATGATCCAGCAGTTTCAGAACTACCAGAATTATGAGCATCAGATTACCGGAAGTCTTTCGGATCTTACCGATGCTTTTACGGAGAGTTTTTTACAGTTATCCGGGGAACAGGGCGCACAGGAAGGACTGTCTTTCGTGCAGGATATATTAGGACAGTTTGTAAGTGAAGAGGGAATCCCGGAAGAGAACATTTCACAGAATCCGGAAAACGTACAGAACCAGCCGGACGGACAGACAGAAGGATTACAAAAGAATTTTACAGAAAGTGCACTGTATAAGGATCTTAAGGAGCTTGGCGCATCGCCGGAACAGTTGTCCAATCTGGTTTCCAATAAGGGGAACGGACAGCAGGTGTTAAAAGAGGTGCTGCATCTGATTGATCAGAACCTGAAAGGTGAAGTGAGTACACCGGATTTTAGTGAAAAGCTGGGAAAATTTTTAGAGGGAAAAGAATTTAAGCAGTTATTTAAGGAGACCTTAAACAAGCAGTTGCTTTTAGAGCCGGCCGAGGTGGCAGAAGAGGGCAAGGTGGATCAGCTCTATGAAAAGCTGAACCAGCAGATGAAGAGTCTGAATGCGCTGCTATCCGATCCGGCAAGAGGTGATACGGCACTTGCGAAAACGGTGACGAATCTGAATCAGAATATGGATTTTATGAATGCGATGAATCAGAACTTTTCTTATATTCAGATTCCGCTTAAAATGTACAATAAAGAGACAAGCTGCGAACTGTTTGTCTATACGAATAAGAAGAGCCTGGCAAAGAAGGACGGCAATGTAAGTGCGCTGCTGCATCTGGATATGGAATACTTAGGAAGCGTGGATGTGCATGTCACGTTAAGTCAGGGACAGAAGGTGGCAACGAAGTTTTATCTTCAGGATGATGCCGCACTGGATCTCATTGCAGAGCACATTGATCTGCTGAATGACCGGCTGAATAAGCGCGGTTATACGATGAATGCCGAATTTATCAACCGGGATACGGAGACGAATGTTTTAGGCGAGATCCTGGATCAGAGTAAAAATATCTCCGTATTGTCGGGAACCTCCTTTGATGTGAGGGCGTAACGGAATATGGAACACAGAGTTTAATATAGGTGAAATAGAACCGGGGAACAGGAACCGGAAAGCAGTAAAGGATCGTATATGGAAGAAACGAAGCAGAAAAGAGAAAGGGTGAAACAGGCGGTTGCGCTTGCCTATGATCCGGAGGAAGATGCCCCCAAGGTTATTGCAAGCGGACGTGGGGCACTGGCAGAACGAATCATTGAAAAGGCGAAGGAAGCAAACGTTGCTGTACACCGGGACGATAAGCTGGCAGACACCTTATCCAGACTGGAAATCGGAGAAATGATTCCGCCGGAGCTTTATGAGGTGGTGGCAGAGATTCTGGTGTTTGTTGATGCGATGGATAAGATCAAAGCCAAGATGGATGCACATAAGAAGTAAGTAAATAAGGAAGTAAGTAAATAAGGAAGTAAAGAAATAAGGAAATAAAGTAGTAAGGGGAAATCATTGAATAAGAGGGAATTAGGAACGCAGAAGGAGCTGCAGGCCATGCACTATCTGGAAAAGCAGGGAATGAAGATCCTTCAAAGAAATTTCCGGTGCCGCATGGGCGAGATTGACCTGATCGCACAGGATGGAGACTGCCTTGTTTTTGTAGAAGTGAAGTACCGGACCAGTAACCGTTACGGATCACCGTTGGAGGCCGTGAACGCACGCAAGCAAAGTACGATCCGGAAAGTGGCACAGTATTATCTGCTTGGCAGGAAACAGCTGGACTGTCCGGTGCGTTTTGATGTGGTCGGAATCTGTGGAAATGAGTTGGAGCATATGAAAAACGCTTTTTGATATGCGGACCAGAGAAAGGAGTCCGAATCTGTGACAGAATGGAAACGAAAAGAAAACCGGTATCATATGGTATCGCATGAAGGAAAAGAGGGTCTGATTTATCTGACATTTCCTGTTCTGGATGGAGCAGAGAATGTCAGACATTTATTTTCTACCAGAAAAGGCGGCGTAAGCAGGGGGATTTATGAGAGCATGAACCTCAGCTTTCACCGTGGGGACGATGCGGAAAATGTCCTTGAAAACTTCCGGCGGATTGCAGCGCTTTTTGACAGTACGCCGGATAAAATCGTCTGTGCGAAGCAGACACATACCACAAATATCCGCAGAGTGACGAAGGAAGATGCCGGAAAGGGAGTAACGAAAGAGCCGGATTATGAAGAGATTGATGGGTTGGTTACCAATGAACCGGGGCTGATTCTTTGTACCTCTTTTGCAGACTGTGTACCGCTTTATTTCGTAGATCCAAAGAAGCAGGCAATCGGACTTGCCCATTCCGGCTGGCGTGGTACCGTGAACCGTATGGGAGCAAGGATGATTGAGGAGATGAACCATCAGTTTGGAAGTAATCCCGGAGATTTGCTTGTGGCGGTTGGTCCATCGATCTGTGTAGACTGCTATGAAGTGGGAGAGGATGTTGCCGGGGAGTTTCAAAAGGCTTTTCCGGACACGGTGGTATTACAGAAGGGAAAGCTGGAGGGTAAGTACCAGCTTGATTTATGGAAGGCCAATGAGCAGCTCCTGTTGGATGCCGGAATCCGGAAAGAGCATCTTGAAATTACAGATCTTTGTACCTGCTGCAACCCGGAGCTTTTGTTTTCGCACCGGGCAAGCCATGGACAGAGGGGGAATCTGTGCGCATTTCTGGAGCTTATGGGGAAACATTAATAAAACCTTAATAAAATTCCTACCATGTATTTAAAATTCCTATGTTTTAATAAGAGGGTCAAATGAGAAAGGTGAGGGAGAACAATGACGAATATACTGGTATGTGATGACGACAAAGAAATTGTAGACGCCATCGAGATTTATCTGCAGCAGGAGGGTTATCAGATCTATAAGGCTTACGATGGAGAGCAGGCGATTAAAGTACTTAAGGAGACGAATATCCAGCTTCTGATTATTGACATTATGATGCCGAAGTTAGATGGAATTCACGCTACCTTAAAGATCCGGGAATTCAGCAGTGTCCCGATTATTTTCCTGTCTGCCAAGTCGGAGGATACAGATAAGATCCTCGGATTAAATATGGGAGCGGACGATTACATTACGAAGCCGTTTAATCCGCTCGAGCTTGTGGCAAGGGTAAAGTCAAACCTCCGGCGTTATACCCAGCTTGGAAGCCTGAATGTCGAGAACAATGCACTGTATCAGGTTGGCGGACTGTGTATAAACGATGACACCAAGGAAGTGACCGTGGACGGAGAGCCGGTAAAGCTTACCCCGATTGAGTACAATATCCTGTTTCTTCTGGTGAAAAACCAGGGCAAGGTCTTTTCTATCGACCAGATTTACGAAAATATCTGGAATGAAGAGGCCATCGGTGCAGATAATACCGTAGCAGTACATATTCGTCATATTCGTGAAAAAATTGAAATCAATCCCAAGGAACCTCGTTATTTGAAAGTAGTCTGGGGCGTAGGCTACAAAGTAGAAAAACAATAGGAAAGGTAGAAAGAGGATGAACAAGGTGCAGAAGGTTATCTGTCATGTGGTACAGCATGTTGCACTCGTTGTAGGCGTTGTATTGCTTACGACGGCACTATTGAGCTCGTATGTACGGTATGAGACAGTAAACGGTGTGCAGTCCACATTCTTGAATAACGAAGGACAGCAGAAGGATTTTGAAGATTCGAAGATTTTTAACCAGTTGATGAAGGAGCAGGCACTGGCGATTGTACGATATGGCGCGATACGCGGACAGTTAGAAACCGACGGAGTATACGATGCCAATAAGGTCATTGATGTCACGGCATATGCCAACCGGTTTGAGGGAGTGCCGAGCCGGTATGTGACGGCAGATTATTATTTGGAGGATCTGATCCGCTGGGGCAAATATGGCATTGAATATGTGATGACGGAAACCTCAGCTGCGGATTTTTTAAGTGGGATCACAGAGTATACCGTCATTTCCGACACGGGGTATGGAAGTTATCACGGCAATATCAGCCCATATAATACCGATTTAAGTCATTCTGTGGAAAAGATCGATGTCTCCGGAAATTCGTTATCCCAGACACTGTATGAGGATGTCTATGCAGGAGACTGGTTGAGCGGAGAAGGCGGGGAAAACACAGAGGTATCGCAGCATCAGCTGATTGTGAACCGTTATCAGACGGTCGATGGCAAAAATATTGAGGATTATGTTTCGGACTGGGATACTTATGATATGCTGAGGGATTCCCTCGTAGCAACCATTCGGGATCTGGCAGAGAATTATGCGCTCTGCGAGAAGTACTATGACTACTATGATGAAACCGGAAGTGATGCAAAATCCAATGTCGTATATCTGATCCGTAAAACGATCGGAAATAAGACGGAAGTTTATACCAATATGGATACGGAGCGGACAGATCTCACTTCTTTGGAGATGACGATGAAAGAGAAGTGCGACCGGTATCTTTTTTATGATGCACAGGATCTGCGGTATGAAACGAATACCAAGGTTACGGAAGCAGAACTCCGTCAGTATATCAGTGATTATGGGTATGCCTATCCGGAAAACTTACAGATCATGGTCGGAGTGAACAGGGACCGTGCAGTGAAGGATTGCTTTGTGACTACCGGCGCAGCCTATCAGAATGCGGTTCCGGACTTTACGCAGAATGTGATTATTGCGGTGATCTGGCTGCTTGTATTCCTTGCCATGGTGATCCTTCTTACGGTCAAAGAGGGTGTTGTCAAAGATAAAGAGACCGGAGTGAAAACCTGTGTACTGCATGTGGAAGATAAGATTCCGACAGAAATTTTCCTCGTACTGTTTGCCATTGCAATGGGTGTTCTGATTGGCGTGTGTGTAGAACTTTTCCTTGGTGGAATGTGGATTTCAGATCTTTATACCTTATATCAGCGGAACGGTGTTATCCTGTTTACAGCAGGAATTGCATTGCTTGGAAGCCTGCTTTGTTCCTTCTTTTACTACAGTCTGGTGCGCAGAATCAGGGCACACCGGATCTGGAAGGGAAGTATTCTCCGTTGGGCAATCGTTCAGCTTAAGAAGGGAATCCGTTATATGCAGAATCACAAATCCATAGTGGTGCGCGTATGGATACCGTTCCTTGGATTTTCCGGAGTGAACCTGCTTGCCGTGATTCTTGCCGATCAGATGATGATGTCGTTTGTGGTATTTTTCGGAATTGCGCTGTTCGATGTACTGGTTGGTATCGTGTGCTTCCGGAATGCAGTGGCAAGGCAGAATATCTTACAGGTGATAAACCGGATCTGTAAGGGAGATCTGAATGCCAAGGTGGATGAGACAGCCTTGAACGGAGATAATCTGGTGCTGGCAAAGGCAGTGAACCGGATTGGAGACAGTGTGCGGGATGCCGTGGAAACCAGTATGAAGGATGAACGGTTAAAGGCAGACCTGATTACCAATGTTTCCCATGACCTCAAAACACCGTTAACCTCGATTATCAATTATGTGGATCTCATCAAGAGAGAACAGGTCGATAATCCCAAGGTACAGGAATATATTGAAGTATTGGATACGAAGTCGCAGCGCTTAAAGCAGTTAACCGAAGACCTGCTCGAAGCCTCCAAGATTTCTTCCGGAAATATTGTACTCCATATGGAACGGATTAATCTGGTGGAGCTGCTCAATCAGACACTGGGAGAGTTCTCAGAGAAGTTTGAGCAGAAGGGACTTATCCCGGTTGTGAATGCACCTTCGCAGGCCGTCTATGTACTGGCAGACAGCCGCAGAAGCTTCCGCGTAATGGAAAACCTGTTTAACAACATCTTTAAGTATGCGTTAGAGGGAACCAGAATTTACATTGATCTGGGATTCGCAGAATGGAAGAGTGCGGACGGAAACGGAAGCCAGGCCGGTGTATTCCTTTCATTGAAGAATATCTCGGCAATGGAACTGAATGTGGCACCGGAGGAACTGACCGAACGGTTTATCCGTGGGGATGAATCGAGAACAACAGAAGGAAGTGGACTTGGACTTTCAATTGCGAAAAACCTGACCGAAGCCATGAACGGTATGTTCGAGCTTTCCATTGATGGGGATTTGTTCAAGGTAGTGATTGTATTTCCGAAGATGGATGATGTGAAGGCGCAAACAGAAGTATAAAAAAGATTAGAATGCAGTAATATAGAAAACCGGAACTCCATCATGTGGGTTCCGGTTTTTGCATGCAAAAATCATTCTGTAAAAGAATAAATCTATTCGGTAATAAACATATTCTCACGGTTATTGTACTTGGCAAGAATCTCCTGAATCTTCTCGGTCGGTGTGTATACGTTCATCATGGAAGAGTCGTGATTCATAAAGTCAATAATGGAGGCGAGGAACTTGCTCATGTCGGCTTCCAGATAATAAGGCTTTGACTTTAATTCCGGGAGCTGGTAGGTGAGGTTGGTGGTAACCACCTTATCAAAGTAGCACTTCTCGTAAGCCTCATCAAACCGCGCTAAGCCATCCGTAAATAATCCGAAGGTACAGCAGATATAAACACGCTTGGCGTTCATGGCCTTTAACTGCTTTGCGGTATCTAACATACTTCCACCGGAAGAAATCATATCGTCGATGATGATGACATCCTTGCCATCGATGTTGTCACCTAAGAATTCATGTGCAACAATTGGGTTCTTTCCATTAACAATTGTGGAATAGTCACGGCGCTTATAGAACATACCGGTATCAACACCCAAAACATTTGCAAAATATACGGCACGGTCGAGTGCTCCTTCATCCGGGCTGATGACGATCAGATGATCCTTGTCGATAATCAGATTTTGTTCGGAACCGAGCAGCGCACGGATAAACTGATAGGGTGGTGTGAAGTTATCAAAGCCACATAAGGGTTCTGCATTCTGGACTCTGGGATCGTGGGCATCAAAGGTGATAAAGTTACTTACGCCCATATTGCTCAGCTCTTCGATAGCATAGGCACAGTCCAAGGATTCACGGCCATTTCTTTTATGCTGTCTTCCTTCATAAAGAAAGGGCATGATGACATTGATGCGGTGGGCCTTGCCGTTGATGGCAGAGATCACGCGCTTCAGATCCTGATAGTGGTCATCCGGTGACTTATAATTGATAAAACCATTCATTTTATAAGTAATATTGTGGTTACATACATCAACCAGAATGAAAATATCCTTTCCACGGATGGATTCGTCAATTGTTGCTTTGCCTTCACCGGAACCGAAGCGGTGGCATGCGGCATCCGCAATGAAATTGTCTGAAACATATCCCTGAAAGGCGGGATCGTTCTTGGCAATATTCTTCACATCTTTACGGAAATTGACAAGATAGTGATTGACACTGTTTCCGAGATTCCGGGCAGAATCCATAACGATGAGCTTTAAGGGAGCAACAGGAATTGCTGCTTCCAGTTTTGACAAATTAGGCATAATATCCTCCGAAAGTTTGAAATGTAATAAATATTTCTCAACCAATTATTTTATAACATTCTGCTAGTGACACGTCAAGAAAATTCTAGTACAATGTTCTTTATGAGAACAGATAAAGGACACAGGATTAAACAAATTGAACAGGGAAGCATTGCACAGCAGGAAGGAATCTGTGCAGGTGACAGCCTTTTATCCATCAACGGAACCGTGATGGAGGATATTTTTGATTATCAGTATCAGGTACAGAATGATCACGTAGAGCTTGTTCTTCTGACGAAGGACGGAGAAGAGGTTACGAAGATCATTGATAAGGATGAGGACGACGATCTGGGGATTATTTTTGAAAACGGACTTATGGATCAGTACCGTTCGTGCCATAATAAATGTATCTTTTGCTTTATTGACCAGATGCCAAAGGGCATGAGGGAGAATTTGTATTTCAAGGATGATGACAGCCGGTTATCCTTTTTACAGGGAAATTACGTGACTCTGACGAATATGTCTGATCACGATCTGGACCGGATCATTAAATATCATCTGGCACCGATTAACGTATCGTTCCAGACGATGAATCCGGAGCTTAGATGCATGATGCTGCATAACCGGTTTGCCGGAGAAGCACTCAAAAAGGCAGACCGTCTTTATGAAGCCGGTATTACCATGAACGGGCAGATTGTGTTGTGTAAGGGAGTGAATGATGGGAAGGAGTTGGATTACAGCATCCGTAAGCTGATGGAATATCTTCCGGTCATCGAGAGTGTGTCCGTGGTGCCGGTCGGGTTGTCCAGATTCCGCGAGGGTCTGTATCCCTTAGAGCCCTTTACCAAAGAGGATGCGAAGGAAGTCATTGACATGATCCATGGATACCAGCAGCAATGTATGGAAAAGTCTGGTACACATTTCATTCATGCCAGTGACGAGTGGTACCTTCTGGCAGAAGAACCCGTTCCGGAAGAGGAATGTTATGATGGTTATCTGCAGCTGGAAAACGGAGTCGGCATGATCCGGCTTTTATTAAACGAAGCAAAGGAGACGATGGAAGAGCTGTATAAGCATAAGTTTTTAGCCACGCTGAAATGCCATCACGACTGGAAGAAGAAAACAAGAATGGTTTCCCTTGCAACCGGTAAGCTGGCGTATCCATACATCCGGCAGATTGCAAAGGAGGTCGAAGCCTGTATGCCGGGGCTTACGGCGAATGTATATGAGATCCGGAATGACTTTTTCGGAGAACGGATTACGGTATCGGGACTCATCACAGGAATTGATCTGATGAACCAGTTAAAGGATAAGGAACTTGGTGAAGCACTGCTTATTCCGGAGAATATGGTGCGTGTGGAAGAAAACGTATTCCTTGACGATGTAACCGTCAGTGAGGTTGAAAAAACTTTACAAGTACCGGTAGATATTGTAAAATCAAGCGGACGCGACTTGATCAATCAGATTTTGGGAAGGAAAATACATGAGTAAGAGAAGTAAACCTATTGTAGCGGTAGTCGGAAGACCGAACGTAGGAAAATCCACTTTATTTAATACGCTGGCAGGATCCAAGATTTCCATTGTCAAGGATACTCCGGGAATTACCAGAGACCGTATTTATGCGGATGTCACCTGGCTGAATAAGAACTTTACCTTAATTGACACAGGTGGTATTGAGCCGGACAGCAGGGACGTAATTCTCTCCCAGATGAGGGAGCAGGCGCAGATCGCCATTGATACCGCAGATGTCATCATCTTTATGGTGGATGTGCATCAGGGTCTTGTGGATGCGGACTCCAAGGTAGCAGATATGCTGCGCCGTGCACAGAAGCCGGTGGTGCTTGTCGTTAATAAGGTAGACAATTATGATAAATATATGGCGGATGTCTATGAATTCTATAATCTTGGAATCGGTGATCCGCATGCGGTTTCAGCAGCGAACCAGTTAGGCATTGGCGATATGCTTGATGTCGTGACCGGATATTTTGAAGAAGGACAGGATGAAGAGGAAGAAGACAATAAGACGAGGGTTGCCATCGTTGGAAAGCCGAATGTCGGCAAGTCTTCCCTGATTAACCGTCTGATCGGCGAGAACCGTCTGATCGTATCCGATATTGCCGGAACAACAAGAGATGCAGTGGATACCCTTGTAAAGCACAATGGGAAGGAATATGTCCTGATTGATACGGCAGGACTTCGCCGCAAGAATAAAATTAAGGAAGAACTCGAGCGTTACATGATTGTACGTACCGTAAGTGCGGTAGAGCGTGCGGATATTGTGATTCTGGTTATTGATGCGGTCGAGGGTGTGACCGAGCAGGATGCGAAGATCGCCGGAATCGCACATGAACGCGGCAAGGCGGTCATTATCGCCGTAAACAAATGGGATGCCGTGGAGAAGAATAATAAGACGGTAAACGAATATACCGATAAGGTGAGAAACATTCTTTCCTTTATGCCGTATGCCGAGATTACCTTCATTTCTGCACTGACCGGACAGCGTCTGCCAAAGCTCTACGATCTCATTGATACCGTGGCAGAGAATCATGCACTCCGGATCCAGACCGGTGTCCTGAATGAAATTATGAGTGAAGCGGTTGCCCTGCAGCAGCCCCCGTCCGATAAAGGAAAGCGTCTGCGTCTTTACTACATTACGCAGGTTGGCGTGAAGCCTCCAACATTTGTTATCTTTGTAAACGATAAGGAACTGATGCATTTTTCTTACACCAGATATATTGAAAATCAAATCCGTGAGGCTTTTGGATTTAAAGGAACGCCATTACGGTTTATTATTCGTGAGAGAAAGGAAAACAAGTAACGTGGAACGGATCATTTGTATTATTATCGGTTATGTATTTGGCATGTTTCAGACAGCATTTTTCTATGGAAAAATGCATGGAATCGACATTCGTGAGCATGGAAGCGGCAACGCCGGAACGACCAATACCCTGCGTGTCCTGGGAACGAAGGCAGGATTAATTGTATTTGCCGGGGATGTTTTGAAATGTATGATTGCAGTCTGGATCACCACACTGATTTTTAAGGGAAGCCATGCGGATGAAATTTACCTGTTAAAGCTTTATACGGCGGCAGGTGCAATCCTTGGACATAATTATCCCTTTTACCTTAAGTTTAAGGGAGGAAAAGGAATCGCAGCAACAGCCGGACTGATTCTGGCCTTCCATCCGTACTTTATTCCGGTCGGATTCGTTTTATTCTTTGGTGTGTTCCTGACTACCCACTATGTATCCCTTGGATCTCTTCTTATTTATGTCGGACTGATGACCGAAATGGTGATCTGCGGGCAGACGGGACTCTTTGGAGCCGCACAGCCTGTTTTAAATGAAATGTATGCCGTGACGGCATTTTTAACAATACTTGCTTTTTATAAGCATAAAGAGAATATCAGTCGTCTCCTTCATGGAAACGAGCGCAAAACCTATTTATTTAAAAAGAACAAGGTTGAAGCAGAAAATAAAAATAAATAGTTACATTTGGTGAAAGAAACAGAAAGTAAGCAATCATTTTATAGAGACAGGAAGCGGATTGCAGAAGGAAGGGATTTCGATATGGCAGATATTGCAATTATTGGAGCAGGAAGCTGGGGAACAGCATTATCCGTATTATTACATAATAACGGACATCACATTACCGTCTGGTCGGCATTGGAACCGGAGATCCGGATGCTGAAGGAATGTCATGAGCAGAAGGAGAAGCTTCCGGGCGTGATCTTACCGGAGGATATGATCTTTACAACCGATCTCAACGCAGCAATGAAGGATAAGGATGTACTGGTTCTGGCCGTACCTTCTCCGTTTACCAGAAGCACTGCGAAGCAGATGGCTCCGCTTACGAAGCAGGGACAGATCATTGTAAATGTTGCAAAGGGAATTGAAGAAGCAACCTTAATGACGTTGTCTGAGATTATCGAGCAGGAAATCCCGCAGGCCAATGTTGCAGTATTGTCAGGGCCTTCCCATGCAGAAGAGGTTGGAAAGGGAATTCCGACAACTATCGTGGTTGGATCTAAGGATAAGAAGACTGCGGAATATTTACAGACTTTTTTTATGAGCGAGGTATTCCGTGTATACATCAGTGCCGATGTGCTTGGTATTGAATTGGGTGCAGCGCTTAAGAATGTGGTAGCGCTTGCTGCCGGAGTTGCTGATGGACTTGGTTATGGAGACAATACCAAGGCCGCCTTAATTACCAGAGGAATTGCCGAGATCGCAAGACTCGGAATCCATATGGGAGGACGTTTGGAAACATTCTATGGACTGACCGGAATCGGGGATCTGATTGTGACCTGTGCGTCCATGCATTCCCGTAACCGCCGTGCCGGAATCCTGATCGGTAAGGGCGCGACGATGGATGAGGCCATGGCAGAAGTCAAGATGGTTGTTGAGGGCGTTTATTCTGCAAAGGCAGGACTAGCACTTGCAAAAAAATATAATGTGTCCATGCCGATTATTGAGCAGGTGAACAAGGTATTATTTGAAGGTGCACCGGCAGATGCGGCTGTTAAAGATCTGATGCTGCGTGACCGTAAGATCGAAAACGTGGACTTAAGAGAACTGGCACAGAACAGTGTGGAGCTTCCCTGGTAAGTTGGTGATTCATTCTTACTAAATTTCACGGTTGACAAAGCCTTGGATTTCGTATATAGTCAAGACAAGAAAGTAGTAAAGGCGTTGAAGGGAACAAGTAGGAATAAACGGAAGGTACAGAAAGCAGCCGGCGGATGAGAGGCGCACAGGAAGTTTATTCGGAATACATCCCGGAGCTTCATGTCAGAATGGAAGGAATTGCCTAGTAGGACATGACGGAGGAATGCACGTTATCGCAGGAGAGTATCATTGAAAGTCCCAATGGATTTTGTTTGAAGAAAGGGAATTTGGATTGTACTTAGTGAGGCAGGTTATGTGAGTAATCTGTGAAGTTAGGTGGTAACACGGGTTTGAACTCGTCCTATGAAAATAGGACGGGTTTTATTATTTTGTAAAGGAGAAAAGAAAATGGGCATTTATGAAGAACTGGTAGCAAGAGGACTGATTGCACAGGTAACCGACGAAGATCAGGTCAGAGACCTCATCAATAACGGAAAGGCAACCTTTTATATTGGCTTTGATCCTACCGCAGACAGCCTCCACGTAGGACACTTTATGGCACTTTGTTTAATGAAGAGACTGCAGATGGCAGGAAATAAGCCGATCGCTCTGGTTGGCGGCGGAACCGGTATGATCGGGGATCCTTCCGGAAGAAGTGATATGAGAACCATGATGACAACCGAAACGATTGATCATAACTGTGAATGCTTCAAGAGGCAGATGAGCAAATTCATCGAATTCGGTGAAGGAAAAGCCATGATGGTAAATAATGCCGACTGGCTTCGTGACCTGAATTACATTGACTTTATCCGGGACATCGGCTCCTGCTTCTCTGTGAACAATATGCTTCGTGCAAGATGCTACGAGCAGCGTATGGAAAATGGCTTATCCTTCCTGGAATTCAACTACATGATTATGCAGTCCTATGATTTTCTGGAGCTGTACAAGAGATACGGCTGTAATATGCAGTTTGGTGGAGATGACCAGTGGAGCAACATGCTTGGCGGAACCGAACTGATCCGTAAGAAATTAGGGAAGGATGCACAGGCCATGACCATTACCCTGCTCCTCAATTCCGAAGGCAAGAAGATGGGTAAGACACAGAAGGGTGCGGTATGGCTTGATCCGGAAAAGACCACTCCGTTTGAATTCTACCAGTACTGGAGAAATGTAGCGGATGCCGATGTTCTCAGATGTATCCGTATGCTGACCTTCCTTCCGTTAGAGGAAATTGATGCGATGGACAGCTGGGAAGGCAGCCAGTTAAACAAGGCCAAGGAAATCCTTGCTTACGAGCTTACCAAGCTGGTACATGGAGAAGAAGAAGCAAACAGGGCACAGGAGAGTGCGAAGGCATTGTTCTCTACCGGTGTAGCTGCCGAAATGCCTACCACAGAGCTTAGCGGAGAGGATTTCACCGATGGAAAGATAGACATGATTGGTGTTTTAGTAAAGGCAGGACTTGTTGCAAGTCGTTCCGAAGGAAGAAGAGCGATTGAACAGGGTGGAGTTACCTTTGGCGAAGAAAAGATCACCGATATCAAGGCTGTATTTGAGGCAGATGCCTTTGGTAAGGATGGCGTTGTAGTACGTCGTGGAAAGAAGAACTTCCGTAAGATTATTGTTAAATAATATAATCATGGTTTTACAGGGGAGGGTACTATGAAAAACATCGAATATGAATACCGAAACCTGCCGATTCCGGGAGGCGGTTATGTGACCGGATTTCTGTTTGATCCGGACCGGGAAAAGGTATTGTATATCCGTACCGATATTGGGGGATGTTACCGGTTTTCTTATGAAAACCGGCATTGGGATTCCTTAAGTGAGTCAGTCAACATGTTTGATTTGAGTGAAACCTATCCGATTGCCATTGCCACGGATTTGCAGCAGGACGAGACGCTTTATGTCATCAGTGGCATCAATGAGGAGGGCACAGAAGGAACGTTCAGTATTTCCCATGATGGGGGAAAGACCTATACGCGTGAGATAATTCCCTGTTTTGTGCATGGTAATCTGAACGGCAGAGGAACCGGTTACCGCCTGGTGCAGAATCCGAAGGATAAAACAACGCTTTATTTTGCTTCCCAGAAGGATGGTCTGTTATGGACCGGTGACTATGGAAAAACCTGGGAGAAAACGGACATCTGCGGTGAAAGAGATCTTTCGAATGTCTGGTGTGCGCCGGATGGACAGACACTTGTGGTTGGAACCGCAGGCATTACGACCGGAACAAAGGAATGCAGGGGACACAGCCTGTATGTTTCCTACGATGCAGGAGCACATTTTGAACCTCTGATGGAGCCGGAGAACATATCCATTCCGGAATCAAAATGGAACGGCTATGTGGCACACCGCTATGACTACGATGGCACATACCTGTACTATACCATGAATTACACCGGAGCCCACTCCTATATTGTGGATATGGGTTATAGCTGTGACTGCGGCGATCTGCTTGGCGGCCGGGTGATCCGTTATTCCTTTGATGAAAAGGGAAGGATTGCTTCCTGTGAAGATATCACTCCGATGGAATATGCGTTAAAGGGAGAGCGTGGAACGTATGCGCCGGGAACCGTGTTAACGTATGGCTTTGGCGGGATTTCAAGCTGCCCGAAGGAACCGGGACTGTTGGCATTAAGCACCCTTTGCCGGGAAGAAGGAGATATGGTTTATCTTTCGAGAGACCATGGCGCTACCTGGCAGGTGGCATTATATGATCTTGAGATCGGGAACCTGCATTTTCATGCTTCTTATATGAAGCCGGAATATAACGGCAAAGAATCCCTGCTGCACTGGCTGAGTGATATTAAGATTAATCCGTTTGATCCGGATGAGGTGTGGTTTAACAGCGGAACCGGTGTGTTCGTCTGCCATAATTTTACATCAGAGCAAAGAAGCTTTGAGGACTGCTGTGACGGAATCGAAGAGACGGTACATTTGAATGTATACAGTCCGGTGGATGGACCGGTAAAGGTGCTGGATATTTTAGGAGATCTGGGCGGCTTTGCTTTTGAAGATCTGGATACGCCGTGTGCCAATTCCTTTGCGGATGCGGACGGAAACCGGTATATTACCTGTATCAATGCGGACTTTTCGGATGAACATCCAGAATATGTCATTGTGACGCCGAGAGGTAACTGGAAGGGTAAAACAAAGGGTGGACTGATTCTTTCGAAGGACTATGGCAAGACCTTTGAGCGGCTCCCGTTGCCGTTTGGAATTTCCGATTATCTGGATGAACGTTTCCGGGAGATTGAATGCCCGAATGTAAATTCCGGATGGGTGGCAATGGCTGCTGATGCACAAACAATCTGTTATGGCGTGGCAGAGGGAATCGATCTGTATATGAAAGGAATCCTTGTAAGCCACGATCAGGGTGCTCATTTCCATAAGGCACAGATCTTCGGCTATGGAACGGATGGAAGTGTTGATAAAGAGCTGACAAATGAAGCCATTCATTTGAAAATTTATGCGGATCGTGTGAACCCTTCGGTCTTTTACGGATTTACAGACGGATTTGCCATTTACTTAAGTACCGATGGCGGCGATCATTTCTACCAGATCAGCAGGCCGCTTTGTGAAGGAACCGTGCTTGGGCTGATCGACTGCGCGAATAAAACCGAGATCCGTGGAGATGCCGGCAAGGAAGGTGTCTTTTACTGCGCAATGGGTGAGTATGGACTTTACCGCTTAAAGGTGGATCCGGAAACGAAGGAGATTCAGTTTGTACGCCTGACGAAAGAGGGCGAAAGTGTCTTCCGCATGGGACTTGGCGTGCTTCCGGGACAGGATTACCGCACCGGTGACAAGGCACTCTATATCTGCGGAATCATTGAGGAGCAGTATGGCTTCTTCCGGTCCTTTGATGAAGGTAAGACGTGGGAGAAGCTGAATAACGATGCACAGCAGTTCGGAGATATCAACAGTATGGACGGCGACAGCAGAGAGCCGTATGTATTCTATATTGCGACCGGATCCTTTGGAGTAAAATATGGAAAACCGAAAGCCTGAGAAAAAGAAGCTCATAACCGGGGATACCCTGCCGTATCTGGGAGATACACTGACGCTTACCGTGGTGCGTGAGGATCGCAAGAGCGGGCGGGTAAAGCGTGTGATGAACCGGCTGATTATGACGGTTCCCTATGAGGCGGATGTTTCTTTCCGTGCCCGGCTTTTGGACAAATGGTTCCGGAAGGAGGCACTCGCTGTACTTACAGAGAAGGCGGAAGAATATGCAAAGTTTTATGGCGTTTCTTTTACAAAAATCTACATCAAGGATCAGAAAAGCTGCTGGGGAAGCTGCAGCTCGAAGGGAAACATTAATTTTAACTGGCGTATCCTGTTAGCACCGGAGCCGGTATGCGATTATATTGTGATCCATGAGCTCTGCCACCGGATTGAGATGAATCACTCACCGGAATACTGGAAGCTGGTGGAGCGGCTCTGCCCGGAACACAGGCAGTACCGCAAATGGTTGAAGGATCATATCTACGAGCTTTATCCTTTTTAAGAAGAAAGTTCGGAAAGTTATTTTTCGGGTTATAATTTTACTGGAATTAGTCATATTTAAAATACCTCTCCACATACATTTTATTAAATGTGCGAGAGGTATTTTTATGGAATTGAATACGAACAGGGAATATGATTTATACAACGATATCAAGCAGCGCTGCAAGGGCGAAATTTACATTGGAGTGGTCGGTCCTGTGCGCACCGGAAAGTCCACTTTTATCAAGAGGTTTATGGAAGAAATGGTGCTTCCGAATATGTCCGACGAATTTGAAAAGGAGCGTGCGGTAGATGAACTTCCACAGAGTGCCGGGGGAAAAACCGTAACCACGACCGAGCCGAAGTTTATTCCGAAGGAAGCAGCCAGAATTAAGATTCAGGAGGGAATCGAAGCCAGTGTGCGCCTGATTGACTGTGTCGGTTATATGGTGGAGGGCGCAGCCGGGCACATGGAGGACAGTGCGGAGCGCATGGTGAAAACGCCCTGGGCAAAAGAAGAAATACCTTTTACCAAGGCGGCAGAGATCGGGACCAGAAAGGTCATTCAGGATCATTCCACGATTGGAATTGTCGTGACCTGTGATGGAAGCTTTGGTGAAATTGAACGGGAAAACTACATAAAGGCAGAGGAACAGACCATTAAGGAACTGAAAAAGTTAAAGAAGCCGTTTGTGGTTCTGATGAACACGGTAAAACCCTATGGCGAGGAAGCAAGACAATTATCGAAGGAGCTTGCCGAGAAGTATCATGTTACGGTTGTTCCGGTGAACTGCAAGCAGCTTGGCAAGGAAGACATTCTGCAGATCTTTGAAAAGGTGCTCTGTGAATTCCCGATCAGCTCGATGGAATTTTATCTGCCTAAATGGGTGAACATGCTTCCTATGGATTATCCACTTAAGGCAGATCTGATTAATCAGATCAAGGATCTTATGGATCAGTATGAAACCATTAAGGATGCCAGGGAAAATGATGTCAATCTGGTAAGTGAATATGTCACGGCAAGCAAGATGGACGGAATCGACTTATCCAGTGGCTGTGTGCGGATATGGGTGCAGATCGGAGACAATTACTATTATCAGATGCTGAGTGAAATGGTGGATGAACCGATTCAGAATGAATATCAGCTGCTTTCTTCCCTGAAGGATATGGCAAAGATGAAGAAGGAATACCAGAAGGTCATTCATGCCATGGATGCGGTGCGGAACAACGGCTACGGCGTGGTATCTCCGGAGCGGTCGGAGATCCGCCTGGATAAGCCGGAGGTCATCCGTCATGGTAATAAGTATGGCGTCAAGATTCATGCGGAGAGCCCGAGTATTCATCTGATTAAGGCCAACATCGAGACGGAGATTTCTCCGATTGTCGGAAGCGAAAGTCAGGCCAATGATCTGATTAAATTTATTGAATCAGAGAGCGAGCAGGGAGATGGGATCTGGGAAACCAACATTTTCGGCAAGTCGGTGGAGCAGCTGGTATATGATGGGATCAACAGCAAAATTGCCATGATCGGAAATGAAAGCCAGCTAAAGCTTCAGGAAACCATGCAGAAGATTGTGAACGAATCCAACGGAGGTATGGTCTGCATTATTATTTAAAATCAATTATCTGATTATCTGAAATCAGAAGCTTACCTCTGTTCATTTTCTCATAATTTTGATATACTTAAATGGTGTAGGATTTCCTGCACCATTTATCATGATCTGGAAAGCAATCAATTGAAACGTAATTATCAAACGCAATCAATTGAAAAGCAATTATGAAATGTTATTAATTGAAAAAGAGAGGGTATGCAATGAATCAGGTATATGAAAAGGTAACAAAATGCTATGAAAGTATTAAGGACAGGATCCCGTTTACGCCCAAGGTTGCATTGGTGCTTGGCTCCGGTCTTGGCAATTATGCAGATACGATGGAGGTAAAGGGAGAAATTGATTATAAAGAAATCGAGGGCTTTCCGGTTTCGACCGTACCAGGACATGCCGGTAAATTTATTTTCGGTTACGTGAAGGGCGTTCCTGTAGTATGTATGAAGGGACGGGTTCATTACTATGAGGGATACCCGATATCGGATGTGGTTCTGCCTACCCGTCTGATGAAGATGATGGGAGCTGAGATTCTGTTTCTTACGAACGCTTCCGGTGGAATCAACGGATCCTTCCGGGCAGGGGACTTTATGCTGATTACCGATCACATTTCCTGCTTTGTACCGAATCCGCTGATCGGACCGAATGTGGACGAGTTCGGGGTACGGTTCCCGGATATGACCAGTGTTTACGATGAGGATTTACAGGAGATTATCCGCAATAAGGCAAAGGAAAACCGGATTGATTTAAAAGAGGGTGTTTATGTCCAGCTTACCGGGCCTTCCTTTGAATCCCCGGCAGAAATCCGTATGCTGCGGACGTTTGGCGCAGATGCGGTAGGGATGAGTACGGTTGTGGAAGCCATTGTGGCAAATCACATGGGAATGAAGATCTGCGGAATTTCCTGCGTCTGCAATCCGGCAGCCGGAATGAATGAACAGCCGCTGACCCATGAGGAGGTACAGGAATCCTCTGCCAAGGCGGCACCGCTGTTTGAACAGCTCGTTACCGAAAGTATTGCAGCATTTTAGGAAAAGGAGGAAAGGGTTATGTTTCATTTGGAGAGCATTCCCGTTACCGATCTGATTATTTCTGCCATGGAGGCAAGAAAGAAAGCCTATGCGCCGTATTCCAACTATATGGTGGGAGCGGCACTTCTTACGAATGATCTGCGGATTTATACCGGCTGTAATATTGAAAATGCCGCATTTACACCTGGAATCTGTGCGGAACGTTGCGCCATCAGTAAAGCTGTCAGTGAAGGAAGCCTGAAATTCAAGGCGATTGCCATTGCCGGAAGCCCGAAGGGAGAAACGCTTACCCAGTATTCTTATCCCTGTGGCGTCTGCAGGCAGGTGATGCGTGAATTTGTAAAGCCGAACGACTTTTTTATCATTGTGGCAAAGAGCGTGGAGGAGTATCAGGTCTTTACGTTGGAACAGCTCCTTCCGGAGAGCTTTGGAAACGAAAATTTACAGGGAATATAAGAAAAGAGGGTTGCAATGAAATTACGTTTTTACAATGCAAGAATCCTTTCCATGGAGAAAGGAATGGACATGATTAAGGGAGAGGTCTGGACAGAGGATCAGCGGATTCTATATGTCGGACCATCTGCCGCAAAGCAGGAAATCTGTCAGAAGCTGCAAAGAGAAGAGATTGAATTTAACCGTGAAATCGACTGTGACGGGGATTTATTAATGCCCGGATTTAAGAATGCCCACACGCATTCCGGCATGACGGCGCTGCGTTCCTATGCCGATGACCTGCCGTTAAATGAATGGCTCAATGAGCAGATCTTCCCGGTGGAAGCGAAGATGACGCCGGAGGATATTTATGAATTAAGCAAGCTTGCCATACTGGAATACCTAACAAGCGGTGTGACGGCGGTGTTTGATATGTATCTTACGCCGGAGAGCATTGCGAAGTCTTTTGAGGATATGGGGATGCGCTGTGTACAGGTGAGTGCGTTGAATAATTTCAGCCAGTCCTTGGAGCTGATGGAGGAAATGTATCAGAAGCTGAATCAGCCGGACAGCCTCAATTCTTATTTCCTTGGATTTCATGCGGAATATACCTGCAGCCGGGAATTGCTCGAGCAGGTAGCGGCACTTGCACAGAAATATCAGGCACCGGTCTTTACCCATCTTGCAGAAACAGAAGCGGAGGTGGAGGGCTGTAAGGAGCGTTATGGCATGACGCCGTTGGCATTCCTTGATTCCATTCATATGTTTGACTATGGCGGTGGAATTTATCATGGGGTGCATATGACCGAAGAAGATCTTCAGATTATGAAAAAGCGCGGACTTTATATTGTAACGAATCCGGCCTCCAATCTGAAGCTTGCAAGCGGCATTGCACCGATTGCAGATTATCTGAAGCTGGGAATTCCGGTTGCGATCGGAACGGATGGTCCTGCCAGCAACAACTGCCTTGATATGTTCCGGGAGATGTTTCTGGTAACCGGGCTTGCCAAGGTACGGGAAGGGGATGCCTCTGCGGTAGATGCAAAAGAAGTATTGAAGATGGCAACCGTAAACGGCGCACAGGCCATGGGGCTTAACGACTGTGATGTGTTAGCAGCTGGAAAATATGCCGATATGATCCGCATTGACTTAAAGCAGCCCAATATGCAGCCGATTCACAACATCTGCAAGAACCTCGTATACAGCGGAAGTAAGGCCAATGTGAAGATGACGATGGTAAACGGAAAGATTCTGTATGAAAACGGAGTTTTCGCAGAAGAACTGCAGGCGGATAGAATTTATCAGACATGTGAAGAAATTACACGTAAGCTTTGTGAATAACGGTCATGGATGAACTGTTACGGAATCATCACTGAATATCTTTAAATAAGCATTCGGTTGTGATATGATAGAACCGGATATGCGAAAATAATATCATATAAGAAAACGGAGGGGTATTTCATGAAGAAAGAAACAAAAGAAGAATTCAGAAAATTAATTGAGGAACGAATCAGGAACAGGGAACGGGTTGGCTTTTTTAATTCCATTAAGACCAATATCGTATTCTTAGTTGTATTAGTAGTGATTATTACCGCGGTGATCTGCCGTATTCCTTCCATTCCGCTGGGATTTATGGTAGCTGCACTGATCGCATTTATGGTTGCCGCATACTTTGCCATTTCGATGTTTGTGAATCCGATTATCAAAATTTCAAGAAACATTGGTGCCATGGCAGATATGGACTTCCGTGATGACGGTGTCTTAGATGCCCTTGGAAAGAAGAAGGATGAAGTCGGTGTTATGGCGCGTGCCTTAATCCGTATGCGCAAGGAAATGAAGACCACGATCGAGAAGATCCGTACCGGAAGCAGTGAATTATACGATGCGGCACAGTCTATGAACAAGTCCGCCTCCCAGACCGCAGAATCCGTAGAGCAGGTCGATAAGGCGATCTCCGAAATTGCACAGGGTGCAACCTCCCAGGCTCAGGAGACACAGACCGCTACCGAGAATGTGATTCTTATGGGTAATATGATTGAAGAGACCAACAACGAGATCGAAGATCTTCGTAACAGTGCAAGAGCCATGCGTTCTGCCGGCGAGAATGCCATGAAGATTCTCGAGGAGCTGAATAAGATCAACCAGCAGACCAAGGATGCGATCTCTGTGATTTATGAACAGACCAATACGACGAATACCTCCGCCATGAAGATTAAGGAAGCAACCGATATCATTACCGATATTGCAGAAGAGACCAATCTTCTTTCCTTAAATGCTTCGATTGAGGCAGCACGTGCCGGAGAACAGGGAAGAGGCTTTGCCGTTGTGGCTTCCCAGATCCAGAAGCTCGCCGAGCAGTCCAATGAATCTGCAAGACAGATTGCCTTAATTATTGATGAATTGATTTCCGATTCGGCGAAATCCGTAGAGACTATGGAGGAAGTGAAGGAAGTCATTGGAAAGCAGGATGAATATGTTTCCAATACCGAAGCTTCCTTCCGTGATGTCAATGACGGCATTGCCAAGTCTATCGACGGAATCCGTACGATTGCAGCGAAGACCAAGGACCTGGATGGCGCAAGAGTGAAGGTTGTGGATGTTGTTCAGAATCTGACCGCGATTGCTGAAGAGAATGCGGCAAGCACCGAAGAAACCTCTGCATCCGCAGCGGAAGTAGGTAACACGATCGGAACCGTTGCACAGGAAGCAAAGCATCTGAATGTGATTGCAAATGACCTTGATGAAAATATCAAAGTCTTTATCATGGATTAGAGTAGAGAATTTATGGAGTACGTGATTTTTGCAGCAGCGCTCGGAATCATTCTGATTCTGCTTTTCTTAAAAGGTTTATACGATTACCGCATGGAACAGAAGAGGTTCCGGAAGCGTCTGCATACGGATTATGGAAAGAAGCTGGAACGGGAATACAAACCGGAATGGTTTGCGCATATTTCCCGTTATGCGCAGAAACATGCCGGGGAGTTCCCGATTGATGAAATTACCTGGTGCGATCTGAATATGGATGAGGTATTTAAGCAGATGAACTACACCTATTCTTCCGCGGGAGAGGAATATCTGTATTATCTGTTGCGCAACCCGCAGCTTGAGGAAGAACATCTTGTTCATATGGAAGAGGTAATCCGTTATTTTGATGTGCATATGGAAGAGAGGGAAGATCTCCAGTTTATTTTTTCAAAGCTTGGCAAGATCGGCAAATTTTCTATTTATGATTATCTGGATTATCTCGATGATCTTGGAGAGCGGAATAACCGGAGACATTATCTGGCTTTGCTTCTGATGCTTGTCTCAATCGGAATTATGATCGTGAACTTTTCGGTGGGAATTCTGGCTTTGCTTGCGGTCGTGATCTATAACAATGTCACGTACTTTGCCATGAAGAAGGAAATTGAACCCTATATTACCAGCTTTGCCTATATTTTCCGGCTGCTTAATATTTATCCGGAGTTTAAAAAGCACCGGGCCGACTGTTTACAAGAAGAATTTGAAGAGATGGAACTGGCGTTCCGCCAGATGGATGGATTTCAGCGGGGCTCCGGAATTGTGATGAGCGGAACGCGTGCCGGTGGAAGCGGAAGTCCGTTGGATATGTTGATGGATTTCTTACGGATGGGATTTCATATTGATCTCATTAAATTTAATCAGATGCTCGGCGAAGTGCGTAAGCATCTGGATGCGGTGGACACGCTTCTTACCCATTATGGATTTATCGAAAGCTGTATTGCGATCGGAGAGTACCGGGCTTATTTAGGCAATTTCTGTGTTCCTGCTTTTCACGAAGAAAAGGGAATCCGGATGGTGGAGGGGTATCATCCACTGCTGACTGACCCGGTCAGAAACACATTTGAAACCGGAAAGGGCATGCTGATTACCGGCTCGAATGCTTCCGGTAAGTCGACCTTCTTAAAAACCGTTGCAATCAATGCACTTCTGGCACAGAGTATCCATACCTGTATGGCAGATGAATTTGAAACCTGCTTTTTCCGCATCTGTTCTTCCATGTCCTTAAAGGACGATGTACTGCATGGGGAAAGCTATTATATGGTGGAGATCAAGTCGATCAAACGGATTCTGGATCTCATCGCACATAAGGAATACCGGGTGCTGTGCTTCGTGGATGAAGTGCTGCGTGGAACGAATACCGTAGAACGGATTGCGGCCTCTTCCCAGATCCTGAAAAGCCTGAATTCGGAAAACAGCATGTGCTTCGTGGCTACCCATGACATTGAGCTGACGAGTCTTCTGGAAGACCGGTATGAGAATTATCATTTCATGGAAGAGGTTACGGATGGAGACGTCACTTTCAGTTATCAGCTGCTGCCCGGAAAGGCAACCACGAGAAATGCGATCCGCCTCTTATCCATCATGGGTTATCAGGAGGACATCATCCGGAAAGCCGGGCAGATGGCCTCGGAATTCGTACAAAACTCCCACTGGCGGATGCTTGACTAAGAATAGGTGAAATGATAGAATAATAGCTACAGTACTTGAAGAAAGGTCTTGGTAGGAATATGAACAATCTGATTGCATTTGTGAATGAATTTTTATCATATTTACTTGTGATGGTGATTATTGTCGCTCTCTGCGGGGTTGCGATCTTTATTGGAACGACCTTACGGAAACGTAAAGATAAGCAGGAAGCAGAAGCTGCGAAGGAAGCAACGGATAACGCATCATAAGCTGTTACACAGTACGAAGGGTCCGCTTACGCGGGCCTTTTTTGATTTATAGGAATGCTGCGCAATCCTACAAATCAAAACGCTCCGCGAGGATGCGACTGATGTGTAGATGAATTATGCAAGCTAAAGCTTGCGCACATCAGCGCGCAAAGAGTTGTCAGGCAACTCTTTGATATAAAGCGATACCTGTGCACTTAAAAGGAGTATTTGTCTATGTCTAAGGGTAGCAATCAGAAACTGAAAATGTTATATCTGCTCAAAATCCTATCAGAGAAGACGGATGAAGCCCACTGTCTTTCCGCACAGGAGCTTATTGCAGAGCTGCAGAAGTACGAGGTGAGTGCGGAGCGTAAGAGCATTTACAATGACATCGAATGTCTTACGGATTTTGGGTATGACATTGTGAATAAAAAGGCGAAAACAGGCGGTGGTTATTATCTGGCGAGCCGCGAATTCGAGCTGCCGGAATTAAAGCTCCTGGTGGATGCCGTACAGTCATCCCGCTTTATTACACAGAAGAAGTCGCGGGAGCTCATTCACAAGATTGAGACGCTTGCCGGACCTTATGAGGCGAAGAAGCTGCAGCGTCAGGTCTTCGTGGCAAGTCGTATTAAAACGGAGAATGAAAGCATTTATTATAACGTGGATCACATTCATAATGCCATTCAGGACAATGCTCCGATTTCTTTTATTTACATGGAATGGAATGCGAAGAAGGAATTTGTTCCGAGGCATAACGGGAAGGAGTACCGGGTGAGTCCATGGGCGCTGACCTGGAAGGAAGAAAATTACTATCTTGTTGCATTTGATGATGAGGAAGAGAAGATCAAGCATTTCCGTGTTGATAAGATGAACCGGATCCGGGAGCTTGAAGGACAGGTGAGAAAGGGTTCGGAGGAATTTGAGAAGTTCGACATTGCCGAGTATACCAATCAGTCGTTCGGAATGTTTGGTGGGCAGACGCAGCGGGTTACCCTGCAGTTATCTAACGCACTGGCCGGTGTACTGTTTGACCGGTTCGGGAAGGAAATTGATGTGCGGAAAATATCCGAAGAGGAAATTTCGGCAAGAATTCCGGTCTGTGTCAGTCCGCAGTTTTTTGGCTGGCTCACAGGACTTGGAAGCCGCATCCGGATTACCGCACCAGCAGAGGTAACAAGGCAGTATCAGGAATTTTTACGTGAAATTCTCGGTCGGTATGAAATATAGCCCTTAACGGAATATGGATCTTTCTGTGAATAAAGCAAAAGAATTTCATATCCTGCATTGACAAGGAAGATGCAATTTACTATACTAGATATTGATACCGCTATTTGGAAATAATACTAGATATTGGTGAACGGGATTTGATCGATTAAGCGGCGGTTTCATGAATCTACTTGTGAATCTGGATGATTTTATTAAGAAAAATGTAACGATTGGGTTACGAAATAAATGGATGGAGGGGTTATCATGAGCAGCATGGATGCAAAGGAAGAAGTAGTAGATTATGGGGAGGAATTCAAGCCGGAACGGGATGTTAAGGTAATTAAGAAGGACGGAAGTCTCGAAAGCTTTAATGTACAGAAGGTCATTGATGCAGTAGGAAAGAGTGCTTACCGTGCACTGACTAAATTTACAGAGGATGAAAAGAAGCATATCTGTCAGTATGTCATTGATAAGGTGAATGAGCTGGAGCAGGATCAGATCCCGATTCCGATTATGCATAATATTGTGGAGAGTGCTCTTGAGGATGTGAAGCCCATCGTTGCCAAGAGCTATCGTGATTACCGGAACTATAAGCAGGATTTTGTCCGCATGATGGATGATGTGTATAAAAAGAGCCAGTCCATTATGTATGTTGGTGACAAGGAAAATGCCAATACTGACAGTGCCCTTGTTTCCACGAAGAGAAGTCTGATTTTCAATCAGTTTAACAAAGAATTATATCAGAAGTTTTTTATGACCACAGAGGAGATTCAGGCATGCCGTGACGGCTATATTTATGTCCATGATATGTCTGCACGCCGCGATACCATGAACTGTTGTCTTTTTGACGTGGCAAATGTACTGACCGGCGGCTTTGAAATGGGAAATATCTGGTACAATGAGCCGAAGACCCTGGATGTTGCCTTTGACGTAATCGGTGATATTGTATTGAGCGCAGCAAGCCAGCAGTACGGCGGTTTTACTGTGCCGGAGGTAGATAAGATTTTAGAGCCCTATGCAGAGAAAACCTATCAGAAGAGTCTGAAGAAATACCTGAATCTTGGAATTGACCAACAGACTGCAGAGGCGGAAGCGTATGCTGATGTGAAGCGGGAATTTGAGCAGGGCTTCCAGGGATGGGAGTATAAGTTCAATACGGTGGCAAGCTCCCGTGGGGATTACCCGTTTATCACAGTTACTGCAGGAATCGGTATCGGACGTTTCGCCCGTCTTGCAACGATTTCCCTTTTAAATGTACGACGCAGGGGACAGGGGAAGAAGGACTGCAAGAAGCCGGTTCTGTTCCCGAAGATTGTCTTTTTATATGATGAAAACCTGCATGGCCCCGGCAAGGAGCTTGAGGATGTATTTGAGGCCGGAGTAAAGTGCTCCGCGAAGACCATGTATCCGGACTGGTTATCCCTCACCGGAAAGGGTTATATTGCGAGCATGTATAAGAGATATGGCAAGGTCATTTCCCCGATGGGATGTCGTGCGTTTCTTTCTCCCTGGTATGTAAGAGGCGGCATGCATCCGGCAGATGATCAGGATGAGCCTGTTTTCGTCGGACGTTTTAACATTGGTGCCGTATCCCTTCATTTACCCATGATTCTGGCAAAGTCCAGACAGGAAAGCAGGGACTTCTATGAAGTGCTGGATTATTATTTAAATCTGATCCGTCAGCTTCATATCCGTACCTATGCATATCTTGGAGAAATGCGTGCCTCCACCAATCCGCTTGCTTACTGTGAGGGCGGTTTCCTGGGAGGACATTTAAAGCTTACGGATAAGATCAAGCCGATTTTAAAGTCTGCAACTGCCAGCTTTGGTATTACTGCATTTAACGAATTGCAGGAATTATATAACGGCAAGTCCCTTGTTGAGGACGGACAGTTTGCTTTAGAGGTTTTAGAGCATATCAACCAGAAGATCAATGAGTATAAAGAAGAGGATGGCAATCTTTATGCGATTTATGGAACACCGGCAGAGAGCCTGTGCGGCTTGCAGGTAAAGCAGTTCCGTGCAAAATACGGAATTATTGAAGGGGTATCCGACAGGGAATATGTTTCCAACAGCTTCCACTGTCATGTATCCGAGGATATTACACCGATTGAGAAGCAGGATCTGGAATATCGTTTCTGGGAGCTGAGTAATGGCGGTAAGATCCAGTATGTAAAATATCCGATTGATTATAATATCGAAGCAATTAAAACTCTGATCCGCCGTGCTATGGATATGGGATTCTATGAGGGTGTCAATCTTTCTCTGGCTTATTGTGATGACTGTGGGCATCAGGAACTGGAAATGGATGTCTGCCCGAAGTGTGGAAGCCGGAACTTAACCAAGATTGAACGTATGAATGGTTACCTGTCCTATTCCAGAGTGCATGGAGATACTCGTCTGAATGAAGCAAAAATGGCAGAAATTGCAGAAAGGAAGAGTATGTAGGGAATGAGATATCACAATATTACCAAGGATGATATGTTAAACGGTGACGGACTGCGTGTCGTTTTGTGGGTTGCAGGCTGTTCCCACTGCTGTAAGGAATGCCAGAATCCTGTTACCTGGGATCCGGCAGGCGGACTGTTGTTTGATGATGCTGCCAAACAGGAAATTTTTGATCAGCTGGATAAGTCCTATATTTCCGGGATTACCTTTTCCGGAGGGGATCCGCTTCATGCAGCAAACCGTCTGGATGTGCGTAACCTGATGGCCGAAATCAAGGAGAAATATCCGGATAAAACGATCTGGTTATATACAGGGGATTCCTGGGAGAATATTCTTCACTATGCGATTATGCAGTATGTGGATGTTTTGGTAGATGGAGAATTTCAGGTAGATAAAAAGGATGTCAAGCTCCTGTGGAAAGGAAGCAGCAACCAGCGTGTGATTGATGTACAGAAGTCCCTGAAGCAGACGGATCCGATGATACCGGTTTTGCACTGCAGAGATTATGCATAAGTACAAAAGCTGCATTTGAAGCTAAGCAATATATGGGTATAAAGAAACCTGGCTGTAAGATGAAAAAGTGCCGTCGTATGAATGGCATAGCAAGATATATGAAAGCGAAAAGGAAATAAATTCATGGAAACAATCAAAATCAAATATTTTAATGACAAGCTGGAAAAACTCGCTTATATAGATGGAAAATCGGACTGGATTGATCTGCGTGCCGCCGAGGATGTGGATCTTAAACAGGGTGAATTCAAGCTGATTCCGTTAGGAGTTGCCATGCAGCTTCCGAAAGGATATGAAGCACATATTGTTCCAAGAAGCTCAACCTTTAAGAATTTTGGAATTATCCAGACCAATCATCAGGGTGTGGTAGACTGTTCTTACTGCGGAGATAACGATCAGTGGTTTATGCCGGCTCTGGCTGTCCGGGATACGCATATTTCCTTTAACGACCGGATCTGCCAGTTCCGTATCATGGAGAACCAGCCGAAGATAGCTTTTGATGAAGTAGTATCCTTAAGCAGTACGGATCGCGGTGGCTTTGGAAGCACCGGAAAGCAGTAGACGCAAGCAGTTTCGGAAGCACTGGAAAGCAGTAGACGCAAGCCGTTTCGGAAGTACTGGAAAGCAGTAGACGTAAGCGGCTTTCGAAACACGGATGGCATACACAAAAGGCAATTTTGTATGGCTTTGAATGGTCACGCATAAAATAACTCCTTTTACCTCATAATGGTACTAAACCGGAATGAGCGTGGAAGGAGTTTTTTATGTGTGAAAAAATGAGTGCGGTTCTTTCAGAAAATATGAATTATCTGAATGATCAATTGAAAGTCAATCAGAATTTTGACGTGGTATACAGGGTAATCCGTATTGGAGGAAGAGAAGCCTGTATGTACTTTATTGATGGCTTTTGCAAGGATGAACTGATGCAGAAAATGCTTCAGTATTTTATGGATATGAAGGAAGAGGATCTGCCGGAAAATGCACATGAAATGTCAAAAAAGAAGATTCCCTATGTGGAGGTTGATCTGAATTCAGAATGGAAGGAGATTATCTATTTTATTCTTTCCGGAGTATTTGCTTTATTTATTGATGGCTATGAGGAATGCCTTTTAATTGATTCCAGAAGCTATCCGGCGCGAAGTGTATCAGAACCGGAAAAGGACAAAACGCTCCGGGGCTCCAAAGACGGGTTCGTGGAAACCGTTGTTTTTAACACTGCACTGATCCGTAGAAGAATCCGGAGCACAGATCTTCGCATGGAAATTATGAAGGCCGGGAAAAGCTCGCAGACGGACATTGTCCTGTGCTATATGAACGACCGGGTGGATCATGATTTTTTAAATGATATCAAGAATAAAATCAGTCACATTCATGCGGATGCCTTAACGATGAATCAGGAAAGCCTTGCGGAATGCTTATATAAAAAGCGGTGGATCAATCCGTTCCCTAAATTCAAATTTACCGAACGGCCGGATACTGCGGCGGCACAGATTCTGGAAGGGGATGTGGTCATACTGGTGGACAATTCACCATCAGCCATGATTACTCCAACATCCGTATTTGATGTAATAGAAGAGGCTGATGATTATTATTTTCCACCGATTACCGGAACGTATCTTCGGATTGCCAGAATGATTATTGCCATTTTGACGTATTTCTGGACACCGACCTTTTTACTGCTGATGCAGTATCCGCAGTGGATTCCTCACGGATTTGAATTTATTGCAGTACAGGGAGATATTAATATTCCTCTGATCTGGCAGTTCCTGATGCTGGAGCTGGCGATTGACGGACTGCGGCTTGCAGCCGTAAATACGCCCAATATGTTAAGCACGCCCTTAAGTGTGATGGCGGCGCTTGTCCTGGGAGAGTTCTCGGTAAACAGCGGCTGGTTTAATTCCGAGGTCATGCTTTATATGGCATTTGTGGCGATTGCAAGCTATTCCCAGGCCAGCTATGAGCTTGGCTATGCAGTGAAATTTATGAGAATGATTAATCTGGTTATGACAGCTATCTTTGGTGTCTTTGGATATATCACAGCCGTAATCTTCTGTGTGGTTGTATTATTTTCCAACCAGACCATTGCAAAAAAGAGCTATATGTATCCTTTGTTTCCCTTTAACGGAAGAGCACTGTCACGTGTACTGTTCCGGCACCGGCTGCCGGGATCAAGGTAAAATGCACTCAGCGAGGTTATTTCGAGCTGAGTGCGAACCATACAGAAGAGGGCTTACAGGCAGTTTGTCTTATAACAAAGGCTGCCTGTTTTTTGTCTGTAAATATTGCTTTTACAGGAGCACAGGATAATTTGTTATGAATGGTCCTTGACATGATGTGAATGTTTCTGTATAATAAGAAACAGATGTTGCGAAACAAATGTTTCTTAATAAAAATTTCAAAATGGGAATGTTTCCAAACCGAAGGGAGAATGGGAGATGCCACCGAAATGTAAATTTACGAAAGAAGAAATCATACAGGCCGCATTCGAAATGGTGCGGACAGAAGGGTTTTCCGAGCTTACGGCAAGAGCACTTGGGGGAAGGCTCGGTTCCTCGCCGAAACCAATTTTCAGTATCTTTACCAGTATGGAAGAGGTGCAGGAGGAAGTGATTGGGGCAGCGAAGAGGCTGTATGCAGAATATGTGGAGAGAGGACTTAGGGAAACACCTGCATTCCGTGGCGTTGGTACACAGTATATTCTCTTTGCCATCCGGGAGCCGAAGCTGTTTCAGATTCTCTTTATGAAGGAGCAGGGGGAGATTCTGGATGTCCGGCATGTACTTCCTGTGATCGATGACAATTATGAAAAAATACTTTCTTCCCTGATGGAGGGATATCAGCTTGAGGAAGCGGTGGCAGAGAGAATTTACCGGCATTTATGGATTTATTCACATGGAATTGCTGCATTGTGTGCAACGAAGATGTGCCGGTTTACGAAAGAAGAAATTGAACAGATGATGGCAGAGGTCTTTAGGGGACTGCTCATTCAGGAATTAAAGGTGGAAAAGCATGATTAAAGCCAGAGAAATCAATAAATTTTATGGAAGTGGGGAAAGCCGCTTTCAGGTTTTGAAAAATATCAGTCTGACGATTGAGGATGGAGATTTCGTTGTGATTCTGGGAGCATCGGGATCCGGCAAGTCCACATTACTGAATGTATTATCGGGACTCGAACGGGCAGAAAGCGGTCAGATTTTTTATGATGATACCGAAATCACAGGACTTACGGACAAGGAGCTGACGGCCTTCCGGAGAAAGAAGATCGGTTTTATTTTTCAGCAGTATTATCTCCTGCAGAACATGAATGTAGGCAAAAATGTGAAGATGGGAGCAGATCTTGCCGTAAACAGCGATTATAAAGCCATTCTTAAAGAAGTTGGACTGGAAAACAAGCTTTACAAATTCCCCAGCGAATTGTCGGGTGGGGAACAGCAGCGTGTATCGGTTGCCAGAGCACTTGCCAAAAGACCGGAGGTTTTATTTTTGGACGAACCTACGGGTGCCCTGGATGAAGATACCGGCCGGCAGGTTCTGCAGTATATCAGTGAATTGCAGAAGGAATACGGATTCACGATTATCATGGTAACGCATAATCTGAATATTGCGGAAATGGCGAAAACTGTGATCCGGATGAACAATGGGAAGGTGTCGGAGGTCTATACGACGCAGACACAGAAAACCGCATATGAGATAGGATGGTGAGTCTGGATGATTGGAATGAAAGATCTGGGCAAGCTGGCTGCAATCACGGTGGTAACTCTTTGTGCTGCGTTTGTATGCACTATCTTTTTAAACTACAAAATGGATCTGCCGGCAATCAGGGAAATAATCACCGCATATCAGGAAATTGTGTTTTATGAGGCACAGATGGGAACCGCTAAGGTTGTTGTTGGGGTGAGCGGCGGTTGTCTGATCATTACCACAGTAATTCTGCTGGTCTTTTATATTAAGAATTATATTGATACACATGGAAAAGAGCTTGGAATTCTGAAGGCGCTTGGCTATTCCCGGTTACATATTGCAAAAAGCTTCTGGGTGTTTGGCTTCAGTGTGCTTGCAGGAGCAGGGATCGGATTTGGGGCTGCATGGCTTTACCTGCCAACCTTTTACCGGGTTATGAATAAGGAGAAGATTCTTCCGGATCTGGAGCCGCAGTTTCATGGAAACCTGGTTCTTTTCCTTGTGGTTTTGCCGACATTGTTCTTTATGCTTCTTGCGGTATTCTATGCGTACCTTGATCTGAACTGCCCGGTGCTTGATCTGCTTAAGGAAAGGAAGCATAGCAAAGGGAAGCACTTTACCAGGGATAAGGAGGAGGATTCTTTCCTTTCAGGCTTAAGGAAAAGTACGCTGCACAGCCGGAAAATACTGGTATTTTTTGTTGGCTTTTCTGCTTTTTGCTTTTCTGCCATGACACAGATGTCTATGGCGATGGACGATTTGGCCAGTGAACAGATGGCGTGGATTATGCTTTCCATTGGGTTGATACTTGCCTTTATGACGCTTCTGATGTCTTTAACCAGTGTTTTAAATGCCAATACCCAAACGATTGCAATGATGAAGGTATTCGGCTATTCGAAAACTGAGTGCAGCCGGTCTGTTTTCGGCGGTTACCGTCCGGTTTCCTATGTCGGCTTTCTGATCGGGACGCTGTATCAGTACGTGCTGCTGCGGATCATGGTAGATGTGATATTTGCAGACTGGGAGACAATGCCGGAATTCCATTTTGACTGGAAGGCCATGCTGGTTTCCCTTGTGACTTTTCTCCTTACTTACGAACTGATTCTGTATGTTTATTCCCGGAAGATCGAACAGCAGTCCGTAAAAAGCATCATGCTGGAATAAGTTGCCGGAAAGCACGTATATTTTTTAACCAATCTGTACAATCCGGCAGCTTATGAATGAGCAGGGCTGAACTGTAACATGAACTTAATATGAAATACAAGATCAGCTTGATCTCCCGGCACTTGTTCGATACAATGAATCTTACAGGTGCCGGGAGTTTTTGGGTAAGCACAGATTTTGTATGCGGATCTGGATCTGGAAGAAGCAGGACGGATACGAAACAGCAGGCCATATACTAATTTACGGCGGACGGAATGGTATTGGTAGACGGAATCCCTGGATAAAAGTGAAAAAGGACAACAGAAAGAGGCAAGAGCATGAATCTGATTAATATAGAGAATGTGACGAAATCCTATACGGAAAGAAAGCTGTTTGAGGATGCTTCTTTTTCCCTGCAGGAGGGAGAAAAGGTTGGCGTCATCGGCATTAACGGGACGGGAAAGACAACGCTATTGAAGATGATTATGGGAACAGAGGAGCCGGAAGAAGGTAACATTACGATTGCAAATCATGTGGTAATGCGTTACCTTCCGCAGCATCCGGAATTTGCAGCGGACAAAAGCAGCCTGGAATGTGTATTGCAGGGAAATGTCACAGAAGAAAACCGCTGGTCCATAGAGAGCGAAGCCAAAACGATGATGATCCGGCTTGGAATTCAGGATTTTACGCAGCCGGCAGGCCAGTTATCCGGAGGGCAAAGAAAGCGGCTTGCGTTGATCTCAGCGCTTCTTTCTCCGGCCGATATTCTGCTTTTGGATGAGCCGACCAACCACCTGGATAATGACATGGCGGACTGGCTGGAGGATTATCTGAAAAAATGGAAAGGCGCGTTTCTCATGGTCACCCATGACCGGTATTTTCTGGACAGCGTGTGCAACCGGATCATCGAGATTGACAAAGGGAAAATTTACAGCTATCAGACTAATTATTCGGGCTTCCTGGAATTGAAAACGGAGCGGCAGGATATGGAAGCAGCCAGTGAACGGAAGCGTCAATCAATTCTGCGTGTGGAACTTCAATGGATACGCAGGGGAGCCAGGGCACGTTCTACCAAGCAGAAAGCACATATCCAGCGTTATGAAGAACTGCGGGACCGGCAGGCGCCGACACAGGACTCCCAGGTAGAATTAAGTTCCATTTCCACAAGAATGGGGAAAACGACCGTGGAGCTTCAGCATATCTGCAAGTCCTATGGAGAAAGAACACTGATTGATGATTTTTCCTATATCTTTTTGAAGGGAGACCGGGTTGGATTTATCGGACCTAACGGCTGCGGAAAATCGACATTGATGAAAATGATTGCAGGGCTTATCCCTCCCGATTCCGGAACCATTACGATCGGTCAGACCGTGAAAATGGGGTATTATGCACAGGAGATTGCTTCGGAAAAATCAGCAGATGAGAAGGAAATTGACCTGTCCTACATGGATCCTAACCAGAGAGTGATTGATTATGTGAAAGAGCGGGCAGAATATATCCAGACGGTGGATGGCCCCGTGTCAGCCTCCGTTATGCTGGACCGGTTTTTATTTCCTCCGGAGAAGCAGTACAGCCTCATCGGGAAATTGTCCGGAGGGGAAAAGAAACGGTTGAATCTGCTTCGGGTACTGGCAACGTCCCCGAACTTCATTTTGCTGGATGAGCCGACCAACAATCTTGATATTGCCACGCTGACGATCCTGGAGGACTATCTGGACCGGTATGAGGGCATTGTTGTTACCGTATCGCATGACCGGTATTTTCTTGACCGGACGATGAAGCGGATTTTTTCCTTTGAAGAGGATGGAAAACTCAGACAATACGAAGGCGGCTATACCGATTATTCCCTGAAAAAACTCGCAGAGAGGGAAGAAAAGGCGGCAGAGGAAGCGGCACAGACCAGAAAAACAGGAAATGGAAACGGAGCAAAACCGGATCCACAGACCGGGCAGAAGGGACAGCGTACCCGTGGACCGCAGAAGTTAAAGTTTACTTATCAGGAGCAGAAGGATTATGAAACCATAGAGGCGGATATAGCAGCATTGGAGGAAAAGATCGGGAAGCTCGATGAGGAAATGGCCGCCGTATCCACAGACTTCGTAAAACTGAATCAACTGACAGCCGAAAAAGAAGAAACAGAAAAGCTGCTGGAAGAAAAGATGGATCGGTGGATGTACCTGGAAGAACTGGCTGCGAGGATTGCGGAACAATAGAAAGTAGAGAAAGTAACCAACGAAAAATTAGTTGCAGAGAATACCGAATTGAGAAATGAGATTGAAAAACTGAAACTTCTCAATCGGATCAGTAATGCGGATACATTATGGGCCCCTACCGATTCTGCCGATGTCGATTATGTATACAAAACAGCTGAAATGATCAATTCCAGTTTTAACAAGACTAAAAATTATATTGTTATCGACAAAGGCGCAACTGAGGGGATCCAACCCGAAATGGCCGTTTGTTCGAGTGAAGGAGTGGTCGGTATTATCGAGAAAGTAAGCAATCGTTATGCGCGGGTATTACCCTTGATCAATACCAATCTTCGGATCTCAGCGAAAATCAAAAAAAACGGTTACTACGGTTCACTTCAATGGGACGGAGACGATTATCGGTATTCTTATTTGAACGACATACCCTTTCATGTAGATACAGAAGTGGGCGATACGATTGTGACTTCAGGATTTTCCAGTATTTTCCCGGAAGGTGAGATGATCGGCTTCGTAGAATCGGTAAATAAGGAAACGGCTAATTTTCTGACGATAAAAGTAAAACTTGCAACTGATTTTAAACGCATCTCGGATGTATACATTATCGCTAATACCAGAAAAGAAGAACAACAGGCTTTAGGGAGGGAAAATCATGAGTAATATCAAATTTGTTATACATCTCTTCGTGTTGCTATTACTCCAATTGACCATATTGGATAATATTCAGCTTCACTCCTACGTCTATATCAACATTTATATTCTGGCCATATACATTCTGCCTTACCGTTTACGTAATGCAACGATTTTGTTTTTCGGTTTCTTTTTAGGTTTATTTGTCGATCTGGCCAACCACACCATGGGTATTCATGCTGCGGCAACGACTTTATTGGCCTATATTCGTCCCCGTTTGTTGATGCTGACTTCAAACCGGGAACAGATCGACGATATTCAGGGAAAACAGAAAATCAGTGATTTCGGTTGGTTTTTCAAATATGTCTTTATCAGTACTGCGATTTTCAACACCGTGCTGATCCTTTGTGAAACGTTCAGTGTCCACAATTTCGTGATCACCGGCCTGCGTATTTTATTCAGCACTTTAGCTTCTACTTTTTTCATCTTGCTATATTATTTTATAGCTTTGAAGAAAAAACAGAACCAATAGAATTGAATTCGAGCATATTGAATTTTCAAATTCCCGGTTAGATTGTTATGAACAAATACACACATCGGAAAACAGTTATCTCGGCTATCATTATCTGTGTTTGTTGTATTTATATCATCCGCTTATTTTATATGCAGGTGATAGACGATTCATTCCAGATAAAAGCCATGATG
>OGOZ01000171.1_pt1 | contig 45472 bp, 43 predicted proteins | sample 1552801 | NCBI WGS metagenome assembly OGOZ01 (sample SAMEA2580196, study PRJEB22360) | human gut metagenome | biome: human gut; feature: human-associated habitat; material: faeces | place: Denmark | collected 2008/2010 | reverse complement strand
TTCTTATATTATATAAAATATATTTATTATATTTGCATAACGAAATACTTAAAGAATATGAGGAAATGTAATGGAAACAATGGTTCAGAGCTTCATAGATTAAAACCCATGCAGGATTATGATGAAGCAATGTTTAATCGGTTATACAAAGTTTGTAAGCCAGTTATTCGGAACCTTACCAAACAGATTGATTACAAAAGGTTTAACCTTACTCCAGATATAATATCTTCTTATTTCTGGGATAAAATGTTATTTGTTTTTAATAAGTACTATGGTACTTGTAGTGAAGAACATCTTAAAGCAAGAATCCTTTCTTCTCTTGCTACATTTAAGAATAAGCTTCTTCGATTTGCCTATGGAGAGATTGCAGAATACAATCAGAACCTATTCAAACTTGAAGACTTATTTGATAATGATAAAGAGTTAGAGGATGACGATGAAGAAGTTAAGGCTAAGGAAGAAATGCTTGAATTATTATATAAGTATATGAAAGAGAAGTTATCTCCCGATGCTTATATGGTATTTGAAGTATTACTTACTCCACCTCCTTATATTAAGGAACGAATTAAGGATGGAGAAAGAATCACCAATATAATGTTGGTTGAGTTCTTTGATATGCCTAGAACTAAGAAGTCAGTTAAATACATAGGAGAACTCAAACAGGATATCTTATATTGGGAAGAGAAAGCTAAGGAAGAACTTCACTACTAACACAAAAGAAAAGGGGCGTTTCCCAACGTCCCTTTCTCAACATCATAAATTAAAAGTTCTTTGTCAACCATATAAGTAGTTAAGACATATTATTATAGTTTTATAATATATGCCAGTACGTAGTACGGTGGCCTATTTTCGTGAGGTTGACCTCCACCTGCAGCCCTGGTATCATGGTCCCATAGGCATACATAAGAATTATCTCTATCAGTTTTATTACTACCAGAAAGGTTATTACCAATCCATTGAGTACCATTAGCTCCCACCAAATCTGAATGAGCCTCGATAAAGTAAGCATCTGCGAAATTGTGAACGTGAGATGGAATCTCTTGAGTTGAAAGAGTTACTTTTTCTTGGCCACCCGTATTACCAATCAAATTGTAATCCTCATTACCTGATGACCAGCCAACAATAAACTTACCCGATAAGTCTGGTGTCTGTAAGTCTTCTACAATCTGACCATTACATAGAGCCCAACCTTCTGGTACGGAAACTCCATTCCACATTGCAATTAATCCTCTTGGTATATTAGCTCCTGCCATACCACCAAGCTTTTCATCAATGTAAGCCTTGATATCAAAATTGGGGAATCCTTGCAACAGTCGTAAGAGAGTTTCTATGTTTGCTTGTTGCATTCCATGGATAGCAGTATTATATTCTACTGGTTGGGGGAATTTACCTGCATACGGAACAATAGAATATTTCTCTACTTTATTATCCATTGAGTTGGTACCTTGCCCATATATACCAATCAATACCATTGAGGATTTGTCTACCAAACCTTGAGATACTGAAGCCATAGCTCTATTCACTAGAGACTCATAGGATAATTCATTATCTTCTAATACGTTTGTTTTTGACAAGTTTCTAGTATCCTTAGGTGTTGGATATAATGGGTCTACTGATTTCTTATACAGAGAATAGAATGAATTAGATTCATTCCAGAAAGCTCTGAACTGTACTGGGTTCTGCACTGGTTCTTCCAAAGGTGTATGGTAAGCAAATACAATTACATCCTCATTAGAACCTTTTGAGCCTTCAATATTAGGTATACTAATATTAGCACTATCAGAAATATAAATTGTACCATCCCTTGCTATACAACCAAAGTTTGTATCTGGACCTTCACCAGAATCTGCTGCCTTAGTCATATACCTTGAAAGGATTCTGTCCTTCATTACTTGATATGCAGGAGATGTAGGTTCTCCATTAGGCAATAGAGTGATTGCATTATTTACAATCGTTGCTGAGCCAAATCCACAAAATGGACCCATACCTATGGGTGCAGCTATTGCTTCAGCTGCATCCTTAGACTTTATTATACCTTCATAATCAAAATACGTTTTCATAATGTATCTTCGTTATTGTTATTACTCTTATATTCTTTCGATTGGTTTTTCATATCTTGGAAAGCCTCTCCTACAGCTTTGAACTTGAAGGTTATCAATTTCCAAAAGATAGACCAGATACTGTACTTCTTTTCTACACCATGTAGAGTACAGATGTGATTATAAATGCTATCTATCTCGAAACAGTAACATAATACCATTACCGTTATAGATACTGTTATTGGATTTAATCCGTAAGGTTCTCCGATGGCTTTACCTATTACGGCACCCAGTAAGATGTAACACAGGTAATCAATGATTTTATTAAGAGTTCTTCTCCCGGCCCTAGATTTTCTTATTTCAATCTTCTTTGCCCTACTTGCAGATATACCAAACCAGAAGTCTGCAAGGATTAGTACAAAGGCTAATAAAATCATCCACCTTAAATCAAAGATAATGGCATAACATTCAGAAATAAATCCAATGATACCAGTTTTAAATAGTGTGTTAAAAGAGCTGCTTTCCATTTTGTTTATTCTATTTTAAGTGACCATTCTATTCCTTCCGGAACTAATATATTAATACCCTGTTCCGAAATATCATTGGATTCCCAAGTAAGTTCTGTCTTATCAACTACATCCAACAGATTTACAATGAATACGGCCTTAACTGCAGGATTAGCTTTCACATAGAAAGTATGTTTACCTGGCAGATTAGTGAAGAATTGATAAGGGCTTGGATGAACTACATCTGGAGCTGTCTCATATACAATATCTGAAACCTCTCCAGTATCTGAAGTACAGGTTACGATTGTAGATACTTCTTGTACATCCTTACTTAATTCTGCACTTACGGGATTACAGGTTAATGTATACTTGGGTATAACATTCTTAACTGTAAGATTAACTACAGAACCCTGATAGTAGAATTCGTAACTACCCGGTTTATCGAAAGTGATAAGAGTGTTAGAATTATACTTCTCAGATGAACCTTCTAAATCAATCTCAGTTATCATACTACCACCGTCTCCCCAACGTAAGTAGAATTGACAGTTCTTAGTTTTGGTTAATTGATACCCTGCTTTAATATACTTCCCGGCATCTGATGCAGCTTCTGAGTAAGGTTCTAATTCATACCAATTCTCATCATCTTCATCCAAAGGTTCTAACCATAAGTAAGATTGAGGAGCTGGTACATAAGCAAGTACTTCTACTTCTACGGACTTACTGGCATCACCAACAGATTCAAATTTGTAGCTACCAGCTTCATTAAATGAGTATTCTGTATTTCTACCATAATAGAAATCAGGACCAACTACATAACGACTAGTTAATTCCGTAGTACCAAGTTTTACCCAAGTACCCTGAGTATTCTTTTTGTAGATTGTTACTTCGGTATTAAAATAATAACCTAAGTTTGCACTTTCAAAAGTAGAATAATAAATACCCGATGTAACCCAAAGATTAACTGATGCAGAACCTTGAGCATTTAGGTTTAATCGTTTGTTTGATACGCCTATATCGTAGTTAATCGTATAACCTAATCTGTAAGCTACTACTGTACCATAATTACTAGCATTACCTGAGTCATCTTTAGTACATCTAAATTGGAATGTACCAGTAGTAGTTGGTGCCCATCTTTGACCATTACGAACTAAAATACCTGGGTCTGAAATACATACGGCAATAAGTTGACTTGTATCTTCGTTAGGATCTGAAGAACGTATGGTTATCAAAGACTTTTCACCGTTGGTAAGATTAATGTTTCTTGGTTCACAGAGTACTGTGTAGTTAGTAGCAATAGCAGTTACGGTTAAGGTTACTTTCTTTGCTGGGAAGTCTGAAATAACCCATTCATAAGTACCAGCAGAAGTTATTTCCCAAATAGAACCAGAATCCTTAGTTTCGTAAGTATTAAGTAACTGTACCGATACAGGTTTAATATTGCCCTGATAATTCATATTAGCAGTTACCTTTACTTTGATTACTGGGTTAGTACCTGTAATTACCAAGTTATCTGGGTCTGTTCCTCCTTCTACAATATCTGCATAGATATGATAAGATTTAGTGTAGTATTCTAAACCTATATCTACATATGTAGTTACTGAATTATCTCCTACGCTTCTGAAGTAATACCTTTGGTCACCTTTTCTTGCATAGAAGATAGAACCACTTTCGTATTTCTTTGAACTCCACTTGTTCTCAGATGGGTTATATCCAGTTACCTGATATCTTAAATTGGCATCATCGTAATCCGATGTAACCGTTACTCGGATGGGTACCTCTGTTATGTGTCCAGTTACAATCTTTGCAGGACTGATAAGTGGCTCAGCTACGATTTTATAATTATAAGCCAAGTCAAACCCATAAGCAATCTTACCTGATACGTTATAAGGTAAGAATCTATCGAACAACTTATCGATTGATTGTTTGAAAGCTTTAAACTCTGGGGTAGGAGAAGTAAAACCATGACCACTTATAGAAATACCTACCTCTATACATTGAGCACAACCATAAATCTTATCGTAATTATATTTGTCGTACTGAGAGTAATCGGTATCATATAAGGGGTCTACCTTTTCCCATTTATCCATTGCTCCATCTGTCGGGTCTGTAATTGTACAGGTTAACCCATACATATTGAAAAGAATTTCGAAGAACTTTCTTGAGCCACGAATCTTAAGTAATGAGATTGAATACTTTAAGATAGTTCGAATCTGTTCATCACTTAAGTTGGGAACTCCTTTATGTTCTCCGGTTCTAGCAAATGGCAATGCTCCCAAGAACTCCCAGAGGTAGTTTAAATACCTCTGCTGAGTTTTATCGATATCAATTATATCTAGAATATTATCAATATCTTTAGTTATATCTTCTTGGAAATAGTTACCACAAATTTCTAGAAATCTTTCTAATATGCCCTTACCGTCGACTTTATAAGTATCTTGCTCTTTAAATTCGAAAGGTAAGAAATCAATTAGGTTTTTAAGATTTATCATACTATTTCGTTTACTTTAAGTGTTAACTGACTTGAGTCTTCGAATACTGGGATATTATAACCAGGGTCTGTGTAATCCTTGTTTGGTTCTGCAATGGTTATAGTATATCTAAACCCAGATTGATAACCATTGTCCTGGATATCAAGGGCAAAGATAAACCCATTTATAGTATCCCTGATTTGTGTAGTCTTACCTACTTGACCATCATAAGAAAAACCTCCTTTAACTGAACGTACTGTAAATTGAGTACCTGAAGAGAAAGAGATAAAATAAGACATACTACCATTAGCTTCATCCAATTGGAATTGACCAAGGATTAATTCTTTGTTACCATATACTGTAGTAGGCCAGGGTTTAGTATAAAACTTCTTCAAGTGTAAATAATCTACCGATTCAAGATTATCTATAAGTGCATAGATATCAGAGATTCTTACGCTGCCACCAATGTCTGAGGCTTCCGGAGAATAAGCATTAAACAATGCACTTAGAATCTGAGATTGTATTTCCGACGTTTTATAAGATTTCTTCCCAGTAACCTCTACATCCAGGATAATGTTTACCTTACCTGCAGACTTAACTGTTAACCAAGTAGTAAGAGGTGAGTTCTGATGTAATACATCATATACCTTTTGAATAAGATTAGAGTCAGCAGTAGCACCATTATCTGGAGATATATAAACAATTAATTTTCTACCACATTCATATTCTGCCTTTGCCTTACTAACTCCATCAACTAGTTTAGCTAAGTCTATGAAATCTTGTTTGGTAATAGCAACTCCCATAGTCTTTACACTCAAGGGTATATGTTCCTTGAGCATATTGAAATTTTCGTATGATGAACCTCCACCTGCAGCATAAGTATTAGATACTGTAGCATCAGTAACTGATGAAGATATAACTGTTGGTACAGAAGTAATCATACCAGATTTTACATTACCATTGATACCCGTAGTAAGGTAGAACTTAACTTCAGATATTTTGGCATTAGCTGCTGGCTTCTGTCCATATTTACCATCACCAAATAAGATATAAGGGTTTAAAGCTTCATCCATGGTAACCATGAAATGTTTATCGGTTGGTTTTGAGTAAGCAAAGGTGTTTACCAATACCCAAGATTCTCCACCAATCTTCATACTCATAGTTCCATGTTCGTAATACTTACCATTAGGTAGTGTACCAAGAGTAATAGTTACCCTTTCATCTGAAGGTATAACCATACCATTTATCTGGCTTTCCGTATATAATTCGTGTTGTACAACTGGAACTTTACAAGTAGTTACATTAGCATACCAAGTTACGTCTCTAGATGATAGCCATTTGTTACCATTAGAGTCTGTGAATAAAGTTCCAGAAGGTATAGTTAACTTAGCACCAATAGAATCTCCAGATACATCTCGAGATACTACCAAATCTACTGATGCTGCAATAGCACCTCTTGCATGATAATCTACCAAAGCACCATGCTTAACTACTGAACTGTATTTACGAGCAGTAGGCAAGAATGATTCCCTTGCCATATTATCAATGTAGTAGTGAAGAACTTCGGCAATTGCCGCAAATAATGAAAGGATAATGATTAAGATATTTCCTTCCGAGTAATCAGTTACGAGTACATTGCCATCTTTGTCTTTGATATTCGTAAGTGATTCTATCAGCTTGGCCTTAATCTGTTGGTAAGACCTCTGATAAGGGTTGAGCCATTTATTAGTGATTCCCATATTAATAAGAGTTTAATGAATTTTCATTTTTATCGTAGGTCAGGTACAGGTACTGACTAGTAGAAGTTTCATTAACTACATAATGAACTTCTATGTTTATTTTAGCACCTTGTCTAGAAACGGTAATACCTTTAAAGGTAATCCTTTGTTCCCATGCACCAATTGAGCTTTTAATAAACTCTTTAATAATAAAACTTAGGGCTTGTGTATTTGGCTCCTCTATACATTCCCATAGGCGATTCCCAAAGTTTTCCTGTCGAAATCGTTGTCCTATTAAATAATACATTATAGAGCTTATATTATTTCTTACCAAAGCCATATCACCATTAACGGGATACCAACCGGTTTCACCCTTTTCATTTCTCGTAAGTTGAATAGGGAATATCATACCCTTTCCAACAATGTTAGTAAGATAGTTATCCATTAGTGTATACATTTAGTGTCCTCATAATCTTCTTGTTTGAAAGTAGAGAACGGTTGACTTGCTTGAGTTACAGTAGGACCTGAAGAACCTGGTCCAGTAGTTACACCAGAGTGTACATGAGAATTGAATAGAGCTCTTAGAGTTTCCAGTTCTTTAATGGTATTATTGAGTTTCTCGGTTAGTTCTTTGATATTAACTACTCCTTGATTCTCTCCCTTATTTAAGATTACTGTATCACCAGAACCTACACTTACATCTCCTTGTGCTTGAATAGAAATGTTTCCCTTAGCAGCAATGCCTACATCTCCATTTATATAAACAGTTAGCTTTCCATTATCATCATCAAGTACCATTACATTTCCTTCTGGAGTTATAATACCCATTTTATTAGGACCATCCAAAGGGTCTGGTATTTGTTGTAGTCCCCAACCATGATATTCCCATAGAGGTTTAGTTGGGTCTCCAAATTCGAATGTGACAAATACTATATCTCCAACTTTAGGAGCTAAGTACTTGAACCCATTATTGATAGAACCATGTTGGCCCTTAGGAAAAGCCCATGTAATGATTCCACCCATAACTTCAGGACAGCATACTTTAATACGGTTCATATGTTTCTCCGTATCATTATTATCTACCACTATGCCACGGTAGATAGAGTAGTATCTACCTAAACCTTCGATACCCTCTTCTGTTAGTAATCTAGCTGTTGAGTACATTATTTCTTGTTGGATTTATATCGTTCATAAGCTTTCATTGCCCAATTAAACTCATCGAAGTTATACCTTTCTTTCATAGAAGGAGTAACCTTTGATTGGTCTGCCTTTATGACATTAGTTTTACCATAGAGTGCAGTACCGTTGGAAGTTACTACTGTGCCTTCTGTACGAACGGTACCTGCAGCAAGAGCTTTTGGGTCTTTAGCATTTATCTCGTCATAATAGAACTTATTCTGTAAGAACTCTCCTGCACCTTTCTTATCAATAATTCTACCCTTATCATCCATAAACCTTTCTACAAAGTATACTACTTCATTATAGGTAAAATCATGTACAATATCAGAAGCATTAGCAGTATTCTTTTTGTTCTTACCAAAATCAGTTTTAGCAGAATCCTTAGCATCATTACTTACAATATCCTGAGTACTAAGTTGAGTCATAGATGTAGTTTGTCCATCTCTTGCATTGTTCTTAATCAAATCAAGAGTACAAAGATAACCTTGACCAGCATCCATTGAATGTTGTACAGATTTAATATACCAAAAACCTGACCACCTTTTTCCAACGTTATCCAGGTAAATTACCTGAGAAGATTGTAATGAGGGTCTACCTACTACAGTCATTTGGCATACTAGTTTTCTTTCGGATATCTTAAGACCACCGTTAGCATTAGCATTCATTGCCCAAGTAACTTTATCTGCTCCACCATATCTACCAAAAAGATTATGATACAATTTATAAATAGGTACTAAGTATGGTACCTTCTTCATTCTTCGTATCTTAACCCTAGCTTTAACTTTTCGAGTCATTGTAGGAGTAGTAACTCCATCACCAGAGTACTTTAACTCATATGTATCAGGGTACACCATAATACATGGGTCTTTTTCCATTGCAGATATACCTCTTTGAGATTGCTCATTAGCTGAAGCAATCTTATATTTATTGCCCTGAGTATCTCTAAGGTCAATCATATGGAGAGGTGTCATACCTTCCGGGTCATATTCTCTTGGGTCTACCCATTCTTCTGCAAGGTATTCCATTTTGTATTCTCCAGTAAATAAGTATCTTTCGTTTTCTAGTAATTGCCTAAGATTACTTTCTAACTCTTTACCGTTCTTTGAGTTCTTTAAGATTTCTTGAATAACCCTTTTCTTATCGTTCGGTAGATTATTTACAGCAGTATTAATTGCCTCACGATATTGCTCAGTACTTAAATTATCCAATGCTTCTTGTTTACCTGCATTATAAGCAACATAAGGCTTTTGAGAACCGTATTCTTTTATTGCAGAACTAGATTTTTTTACTTTAGCTTCATACTGTTTATGACTAGCTATTATTTCTGGAGATACAGTAATGGGATGAGGATGTCCCAACCCAAAATTCTGTCCAGTTCTATAATCCCATGAAGGTACTACTTCGGTATTATCTTGGGGAGATTTAAGGGGTTTGAATAAAGATATCTCTTCTTTCTCTCTTTCAGGTTCTGTAGTATCCGTAGAACCTACAACTAAACCCTTATCTTCTGGGTCTATTGTTTGAGTTAATTGAGCTTTTACCCTTTTAGTTATCTTTTGCATAGTGAAAGATACTCTAAGTACCTCACCATTTTCTTGTTGGTATATGTAAGTATATTCGGGTTCTTGAGTAAACTTACGATTGTGTATGTATATTACACCATCCCTAGAATCAATATACCAAGGACCATTTGCATACCCTTTCATCTTTTGTTCTAATTGAACCAAGATGTTATTACCTATTAATCCTAAGTCACTATCTATCAGAGACTTTAAATCACTTGGCATAGCTACTTGAGCTACTCCACTAAACCTGTTAGCGTAAAGTATCTTTCCAGTAGTATTTCGACTTTGTTCTGTCGGGACCTGTAGTGACTCGTAAACTTTATTACTTATTACTTGTTTAGCCATTACTGAAATATTTCTATGATTACGCCTATGTCATTGTTACAGCCATTATCCAAAAAGTTGGATAAGCTGTATTCCGATAAATCTGAATGAGTGTAAGGTGGTTGGAATCTTAAATCCCCAACTGTATCTATACACTTAATTGTCACATGAGTACCAGTGGAATCGAATACACAATCCAAATCTCTAACCTTAATACTGCGTACTGGGCTAGAGATAAATTGACCATCGGGGTATATGTATCCCCACTGAAGATAAATAATCGAGCTTTCCTGAAGGTCCTCGATATCTACTGTATCTGGGTCTCCAGTATCAAATGTAAGGGTAGCTAAGTTCTCCTTCTCCTCATCATACTTGTAGCTCCAATTACTTATATAAGCGCCAAGAGGTATGCCAGTAATGGGATTCATTATAGGCATACCTCCAGAATTGAACAGAGCCATGTAAGGTGTTGCTGTTCCATTATAAAGTATTGGTTGGTTAGGTTTTCTAATTTCAGCCATACATTGGTATTCTTAAAATTTGATAAGGTTCTAATTCTTGAAAAGGGTTCAAGATATTATTAGCTTCGGCAATCAAATACCACTTACCAGAATCACCATAATAACGATAGGCAATATTCTGTATAGTTTCTCCATCCAATACAGTATGTTGTTTATCGTTATCAGTATAAGGAACGTTTGGGGGAGTTACCTCTAATGAATAATCTCCCTCATCATACTTAAGAGCAATGGCTCCATCATATGGACTTGCTCCTGTTAGGTATTGATTTAAGTCTATCATATCTGTATTCCTTTCGTATTCTTTAAATCTTCTTCAGTTACAATGTCTTGATAAGATAAGTTATAAGCACTTACCCTTTTGAAGATTAATTCCTGAGTTGCAGCTGAGGGCAATAACTTTAAATCCTCAATTGTACTTGACTTACCTGCTACTCTAGTCCTTGAGGCATTCCTAAAGTTATTCAGAGTATAAGTTGCAGATGTAAGAATGTATTGATGATTATCAAATATACCAGAATTACCCCATTCGATTTTTAGAATCGGAGGGCTTGCCTGATAAGCATTTGCCTTAGTCCACATTTCCAATAATCGGCATTTAGTAATTACCTCTTTTGGATTATCTGGGTCATTACAAAACCAAGATACATTGAATTGAATTATATCCTCACTACCAGTAAAGTGATACATAGGAGTATTACGTCCCATAGATTTAATCGTTGCCCAAGTAGTTTCTCCTCTAAAATCAATTGATGGTGGTCTATTCTGAAGAGTGATATATTGATAGGGGCTAGCAGTAAGATTATAAATCACTACTTGATTCATGCTTCTTACCTCAGGCATTACCAAGAAAAGTTCTTTATTCTTTGTAACACTCTGACCTTTAGCTGGGTCCATTTCTTCATATCCGAATGGAACTCCACCTTCTACTTGATGTTTTAATTCCATTCGATATTGATTCTGAATCCTTTGGTTTAACTTAGGATTCTTTGAACTAGCTCTTGGTCCAAATGGGTTATTAGGGTCATATACCTTCCCTTTATCTGCAGTATCTTTAGGCAATGTAGAAGTTGCTCTATTGAGATAAATTCTTGCTCTCCAAAGCTTATTCAGAGGACCAGTAAGAACTCCTGCAGAATCTCTGGTAAGGTCATTGTATTTTTCAACAACCCCACCTGCTATCCGATTTAATATTCTTGCCATGATTGTTTAGTTTAATCCTAAAGATATACCAGTAAAATCCTGTTGACCACCAGGAGCAAAGTCTCCAGCTTCGTTTCCATCTACTGATATATTAATTCTTGAATCCTTGAATCCATCTCTGATTGCACCTCTAACTGCATCAATAAATGCTTGTTGGTTTCTGTCTTGAATAGAAGCTTTGGTTTCTTCTGAGTTTAATGCAGCAGTGTTATTATCTACAGAACTTGTAAGACCACCGATTACTTCTATCAATGCAGGGATAGCTATAGAAGCTAGTAGTCCCCAAGGCCCACCTAAGAATCCTAAAAGTCTACCACCAAGTAATCTAGCACCAAACCCCATAGCACCTTTCTTAGCAATCTGTTGGCCTGCAGTTTTAGTTACATTAGAACCTACTGCTGCACCAACACCTGCTCCTGCAAGTGTACTCATTGAAGTAAATCTTCCTCTTGCATCTCTTGCTACTACAGTACCTTTCTTGGTTTTACCTATAGCACCTCCCATTGGCAATGCAAAGAATTTACCTGGAGCCATTTGCATAGCAGTCATCCTCATCATCATTGCAGAGATATTTCTCATATGACCTTCAAGGATAGTAGCTTGAACATTAGTTCTTACCATACCTTCTGCCATACCATTGGTCTCGGTAGTAGCTAAAGCTTGGAAAGTACCAATCATTTTGATTGTACCTTGAATAAATTTGAAGCCTTGATATAAAGTACCTACTACTGCTCCAGTTGCAACTACCTTTACCAAGAACTTACCTGCCCAAGTTTCTTGTATACTGTTAATAATCTTTAGGATACCAGAACCCAATTTAAGTACTGGGCTAAAGACTTCAGCAAGTGTAGAACCTGCAGTTACAATAAAGTTCTCCCAGTTTGATTTAAACTGTTCGATAATACCTGCAGGAGTTTGTAATCTTTCTTGAGTTAAATTTTCTACTGTACCACTTGCACCTGCAACCTTATCCATAAGTTCAGTAAGCTTATTAGCTCCAGTCCAGTAATCCTGAAGTAAAGCTGAGGCAGCTCTTGTACCACGAACTCCAAAGATATTAAACAGAGCAGAGGAGATATCTATTCCTCGTTTACCTCTAAGTTTATCTCCCAATATAGATATAATCTTATCTAATCTCAAAAGATTACCCGAGGCATCTACTAGAGTTTTTGGGTCAATGCCTAAAGATTTTAGCATCTCACCACCTCCCTTTTTCTGCCCGGTTACGGAAAGTGTTAAATAGCGCATCATGTTTGCTAATGCAGTACCAGCTGATGAAGCTTGGATACCTTGATTACCAAGTACTCCAATGGCTGCAGCTGCATCACCCATACTGATTTTGGCATTTCTAAATTCTGCTCCTGAATATTGGAAAGATTGGGCAAGGTCTGTTAGAGAAATATTTGCAGAGGTTACTGCAGTTGCCAATTGGTCTACTACCTGAGTAGCATTCTGTGAAGGTATATTAAAGGTCTGCATGATGTTAGTCATCAAGTCAGCAACTCCACCTTTCTGACCAAGAGGCATACTGAAGATAGAAGCTAGCTTAGCTGCAGGGCCAATCATTCTTTCGATTTGCTCTACATTGTTCCCAGCCATTGCCAAGTACCTTTCGCCTGATGCAATATCTGCAGCAGTAAGAGGAGTTACCTCATTGACTTCTTTGGCTACTTGCATTAGCCTTGCCTGTTGAGCAGCATTAGCTCCAGACATTTTAGAAGCTAAGAATACTTGGTCGTATACTCCTGCAGAATATTGGTAGGCCCTTGCCATACCTCCAACCAATTCTTTTCCAAACTCAAAAGCATTAGAAGTTGACATTTGAATACCTCGATTCCAGGTATTCATATCGTTCATCATTGTTCTAAATGAGTTCGATATTCTGCCAGCCTCATTAGAGAATCGGTCTTTTAATACCATTGCAACACCGACCTCGACTAAGCTTCTTCTGTCTATCATTTTCTAGTTTTCTTTTTTAAGTTTTCATAATACTCATCGGCTATATCCTTAAATCTTTTCCTTTCTCTATACGGAAGACGCAAAAAGCTGAGATAGTCGATGGCTATCTCAGCTCTACATATATAAGTAAATGTACCTGGGTGGTCTACGCTTCCGTCAGGTAGAAAAAAGTCGGTGAAAGCATTATAGGATATTTATCAATTCTTCCAGGTATACTTGGATGTTCTACATCTGTGTTACCATCGAAGACTGGGTCATATTCAAATATTGTTTTACGAATCTCTGCAATGTCTCTTACTGAGAATAAATGGAAGCTTTCTACCTTTTCCCATTTACCATCAATCTGAAGGTGTAAGTTCCTTGCAATTAATGCAGCATTACGAGTTTGTTTTTCTACTGGCAAAGTAACCAACATTCTTTCTCCTGCACCAGTAAGCAAATCAAATTTAACTACCTTACCTGAAGATAGAGTTACTTCGTAATCGGTAAGCTTACCTTGTTCTGGATAATAAGGGATAGCGTTTGGTTTTTCGGCCAATTCCTTTTCTGTAGGAAATTCTCCATAGTTATCGAATAACATCTCGCTTAAGGATTGACCGTAAGTTTGTACTCCGCCTTCTTGGCCCCAATCATATTCAAATTCTACTTCATCACCAAGTGAGAAGATTCTTGATTGGAATAAGATACAGTATCTGTCATTCAAAGGGATACGGTCTGCATCCTCTACCGTTAATCTACGATTAGGAGTAAAGTCGGTATCAACTACAATTGCCTGAATGAACTTAGTAAGGTTCATAAGGTTTCTTACATCCATAGGATTAGATAAGATATCCTCATCTGCACCATTCTGTTCCCTGATTGAGAATTTATAACCTGATGGGGTTATAAACTCATGTGTTCTACAATTTAATTCCATGTTTAAATAAGTTATTTGGTTATACTTTAGTTCATAGTGTTCGCTGTAACAACAAGAAAGGGGTGAGCCCTTTCTAGGAATCCCACCCCTCCCACCTAAAAATCTTAGTGAAAATAGACTAAGCGTTTTTAATACTTATCTACAGTACCTACTGAGAATTCGATACTTTCGATAGTGTTTTCTGAAGCCATTCTGTCCAGGTCTAATCCTGTAATCTTACATGGCCATACCTCTTCGAAGAGGTGGGTGTTAAGTACGGAAACTCCATCTTCAGCAAGTTCATTTACGATTACATTTTCCCAGTATTGGCTTGGTACCAAACCTCCACCAGCAATCATATCTTGGCATGAATAAAGCCAATCATGAAGCCATGTATCTGAACCTGCAGTAGTTAAAAGTTTACCTACTACTAAGTTACCTACAGTAACTCTACCGGCAGTTTTAACGTCCCGGTTAACGTCTCCATGAGCAACCTGGTCAATCTCTACATCTGGCAAAGTACAAGTTTGGAACAGATAAGTATTGATTGGGTGCTTAGGGAATGTGATACTCCAAAGGAATTTCTTTCTTGGATTCTTTACTTTTGCTCCCATGTTTTCTTAATTTTATTCGTTAACGTCCTGAACAGATACGGACTTGGATGCCTGGTCAATATAGATGCCCATAGTGATTTCTTGCATCGGAACGATATCCTTGAATTTCAGGATTGCTTTGTATTTACCTTGACGAACATCGGCTTCATTGTTAACCGATAAGTCATTGTACGAGTTAGCGTCTTGGTCACCCATCCAGGTGTATTCAGACATGGCATCTTCATCTACCAAGTTATCCAGCATTGGTTTAACTTCTAGATAAATCTTATTCCAAGTGTTCCAGATATTTGGTTCTTCCAAATACTTTTCTAGAATAGGTCTAAGATTCTTTTTGAGATACAGATTCAATCTTACAATTGCAAGGAATCTTTCTGAATCCTGTTTTACCTGAGAAGAAAAACAATGCCACAGCAAAGTTTGTTTACCTTGGTTAGGAACATCTTTGATACAGATTATATTTGCATAATTCTGTGCTAACTCATTGAGTTCCTTAGTTCTTGAAGGAGAACCATAATTTGGGCATACTGGACCATTACCATCATAGATAATGCCCCGATTCATACCAGCAAATGATTTCCAAGGTCCAAACTGAGAAGCAGAAGCATCTCCTAATCCTGCAATGGTACCCAGAACATCTGAGTCTACCAAGTTACCGTCAGCATTGTAGTATTTAATACCACCACCGAAGTAAGCAACATACTTACTGTTACCTACAGTACCAAGGCAAGTCTGAATCCAAGTGATGATTGATTTCAAGTCTCTTGGTTGGTCACCCTGAGTATAGTGAGTAGTATATTTTGGTACTTCAATGTAGTAGGTATATTCTTGCAGTTCTTTAACCATATCTACTGCAGCCTTGTGTACTTTAAGTACATCAGCGGATGCTTCAAGATGTTGGTCAATGTGTGAACAGAAGATTTGATATACATCTACATAATCCTTAACGAATTCCAGAGAAGCAATCCATTCGTCTGCCGTAGGAGTACTACCGGCACTACCAATTGTACCATTCAATTTTACTCCATCGGCAGTGATAGCAGCACCATTGAGTTTAATATCAATTGGGTTTCTTGTCCCATCTACATCATCAGTTAACCATTTGATGAAGTTGTTCCAAGATTTGATGTTCTCTGTCTTTTCAGTTAATACCGGAACGATATATTCTGAGTTCTTTGCAAATGCACTCAGAGCAAGGTAATCTACAGAAGTATCATTGTTATCATCTGCAGTTTTGTAGGTTACTACTGGACCTTGTTCAAGTACCTGGCCATTAGCACTAATTACTTGATAGTAAACCGTGTTAGCCTGTTTGTAAATATTCACAGAGAAAGTTTCAGCACTACCAACTGGGTCTCCATATCCTTTAGTTACCAAACCAAAGCCAACAGCAACTGAACCAGAAGTAAACTTGAAAAGAGTAGAAGCCGTGGGTTCCTCTGGAGTTGCAGAAGCTACTACCGGAGAACCGTCTTCAGCAGCCTTAGGAGCAGATGCAGCTTTAGCTCTTGTTGCAGCAGATACTACACCTTTGGTTGCACCCTTACCAAGTACACGAATAATACGAAGCTTAGAACCACCATTGAAAGCCTTTTCGATGTTTGATACAGAACCATCTGGTACTATCTCAGAACCAAAGACTCTTTGGAATTGAGAGAAAGATTGGATAAGTTCTGAGGGGTCATCATATGGACCTTTAGTAGTTCTAGCCAATACACATGAAACTCCTAACATAGGAGTAGTTTGAAGAACGTTATCGTTCTTAAACTCGAAATTTACAGATGGTGAATTAGGCATATTTATACTAATTAAGTTAATTACTCATTTATTTAATACCCTCTAGTATTGAGCTATTTTACGTTAAGGTTAAGTAAATCTGACTCTTGCTTTTCGGTTAGTCCCATCAATACGGATATATCCTGAATTGGTACAAGTTCACCTTCTTCAGCAAGTCTCTCAGGTAATATACCATCCTTACAAGTATACTGATATACTTTTTCAAGTAGACCATGATTCTCGTCAGGGTGGTCATAGTAATTACCTATTTCGATAAATAGGTTTCCTGTTGGTGCTACCCGACCATCTTCCCATTCTTCTAAGTTATTATAATAAGGTCTTACGTATCCACGAGAAGGTAATGCTTCATACATAATATTATGAAGCAATCTCATATCGGCTTGAGTATTAGATACCAGATGAATATCTAGAGTTATATCTTTTGTTTCGTATGGAAATTCTGATGCTTGATAATTTCCACTCGCTAGTTTATCACCAATGATATATTTGTTCACACCTATATCACCATTATAGAACCCTTGCAATTCAATGGTAATTCTAGGGCATGTCTTTGCACCCTTAACCTGATTATTACCGATACCAAATATGGGAATGAATTTAGGCATAGCATCCTTATCTGCTTGAAACCTTTTTTCATTCTCTTGTGATAATGGTAAGTAGTCTTCAGGGTTAAGAGTTAAACCTTTCTTAAGTGCTGTTTGTAATAGGCAAATATAAAAGGTTCTTTCTACGATTTCTTCTGTATTTACCATATTATACTAATTGAGGTATTAATATTACATTAAACTGGTATGTACCACCATCAGTAAATATACATTCCCAACCTCCTGAAGTACTACCAAACATAGCTCCTGCATCTTTTCTTCCTCGGGCAGTTGCTGAGAAAGTAGCCTGTGCTGAATTAGCTATATTACCGTAGTCGGTAATCCAATAGTATAGTTTAGTACCTGAGTTAATATCTGCAGCTTGTTGAGTTTGAGATATAGTAGGTATTTTAAAAGCCATTACCTCTTGTGATACTTGTTTTCCTTCTATGAGTTTACTTCTATACCCAGTAATACTAAATCCTGCTGAAGTTTCGTAAGCATTTAAGATTTGGTCTTTTGGTATACCTAAATTAACTGCAGCAGGTTCTACCCAGTATCTATATGATACTTCTCCAGCAGCTTGAGTTACAGTTACAGTTTTAGTTAGACCACCAACTTGCTTGATAGTTATAGTTCCGCTAAGAAGTTGTTCTGTGTGATTCTTAGAAGTAATGGATACCTCTAGAGTCTTTTCTTCATTGTCCATAAATCTTAGTCCAGCAGTAAAGGGTGGTTCCTCTAAGAATTCTGCCGTAACCTCTACATTTTCCCAATCTCCTTGGGGTGTACCATTAATCATTTCCCTACGTTGAGAAGTGATTGCCAAAGTATCAGAGCCACCCTTACCCAATAGGTTGATGGCTTCCTTATCTACCTCTAATTTGTATTCGTAGTTAAGGCTGCCTTTCTTTTGAATAAGGTTTACAGTCTTAGGTACTCCATTAACTGTAATGGTAAGGATGGCTTTTTTATCTGCTTCTGTATCATTCACTTTTAACGGATGTACCATTACAAGTGCAGGACCAGTACCAGAGGTTTTATCTGCTTCAAAATCTGCCATTACTTTGTATATTTTCTAAGTTCTTTTCTTAATTGATTTCGTATCTCTTTCTCTAAAACTACGTTTCCACCGGCTGCCTCAAAAGCAGGTTTCCATAAAGGACGAGGTGGAAGATTACCATCTCTACTACCGTATTCCAACATGATAGCAATTTGATTAAGAGTTTTTCGAGAAGTTCTACCAGAGTATGTTATCTTCCTTAATCCTGGAGGAAGACCAACAAAGGTTCTGTCTTTCTGAGTTACCATAGTAACTGACCTTGCATATTGACCAGTAAGATTTAATAGGGTATGTGCTCCATACTTCTTAAGTGTAGCAGTAGCATGAGGAGGCCAAGAAACTTTGGAACCCGGTGGAGGTAGACCATTATTTAAACTACGTCTTACTATACGAAGAAGTTGATTACCAAACTTCCTAGTACCTAACTCATAACCGAGTTTCATAATACTGGGAGTTTTAGCAATCAACCTCTCAGCCTGACGTTGTTTAACGGGGTCTACATAAATCTGAATATCACATAGATTATTCGAGAGGTTTATGTTAACCTTTTTGCTTGGCATTGTTATTTTTATTTAATCCCAACTCACTGGCAATCTTCATAAGAATATCTTGTTGCATGGATAACTTCTCTGCTACCTCAGTTTTAAAAGCTTCAAATTCTTCTTGCTTATAAGCCGGAGCTGGTTGTTGTTGAGGAGTTAGCATACCCTCGATTGTATGAAAGATATTATCACATTCAGTAACTACTGCCTCATATTTCTCTCGGTTATTGAGAATATTTACAGCAGTAGTCCTTTGGATATTTACTTCGTTTACGATATTGCGTAAGTCGGTAGTGTAATAAATATTATTATAAATACCTTCTGCAGCATCTGTAGGAAGGTATATTGTCAAAGAGGATACAGAATCTTGAATAACGATTTCTGTATTTGCGGCAAAGCTTCCATCTGGGCCAGTGGCTCTAGGTTTGCTTTCACCTACTTTTAATACTTGGGCCTTATCAAAGATTGGATACCCAGAACGTCTGTCTCTCTCTAAGGTGTATATGGTATCACCTTTCTGCAATTTAGAAAAAATCAAATCTTCCATGTTCATCTTTTATTAATTAAGTTTAAACCAAATGATACTGCACCTGGATTCCTTTGCATAAAGTCTACCAGGTTTAAGAATTGATAGTATCCAAATTGGTCAATGAGTGACTGTGCTTTATTTGCTACTTCCTTTGCTATCTCTGCATTGGGAGCAGGCAATGTAAGTTGAATAGTAAAATCTTTTAGTTGATTTCCATTGGTTGGTTCTTTCTTAATCTCTTCACTTTCCATGTCGTTTTATTTTTAGGTGGGTATAAACGAAAAAAGGAGTACACCTATGTAAGATGCACTCCTTCCTTAATTTGGCTTACGTAATGATGACGGTCATTACTGAGCCGGGGTTGTGGATGTAGTCTTAAGAGCTGCAACTACTGACTGGATAATGTTCTGGTCTCTCTGAGCATCTACTACTCGGTTGAGACGAGCAATTTCCTGGTCTTTAGCAGTGTTCTCGATAAGACACTTGATTTCCTGAGTTACTCCTCTGGCAGCATCAGAAATATCTTTATAGATACCTGCCTTTGCTTCCTGAACAGTAGACTCTACTTTCTGAATGTCAGCTTTAGTGTCATTGATTTTGTCCCATACAGAAACTGCAGCAGCACCAAAACCACCACCTACCAATGCACCACCGACTGCACCCCAACCGGAGCCCCAGCCTGAATTGCGTCCATTACAACAGCAACCATCATTACAACCGCGGTCAGCGACGATTACGCCCTCACCACCAGATTTAACTTCTACTCCCATAATTTTTGAGTTTTAAGTTGTTAAACTTAAATTTGATTTTTAAAGTTATTCGTATATGGCCATATACATTAATAATGCTATAGTATCGTATTATTACTAATACAGAGACTTACCCGTAGATTACTTCAAAGTAGATAGTCGGATGGTCAGAATTTTTTGGAGTAAGTGTAACTGTTGCAATTGTAGTTCCATTATTAGAATAAGAACTTCTTAAACTTACTTCTAACCTTATACCTCCACCATAAGCTCCAGTTTCTGAAAGTATTGAAGGAGTTATTAAAAAATAACTGTTCATACCAGGAGAGTATTCAATACCTATTTGATAATCCTGTTGAGAATAACCTACTGACAACCCCTTATTGGTTTCTGTGGGACTACTACTATCAAAATCCTCAATGGTTCTTGCTTGAAGATTACTTAATCTAGCTTTCATAGGTTTACCAGTTTGAGGCTTTCCAGTAATCATGCAATTTATTACTCCAGTAGCAGGTAAGTTACACCAAACTCCGGTATATCCTCCAGGAGTCATATCTCCTATGTCAGTAGTATCTGAAGAATCTGGGCTATACCATTGGTAAATAAGGGGGATTTGATTACTATCACCGTAAGAGTAATAGTTACCCAACTCTGCATGAAACTCTTGTTTAATAGTTACGGGTTTAGTCTGAGTTACGTATAGGTATAACCTTTTATTTGATGGATTACCTGGTTGAGTAAAGGTCCTGGTAGCCTGCCTATCATAATCTTCCTTATTCTCATCTACCAAATAAGCGTAGTCATACCCGTTTTGGGCAGTTTGACCGTTTTCTACTAACCTACCCCAACTTACTGGAGTTGCAGTATCTTCGTCTTCATTAGGTTTTATATACTCTATATAGGCAACCTGGGATTGATTGCTAGCAAGTAAGTACTCACATTTAGAAATTATAGTTATAGGAGAAATGCTACCTGCACTAGAATCATGACTTACATTCTTTATAGTTACACTTTCAACTTGGTCATACCATTGGAAGGTCCATCTCTTTACAGTTGCTACGGGTTTATGAGTAAGGTACAGATAAGCAGATTTACTTGGGTAATCGACTATCCTATATTGTACTGTACCCTTTAAATCGAATACCGAACTATTGATAGACTTAGGATATGCCCTTACGGTAGTTATAGTTGGGTCATATGATAACGGTGTATTTGTAACTGTAAAGGAATCTATACCAACTCCACTAAAAATGGTTTCGTATTCTGCAGCTTCCTCAGTATCAGATTCTATACCATTAATTACTGGTTTTCTCCAACATTTTAAATCTATAGATTGACCATGACTAGAACCAAACTGAGTATATTCCCAATTCATGGAATATCCCCCTACATCGGGATTACCGTTAAAACCAATATAATAATTATAGGATACAGTTGCAGCTGATTGGTTGATATCTACTTGGTCAAGATTACTTGTACCTACTTGTCTAATTGTTACAGTAGCACTTCTAATTGAAGATACTTTATTCTCTAAGCAAGTTACGAATAACTCAGCTTGAGTCTGGTCATTACTGTTCTTTGTAACTTCTAACCAATTCTCTTCTGGTGTATCAATAGTTACTTCTACAAATTCTTTAGTTGAAGTCTGTGTACCATTGATTACCTTTGTTCTGTAAGAATTAACTACAATAGTATCGGGGTCTATCATCTTAGCTGGTACATTCAGTACCTTGGATGAAGGCTGAAATATACTAAAGGTATAATTCCAAGTAATACTTGCAGCTAACTGATTAAGGTTCAGGGTAAGCTGTTTACCAGAACCACCCTGTTGTAATACTACTGTACCTCTTCGTATACTGGCTTCGGTATTTTCATATACTGGTATAGTAACATCATAATCTGCTCCTGAACCACTAGTACTTGATACCTTAGCAGATAAAGTACCAGTCCAGTTAGGTTTACTTATTACTGAAGTTTCTACTAAATTATAGGAAGACTCTTCTACCCCATTCACAACTTTATGTCTTCTAGATTTAATTACTGCCTTAGGAGTTGCTCCTGCAGCAGCTACAGAAGGAAAGTCCGTAGTTACTCCAAAGTAATAATTATAACTAACACTAGCACCTGCTTGAGTAGTTGCCATATCTACTTCCTTGCTACCATAGGTTAAAGTAAGACTTGCTCTACGAGAAGATTCAGAAGTATTTTCAGACAGAGTAATTCCTATATTATAACCATCTCCAGAAGCTTTGGTAATTTCTACATTGGTAATGTATGAAGATTTGGATTTTAGAGTTGGTGTAACATTATGCCAAGTAGAATCCTTACCATTAATTACATCATAATATCCCGACTTAACCAAACCAAAAATACTTCCTCCTACAGCAGGTGAATCACCAAAATTATCTACTACCTCTAATACATCTCGAGTAGATATTGTACCTGCAGCCTGATTACAAGTGATACGAATCGCTTTATTAGAACCATTCTGTTCGTATGATACTTGGCCACTTCTTGTAGAAGTAGTTTGGTTCTCTTGCATACTAATACTTGTTCCTAGTACAGTTCCAATATGTTCAGTACTTGTTGCATGTATATAACTTACATTTTCTCTAGAACCCTCTACCAAAGAACCATTAATATACTTTTCACGATAACTAGTAATAGTAATAGACTTAGCAGTACCCAAAGCATCAAAGCTTAAAGTAGTTGGAGAAGCAGTAAATGTGTACTGCCATTCTACTAAGTATGCACTTTGAGTTACCGTAACTTCTTTATAGACGGTATCCATAGTTGCCCTTACTACTACACTTCTTTGATTTGCAGTTGTGTTTTCTGCAACGGTCAAAGTAGTACCAGATAAACTAAATCCTGTACTAGCCGTAGGTATACTTAACGTTGGAGTACCTGTAGCATCCGATGCTGCATTAGTTGCACCTGAAGACCAATGGTTAGTTCTACTTGCCCTTGCACTTGCAGAGATTTGTGATGTACCACCTTGCTCAGTAAAAGTACTTGGGTTTGCAGAAATGGAAACTACCCATGCACCTTGAGTTGTATTGGTAATCTTATTCTCTGCCTGGTATACATCGATTGAGGCACTACCAGATTTACCGTTAAGAGTGACTGTTAATGTACGGCTTCCCAACTTAGTTCTTGCCTTTGCAGTTGTACCAAGATTAGAACCAGAGATATTTTCAGACCATACTACTGAAGCTCCAGAACTTATAGTACCACCATCATTGGTTTTACCATTCCATCCCCAAAGTTGAGAATAAGTATAAGTAGGTGTAGCTGCAGTCCCTCCTGATGCAGGGATATCTGCAATGCTTCCCAGATATACTGTTGGTGTACCATAAGTTTTTACACCAGCTGCTTGGGTAAACGTTACTGTTACCTTTTTTCCTGATTCATTCTGAGTACTGGTAAATGCTTGAGAACGAGAGTTTTCTGATTTATTCTCTAAAGCAGTATAGTGATTCTCATCATCCATGAATATCCATGATGGCAAAGTAGGAGATGAAAAATCTACATCTACGGGAGTACCCACAGGTTTACCATTTATATACCTTTGCTTAGATGAATTATACCCTGCTATTGCAGGAGTTGCAGAACCTCCTAAAGCCGAATAATTTAAATTAGGATTCTGAACTGAAAAGGTATACTCCCAAGTTTCAACCCCTGCAGCCTGAACAAAATTATATTCGATGGTTTTACCGGATTCTTGCTGAGTAAAATAGCCTATATGGTTTCTTTGTGATAAGGCAGTATTTTCTTGGGCTTTATAGTATGTACTTTCTAATACAATCCAACTTGGTAAATCCGACATAGCATAAGACACGTTTATATCTGAACCAGTAGCTACACCGTCTAGGTATTTTCTTTTAGTTGAACTTACATGAAAATACGCATCTCCGGTAGTAGATTTACCACCTAAAGCTGAATAATATAGAGTTGGATTTACGGCAGCAAATGAATACTTATAGGTTACCCTATGAATATCGCTTAGTTGTACTGTTTCATTGTTTCCATAGGAACTGGCATTGGTTAATTCCAAGCCAACGTAATTTTCTCCCGTTCCTGTAGGAGAGAGTGCCAACAATTCAGCCTTGGTAGGGCATTCGTTTGAATCCTTACCAAGGCCTACTTTAGTTTTGACAGCACTCCATGTTGCTATCTCACCCATATTAATCTAAGTTTGTGAACAAAAGTTTTTCTCTTAACTCATCAATCTCAGCTTTCAGAAGTTTGATACCTTCGATTGCCAATACTGACATCTTAGAATAATCTACCTCTTTAACCAGGATATAGGTTTCTCCATCCTTTTCTACCTTTTCGAAGGCTTCTGGATTAGGAACTGTTTCAGGTTTAACTACATTCTCAGAAACTAATTCTGGGAAATGTTTTTCGATTGTCTGAGCAATTGTACCTATATCATGATTACCTCGAATCATAAATGAATCCGTAGGTATAGAGCAGATTTCATCGAGAGTGTGTTCCAAAGGTTTAATGAAAGTCTTAAGTCTTTCGTCAGATTCTTTCCATAAACCGGAAGGAGCAGATACCTTCTTAAAGATAATCTCTGCAGTAGTACCCAATCCCAACTGGTCTCTTGTTACTCCATGAGGATTACTCATGTTCTGCATGTGAGTAGTAAGATTGGTTTGAGCATTGGTACCTGCAGCCTTAGCATCTGCAATAGCAGTAGCTTGAGCAGTAGATACTGGTTTATCGGCATCAGATGTATTATTAACATTACCTAATCCCACTTGAGCTTTAGTTACTGCATGAGGGTTAGATTTATTACCAATATGAGAATCTATTTTGGTATTTACAGTAGTATCTGCCTGAGCTCTTGTTGCAGCTTCATCTGAGATTAATCCTTCTATTCGGGTAATCTCACCTTTTCGGTCATTGACTTCCTTAGTGATATTATTCTGAAGAGTAGTATCAGCACCTCTTAATTCTTCAGCAACTAATTCAACTGCAGCTTCAAGGTCGGTTCTTACCTGAGTATCTGCAGCTTTTCTATCTGATACCTCTTTATTGATAACAGTAGTAAGTTCCGTTTTAGCAGCAGCTATTGCAGAATTTCTATCTACTACCTCTTGAGCAATATCATCAGCCAATTCTCCTTGCAAAGCATTAATAGCCTCAGTTCTTGCTGTAACCTCATCTGAGATTTGTTTTGGTAAAGTAGTATCAAGCTTAACCTTATCTGCAGCAGCCATAACACCAGCTTTAGCAGATGATGCAGTAGGAATTTGTAATCCTTGGATACCAGTACCATCTGCCCTTTCATAATTTATGGCAGCTTTAGAGGCATCTGTAACAATTGAGATTAATCGTATAGGATTAAAAGCCATAAGAGCATTAAGATTGTCTGTAGTAGTCTTACCCTTAGCTCCATCATAAGCAGTACCAGTAATCTCTCCAATTACTACTCCACCAGAAACAATCAGAGACCAAGTAGTACCAGTCCATCTGAATTGATAACCGGGTTCTCCAGTAGTTACATTCTGATAAATCTTTCCTGCTTCTCCAGTTATTGGTGTATTATGGTCAGCATCTGCAAAGAGAGAGATATTAGAAAGATCTCCAGTGGGAGACTTATCGTATGTTGCATATACATCGATTACATCATCTACATATGAGGGTAATTGTTCAGAAGGTACTTTACCATTTTCATCCAGAGAAGCTAATCCACTAGCTTGTGCCTTAGTTGCAATGAAGGCATCTAGGGCATCCTGAACTCCTTGTATGTCCTCGGTTAATTCAGTTTTCAAGGCAGCATCTGCTTCTGTTCTTGCAGTTACCTCGTTATCAATTCGGGTACCCAATACAGTATCAGCAGCAGTTCTATCCTGAACTTCCTTATTGATAGCCGTAGTTAACTTCGTATCTAAGGCAGTATCAGCATCTTTTCGATTTTGAACTTCTGTAGCTATTGAAGCTTCTAAAGCCGTCTTAGTAGTTTGGATTAATTCTTTGAGTTCTGTTTCTAGTTCTGAAGTATCAGTTCCAAGACCATCAATCAAAGCTTTCAAAGCTTTACCCTGTTCTGCACTTAATGGTACCTTAGTTCCACCCGCAGTTAGGTTATTTACTACATCTCCTTCAATAAGAAGTTTACCAGCTCTTATAGTAGAGATAGACCAAGCACCCTGAGCAGTTCTCTTGAACTCTCTGTAGAATTCCATACCGGCCAATTCATACATGAATCTTAAAGTAATGGCACCAGTAGTAGGACCACTAAGCTGTAAACTCAATCTGAACTGTTGATAGAAATTGTTGCTGGTATCTACCAATATATAAGGACGGTGTGTAGTGTTATTTGCAATCTCGTTAAGCAATTCATCGGTAAATACTGCTGCAATCTCTTCTGAGGTTGCCGAAGCAGATATATTGAATGCTGCTGCCGGGATAATAATAGGTTCTAATTGAGCATCTAGTTTTTTCAAAGAATCTACTACATCTACTGAACCACCCATATAATTCGTATCAGTAAGAGCTGGCATTCCCAAATCATTGGTAAGACCTACTGCAGCTTTTACCTTATTGAATTTAGAATCAGCATCTGCCTTATCTACTTCGATACGTTTTTGTACTTTACCAAAGGCTGCCGAAGTAGTATCTGTTACCTTTACATCCAAATCTGCAGGAGTAGTACCGGTTGCCTTTACATAGCCATCGAGTTTGATATCAGTACCATTAAGTATAGGATTAGAATCCAAACGATGAGTATTGATAGTATGAGCATTGGTGGCATCGATATTATCTTGCAAAGTAGTATCAGCTTCAGTACGGGCAGTCTCTTCAGCAGTGATATTTTCTTGCAAAGTAGTATCAGCTGCTTCCCTTGCATCTTCTTCGTTATCGATACGAGTACCCAAAGCCGTGTCTGCAGATTCCCTGTCTGTAACTTCTTTATCAATACGAGCTCCTAAAGCAGTATCAGCTTCTGCTCGGGTAGTTGCCTCTGCAGTGATATTATCCTGCAATGTTTTATCGGCAGACTTACGTTCTGCAATTTCGGTATCAATACGAACTCCCAGGGCAGTATCAGCAGCAGTTCTTGCAGCTTCTTCTGCATCTAGAGCATCTTGAAGAGCCTTATCAGCAGCCTTTCTTTCTTCTCTTTCTGTTCCCAGGTCTGCAGTATTCTGGTCGATTTTACCTTCTAACCGAATATCTTCTGCCTTACGAGCAGCAATCTCGGTTTCAAGTAAAGCCTTAACTTCCAAGTAAGAACCAGAAATATTATTCTGAATACCTTGAATCAATTCCAAGTTTCTTTGGATATTGGCAGCATTCTGAGTAATAAGAGCATCTTGGTTATTTGCTCTTGCTAACAGTTCAGTACGAGTTTCAGTAACATAAGTTCTTAAATCCTCTACTGTCTTAGTTAAAGTAGTACTCAAAGTAGTAAGCTTGGCATCTAAAGCAGCATCACCTTCAACTCGTTTTTCAGTTTCTGTCTCAATCTTCGTAGTTAACTCATTTAACTTCTGAGTCATAGTTGTTGCGAAGTTGGGGTCATCACCAAGAGCCTTGGCAATTTCCTCAAGTGTATCCAATACACCCGGAGCAGAACCAATGATTTTCTGGATTGCAGCCTCTACCTCAGCCTCTGTTTGGAATCCTGAATCATTCAGGAGTTCAGAAACTTTAGTGATATAGTTAGCATGTTCTTCAATACCGTTCAATTTGTTCAGAAGAACATCAGTAAAGTCATTTGAAGAAAGTACCTTGCCATCTACTTTATCTACCTTCTTAGATTCAAGACCTTGGATAGCAGTTGTACGGTCTGAGATTTCCTGAGCAATCTTATTATCTAATAAGGTATCAGCATTGGTACGGTCTGCAACTTCTTTATCAATATTTACCTGAAGAGCAGTATCTCCGGCTAAACGGGTATTAGCTTCATCTGAAATATCTTTAGATAAACCGTTTACTTCGTCTTTATGATTTGCTATTGCAGTATCCAAATTGGCCTGTATAGCATTCTCTCTAGCGGTTGCTCGGTCTTTCTCAGTATTGATTGCTACCGTATTAGCCTCTACCTTTGTTTTAAGTTCATCTACCTTTTCATTAGATTCCTTCTTTAGAGAATTAATCTTCTCTTCTAATAAAAGATCGGCACCTCTCCTTTCATCTATCTCCCCATTAATCTTATTAGTAAGGATAGTTAATTGCCCACCAACTTCAACCGTTAAAGTTTGAATCTTGCCATCTATAGCAGTTTCCAATGCAGTATCTGCAGACTTACGGTCTCCAATTTCCTTATCCAGGTTTACTTGAAGGATTTGGTCTGCTGCCTTACGTTCAGCTGTTTCTGTACCCAAAGCAATGTTAGTAGTATCAATACGAGAACTCAGATTACTGTCGCCATTAGTACGGTCCACAATTTCCTCATTAACCATGTCCTTAACTTCTTTATAGTTATCGGCAATGGTTTTATTCATGGCAGTGATTGCCTCAGAGTTCTTTGTGATATTTGCTTGGTTAGTAGCAATAGCCGTAGTATTAGCATTTACCTGAGCAGTCAATTCGTTCTTAACCGTATTGATAGCATCCTGCATTGACAAAGCCAAATCCGAAACTCTCTGAGTAAGAGCAGCAATATTATCGGTATGGGTTTTATCTGCTTCCTTTCTATCAACAGTTTCTTTGTCGATATTTGCCTGCAAGATAGCATCAGCATCTTTACGGTCTTGGATTTCTTTTGCCAGGTTATCTTTAACTACTTGAAGAGCAGTATTTCCAGTAGCAGCCGAGTTATCTACATACTCTTTAAGTTCTTCCTTAAGAGCAGTATCTGCTTCAATTCTTGCGGTTTCTTCATCAGTTATATTTGCCTGGAGGGCTACATCAGCAGCTTCCCGGTCTTCAATCTCTTGGTTTACCTTTTCTGTAATTGCTGCCAACTTCTTGGTGATAGTTGAAGCGAAGTTGGGGTCATCACCTAATGCCCTAGCAATCTCTTCCAGAGTATCAAGTACTTCTGGTGCAGAGCCAATGATTTTCTGGATTGCAGCTTCTACCTCAGCTTCAGTTTGATAACCGGCATCATTTGCCAATTGTGATACCAAGGTAATGTAATTAGCATGTTCCTCGATTCCATTCAATTTGGCAAGCAAGAGATCTGTAAAGTCATTCTTAGTTAAAGAATAACCTTCTCTTTTATCTACCTTCTTGGAATTAAGGTCAGCATCTGCAGCAATACGAGCTTCCTTCTCTGCTTCAATTGCAGCAAGTACATCAGACTTATCACCATCAGTCTTTTCACTTAGGGCAGTTATCTTCTGGTCAAGGATTTGGTCCTGAGCAGTACGAGTTGCAGCTTCAGAATTAATATTAGTCTGAAGAACCTGGTCTGCAGATTCCCGAGCTTGAGCCTCTTTATCAATGTTTACCTGGAGGGTATTATCTGCATTGGTACGGTCAGCAACCTCTTTGGTAATTGAATTCTGAAGAGTTTCATCGGCAGCTTTACGATTTACTACCTCATCAGAAAGTTTACTTTCTAAGGCAGCATCACCAGTTTGACGATTAGTGATTTCTTCAGTGAGTTTCAACTGAATGTTTGCATCTGCATTTGCTCTCAATTGGGCTTCTGCAGCAATGTCTTGTTTGAGCTCTGCCTTATCATTGATATGCAATGTATTCAGTTGGTGAATACTTTCTGATAAAGCATCGTCAGCCGTTTTACGAAGCTCAGCTTCTTTATCTACCAAGTCTTTAGCATATGCCTTAGCTTCTGCCAATGAACCAGTAGTTTCATTTCTGAGGTCTGCAATGTCAGCAGTATTCTTATCAACTTTTGCTTCTATCTTATCTATCTTATTGATAAGGTTAGTAACTGCAGTGTCGATTTTATCATTAAGTAAATCCACTGCCTTAATGAAATTAGAGTTAACCTCACTAATTTGGGTACTCAGTTTCCCTTCCTCCTCCTTAGCTCGGTTAACTTCATCTGTCAGTGCATTACGTAAATCCGTTAATTTGTTGGTAATTGTAGTAGCAAAGTTGGGGTCATTTCCCAATGCTTCTGCCAATTCCTTTAATGTATCAAGTGCATCATCGGCACCATCAATCAAATCACTGATAGCTTGTCTTACCTGTTCTTCAGTTTGGAACTTAGTATCATTCTCCAACTGAGAAAGCTTAGTGATGTAGTTTGCTCTTTCTTCAATGCCTTCCAGTTTCTCTTTGAGTTTATCCGTGAAGTCATTTTTAGATAAGTCGTATCCTTCTCTCTTATCTACCTTATTGGCAATAGAAAGAACGAATGCCCAGAACTCATTAATAGTTCCAGCAAACCCAGCCTTTACGAAGTCATCAAAATAACCTTGTAAAAGTCTTTGGTCAATTTCTTCATTTGTGTAATACTTACTTACGTACATATTGTTATTATTTTAAGGATTGATTACTTGCTTACCACAGAAGAAGTCAGAATTCTTATCTCTGAATGGTTCTCCTTCTTTTCCACAGAAGGCATTCATTGGAATATCTGGATGTTCTGGGTCTGGGTCTCCCCCGTCTTCAATATCACCTCTGATTATTGCATAATCTGGAAGTTGATTGATACGGAATTTTATCACCTGGCCAATACCTGGATGAGGTATTATCTTATCCCAAACTTCTCCAAAGTAATCTTGAAAGCAAGTAACGAACTTACCTCCGGTCATAGACTGGAATGTGGTAACGTCTAAATTACTTTTCTTGCTTTCAATATGTACTCCAGATGTACCGTTCAAGACAATCAGGTTACTGTCAAACCAAATACCGTTCCCAGTATTAATTGGTTTCCATCGTAACATTAACATCTTTGCCATATACTTTTCAATTTTATTCTACGAATTGTATTTTGGTATCTCGGTCCCTTTTTAGGATAACCATGAAAACTAATGCTTCATCCTTGGCTTGAGCAACTTGTGTATCTCCCGAAGGTTTATAAGTGATACCATTAATTACGAACCTATCTTCAGACCAGTTAAAATCCCAATAGCCTTCTGGAGTTAAATATCCCAGTTGTTCTATATATGATTTAGTAACCAGTATTGATAAATTCTCATCATCGAGTTCTCCAGTTACTGTTGCCTTATTAATAGGCCAGTTTCTGAAGGCATTATAATAACATAATGCCTCGATTGGTATATTATAATATTTAGGGATTTCATCTTCTCCATGACTTAGGAGTTGATTTACATTCTTTGCCCAAGTTATAGTTTGCCTACCAGCATCTACATCCAAGAAATCATTTATAATCTTCTTGTATCTATCCCAAGACCGGTTCTTAACCAATCTATGAGGAGTCTTGGTCATCGTTTTCTAATTAAGGTTCTACCATTACGTTTTACTGGAAAGCGGGGATTTGGCCCATCTATTAATCCAGGTCTTCTTCTGTCTACTACTCTTGGAACTACTACATGACTTGCTTGGTCACAGAATGGTAAGTAGATTTCCAATCGTCCAGCTAACATACAAAGGTTTTTTCTTAACTCGTCTATGATACCACCAGGTTGCATTGCTTGAGAGAATGTTTTCCATAGGGAAGATGTTGCATCGGCAAGTGTATCATAGTACTGCACTTCAGTAGGCCCAGTTGTGATTTGTTTGATTCTATCACCTCGAGCTTGTTCCGGTTTAGAAGAACCATCACCAACTTGTTCTTTGGTTGAAGTAAGTTGACTTAGGTATTCTCCTGTACTTGTTAATAAATTAAGGAGCTTAACATTGAGATAATCCCATGCTGCCAATTCCATAATTAGTTGGTTTTCTAGAGCTTCATACATTAACTCATCATTATATTTATCCAGTGGGATAATATGATTTACTAGCGGTTGGATATATAACTGCCATTTAGTTATGTACATTGCTTTCTCTTCTGATGACATACCATCTGAGATTTCTGAAGGAATGTAATAATTAATTAGGTTATATATACTATCGGTTAATGTAGTTTTGGACTCTGTATTTACAATTACGATTTTGGTTGCATTTAAGTTAAGTCCTTCGGAGTTCGTTATGTTCAACGCTACTGTATAGAATCCGGACTTTTCATAAGTATAAGTAGGTTGTTTAACATCATAAACGGACCCCTTATCATCACCAAAGTCCCAGTCAAAAATGGCCTTGGCTGGGACTTTGGTTAATACTCTAAATGAAACTTCCAGACCATTCGCAATAGCTACAAAGTCTAGATTGTCCATGGTATCTTATTTTTTAGATTCTTCGAACTCTTCCAACAGAACCTGAATCAGAGTTTCAACTGTATCACCTTTGTCGGCAACAATTTCGTGACGAGCAGCGATAAGGGTTGCTTCTTCGAGAGTATAGGCTTTGGCAATCTTTTTGATTTCCATGCCTTTTTCGAACTGAGCATTCAGTTTCTTTTCCAACTTATCGATGTCATCATTGGAGTATTTGTCGGTAGCTTTCTTATCAAGAACCAAACGCAGGTGACCTGAATTCAAAGCCATCTGAATCTTTTTGGTTCTGTACTGACGAGCACTCAATTCTTTTTCTTCTCCTCTACAAATTGTAATACCTGTAGATTGGTCATGGAAGCTGTAAGCTTTAGCACCTACAGTTACTTTATATTTATCCATAATTTTACTAAGTTTTTAGATGTTTAAAATTAGGGGTAGGTCCTCGCAAAACCTACCCCATTGAGAAATGGAATTATTTGTAAAATAAACCAGGTGTAGTATTACTCAAGGTTAACCAAGAGATATGGGTCAATGTTCATGAATTCAGGGAATCCGAACTCGGTGAACTTCTTCTCTGCAGACAGAATCAATGCAGCATCCTGATACATCTTAGAGAAGCCTGTAGTCAGAGTAGCATAGATTGCCTGAGTTTGATTTGATACGATTCTTTCTGATTCAAGCATCAACTGTTTTGCAGTCAGCTTAATCAAGGCAGCAGTTGTATCAATCAACAGCAAGCCTTGGTCGGGTGTACCCGGGTGAATGTAAAAGTTAGCATTCTTAGGTACAGGAGACTTCACATTCAGTGTAGCTTCAGTTGTACCAGAATGACGTTCTTTGAATTCCGGCAAGTTCAGCATTTCGATTGCCTGGTCTTCACCACCAATCATAGTAGTAAAATTACGTCCCATACGAGCAGCTCTTACCCAGATATGTAGCAAGTCTTTGTAAGTGATACCATTCGTAGTTTCATATACACCGATAACCGGAGCAGATTCTGAACCATCAGGTTTGTTACCGTTGATAACAACATCCATTGCCAGAGTATCCATTGCATAACCAAGCTGAACACCGAAGTCACGAAGGTAGATTGCCAATACATCCAGAGATACGTAGTTACGAACTTCATCAGTAAGTTTGAATCCCTTACCAATTTTGAAGAGACTTACTGATTTCTGTCCAAAGCTTACATCTCCCAATGGGATAGTTTCTGCTTCGTTAACCTTTGCAGGTGCAGCATCGGACATATTAATCATCGGCATGATTGCGCTAAGACCACTGATTGACTGGTCAGATGCAATAATCTCCGGATAGAACGGAGCTTGACGCATACCAAGAGTGATAGCAGAACGAATGATTTCCGGAACAATCCAACGAACATCTTGCTGAGGCATCGTGAAGATGTTTTCCATTGTGTCGATTTTCGGATTGATATCCAACTTCTCGAACAATTCATCTTGGGTAATACCCCATTTACCAGTGGTAAGTTCACCTAATGTGATGTCCACAGGTTTTTTGTTCTGTGAACCTTGACGGTAAGCATCCAACTGCTGTACCATTTGAGGAAGTTCTTTTGCGAAGTCTTCTCTCTTCAATTTTGAAATATCAACTTTTTCCATGTTTCTTCTTCTCTTATTTAATAAGTACTTGAATTACCTCGTTTGCCTCATCTGCAGGTGTGATGGCAATGAAAGGTGTAGCATCTGTTGACTGGTTTGCTTTTACAAATCGGCCGTTCAGTAAGTCACCAGAGGGAACTACATATCCTGCTTTTAAGTCAGCAGCATTAGATACCCAGTTACAAATCATGTAACCTTCCACAGCAACAGTTACCTCTACTGGGAATTTGTTCTGTGCTTGGTAAGCAGGATTTACATTGTCGGTTACTGCCACTCCGATATATACCTGAGTAGGTTCAGTGTAAGGTTCAATTAAACCGTCTTCTCCAAGAGCTACCGGCATACCTTGCAAAATTGTTTCACCATCTTTTACACAGAAAGCTTGGTGCAATTTGTGTGATTCACTTTTGTAAATCACCGCTCTTGGGGTCTTTTCCCCAAACAGCGTCATTGGCTGGTCTTTGTTTACGATTTTAGTCATAACAGTGATATTTATCGATTATTACTTGAATTTCTTCTTATACAAGTCTTCGAGGGTTTCCGAAGTAGACTTGGCTTCTGCATTCGAAGTAGTTGCAGGTTTCTGAGTTCCAGTCTTTTCATCAGTCTCTGCAACAGAAGAAGCACGGCTTACATCATGAGAACCACAGCTTGCACATACCATTGGGAATTTTTCTTCCAGACGACTCTGATAATCCTTAGTTAAGGAGATGAGAGTAACGATGCCAGTAGTTTCGGCATTCAACATTGTAACAATAGTTTCATCGGCTTTGTCACCCATCAACTTCTTGTAAGTAGTAACAGCATTTTCACGGAGAGAAGCAATGTGATTCTTTCCTACAGTTGCCATTTCCTTCAAGTTTGCAACTTCTGCATTCAGGTTGGTAATCTGTTCTGTAAGAGAAGATTTCTCTGTAGTAAGATTATCTACCGTTGTCTGAAGACTGTTTTTGGATGATACCAAGCTTTGAATACAAGAAATAACTTCTTCCTGAGTCATTTCTTTGCCTTCTGCCAGAGATAACATGTTATCTCCGAAAAGCTTTTCTAAAAATTCTTGCAATTCTTTGTTCATATTTTCTTTATTAGGATTATGATTTTCTTGGGTACCATTATCATTAAAAGAATCTGGAGTATTGTCCTTTTCTTGGAATGAGTTGAAGTCCGTTTTGTAATCAGTAAAGAAGTACTGTTTGGACTTGTCATCCCGATATTCCTCATAAGAAGACCAGGTTCTTTTTGCAAAGGTTGGATTAATGATTTTACCATCTTCACCAATCTTTTGAGCAAATGAATCAGCTCCATGAGATACCAGGGATGTTTCCATATATCGAACTACCTCAGTAACTATTCTACGAACCATTTCACCTTTAGAGTCATAAGTACCAAGTTTTTGATAGAATTCACCATCTTCCATTCCTGGGTGTGATTTATCCCACTTAAACTGTACTGTTACCGAGTTACTATGAATTGAAGGAGGTTCCATAAGAATACCTCTAGCAATTCTTGGGTTAGCTTTACCATCAATCTTCAAAATACCGTTGATACCTGCAGGTATAGTAAAGCTTCCATCCTTATAAGACTCCTGCCACATTACTTGAGATACAGCTCCAATTGCATTACCAATATTTGTTTCATGGTCGCAATTTACTGTTTGCCCGAGTAACATTTTCATGGAAGCCTTAAGTACTCCATTCTGACCAAAGTCAGTAGGATTCCAGTTCTTGGATACAATCGTTTCAGAAAGTAACCTAAACATTGGTTCTATGAACTCTTCGTCCTTCGGAGTAAGTTCCGATTTATCAAGGTTTGGATAATAGGTATTATAATCTATATCTCCTCCCCAAAATCCAAATTGAGCAATGGTATCCGGTGTCGGAGTCTTCCATTTGTAATAATTCTCTGAGAAAGCCTGGGCTCCAACTGCTTCTGGGATATACCCAGCCATAATGGTATGACCCTGGCCAATCACCATTGAATCAAGATGCTCTTTGTTTCTTTTAGTAAATTTACTCATCTTGCTTTTGTATTTTGGTCTCCACGAGATGGAGCCGGATTAGTTTTATCTCTTGACCTACGAGCAGATTGATTTTTATCATCTTGCCTTTGCTTCTTCTTAGTTCCTTCTTGAGGGTCTGAGTTACCGCCTTTAGCAAATTGGTCCTCAAGTGAAACTCTTGGTTCATTCTCATCAGGAGAATCATAACCCATTGCCCAAGCATATTGGTCTTGGCTAATGATACCAGCCTTATATAATAAATCCAGGTTTTGGATTTTATACTGAAGACCTTGTTGAACCTTAACTTCATCAGAGATAGTTGAAGTTCCCCATGATATCTTTATTCCCTTATTATCAAAGCCTGCCAGACGTAGTTCTAGAGAATAAAGAAAATCCAATACATAAGTTACAAGCATTTGGATATTTTTTAACTGGCTGATTAATTTAGACAGCATTATACCCGTTGCTCCCTCTCCTGTTGTTGAACTAACTCCAATAAGGTTTCCATTAACTCCCAAACCATTTGCAACTGATTGCTGATTCATATTCCAGGGTTTCTCAATATTACCAAGTTCCTTGGTAGTTGAATTGAGTTTAAACTCATGGTCATCAATGTAACCAGTTACTATACCGTCTTTCATACCATTACGAAGATTTCTTTTCAAATCTTTTAATGTACGTTCAAGACGGGATTGATAAGCTTGTAAGCTTTCATTTGGATTCTGGTCTGGTTTAGTCATCTTAGCTTCCAAGAATCCTACCATACCAACCATTTCCATGATGTGTTTGAAGTTAACCTTCATATCATGTTGGCCTTTTAATGAATCCAATGCTGCCATAAATGGTGGAATCCCATAAGGTTCATCGGTATCATTAAACATACCAGCATACACATAAGTTTCTGGGTTTAGTTTGATATAATCTTGGTGCTTTACGAAGTAATTCTTATTCCTCTGGTAAGGAGAATATACTCCATTGTTCTCTCTTTTGAAAACAATGTTCTCGGGTCTAAGGAATAAGACTGTATCCAAACCATCCAACATATCATTAGGAACTCCTTCAACGGATATAGCTCCACTAACAAGGCATTGTACAATCATCTTATTAACTAGACCATCTATACCAGCAGTATACCTAGACCATTTCTTAGTAGCTTCAGTAAGATGTTTTCTCATCTTATCTGCTTCAGCATCTGAGTTGTTTGGGAATGTTACCGTATGACCAGTATTTGCCAACTTAAACATATCCTGCAAAGCAATGCCCATATCCGGATTTACCTTATATAAATCACGAATCAAAGGGATTACTTCAACACGAAAAGAAGGGTCTACCATTACGGTCATCCCTTTCAGAGTACTGAGTAAAGAGTTATCTTCATCCACTGATACTCTACCAGGAGATATAGCAGCAGCTTTTGGCTTGCTTGGCTCCTTGTTTGATTCAGGAGGTGGGTCTTTCTTTCTACCCCAACTCCAATTAAAATTGAGCTTTTTCATTTCGGTTGTACTATTACGTTAGTTTTTCCTTTTCTTATGTGATTACAGATTGCTTTACCGAATATAGAGTCATCTGCATATACATCCCCCTCTAGGTCTACATCTACTGTAGAATTATTAGCTCTATGCTTACCCATTGCAACTGGCCTACCTAAACCATCATATATGAAGGTATATGCTTCTTGAACAAAGAAAGGGTCTTTAACAGTAATATTATCTTCTCGAATATCCTGTTCAAGTCCCTCTACAATAACAGAACGGTTCTTTTGTGTAGTTAACCATCCTGGAGATTTATCTACCTCAGGTCTAGATTTACCTTTCTTCTTAAGCATTTTCTGATAATAATACAGTTTAGGATAACCTTCAGTTTGAAGAGCAGAAGTTACTGCTAATCCAACATCATTGGATTCTGGAGCAATGGTAGCAAAGTTAAACAAATGCCCTGTATCTCCAAGTAACCTTGCATACTTATCTACTGAAAGTCTACCTTTGAATACTGCTTGTTCTTCTCCTTGTTTATCCATGCAAGTAAATGCAGAGTAGTCAGAAGACCTACCAGTTGAAACGTCAGCACCAATGAAATATTCCTTATCTGGTGCTGGTTCTAAGAATTGCCGATATTGACCATTGAATCTTTTCTTAATAACCGGATAATCACTAAGACAGTCTTCGATAGCTTTTATGTCAGCTAAGTCGAAGACCGTATTTCCAGATGATAAGAAGTCACCATCAATTTCTTGTGCAGTTCTTTTGGTTCCCAAAGCAGAAGACATTTCATTGTACCAATTAATGTCTCGTTCTGGGTGCATTTGCCAATACAATCTGAGTGGGTTAAATGGATTCCCACCTGCAATAGCATCAACCCAAGTAGAGTGGTAAAAGTTACCAACTCCATAAGGAGTGGAATTGATGATAGCAGCTCCACCAGTGGAAAGAGTAGGGAAAGCGGCTGCCCAAATCTGGGCTGCCCATCTAACTACTGCTGCTTCATCAATTACCAATAAGGATAGAGATTCCGAACGACCAGCTTCTGATGACGTTGGGATAGATTCTATGAATGAGCCATTATCGAACTCTATCATTGATGCAGAACCATATTCTCCAGAACGTCCATTAATAATCGGTGTCTGTAAATACCATGGCAGGTTTTTGTACATGAACTTAATCTTCTTTAGTACCTTCTTTGCTGTTGTGTCCTTGATTGAGATAATGTTAATCTTCTTGTTAGGATGATACATTGCCAACCATAGGCAGTACATAGAAATAAGCTCTGTAATACCTGCCTGTCTGAACTTAAGCAGAATATTGAAACGTTCTTTTACGAAATTATACAGAACCGATTTTTGATATGGGTAAAGTTCGAATCTTACCTTTCCCCTCATAGGGTGTATCACATAAGTGAAAAGGCTAAAGTAAAAAACATCATTACTAACTTTAGCAAGTGTTGCTAGTTCTTCCCTTGTGAGAGCAGATGTGTTAGTTTCTATGTTAATCTTCTTTGCCATAATCAAAAGTTATATGTTACTGAAAACTCTAAGTCAGCTTTTATTCCCGAAAAGAACTTCGGATAATGAAAAGCATTTATACCGAGTTTATAATTGAAATTAGTAGTCTTGATTGAAAGGCCTGTCCCTATGTCTAACATTTGATTAAAGACCCTATATTTACCATAAACGTATGGACTTAGAGTTAGTTTTCTAATTCTTTTTTGAGTTAATTGACCTTCATACCAATTGTACTTATACTTATCTAAGTCCATGTTAAACATTCTCGTTGAATATGAGTTTGTTTCCTTGTTGAATAAACTTAGATTCAATTGGTTTTTATCCAAGGTAAATTGGACCAAAGAATCTTCTCTACTAATCCTATTCGAAGTAACCGCTGTTGAATCAGAAGCCTGGGGTTTAGTCGAATTGCTACTGTTTCGATAGAAGTCGTAGAGAAGAATTCTCTGGGGCTGAACCAATTGTGTATAGGGTATCACAGGTTTGAAGTTCTCTTTCAATTTGATTGTATCAGGAATGCCAATGACCGATGAATCAGGAAGTTGACTGATATATGAATTCAGTTTGTAATTCCTGAAGCAAAGGTAAATAGTAAATCCTAGTAGCAAAAGTACTAAGGCATTCTTTAGGTTTTTCTTGTTCATAAGCTAACATGTTAATTATCAATGACTTGGCATTCAGTTGCCAAGAGTAATACATACTTAATCAATTCAAAATCAATCAGTTACGTTCTTGGCTTGTTCTCCTTCTCCCTTAACAATCCCTTTTCCTTTCAGATTAGAATTATGTTCTATTGGCTAATAGTCTAATAGCTATAGGTAAGCTAAACAAAAAAGAGAAAATATATAAAAGAGAAAAAATAAAAATTCAAGGTATCTGGGCCTTCTTGATACATCGCCTAAACCAAATCCCAACTTCATATACCGAACCTTTGGCAATTGTATACCTTGCCTTGTTTAACCAGTAAAGGTAATTCTCTTGGTCAATGTAAATCTTAAACTGTTTGGGAAATCCCATGATTGCCTTGAAATCATTAATCCCAAGAGGATATCCATCTGGTCTAAATTGCCTATCTGCAGGTCTTAAAGTTAGAGGTGGTTTATCTAACTCCAATCGATATACTCCTGGGAGAGTACTCATCTTTGCAGTCTTAATGGGCCATTTCTTCTCTTGCTTGAAAGCACTATTCCATAATACTTGAATCTTCTCAACAGTCAGATTCTTCTTTTCCGGAAGCTTTCGATAGTCATACATTGCAAGGGTCTTTTCTATCGGGATGTTATAATTACTCCCGTAAGGAGATACAGAGAGCAAATCTCTAGTAAGTTTTGGAGTTTTTACTTGGAATACTTCATCAAAAGCATTCAAGTATTTCTTACCGGTTTTCTTATACACTCCAATGATGATTAGACGTTTCCTTGATACTTGAGAGTTCCCATAGTCAGAAACTGACCTTTCATGAAAAATAAGTTTATAGTCCTTAAAGGTTAAATTAAAGAACTCATAAGGAAGCAAAGATAGCAAACGAGGAAGATTTTCAATAAGAAAAATCTTAGGCTTATATTCTAATATTGCAGCAGTTACTAGATTTAAACTCCTGTTATCCTTAGGGTTACCCAATTCTTTTACCTTTGAAAGCCTCATAATGGATGATGCCCCACAGTCTGGAGATGATATAATAACATCTACTCTCTCCTCAAATTGAGGTAAGTTATATCCTTTGTAGAATGGTATATCACCAAAATTAGCTTTCCATTGCTCTTCACCAGGAGTATGGAATACTCCTCTTACTTCTATATTCCCAATCAGATGTTTTCTGAAAGGGAAGAGCAGGGCACCTTGCCCTGCACATACTCCCAATACATTCATTTCTTGTAGCTTCTAAGTTTTACATACTTAACCCAGGAATAATGTTTACGAGTTCGGATATACTCCAAGTCGTGGTCATTATTATGGGCTTCCTCTTCGAAGCTTACATCATGGTATCTTTCGCTTTGTTTGTTCCACTTAGCAAAGAACATGATGATTAGGTACTCGATTGCATACCATAAGTAGTAGAATATCCACAACATCTCTTGCATTTGCTTGAGATGAATGTGCTCATGGTTGTAATCATAGGTGTCAAACTTAGCACCTTTTCTCACAAAGACAATTCCGAATAGGTTCATTGCCTTGTATCCCTTGAAAGGGATGAATTTGTTGTAAATTACCTTCATTATATCTTGTTTTTAAAGTTTTCGTAAGCGTTCTTTAACTTCTGGTCATAGGCATTTTCAGCATAACCAGGACCATTATACTTCCGAGCAAAGCCTGCCCAGTCATGTTCCTTCAGATTTTTCAAGCAACTAGTGTTATTCATGTAGTAATACATGAGTTTTAGCTGACTTGCATGAGATTCTTGCATCTTTTTCACGAATTCAAAGACGTCTTTACAGCCACAATAGCTGTGATTGAAGCCCATAATCTGAAACATTCCCCAAGAAGCTGACTTCAAAGCACATTCTTCATCAATTTTCTTGGCAATTTCTAGTCTTTTGTACTCATTTGCTCCTCCTAAGTACTTCGATTTATCCCATTTTGGGAAACAAATGGTAGGATAACTCTTTTGAGCGGCTACTGACTTGTCTAAACCGAACTTGTTTTTGATTTCTTTGTACATAATGTGACCTTCAAACAGGATTTGAGGTCTACCATCTATTAGAAATCCATCTCTACCTGCTGCTTCAACCAGTTGTACTGCTTTGAGAAGAGCTGGCTCTAGTCCTAAATCATTGGCTAAAGCCACAATCATTTCATTAGTTAACTTATCCATAACGTTATATTTTAAAGTTCATTAAAGAAAAGAAAGTATTGCGTATACCTTATCTGGATGATAGTTAGGAGTTCTATTATCTTATATAAAATTTATAATAATATGGAAGAGAAACTCACATGTCACCTATGTAATTCACCATTAGATTTGGATGATTACGATTTAGCCAAAACAGTACCTCAATTAATGAGGGAAAAACAACTTTGTTTTCGATGTGCTTTTTGGCATAGAATCCTTGAATCAGATAAAACTTTGATAGAGGATTCTAATTATGAAATGATTCCCTTAGTTACACCCTATTTTCAGCATTATTTTATTCACTTAAATAAGATTTGGTTAGAAGTCGCTACCTTTAGAAGAGAGTCATTAGGTTCAACCAAGAAATATATTGCTGCAATGGTAAATAATAAATTGTATATAGGTTCATATAATAATTGGGGATTCCAGGGAATAATTCCGGCACACTTAAGAGAACTTTTTACTCCAAATGGTATAATCCTAACTCCAGAACAACTAGATGACTTACTTAACCGGAAATCCTTTACCGCAGCAGATTTAAAAATTCTTATTGATAATTGCATTAAATCAGATTAATTTTGTATATTTGCATAAACAATTTAATAATAAAGATATGAAAAAGAACAAAGAAACCAAAAAGCTAAAGGAGGGTGAAGAAGTCATTTTCTCTGACGGCAAAACTCTTATGGAGAAAGTAATCGTAGAATCCATAGATAAGAAAGGTGGGTTTGCAGTACTGAGTAACAAAGTAAAGGTATCAAGAACCCTGGGACCCGATGGATTCTATACAAGGTTAGATGGTAAATCAAGTATGATATTACCTCTAACAGATAAATCCGAATTGGATTACCAAGCCTTCAAATCTTATTTCTCTATTAAGAGAAACCTGGAATTTATCGAAGCCAAGATAAAAGATATGAAGGATAAAGAGTTCAGCGAACTAATAGTAGAGTTAGATAAGAAGATATCCAAAATCGTAAATAAGTACTTTGAACAATGATAACCTGGATAATCTTAGGCATTATATATGCCGTATGCTATATACCTGCATGTTTTATTACCAGAATAATTACCTCAGCCCACCCAATGAAAAGGGTGGGGTTCTTTTTCCTAACAGTCTGGTTAATCATGCCTCTATTTCCGATATATTTACTAATCACATACTTTAAGAACTATGAACAGAGAAATAACAACGAAGAAGGTAGGTAGGCAAAAGAAGCTTACCAACCCATGCCCAGTAATTAAGGGAGAAGTACAGATAATGGTAGGAAGCCCAAAGTGTATTACCTGCCAATGGTTTGAAAGAAAATTCGAGAAGGATGGAAAAGCTTACGTTCACTGCAATCGATTATAATTCCTTAGAGAATAAGGTAATTGAGGGATTGGTAAGAGACAACTACTCAAAGATAAAGAATACTTTCTACAGGGTATTCGATAAAAGGAGTAAAAATCCCAATTCACCAGTAGGATTATGTGCTGACCTAATTGAGGCTTCTAATTATAAGGATAACCAAGATAGGATTCTTTGGAGAAAGGTAATTAAACCATGGTTTACCCCACAAAGGTTTAACCTTACCTATGTATACTTCGGATATTCTACTCCTTTAATCCAACATCTGAAGGAAGAAGTTCTAGATATAAATGGGAGGGAGAACCAAAGCTCCCTCCTCTTACATTTGAAGAACCTAAAATATACCCATGATGGAAGATATTAATATTGGTAAGGATACTATAATAGGTACAGTAACTACCAAAGTAATAGAGGCAAATAACCCAGGAAAGTTTACCCAAGAGGAAGAGGCAATCCTTCTCCTTACTGAGGAGATTTGGAATAGATTTTTAGAATTACCTATCAACCATCCAATGGAAAAGGATGAGATGGCAATTAAGATACATGATATCCAGAGGATGATTATATCTAGGCCTGGATTTAGGTTGAACCAAGAAATATTTAGGGAGTATGGTAAAGGTAACAGTGATAAGGGATGATGCCTATAAAAGGATTCTTAAATGCCAAGAAGGTAATAGGGTTTGGTATCAGCTTTGGATTACCGATTTGGATATGGCTATGCTTGAAAAGTATTATTTAGACCTTATTGAGAAGAAGTTGATTAAGTCTTGGTGGTTAAGGAATCTTCAGGTATGGTATGTTTTCTTTTATGAAAAGAAAGGTAGGAAATCTAATTTGGTAGTGGGTAAGGAAACGGCTCAGTATATACTAAATTGCGTAGAATAATTAGGATGCCAGGGATGTTAGGTCTCTGGCTTCTTTGTGTGTGCATGTGTGGTTGTGGTGTCTTGGTATGCCTTTATCACGAAAGCCTAAAATTTCCTGGTACTAAAAGGGCCGAACGGTTACGTTAAATTTAACATTCAAAAATAAAAAGTAAGGGACAAACATTTTTATTTGTCCCTTTCAATTTTAAATTAATTCAATCAAAGTAACACATGTATCTTTGTTTTGCAAAACAAATAATTCGCTACTATCGTCTTTTCTTGAATAGATATTATAATAATCTGATTCAATTATTTTTTTGTGTCCGTCTTGCAAAAGCATTTTATCTAATGTTTCAAACGTTTCATTTAAACGCTTTTCTGTTTCTTCTTCGTCTTGCAAAGATTCGCTTTGCATATCTAAAACGGAAATATTTATCTTTCCGTCACTCTTAGAAATCGAATGATTTAAAAATTTCTTTAATAGTTCTTTGTTCATATCTTTAAAATTTTAAAAAGGGAAAGATTTAATCTTTCCCTTTGCAGTTAGTTACTTGAAATTCTTAACAATATTCAAACCTTTTGTAAGAACTTCTTTTTTTGTGTCCTTTGTATTTTCGCTTGCAATAGACGCAAAAGAAAAATCATGAATTTTATAAACTTGCTTATAAAAATCGTTGAAAGCTGAAACAAGTGTTTTTAATTCATTTTGTTTCTTTTCTTCTTTTGCTTTGCAAATCGAATCAAGCAAAGAAAAAGTTGTATTTCTTAACTTTTTTCGATATGCTTTTTTTTGCTTTTCGTTCAATTCAGCAAACAGAGATTCAACATAAATTTCTGTTTTCTTTCCTAAAGAAGTTTTTAAAAGTCCGTTAGTTTTTTCATTTAGACTTTTAAAAATACTATCAACTGATAATTTAATAGTGCTATTTGCTTTTGCTTGCGCTTTTGCTTTATTTGCACTAACTTTGTTTACTTTGTTGTTAGCAACTTCTTTTTCTACTACTACATTCTTTAATTCTTCCATAATAAAATACATTTAGTTTTTAAGTTTATTTTATTATATCCTTTTCTCTATAAAACTAAATGATTTATAAGAAAAAGAGAAAAGGAATATTTAAATTAAATTGTTTCAAAATGTCAAACGATAAAATACTATCAATACAAAAGTAGTTTTTATCTCTCTTTCTGTATTACAAAGATACAACTTATATTTTAATCTACAAAATTTGCCACCGGAAGTTCCTGTAGGCGGCAGCTTCTCTTGCATCCCCTTGTACAAAAAGTGTCCAGCCGGAGATCCGGCTGAACACCTTATTCACAACATTTTCTTTCTATGTTCATTCAA
>OGOZ01000170.1_pt1 | contig 45485 bp, 48 predicted proteins | sample 1552801 | NCBI WGS metagenome assembly OGOZ01 (sample SAMEA2580196, study PRJEB22360) | human gut metagenome | biome: human gut; feature: human-associated habitat; material: faeces | place: Denmark | collected 2008/2010 | reverse complement strand
CCGTCTGCATCAAGCTCCTGATAAAAATCCTTTGGAGCGTTTTTTGTGTTTACAATTTCACTTGGGAATTTCAGCAGCCAGTAGGTATCATCCCCTGCTGTAATCTCTACAGCGTCACCTGCGCTTACTTCTGTGCCGTTAATATTCACTACTGATGCAGCAGCCGGTTTACTGCCGTAGATTATACCGTAGCCGTCACCTGTCGCACTGCCGCTTTTTTTGAGGGTATCAAGGTTTGCACCGTAAATACCGTATGATGTGGTTGTACCTTTATCATAGACTTCATAATATACAGGTCTGCTGTCCTCAAAGTCTGCTTTCCAGTCACCGTAGTGAGTCAGTTTTTCAAGTTTAGGGAATGAATAGTCGGTAAGACCCTGTCCCATAAGATTGTACGCATATGTGTTATCTCCGCCTGTAGACGCTGTGAATTTATCTCCCAGTTTTCCTGCATATTTTGCTTTTTCACCGTTTAACTGTCCATAGTTTAATGCAGTCCCTATATGAGTGCTGTTTAATCCCTCAGTACTGAGATAATATACCTTGCTCACAGTTGTTTCATCTGATATACCCTTAACCGTAGCATAAACCTTATCGGCATTTTCCATATATGCGCATGCGGAATACGCATTTTTCATTGTTTTAACTTCTTCCGGCACAAAGCCTGCCGCTTTGTCCGCCGCCGTTATATATCCTGCCGAATAGCTGTCTGTTATGGATATATTGCAGTTATCATCAGCAGAGCCTATAAGGCCGCCTGCGTTCTTACCATAAAGATAGCAGTCTGCATAAGAACTTTCTATTGCAAGGCTTCCTGCGGCATATCCCACAAGACCGCCGGTATAATCAGCGCTTTCGGTTCCTGCAACCGTAGCTGCAAGACTGTCAGTGATTTTTACATTGCCGGAAGTTCTGCCAACCAGTCCTCCTGTATATTTACTGCCTGAAATCCATATGTCTTTTTCTGTCCTGCCTGTAAGTCTGCCGATAACAACGTCAGGGAATTCAATTCTCTTTGCTTCAGCAAGAAGTTCTTTGGTAAGTTCCTCTGTCTTGAGGCGGTTTTCCATCTCAACGATAATGTGGAATTTATCGATAAACCACTTATCAATCATGGTAATATCATGGATTGTATCGTAAGAAATGCCTCTTCTTAAAGCCTCTGCAACAACATACATACGCTTATCATCAATGTTGTGAAGAAGTTCTATAATGTCATCATCAGAATATGATGAGTAATCATCGTTCATAAGTGAATCAACGTGCTGTTCAAGTGAACGGATAGCCTTCATAAGTGCGCCTTCAAAGTTAGTGCAGATACTCATGACCTCACCGGTTGCCTTCATCTGTGTCGTAAGCTTTCTTGAAGCAGTAATAAATTTATCAAAAGGAAGTCTTGGAATCTTAACTACGCAATAGTCAAGAGCAGGCTCAAAACTTGCAAATGTCTTATGTGTAATTGCATTAGGTATCTCATCAAGGTTATAGCCGAGTGCTATCTTAGCCGCAACCTTGGCAATAGGATAACCTGTTGCTTTGGAAGCAAGGGCTGATGAACGGCTTACACGAGGATTAACTTCGATAACGCAATATTCAAAACTTGTTGGATGAAGTGCAAACTGTACATTACATCCGCCTGTTATTTTAAGTTCGTCAATAATATTAAGAGCTGATGAACGAAGCATCTGGTATTCCTTATCAGACAGTGTCTGTGAAGGTGCAACTACAATACTGTCACCTGTGTGTACTCCGACAGGGTCAATATTTTCCATATTACATACTGTAATACAGGTTCCGTTGGCATCACGCATTACTTCGTATTCGATTTCCTTCCATCCTGCGATACATCTTTCAACAAGTACCTGACCTACACGGCTTAATCTTAAACCATTGGAAAGAATGTCGATAAGTTCTTCTTCGTTCTTAGCAATACCGCCGCCGCTTCCACCGAGTGTATATGCCGGGCGGAGAACTACAGGGTAACCAATCTGGTTGGCAAAAGCAATACCGTCTTCAACGTTCTCAACAACAAGAGAAGGTGCACAAGGCTCTCCGATTTTTTCCATTGTTGTCTTAAATTCAAGTCTGTCTTCTGCCTTCCTGATTGTCTCAGCAGTTGTACCGATTAATTTAACATTATGTTCTTCAAGGAAACCTGTCTCAGCAATTTCCATTGCAAGGTTAAGACCTGCCTGTCCACCGAGTGTAGGAAGAATACTGTCCGGTTTCTCCTTGAGAATAATCTGCTCAAGTGAATGAACTGTCAATGGCTCAATGTAGACTTCATCAGCAATATTTTTATCAGTCATGATTGTGGCAGGGTTAGAGTTCACAAGAACAACCTCCATGCCTTCTTCTTTAAGAGAACGACATGCCTGTGTTCCCGCATAGTCAAATTCGGCAGCCTGACCGATTACAATAGGACCTGACCCGATTACTAATACTTTTTTTATGTCTTTATTCTTTGGCATAATTAATCCCTGCCTTTCTTCATCATATTCATGAATCTGTCAAAAAGATAATCCGAATCCTTAGGGCCTGCACAGGCTTCCGGATGGAACTGGACTGTAAAGATGTTCTTGCCTACATATTCAAGACCTTCATTGGTCCTGTCATTAACATTGATAAATGCAGGTCTTGCAATCTTATCATCAAGTGTATCCATATCAACAACATATCCATGGTTCTGTGATGAGATATATACCTTACCGGTCTGAAGATCCTTAACCGGATGATTAGCTCCTCTGTGTCCGTATTTCATCTTATGTGTATCAGCACCTGTGGCAAGTGCCATAAGCTGATGTCCGAGACAAATTGCAAAAATAGGAACATCCGAATCATATAATTTCTTGATTTCCTTAATAATAGAAACACATTCCTTAGGGTCTCCCGGGCCGTTAGAAAGCATTATTCCGTCAGGATTAGCTGCAAGGATTTCTTCTGCTGTGGTTAAAGCAGGATAAACAGTTACCTCACAGCCTCTCTTATTAAGGGATCTTGCAATATTTCTCTTGGCACCGAAATCCATAAGTGCAACCTTAAATCCATCACCGGGAAGTACATATTTCTCTTCACAGGTTACTTTTTCAACAACCTTGCCTGTGGTATATTCTTTTAATTTAGGGAGAATCTCATCAAGATTATAATTCTCATTGGTGGTAATCATTCCGTTCATAGTACCCTTTTCCCTGAGAATCTTGGTAAGAGCACGGGTATCAATACCTGCAATACCCGGAATGTTATTTTCTTTAAGAAAATTTTGTATAGAATCTTCACTACGGAAGTTACTTGGAACACGTGAAAGTTCTCGGACAATAAAACCGTCAGGCCATGGTCTGCCTGATTCCTCATCAGCATAGCAAATACCATAATTGCCAATTAATGGATATGTCATAACTACTGCCTGTCCGGCATATGATGGATCTGTAAGAACCTCTAAATATCCTGTCATTGAGGTATTAAAAACAATTTCACTGATTACTTCTCTCTCAGCTCCAATGCTTGTACCTTCAAAGACATTTCCGTCACTTAGAATCAAAAATGCTTTCATCTTCACACCTTCAAACCTTTCACATGTATTATTTATTTAGGCAAAAAAAAAACAACTAAACATACTGATAGCGCTTTTTTTCTTCAAATTGTAGAAATTTTACCATAAAATCCGGCTGATTTCAAGATGCAAATTGTACTCAACAAATATTTTTTTCATCATATAATATTATGTAAGCATTGATGCTGTCATTTGCGATTAATTTTGCATCGCGGCAATATGAATTATAATATCCGGAAAGGTTAAAATTATGCTTTATAAAAATGATGAAACCGGCTTTTTAAGGGTTAATATCACAAATGAAGAAGGAATTCCCATTGATGCAACCGTCAGCATCTACGAAGGTACGGATGAAGAAAACCCTGTTGACGTTGTAGGAACCAATTCCATAGGTCAGACAGAACAAATCGAACTGCCGGCTCCACCACAGAGCATCAGCGAAGCTCCCGGCATTATCATACCTTACTCCATGTATAATATTGTAGCTTCTGCTCCGGGCTTTGCCCCGGTTTCCATTACCGGTTCAAATATTTTTTCCGGAATACTATCAATACAAAATATTATTCTTACGGAAAATCCCGGCATTTATAACATTGGTCCTAATACACTAATCGGCAACTATCCTCCAAAAATTCCTGAGGCCGAGATAAAACCCATTGAAAACACCGGTGAAATTGTTCTTGACCGTGTTGTGGTACCCGAAACCATTGTTGTCCATGACGGTGTCCCATCCGACTCGACAGCAACGGACTACTACGTTCCATTTGCCGATTATATAAAAAATGTTGCCAGCAGTGAAATATACCCTACATGGCCCAGAGAAACCATCAAAGCCAATGTAATTGCCATTATTTCTTTTACCTTGAACCGTGTATACACCGAATGGTACCGCAATAAAGGTTATTATTTTACCATTACATCTTCTACCGCTTTTGACCATAAGTGGATTAATAAGCGTAATATTTTCGACACCATCTCCAACGTTGTTGATGAATATTTCTCAAATTATGTATCCCGTCCCGATGTCAAACAGCCAATCCTTACCCAATACTGCGACGGCAAAAGGACTACCTGCAGCGGTCTCAGCCAGTGGGGTTCCAAGTCTCTTGGGGATGACGGCAAAACCGCTCTCCAGATTCTTCGTAATTACTACGGCAGCGACATATATATAAACACTGCCGAAATAATCGAGGGCATCCCTGTCTCATATCCCGGATACACCCTTGAAATCGGTTCATACGGTCCTCCTGTCACCACCATTCAGGAACAACTTTCCCTCATCCGCCGTACCTACAGCAACATACCTCCTCTTACTGTTGACGGAATCTACGGTAAGGACACAGCAGCTTCCGTCAGCAAATTCCAGGAGACCTTCAACATGCCCGTTACCGGCACCGTCGATTATGCCACATGGTATAAAATATCCCAACTATATGTGGCACTGGCTAAATTGTCGTAGATTCACACAGTGATCTAATCCGTATGTTTTCGGCTGTCAATGTACTCTTCTGCCATATTTACAATAATACCAAATCCGTAAATCAGTGCTGTCCTAAAAAGAATAGCAATCATCTGGCATATTATACCTGCAGTTTCCAATGTTCCGTAGTTGTAAATAGATATTGCTGATTCAAAATTTCTATACAGTGAAATATCGTGGCTCACACTGATTGCTATGCAAACTACAAACAATACAAATCCAACCAGACAATATACGACTGCAATACCTTTGATAAGACTACTTACTCTAAACTTTTTCTTCATAATGCTACCTCCAATTTGTTAAAAAATAATGCGGGACAGAAGCCTGAGGGTTGAATTTTCCAATCCCGTAATAATTATCTCATATTATCTGTCCCAAAAAAAGGACTCATATTATATATTTTTATATGGCAAAGTGATATTCATATATGATATAATTTACTATAAATTATAATTTTAAAGGAGGGCAAAAGATGTTAATCAACTGGCTTATCATGGGTTATTTTCTGATTCTTTTTGGTGAAAGAATCCAGAGTCTCATACGTTCATTTGCGGATAAAAATCTTTCCATGTGGGGAGATGGGTTCAGCCGGTATGTAAACGGCATCTGTATTCTGTCGCTTGCAGCATCCGTTATTTTATTATTTACAATCAACAGGGATTTTCTTAAGGCACTTGTGTCAGGCGGAACGCAGGTTAATGTAAAGATGATATGTATTACAATCGGCGTGATTCTGGTCTCAGGAATGGTGCATACCGAATATACAATCCCCGGAATACAATTTGCCTCATACGGATTTCTGATAGCCGCACTTGTCATCAGAACGGCTAAAAATAATGCAATGGCAAATGACAGCATATTACTATGGCTTTCACTTGTGTATCTCATATTTTTCTCTATGGCTATTCCGGTTGTATATAAATCACATATTGAATACGCCGGATTATTCCATATAATAGAGGCAGTCGTATCACTTGTGCTTGTCGCTGCTTTTGCATATATGGCATACAGAGTATTCAATAATGATGCAGTCAATCTTTTTATGCTTCTGCCAATTATCATAGCCGTCATAGGCGACGCAATTATTCTTTCATTGAGATGGAAAGAACAGGTTAATACATTTGTTCTTATATTTATTATTGCATCGGCTGTTATGTGGCTGGCAGGATTTATTGCGAGCAGGAGGTAAGGGGGCCAAAACTCTTACCCCCCAACGCTATTGACTTTACCGCCACATCAACAAACGCAGTAAAACGGTCTGCCGGTGAAACAATTATAAATACAGAACGAAATAAAAGGCGGCGGTACACTTTCAGTAAACTCTGATGCTTTTATTCGGATTTCTCGTTTCCTACTATCCTGTATGTAGTCCCCCCCTACAGTTACACCTAAACCTTCTGCAACCTTGGAAAGAATATCCTGAGTGAAATTTTTGCGCTTCTCAATGCCTTGATACGGTCTCCTAACATTTCATTCATGGTAATCTCTCCATCTATTCATACTGATATTATATCGAAGAAAAAACATTCTTTATATTGGCAACGAGGCGGTCGATGCCGCTGCGTAATCGGTATACCCTAACTGTTCATGGACAACTATCATTTTTATTACATATTACTCTTTATCCGTAATTTCCCAGTGTCCACTGAACCCACGCCCAACATAACATATATTATCCATTTCTTTTATATGACGCTTGATTGTTTTAGAGCTTACGCCCAATGCAATTGCCATTTTCTCTGTACTAATTTTATTGTCTTTACGAATCAAGTCCAGAATCTGCATATCCAGTTTATCTTGAGGGACATCTTGAGGGACATCTTGAGGGACATCTTGAGGGACATCTTGAGGGACATTGTAGTTCAAATTCGGCATCACAACAGTAAACTGATATCTATCTGAACGAAATGTTGGTCTTTTACTCTCATCATAATTAATTTGAAATTCATATCCACTAATAATCTTTCCAAATCCACTACCTTTACGTTCCATATATCCAAGCCTGTTAAACACATCCGCAAGAACCGGATTTCTTCTGGTAGAAGGTACTGTAAGCGGATCTCTGTCCTGAATCATGGAACCATCCGGCATTCCTCCCGGAGAATAGATTTCCATTCTGTCATCATATATGTCAATATGGACTTCACTTCCATTGATCAGATAATCACGATGTGCCAAGGCATTTACAAGTGCTTCGTGGTAACTTCTCTCTACATACTCCGGCATTTCTTCTCTTGAATTTGCGGTTTTACGCCATTTCATTTTGCAATTGCGTTTGATAAATGCTTCCCCATTTTCAATCAGAGAAATAACACTGCCTGAATACTCCGCATCATCCAATGCATCAACCGCACCACCACTTTTATTCAATCCATTCCATCTTGTACAAAACAACCTTGAACAACGAATAGGACTTTCATCGGCAAGTAACGCCCCTGCATTCGTTAAATCGCCCTGTTCATTTACCAGTCCAAAAGAAATCAAATCTTTATCGTCGAAACTGTTTCCGGTCCACTTCTTATATCTTTCCTTAAGCTTTGAAAAGGCATAATCTTCCGCCTTATAGGTAGAATTCTGCGAATCATAGGAAGTATTTTTTCCTCTGAGGACAAGACGCTTTAATTCCGTTGCGGTTGCCTTTACACTTTCATTTCCAATTCGAACATAGGCTTCCAGTACTCCATCTCCCGAATAATAATATGGTGTTTCGTCTCCTTTATATACTTCAAGGATGACCAAAATCTTTCCATCATCCGTTTTATGGAATCTCAGCTTAAATTCCGGAATCGGAGTTAATCTTGATTTTATGATTTCACTTATTTTTTCAGCATCCCCTTCCGGAGCATTAAGTCCAACAACCTGTCCATCATTAGAAATGCCAAAAATTAAAGCACCACCAAACGTATTCGCAAACGCACTAACACTTTTACACCAGCTTTTTGGTTTCTTTTCCTCAAGTGCAAGTTTTTTATCATATTCAGTTGCTTCACCGATTAATTTTTTTATATCCATAGCAAACATTCACTTCCTGTTTAATTTATAGTCTTTACTATATTTATGTTTTCATACAATTTATCTGCCACATAAGCACCTTCACATACTTTTATAACAAGTCTCCCATAAAATCACTTGTCATTCTATCGCCTCCAAATTTATCCAAATATACATTTTTGAAACATACTAATCATTATAACATATCCTGCTCTGGAGCCGTTTGTAACACAGAAGCCATCTGTCTCTTTCAAAAAGAAGGGCTTTGATGCGGTCGGTTTTCCGACCATAGACAAAAAAGATGCTTCCTTCCTCTGTCGGATCCCGTTCGAAAGTTCCGTTTACGATGGCAATAAGTCCATCAATTTCATTTCTGAGATTGGTATATCCGGTGCACAGGTATATATGGGAGAATCCGGTTGCGTCATTGAGCATTCCTTATCACCCCAATCGTTCTGGCAAGCAGTGCCGGCGATGTATCTTCTGTGACCTGTATTGTGATTCCGCACATCGATAAAGTCAACTGTGATGGTTCTGGTTTTGCGATTGGTACAGCTGTAATCGGATGAGATCCTGAGTCCGTTTCTGCCGGCAGGCTCAACTCAACAAAACCGGATTCAGATGATTGTTCCAGTACTTCCTCACGAATGATTCGAAGCCAGTAAAAATAAGAATTACGACTGAGACCATTCTATTTGCAATACTCATCCACTGTCAGATTGGTATTGTTACGATCCTGAATGATGGTTTTCCATTGTTGAATGTTGTAATTTCGTTTTGCTAAACGTGTATCCATTTTGAATGTCCTCCTCGGTTTAAAAAGTGTAAAAAGTTGTAAACTTTTTCATCTTTTTCAATTATCTCAACCGAAAGGTGTTTACTCAAGGTGCGAGTTATTTACCTGATACTCATTATCTATATGACCGTAATCATTCATAATCCGAACCCATACAGCACCAACAATCTTGCAACTTGAGCAACCAAACATAAGTCTCCCTTGTTCTCACCAAAGTCTTTTACTTATACCTGCAAATCTGGTTTGTTAATGATATCTTTGGACGGTACAAGAACACCTTCAGGAATAAAAATCGCCTCGTACAAAAAAGTATCTAATATCTTATTTTCATCTCGTTTTAAAGTCCAATGGACTTTAATGCCCGCTACGATTTTGTGCCGATGCCTGTTTCCATCGTCTGCTTTTTCGCTTCTCGCTGCATCCGTTTCGGATTTCTTTTTATATCCTTTACAACAGTTTCAACAGCCGGACTGAATTTCAAACTAAAATAGTATTTTTGAATATATTCCTGCACTTCGTAATCCTTTGGTTCTGCAAAATATACCGTCAGTTTTCCACTTGCTTTGTCCATAAGAATCCCTCCTAAAATGAATTGAACAAAGAATGGACAACCCGGAGGGGCAGGTTACTTACCCTATTTGCATAGGACGGCTGGGCTACCTACCAGCTCTAGTACATTTTTAATGTACATTGCGTTTTTATCTTTGTATTTATAATCAAGCCACATGGCACGATTAACTTAATTCGGTAAATACCGCTTATAAAATACATTCATTTCACATAGGCACAGTATACCACATTTCCTGTGTCTATGCGATAACATTTACTGCTTCTTCCGATATGAACTCATCCTCTCCACAGTAACCTCCGGATAAAAGTAAGTAAGAATCGTTGCTTTCGGAACTCCTGCAGCTAATGCTTTCTTCACTTCCTCTTTCTGCTCCGGTGTATATGACCAGTGCAGCATTCTGTTTGTAATGGTATCCTCCCACTTAGGCTTTTCCCTCTCAGGATTCCTTGCAGGCTTAGTACCAGTATTTCCATTAGTAGCACTGGCACTTTCTGCAGCATCTGACTTCTGCGACTCATCAACATACTCAAGCTCATTTGCCTGCTCCCTGTCAATCTTTGCTTTCTGCTCTGCTTCATCCTGCATGGAGAATCTTCTGCTTAATTCCGCATCACCAAGCATCATAAACTGCTCATAGGTAAGAGAATCTATATACACATTCTCGCCCTTATCCTTCAGTTTTTCATAATACTTAACTGCCTTGTCTGAAAGAATCTCAAATGGCGGACCGATAAGATTATCTGCTCCCCTTATCTGATGAACATAAGGCTCTCCCTTGCCATCTGCTGTCTGGTTAAACATCGGATGATTGAATGGTATGAACTTATTGTCCATGATTGGATCAAATCCACGGATAAAGATAATACACTTTTTGTTATCCAGCTTTCTGACTTCATCGGGTGTAAACAGTTCTCTTCCTAACACATCATAATTCCTTGAAGAGCTTCCCTGTCTGCCCTTTGTCTCTCCACTTGACTTCTTATCAATCGTACCTTTTCCAAGCAGCTCCGACACATACTTATGCGTACTCTGCTCATTGCCACCAAGGTAGATGAAAGTATCACAGTTGCCGGGAATTGTCTCCCAGGTATCTTTGAAAAGTGCCTTTAACTGGGCAAAGTTCTGAATGATGATAATACTTGAAATCTCACGGCTTCGCATTGTCGATAACAGCGAACAGAAGTCATCTGGCAATGCAACATTCGCAAATTCATCTAACATAAAAGTCACATGGATTGGCAGTCTGCCTCCACAGTTGAAGTCTGCCTAATAGTACAATTCCTGAAATATCTGCGTATATAACATACCGATAATAAAGTTATAGGATTTATCACTATCCGGGATTACACAAAACAGTGCTGTCTTTGTCTCTCCATCCCCATTCACTCCAATACCGATATCGGACAGATTAAGCTCATCTTTTGAGAGTAGTCGTAAAACCTGCTTATTCTCAAGAAATGCAAGTCTTGAGTTAGCACTGATGATAATGGAACGGACGGTATCGCCTGCACCTCTCATACATTTGTTGTACTGCTTGACTGCCGGATGATTTGCTCCAAGTGGGGAACTCTCCTCTAAAAACTTCATACGCACATCCAGCTTTGATGCCTTCCCCTGCTCTGTAACCTCTGCCTCTCCAAGAAGCTTCAGTACTGTCTCGAAGTTTCTCTTTGCCGGCTGTACCTCCAGCCACACATAATAAAAGATAGACTGTAAGAACAATCCTTCCGCTTTTTCCCAGAACGGATCACTTGGTGTTGCCCCCTTTGGTGTCGTATTGCTGATAAGGTTTGTAATCAGCTTGACCACATCTGTTTCCTCTCTGATATAGGAAAACGGATTGTAACAGTCTGATTTATCCATCTCTAACAGATTTATGACTTTCACATTGTATCCGTTATTCTTTAGCATCTGACCGCAGCTTCTAAGGATTTCTCCCTTTGGATCGGTACAGATAAAGGAACAGTTATGCGGCATCTGCATAAGATTCGGCTTTACTTCATAAAATGTCTTTCCTGCTCCGGAACCACCACAGATAAGGATATTTCCATTGAGCTTGAGCCTTCTGAAATCCAGCGACATCTTCACATTCTGGCTGAGTATCCGGTTGAAATTCTCATCCTTATCTGCAAGTATCTTGTTGACCTGCTTCGGATTTTCAAATCTTGCCGTACCAAATTCTTTGCCGGGCATATAGTTTCTCTGACTGGTGTAATACATGACAATAGCCATCGCATAGATACCTAATGCAATGGCTACTGCTTTTACTGTATTTGAATTGTAATAGTTGGCAAAGGGAACAGCACATACCTCATTGAATCTGTCCATAAATTCATTAAAGGCAATCCCTTCCGTCCACGCACCATTTATCAGATAACCAAGATACCCGGCTAATACTGCACCCACAAGGATGAATATCAGTGACGGCTTTTTCTTTGTTGTCTGCATAGGCTGCTACCTCGCTTTCTTTGTGGTAACAGTTTTCTTCTGTGTGGTCTTTTTCTGCTGCTTCTGCACTTTCTCGTAACGCTCCCTGACAGATGACTCCACCTTGTCGTAGTGAGTATAAAGCTCGGTTCCTTTCTGGGTTGTCACTACACGATTCTGCTCATCGTAGAGCTTATAATCCTTGGTTGAATCAAGGAAGGTAAGCATTGTCTTTCCACCATGAATCTCCATGATGTTTTCCTTACGGAGCCATACATATTTTGCCTCTTCTCCCCATGTGCCGGGAACTCTGGTCTTAACAGCATGGTCATTCTCTTCGATAATCAGCTTCTTGCTGATAGTCACATCTGACAGGTTCGCATTCTTTGATGCTGCAACTGCCCTCATTCTCTCAGCAAGGTCCTGATAACCTCTGACACGATTGATAAATGCATCCTTGTCCATCATTACTGTATGGGTGCCATCTTCATTCTTGCTGCCAAGCACACCGATTGTCTCAAGCTGTCTGATAACGCTTTCAGCCTGCTCACCATTGATACTGAAATTCTCCTTGACTTGATCCACACTGATAGCTTTCTTTTCCATTGCAAACATTCCGACTTTCTCAATCAGTCCGTCAATGGCGGAATTAATCTTATCTCCTTCTATCGTGTGGCTTTTCTCGTTTCCCTGCTGTTTCTTCAAAAAATCCATCAGCTTTCCAAGGGATTTTTCATCTCCATTCTTCAGATAATCGTCAAATGTGGCAATCTTACCAAACTTGAGCTTCTGTATCATCATATTCACACGGGGAACTGCCTCTGTATGAAAGATTACCTCACTCAGTCCGTCTTTCCTGTTACAGTCCGGAAGTACTGAATAGAGTATTCCATACTTCTTTGCCATCTTTTCAACCTTTTTCATATCTTCGGTATTAAACTGCAACACCTGTAAATCGCCACCCTTTAAGAGCAGCTTTCTCATGGATGTCTTGCCAAGTGACTTTTCATAATCAAGCATCCCTTTTAAGAAATCTATTGCCTTCTGCATGGCAGCTATTCCGCCACTTCCTACCTTCATGGCAATCTCAATGCCATCATAAGCAACACGGATGATCTGCACCGCTTCCTGAATCTCTTCTGCCATTATCGCACCTCCACTTTCTCTCTGACTGTTGTTTTAAGTGTTTCTGTCTCTGTAGTACGGATTTCCTCGGCTGATACATCAATACCATAAGCAGTCAAAATATCTGCCAGATGATTGATTGCTTTTTCCTCCTCGATACGGTACATTTCAAGTGCCACAAGCAGGTTTTCCACCTGTTCCACCCATGCAGGCTTCATATCATATTTAGCCCTGTATGTGACCATAATCTCGTCCGACTCAGCCTTATCTGCTGAATGTGCCAAAGCTTCAATAAGAGAAATCGTATCTTCCTTGCTGCCGCTTCTGAATGCGAACTGGACAACAAAGTTTTTCTCTTCCTCTGTAAACTGATGCTCCACACCATTCATCTCTGTTACTGCTTCATTTACTACTGCTAAATTCATAAGTTCCTCCTAATCTGCCATGCTGTTTTCAAGCACAGCAATCTCAATGATCTCCTTCATCTTTTCCGCTGAAATGTTGTTGTTTATAAGCTCTACAAGCTGTGACTCAGTAAGTCCCTTTTCTATTGCACTCTTAATCTGCACAAGCTGTGCCGGAACAAGATCTCCCGATGCAACCAGCTTTACAATGTCTGCCCTTGACCTTTTCTTAAATGACAGTCTTGCAAAAAGGCTTGCCACTCCGCTGTTGCTACTCTTTCTCACACTTCGCTCAATCGGAAGTCTCTGTACCACATTTCCAGTACCATCAACTACCGGAATCTGATAATAGACCGGAATCCCGTTTGCCACAGCCTGCATATTCTGCGGAACTGCAACTGTATCAACCGTCTTTTTATCAGTTCTATCCTCTTTAGTGTCTGCCACATCTTCGGCATTTTCAGTTTTTCCTGCGTCATTCTTAACCTCTGCCGCTTTCATGTTATCTGTAGCAATGCCAATAATTTTATCCTCCAGCGATTCAATACGTTCACTCATACGCTTCATCTCCTTATCCTTTTTCTCAATATCATCCCTGAGTCTTGCAATCGTACTGCTTGCCTTATTCAGTTCATTCTGCTGACTGTTGATAAGAGCATCCTTATCCTGGTTCTCCTTGACCAGACGCTCCCTGACTTCCTCATCATCTTTGGAAGTTTCTATTTCAGAAAGCTTCTTATTCAGGGCATCATACCTTTCATTCTGGTGATTGATTTTTGCGACCACTTCATCCATCTGAGAAATGAGTGCTTTCACATACTCTAAATCCTGTGGCACCTGCTCTTTGGCTTTATTAAGCTTTTCTAATACCACATCAAACATCCTGCGCATGTTTACTGCTGTATCATCTTTTTGGACTACCTCTCTGATTGCATCAATCGGCACACCTTTTTCATAGTAATCCAATGCTGTCTGCATCTTAGGTGCTGCCATCCTGCTATCTTTCAGCAGCGTTAACAACGCTTCTGATACACCCTTATGCAGACATTTTGATAACACCTTCATCTGCTCAATGTCATAACTTTTGTTAAGATACAGACCAATTTCATCATCAGTCAGTCCATATTCATAATCGCTTTTGACAAGAGCAATGACCTCACTGTCCATATGCTTATTACGAAGAATCTGTATCTTTCTCTCAATCGCCATTTCACTTAATGGCTCTCTTTTTTCTTCCATATATGCCTCCTAACCACTAAAAAAACAACCTAACGTAGTGGCTGTTCTTTTCTGTCTCTTATTGTTTCTTTGTCATACTGCTTCTCTTCTGCCGAAGCTGATACTGTAAGTTCCTTCCAGATTGATCTTCCAAGGCTAAGTTCCTTTGATACCGCCCGTTCTGCCTTACAGTCCTGTGCATACTTGCTCTCATATTTTTTTCTAAGACTCTCGACCTCTTCCACATTGTATCCCTGTGCTAAAAGCTCTGTGTTAAGCCTTTCCCATGCATTATGCTCATCTTCAAAGAAGGTATCCCCACTCTGATAACACGATTCCGCATCATCAAGCTCCCGGATCTGTTCAGCCTTCTCAAAAATATCTTTGAATCTTTCCTTAGCCTTATAAGTCTTACTCTTTTCCTTTGATGCTTCTTTCTTCTTATCCGTCAGATTATCAAGTACCGACACAAGTTCTTCCGCACTCTCAATCTTATGCCTTACCAGAAATAGATACTGCTCCTGCAGCTTATGCATCTTTCGGATATCATCCTTATACTTCCATACCTGACTATATGGCTTCTTTTTTAACTTTCCAATCCGGTAAAGCTTTGCATAATATCTTTTCTGCAAGCCTGACATCTTCGCCCTGCGGTATCTTTTGACATAGCACTTTACTATCGCTGCCTGCCTTTCCTCATTCTGTGACTGGTAAAAGGATAAATCTTCCTTAGCAATACGCTCCACAATAGCTTCCTGTGAATAATTCTCGCCAAGAGTCTTACATCTTCTGAATCTTGTCATCCCCTGTGGTCTGACTGCCAGATACTTTCCCTGCTTGACCTCATATCCTTTTTCCGACAGCAGCTCCAGAAATCCACTGAAGTCATTTGCCTGTAAAATGCAGGCATCAAGATCTCTTTTTATCATATCTGCCCACACAAAGCTGCCTTCACGATATTCACTCCAGTCCTTATAATTCTCATGCTGTTTCTCTTTGCTGCCATCCTCCACATCTATAATGGAAAGACCATACTCCTGACACAGCTTATTGGTAATCGGCTGGATATACTTTGCCCAGTCACCTTTCTCATAGCGATACTTTTTCCCATCCACAAAGCTTACACTGTTAAATACAATGTGTGAATGAACATGGTCTGTATTATCATGAACCACAAATACCGCTTCATAGGCATCACCAAGATATTCTGCTACAAACTTCTGTGTTATCTCAAAAGCCCTGTCCGGTTCCACTTCATCCTCTTTGAATGAAAGAATGATGTGATACCCCTGTCGCTTGTCTATTTTTCCAAACTGCTTCTTTGTATCCATCATCTGTTCAAAAGCCATATCCGCCTGGCAGTTTATAGCTCCCACAAGTCTTCCTCCCTGCGTTTTCTCAGGATTCATTACATAATCCAGTGCCCGCTTTAAATGCCTTGCATGAAAAGAATTCCCGCTGTCCTTCATGTGAAGTATCTTACTGATTGCCAATCTTTACCACCGCCTCGCTGACAGACTGATTCAGCTTTTTCATATATGCCACAAGCTGTTCCTTATCTTTCTTGGAATACAGCTGTGCATTGCTGTTAAATACAATCTGATTGATGTTAATGCCGATGCGGTTTACCTCATTGATAAGCTCTTTAAGAAGTTTCCTTACTTCCGGATAATCATTTGGTTTCTGACTGATTAGAAGCCTGATATATTCGGCTTCATTCATTCCATTTGCCTTTGCCTTATCAGAAAGTACCTTCGCTTCCTGTGGCATAAGTCTTAATGTTTTCCTTATACAATGAACTTTATCCGCCATAGAATCACCTTCCTCTCTTACCCGTACTGTATTCTCTTACTCCTTCTGCTACTGTTACAGCAGCTTTTTCCAGTTCTTTATTACCCAGCTGGGCAATAACCCTGTCTGCAAGCTCTGTGGCAACTTCTATAAGTTCCTTACCATAACTGGTTTTATCAAACAATCTGTCCAGTCTCTTTTCATCTGCTTTCAGACTTTCATACTTGTTCTGATACTCGTTATAGTCGTTAAAATCCTTTGGATCACTCCTGTGTGCTTCCGCATCAAGTATCAGTTCGTAGTTCCATTCACAGACAATATCTATAACATCATCTATCGGGTATGGTTCTATCTCGCCATTTTCTTCAGCAATATCCTGCCTGTACATCTTCCCATCTGAATCTATGCCAATGGCATAATCATGTCCTTCCATATAGTTAAGCAGAATTTCTGCATCTTCTATCGAAGGGTTTAGTAAGATATCAAATGTGTCTGCCCAGGCAATAAGTTCCTCTGGTTCTGTGATTATTGTAAGTTCTTTATCCATTGCTTTCCTGCACCTCCCTTATCCGTGTTTTGTATATCTCTTCCACCCACACGCCTGTCTGAATCTCTTAGGTTTACGGCTAGATACGCATTAGAGACATCTCTGTCCTAATGCCATCTAGTTAGGGAGAAAATCTCCCTAAAACCCTCTGTTTATGAAAGTGGGGGCGCTTTTTGCCCCCACTTTGCTACTTTGGGGGCGCTTTCTGCCCCCACTTTGTTATTTTGGGGGCGCTTTCTGCCCCCACTTTTATACTGTCTTTCATCTGGATTTTGTCGTGTCCGAATTGCGGGGGCGCTTTTTGCCCCCACTTTGACATTTTGGGGGCGCTTTCTGCCCCCACTTTGCTGTTTTGGGGGCGCTTTCTGCCCCCACACATCAAAATCCGATTTCTCATGCCCTGACTGGTTCATCTGCTCTCTGTTTCATCTGATTCAGATTAAGCTTTGCCGCCACAAGCCACTCGTTGTAATCCTTATATCCGGCTGGAGGCGGACAGTCTTCTACCTCATATCCAAGCTCATAATACTTTCTCATGAGTTCAGCTGCTGCTTTTCTCCCCGGCTCATCTCCATCAAGGCAGAACCGGATGGAAGTTATCTGCGGATGTTCCCGAAGAAATGTTTCAAGTGGTGCATCTGCAAGCATCCCAAGTGCCAGCTTATTTGATTCATAATCCGTGAAGATATCCACATAACTCATAAGGTCGATTGCAGCCTCAAATACTACAAGCTCTGTACTGTTCACATTTACTACATTAAATCCATAGTTCTTATCATTTCCTGTGACATCACACTTGAATGGCTTGCCCTGCTTATCAAACACTCCCCTCATACTTGCAAATCTTGTCACTCCATTTTTATCATTTCCCTTGAAAACAACATTGTGGTAATGCCTGCTCTCATAAATCAGTCCATCTTTTAAAAACAGATCTATGACAGCCCTGCTGATTCCTCTCTCCTGATTCAGATAGGAAATAAGATAGGAATTACCTCCTGCCGGTTCTGGTAGGACAAATGGCTTTTTCTCCTCTGCCTGCTTCTGCGCTACCTGATGAACAAGTGGCTGCTTTACAGGATTCTCGATTCTTCTGTATCCTGCAAAATCTAAAAGCCAGAACACAGCCTCTTTTACACTCATTCCACAGAATACCCGTAAGAAATCTATCTGTGATCCGCCATTGTTGCCTTTGTCAAACTGCCTTGACCATCTGTACCAATGGCTTCTGTTATAGATACGGATGGAATCCATCTCCTTTAAAGTGTGGTATTTGCCAATCCTCTTTACTGTATACCCAAGGCTTTCTGCCACTGCACACAGGTCAACACTCTTTGCTATGGCAAGCTCTTCATCCGTAAATCTTCCATCCATGCTCTCACCTTGCCTTTCCCTGTTCTGCTACAAGCGGTGACTTGATATCAAGTGTCCGGTAATCTGTGCTCAGGGTAATCTTAGGATTATCAATCATGCCTTTTTCCCTGAAACTGAAAAATTCACGATTGTCTCCACCGACTATGATATGGTCAATGAGCGGTATTCCCATCAGCTCACACAGCTTGTTCATGCGGTCTGTCATCATCGTGTCTGCCTTGCTTGGGAATACGTTCCCGGATGGATGACAATGGATTAACATCATGCTTGCGGCATTGCTTAAGATACTTGATTTAAACAGCTCTCTCGGATGTGCCATTGCCTCATTTAAAGAACCAACACTTGCAAAATGCACATTGATAGGTTTTAAATCTGACCTTAGATTGACCACACACACTACTTCCCTGTCAAACTGGCACATACATTCTCCCATGACAGCAGCTATATCAGCTGGATTATTAAAGGTGTGCTCCGAATAAATCGGAGCATCCTTTACAAGTCTTACCGAAACCACATCAAGCTTGAAGTCATTCTTCTTTGGCATCAGACACCGCCTCCTCTCCAAACTCGACACGGATAACAAAGTCACCTTTCTGGCTGTTTATGAGAGCAATGAGTTCTTCCATTGTAAGTTCCTGCTCCATAACTGCCTCCTATCTGGACTTTTCCTTCGCATCATATACAAGGGGAGGTTCTGCAACGATACCATCAAGTCTCTTGTTCGGTGTATCAGTTGCAAGGGTGAGTTTTCTTAAATCCTTATCATAGTGATATACCTGATTGGAAAGTCTCTCGTCCAAAGACACCTCCTGCATATTTACCTCGACTACCATCTGTGCAAGCATCTCAGGGCTTCCCATATCTGAAGACACTGCAATAACCTCATGCACGCTCGAAGGAAGAATATAAAGGTCACTCTCTAAACTCTCTGCCAGCTCATGAAGCTCATTCTCATAAAGCATGGATGCTGCACCATTGATACCCTTTTCATTGGAAATCACCCACATCGTCTGCTCCGGTGGAATCTCGGCTATCATCATATCTGCAATCTCCTGTGGCATCCCATCCCTTGCGAACATTTCTTTCATAATGTCATTCATGCTTCGTACTACAGGTGGGAAGAGTCTTCTTGTGTTTTCCGCTGCACACTTAAAGAGCTGTTCCTCACTCATTCCAAGTCTTTTCGCAAATTCATTTGTAATTTTTGAACTCTGCACCGCATCCTTATCGGCACTGATTATTACCTTATACACAATAGAAAGATCCTGGAACTCCCTGTGAGGCACCTGTTCCAAAAATGTTTTATTCTGCTCTGTATTGATGAGCTGGAATACAATCTTCTCGTTAGCATCCCTCATAATGCTGTCCACATCAACAACCGGAGTCTGCTCATATGCCCTTTCCATAAAATCACATGCAGCCATAAGTGTTTCCTCAAGATCGCCACATTCCTGATACTTCTTATACATGTCATTGATATAAATCGTAGGCGAAATGTTCCTGCCTTCTTCTCTTAAGATGATGCCATCAAGAGTCACATTCACCTTTTCCACTGGCTCTGCCACAAGCTCCATTCCTTTGAATTTCTCAGGCATATAATCCATAAACTTTTCTTTTACTACTTCCTTAAAAATCTCGTAATTCATCATATTACGGTTCCTCCTTAATCTAAATTGTCATATAAAATTCCCTCATCATTGGGATTATTGTGTTCTCTGTAACTGTTGTCTTCTTCGATTCCCATATCAAAAGTGGTATGAGATTTTCTTTTCTTTCTGTAATAATTCTTGAGAAACATGCACTTTCTACAGTTCTCACAGAATAATTCTTCTGGCGGAATACCAAGTGCCTTTGCAATCCTGTTCAACGTTCCCGTCTTTGGAACTCTTGAACCATTTTCGTATTGGGCAATTCTTACATCACCCCTATTTTCAAAACCACTTTTCTCGCCCAGTTCCCTGAGTGTCATTTTTTGTCGTTTTCTGTAATATCTGATTCTTTCTCCTACCACTGTTTGTCCTCCAAATCAAAAAAAGCAGGGAACATAAGTCACTGGCTTACATTCCCCGCAAGGTTAATTGTTACTGTTTATTCTTTTTCTTTCTTCCACGAAGTCCGACTCCAACACCTGTAATAAGTGCAAGTGCACCAATTCCAAGATAAAGAAGCGGATTTGCATTGTCGCCTGTCTGTGGAAGCTTAGGCTCTGTCGGTACATTGACAAGCTTAAGAGTTGCTACAACAACATCCGGTGCATTGTCATCATATCGAAGAGTTACATCATGGGCTGTTTCATCAAGGATATATCCGTCAGCTGCTTTTGTCTCAACTACTGTATAATGGATATCTTCCTTAAAAGTTCCATCCTCGTTGTAAGTACAGATAGGAAGCTCCTTGCTCTCTGCATGACCATTCTTGTCAGTAGTGAGTGTATCAAGCACCTTTCCGTCCTTATCTCTTACTTCAAATACAACACCCTCGATTGGCTTTCCGGTTACTTTGTCAGTTTTCTCAATGACAATCTTACCGACTGCCTGCTCATCCTTCATGGATACCTTCTGGATTTCTGCTGTCTCCTTTACTTCAAAGGTTACATCACTTGCCACCTTATATCCATATGGTGCAGATTCCTCTCTGAGTGTGTACTTTCCGACAGGAAGTCTCTCAATCATATGAGTCTTTCCTGCCTCTGATGTCCAGCTCTCAACAAGCTTTCCATCAGCATCAATAACTGAAAGCTTTGCTCCAGGTAATTCTTTCTCGCCTGTGATATCAGTCTTTGAAATCTCTACCTTGATCGGTGCATTTTCAAATGCTGCCTTAAACTCGATAACCTTTACCTTATCTCCCTGATATGAAGCATCCACATCAAAAATCTTATCAGACTTCACATAGCCCTTTGGTGCCTCAATCTCTTTGACATAATACTGTCCAAGCGGAAGGTCAGAGGTAAATGTTACTTTGCCATCCTTTCCAGTAACACCTCTCTCAATCTGTGTATCTGCTTTGACAATAACCTTTCCATCCTTATTTACGATATCTTCTTTCGCATACAAACCAAATACAGCACCTTCAAGCTCTTTCTTTGTCTCTGAATCAGTCTTTGTAACAGTAATCTGCACTTTCTGACGCTCATTTGTCACATCCATTCCTGCGAAAACAACCTTTGTATTCTGGTCGATATAGGAAAGGTCTGCCTCAATCGGTGTATCATCTAATACAAATCCATCAATGGTCTTTGTCTCAACAAGATAATACTTGCCAAGTGGAAGGTCATCAATTCTTGCGATACCCTTATCATTTGTCACGATGGTTGCCACCTTGTCTCCTGCCTTATGATATACAGTGTCAAGTCCGTCAGCACTTACGATATCCTCTTTTGCATATACATCAAAAGTTACTCCTGCAAGGCTGTCCTTGAAGAAATTGAAGATAAAGTCATACCAGTAACCCTTCATAAGAGTAGTATCTGTTACAAATTCGCCATCCTTATTGATGACAATGGAACCTGTAGGTACTTCATCCTTCATCTCTACATGCTGCACTTTGCCTGTATCCTCTACTGTAAACTGGATATCAGTTGCCTTGAGGTATCCGTAAGGAGCAAATTCCTCACGAAGAGTGTAAGTCTCTCCAACTACAAGTCTCTTGATCACATGTGCTTCCTTAGCATCAGATGTCCATGTGTCTACCACATTTCCATCCTTATCAAGTACAGTAAGTGTTGCACCTGTAAGCTCTGCACCGCTTGTGATATCTGTCTTTGTAAACTCAAAGGTTGTAGGAGTGTTCTTATACTTGCTGTTATATACAGCAGTCTTAACATCCTGTCCCTGATATTTTGTATCAAAGTTTACTGCTTCCTCATTTGTCACATATCCGGCAGGCTTTACAAGCTCCCTTGCAACATATTTTGCAAATGGATAATCCTTAACAAAAGCAATCTTTCCATTCTCATCAGATGTTGCCTTCTCAAGAAGTGTACCTTTCTCGATAATAACCCTGCCATCAGCATTCTTGATATCCTCATCTGCATAAAGACCAAATACTGCACCTGCAATCGGTGTGTTATCTTCTGCATCAAGCTTAGTCACTGACATATCAAGCTTCTGTCTGTCATCTGAGAAAGTAAGGCTTTCCTTGATAACAGGTGTCTTATCATCCACATATGTGAATGTCACTTTCTGCTCATTCGGATTTAATACATATCCGTATGGAGCTTCCACTTCCACAACTCTGTACTGTCCAAGAGGAAGATTCTTAACTGTTGCCTTTCCATCCTTGCCAGTTGTAAGAGTTGTCACAAGGTCTCCCTTGCTGTAATACTTAATGCGGTTTCCGTCTGCATCCTTCTGGTTGTCTGCTGTGTAAATATCCTCGGCAGCATAAACTTTGAATTTTGCTCCGGCAAGTGAGCCTTCCTTATAAACAAACTCTTTCTCATATGAGCTTGCAAGAAGTCCTCCCTTGAATCCATCAAGTACCTCTCCCTTCTTTTCTACAGTCAGCTCTCCTACTGCAGGGGCATCGGAATATTCCACAGTAATGATTGCATCATTTGTATCACCATCTGTTTCAAATGCTGTATCAGTATCAACAGAGATGCTGACATACTTATCATTTACAACATATCCGTATGGTGCAGATACTTCCTCAATACGGTAGTTACCGATTTTAAGTGCTTCAGGTAAGATTAAATCTCCATCATCGTCAGTAAAGAATGAAGTATGCTCTACCTTTGACGGATAAGTTGTGTACTGCTTCACATATTCGTTCTTATCAATATTGAAGATTTTAAACTCTGCGTTTGGTACAAGTACTGTCTGCTTTGTATCAGAATCCTTCTTGATTACACGAAGCTTTGCTGTAAACTCTCTGTCCAAGAAAACTCTCCATGTCTGAGGCTCTGTTGGATGATTATCCTTTATCTTTACCTCAAATGGCTTGATTGTCTTCATGTTATGCGGAGTCTTTGATTCAACTACCACATAAGTTCCATAAGGAATTGCAATGGATACTGCATGTCCCTTTTCATCGGATGTGATTGTTGTTGCTCCGTTTTCCCCGATTACCACAGGAGTAGCCTTATCAAAGTCATAACTTCCATCTGCCTTTACGGATAAAGAAGATTTCAAGTATGCTGTGAACTCTGCACCTGCCAACAAGCCTGCTTCAGTATCATCGCCATTGTCAGATACCTTGATAAGCTGGAATGGCTGCTTGATGACCTGCTCTGCTGAGGTTGTGCTTCTTGATACCTCTGCTACAAGGTCTCCCTCATAGTCGCATACTACATCGTGCTCCTCTTCGTCTAAGAGATACCCCTCTGATGGAGTGATTTCTTTCACATAATAGTTTCCAAGGTAAAGGTTATTGACCTCTGCTTCGCCATTCTTATCTGTTGTAAGTGTTGCTACAAGGTCTCCTGCCTTGAATACGACTCCTGTTGCTCCGTCCGGATGCACGATATCGTTTCTCGCATAAAGACCATAAACTGCACCTTCAAGGCTTGCATCTCCCTGGGCTACTGCCTTGCCTGATTCCTTGTCTACCTTGTAGATATGAATCTTTGCTGTAGTTCTGTCATTCACAAATGTGTGACTGAATGATGCCTTTGCCTGTGTTTCAGGTAATACATTGAAATTGAAGCTGTAAACATCTTTACTGTTTCTGATATACGCATATGGTGCCTGTGTCTCTTGGATATAATATCCGTTAGAGATTGGCAGATCCACGCTGTAGCTCGCCTTTCCGTCCGCACCTGTAGTTACTGTCTCAAGAGCTGTACCCTTTGTGACAATAACCTGTCCGGCATAGTTTTTGATGTCATTTCCGGCATAAAGTGTGTACTTGCCACCATCAAGAGGGTTCTCTGTGTCAGAGTCCTTCTTTACGACAGATACATCCGCTTTCTGTCTTGTATTCTCAATCGTAGTTGATTCATACTGTACTGTCACAGTCTGGTCCTTATACTCAACTGCTACTGTCTGAGGTGTGGTATTGATTGTATACCCGTCAATGCTCTTAATCTCAGTTACCACATAAGTTCCAAGATGAAGGTCAGATAATACCACCTGTCCGTCAGTTCCTGTTGTAAGGCTTTCTGCCACAACATCGCCGGCACTATACACCTTTGTACCATCTGCCTTATAGATATCTGCTCCGGCAGTTACCTTAAAGGTTGCTCCGGAAAGCTTCTTTTTCTCATAAGTGAAATTGCTTCCATTCCATGAGCTAAGCACCTCACCCTCTTTATAGATTGTGATTGCTCCAAGCTGCTCTTTATCTGTTGCAGAGATTCCCGTTGTCTGTCCTGCTTTTACAGTAAGTGTATGAACTTTACCGGAAAGGACATATCCCTTTGGTGCGGTAATCTCTTTTACATAATAAGTGCCTGCGACAAGTGCAGCTGACTTTGCATATCCGTTTCCATCTGTTGTCATGGTCTGTACTCTGTTTGTGCATCCGCTGTCAGAATAGATTCCATAGACTGCACCGGAAAGCTTCACTCCGCTTGACTCATCTGTCTTTGTAAGCTCACCATATCCGATGTTCTCTGTCTTGACCTTGATATATGCTTTGATAGGATCTGCTGTCGGTCTTTCAGAAATAAACTCCTGATATCCGCTCTTTCCTGTAAGCCAGAATACACAGCTTGATGTTGTCTCAACCTTGCCAGCATTGGATGTGAATGTTCCTGTTGTAGCTGTAGTATTCACGCTCGTTGAAGAGATTGTAATACTGTTGCCATTCTTATCAACAGAATATCCGCTGATGCCAAAATCAAAATCCGATAAAACACCATTGCTGTCAGATAATGTTGTTTCAAATCTCTGACTTCCCTCATTCCACTTTAATTCATAAGTTGGTGCCTCACTGGTTCTGCGTGATGCAAAACTTGGAAGTGTTGCATTGTAGGAGCTGCTGATATTGTCCCTGAGCCTCTCATAATAGCTGTATGAAGAATCAGGACTTGGTGCTGTGTTACATAGCTTTCTTGCTGCCGAATCACCACTTCCGGTTCCAAAGATATCTGCTACAATAACCCATACCATTGCCTGAGTTGCGATATACTCATCGCACTGACTGTTGCTTGGTGCCTTATTCTCAGTACTGTTAAAACCATAATAAAGGCAGTAACTTAAAAGTTTTCTCTGCTGTGCTGACATTGATGTGCTCGCATCATCGTAGCTGTTCATAAGCTGACCGCCATCTGCTCTTAATCCGAAATTCATACAATATGCAGAATTTCCGTCAAGAATTGAATACAGAATCTTGCCATGATTATATCCGGGCTTCAGCTCACTTACTTCTCCGGAATTTTTGACTGACGCATTCCAGAACGCAATATTTGCCTGCGGACTGGCTGCAAATGCTGTTGTTCCATTCGTAAAGAGTGTTCCAACCAGTGTGAGCATAGCCATAAATCCTGCCATAAAACGCTTTAGTTTCTGTTTCATGTGCTCTTTCCTCCTTAATTTACGCATAAAAAAAGAAAGACATAAGTTTATGGCTTACATCTTTCTTCCTTCTGCTTCTATTCGTTTTTATTTATCTGTGACATCGAAACTCGTAATAGTCTGTGCCGCCTGTCGTGTAAACTCCATCATAACTGATGTAGAATACCGGATCTGTTTCCAAAAGTAACATACTTGCAATATATTCTGCGATTGCATCCTCAGATGATAACCGCTGTCCATCAATGGTACTTGCTTTGTTGAGGTCTGTCTCTACAAACACACTATAATAAGAGCCTTCCATACCATCGTAAGGATAATACTCATTGTACTCTTCCTGCGTGATACTGCCGTCATTCAAATGATTCTGTAAATTCTGCTGTGTGGTAATCATCCCTCCTGCCTGACACTTTGCTGTTGCAAGTGACACAACATTCTGTGGACTGTATGCCACGGATGCAGGCTGTGGATTGCTCACATTGTCTTTCGGACTGTCTGTAGTCTGACTACCATTACCTGCATTACTCTGATTTCCGCCAGCTTCCTCATTATCATTTACAGGAGCTTTCTGTTCCGGCTCGTCATTCTGCTTTGGCTTTTCTTCCTGCTTTGATGCAGTTTCATTATCAGCGGACCGGTTATCTTCCTTATCAGTCTTCTCTTCTGAATCTTTAACCTCGGCAATATCTTTCTCTGTCTCTTCACTTCCAGCTTCGGTTGTGACCTCTGTGACAGCTTCCGTTGCCATTGCTACTTCTTCAGTTGGCTTTACGCTTTCCGTCTGTTTCTCTGTCTGATTATCAGCCTTTTCCTTACCACCATTACAGGCAGCCATTGAAAAGACCAGTACTGCGGATAATAAGATAATACTTATCTTCTTCATAGTAATCACCCATCCCTTCTCCGCAAGAGGGACGGGCTTTGTGTTCCGTGCCATCCACCCTTGCGGTGAACTATTTATCTGTAATGCACGGGACACATAGGACTGTCCCGTATTCTGTGCATCTTAAACTCCTTTCATTATACCAGCTCTCTTATTTTAAAGAAATACTGCATAAGTCTTCTGTTTTTCTTATAATTTAAGAATAAACCCTTTACCTGCATACGCTCACCTCCTCTCAGAATGTGCCCATTCTTACGAATGAAAGAAATACCCTTGCCACCATTGCGAATAGAAGAAGAATTATTCTGGCAAGTCCTAAGACCAGCTTCAAAGCTCCAAGAATTATCCTTAATATCCACTTGAGTATCTCTAAAATCACTGTTCCTACGGCTCCCATAACTCTTCTCATAATAATCAGTCTCCTTTCGACATCCATCCCATTGCAAGTCCTGCAACATCTGCATCGTCCATAACATCTTCTGTAGGTTCTTGTGCTTCACTATTGACTGCCTGCATTATTACCGGCTGACCAACATTCATCCCGGATATCACTCCGCCTAACAGCCTTATGACCTCTTTCCTAGCCTCATTGGTTGCTGCTTCAATGACTTCTTCCTTAATGTCATCAATATCTTCTGACCGGATATATTCAGCCCTCTCTTTTTCCTTCTTCTTGATAACAAAAGTTTCTTTTCCATAATTATCAATGTAAAACTGAATCGCATCTATAATGAACTGGTTCTTAGATTTGAAAATCTTCGGATCAAGGTTCTGAATCACATCATTGATTTTCACATGCTGAGGATTGCTCATGTTGAGGCGGACAGAAGTTTTTACTTCATATTCAAGTCTTCTTCCCATCATCTGCCTCCTTATGATAATCGCTTAGTGCTTTTAAGTCCCATTGTGGCAAGCTGCTCATATCCTCTTGCATTTGCCTTTACATCAAGGTTATAGGAAATGTTCTTAGCATCATGACTACCAAAATTCTTCATCACAACTGCCCCGCCTCCGACAAATACAATCGGTGTAGTCTTTAAGTTATACCCAAACTCACGAATTGAGTTATATACCTTATCAACAAAATCCTCTATCTCTGCCTTAATAATGGCAAAGTATTCATCATCAATATCTGACCTGCCATATCGCATGATGTTCTGTATCTCTGACTCATCTACCTCTCCGTTAAGCTGTCTTACACACTGCTCATTGATAGAACGCATACAGGTAATAAGACCTTTTGGAATCGTTACACACTTTGATTCATCCGGTGACTTGTTGATTACCGGCATAATGTCGATTGTCCAGCTTCCAATATCTACTATCAGTGTTTTCTTTGCCATAGCAGGAATCTTGTCCACTACTGCTGCATAGCACTGAGGAAATACTGCCACATCATCAATTTCAATATGATATGACTCATTCTCATATTTGAAGCTTACACGCTTATTCTTTGTCAGGTACTTGATAAAATCATTCTTCTCTGCTCCAAACCTTGTAAGTGGAAGTCCTACAGCAAGGAATACCTTTGCCTCTGCAAGACCTCTTCTTTTAAGTTCCTTAGCAACTGCTGCAAGAGTGAGAAGATAAAAGCTGTCATCTTCGACCTTTGTATCCTTTACTTCCTGCCTTACAGTTCCGACCTTGTAAAACTTTCCTTCATACTCAAGTACATCACCGAAAAGTGCCGGAGTTGTTGTAATCTCCTTAACACCTGTGACAAATACCTGAGAGATTGTTTTCATCATTGACCAGCCATGATCAATGCCGATTACTTCTAACTTGTTATTCATGTTCCTGTCTCTCCTTCCCTTCCGTAATAATTGCTTCCATATCCTGCACATCTGTATCTTTTCTCCCTCCCTCTTCCATAAGCTGCTCAATAAATCTCTCTGATCTAGACGACACTGCAACCAATGAATATAGAAAAACAAGGATGATACTTATTCCGACCAACACAACAATCCAGCATAGCTTCATGTAAATACGCCTCCTTCTGTAGATTCTTCTAAGAGGCACTTACAATTTGCCTGACATTTTCGTGCCAGTCTTTGGAAATAAACACATTTCAAACATTCGTGCTCTGCCATAAATAATGCTTTCTCATTTCTGGCTACAATCTTTCGGTAACGCTTTTTCAAATAAGAGACATCATATAAATCCTGCTTGATTTCATTCATGGCATTTTGCTTCATTATCGCTGTGTTCAGTGAATTAATGTAGCTAACGAACTTTTCCTCAGTGCTTATATCCACACCTTTAAAAGTTAATTCCATTCACTACTTACCTGCTTTCTACACGGCTCATGCCATGTAGGTGTGCTTTTTTCCCATTTGCCTGCACACATAGGAATTACAGATAAGCCGCATATGCGTTTACGACGCATTAAGTTAAATTAAATAATGCTATCCTCTCTACTGCCTTTTCGAGAGCCAGGAAGTTCCCTCTGAACACCTTCATAGTTTATTATCCTTCCGCAACAGTATTGACTACCCTTACTCGCTCCACTTTCATTTCTCAATCCTTCAGCACTCTTCGCAAGTATATTTGATTTCCATCAGGTATCTGAACCGGAATTATCACTATATCTGTAATTGTTATTCAATTGTATGAGCTGCTTTGCAACTCGCAGGATTATGATATAGCAAAATTTTGATTCCTTGAACTTCGCCAAAAGAAGTATTTTCAACATATCTATTCTTTTTATGTTAGTCCTCATTTGTGGTCTGTTCGTATTTTATTATATAGTCCACATTTGTGGTTGTCAATATATTTTCAAAATAATGTACCACTTTTGTGAACTCTGTGTTAAAATATTCATATCAATTTGTTTGAGGTGATTATTAATGGATAATAGACATTCAATTGGAAGTAAAATTCAAAAATATAGAAAATTAAAAGATATGACACAGGACGAATTATCAAAACAGTCCGGTATTTATTTATCTACCATAAAGAAATATGAAAGCGGTGAACGAAATCCAAAACCAGATCAGCTTCAAAAAATAGCAGAAGCTCTTGGCATTAGCGTAACTGTATTTCTTGATTACGATATTAATACTATTAGTGATGTTCTTTCTTTAGTTATGAAGCTTAACGAACAATCCCCATTGAAAATATCTGCTGATAAGGATAAAGATGGCAACTATATCCCCAGCAGCATACACATGACATTTGAAGATTCACAAATAAATGAAGCTATTTGTTCTTATCTAAATTGTAAACAACAGATGGATTTAATTGCCTATGAGGATAATGATAAAGCTGTGATTGAACAGCAAAAAGAATTTTATGATGATAAGATTAACAGATTGCTCTTAATTAATGAATGTATTAAAAAAATCCGCTAAATTGCGGATTTTTTCTTTGCTAGGACTCTATTATAATACTTCTCTTTACATATCCTGAGTAGTTTATCAACTACTCAAATAGCTTTGGTAAATCGTTGGTAAAAATCTACTGTAACATCCCCAAAACACTGTAAAATCAAGTATTTTTAATCAAGGTTAGCATGTTGCCGTGGCAGATGAAAAGTACTCGTATACTCATATAAACTCCTTTCAAAAGGCGCTTTTCTGCTGCCATTTGCAGCGTTTTGCGCAGTGTTAATTCTTCTTTATGTATCGGTTATTTCTGTACATAAAATGCAAAACTTAGCAAAATATTGCAAGATGTGTACAGCAATCGTAGTAGAAACGGAGTAGATAGCGGGTGGAGTTACTACTGACTTTTCTCACTTGAAAGCGATTGAATTCTTTCATCAATGAGAATATTAACATTGTCTCCGACAAAAGCCTTAAATGGGAATCCATCAACATCTATTATTTCAGATTTTAATGATACTTCTACACCCAGACGCTTGCTATCATTTATTATTCTATAATCAAAAAGAGACTCTGCGCTCCCTTTTGCTTGTTTAATACAAGACAGAAGTTCTTTTTCAGTTGATACTCGTGGTAAAATTCCAAGTATCAATGCTAATTCACTTAATAGCTCTTTCTTTACCGCAAAACTTTCATCTACCGTTTTATCAAGTGCAGCAAATTGTAAAGAACGAACAATGTCGGAGAATTGAGCATATATTTGTTCATTACTTTTTTCTTCCCAATAACTAACTTCATTAGCAGCTGCAGACGGCTTTCCATTTAACGTTGTATTCGGTGAAAAAGCGTAATAACTTTCCACCGCCCCCCGTCGAAGAATAAAACATCCTAAATTTTCTAAAATATCAAATAGCACATTAATTCTCTTTTTGAGACTTGTCCACTCATGTGAATCTGGCCAAGTTGCTAGTTCATCTGCACTCACCGTAAACAACTGCGCAACCAATGCACGACGAATAATTTTATCATCTTCTGCTTCTGGATCTCGGTTTACCCAATACGGGTGCTGCTTATAAATCATTACCATATTTTCTTTTTGGGATTGAACTAATTCATCTATTTTTGTCTTTATATCCCTAATCATACTTTGAAGATCCCCATTTCCATAATCATTAGCAATTTCAGTTGCTTCAGGTAATACCGCGAACAAATTAATAATATTATTATCATCTGTAAAACCATCTAAATCTGTCAAGACACATACTTCTTTACCAATTAATCGAAATAGCTTTGTAATAACAGGAAACTGTCCTTTTCCTTCAATCGGAATGATTTGTGAACCTGCCACATCAAGATTTAAGTTAAGTCTATTGCAGAGATATCGACATAAAATCATATCGCTAGATCCTTCAATAAGCATTACCTTTTTTGCAAAAAAACCTTCACTATATATAAGGCTCATTCGTAAAAGAAATTCTTTCAATTTTACGTTATTCAATTCTGGGGTATCTGGCGAAATTTGTTTAGGTAATGCATCTTTTCTAAAAAACACAAAGTTGCACAACTCAGATGCAGTATTTAATTCGATCATCTCTGCAGAATGGGTTGAAATAATAATAGTTTTATTGTATCTTTTTGCAGCACTTTTCATCTCACGAAGAAGATATGATTGTAATTGCGGATGCAAAGATACTTCTGGCTCATCAATTAATAATACTTCAACCACTTCATCAAATAGGGCAGCCAAAATTGAAATAACATTAACTAATCCACTTGCTTCTGCTGCAACCGAGTATTCTTGCTCACTATCGGTCTTTCCAAAAAACACCTTCATATGTCCAGCATCCCAGCGAATAAAAATATTTCTATTAAATAACACTGATAACCTCTCAGATACCTTAATAAAAACATCCTTTCGTTCGTCCATTGCAAAGAAATCTCCACTTGCAGTTTCAATTTGTAAACGAGCACGTTTTGTCGCTTGATCTCCAAGTGTATAATCATCAATGGTATAACTGTATTGATTTGTTTTTGATCTATACTGTTCCATATTTCCAATTCTATTTGATGATAAATATCGGACCTTATTGCCACCTAACTCACTTTTCATAATATCCCTTATTTTTTTCAATGTTTGAGTCTTTCCGGAAGCATTTGTACCAACCAATATTGTTAATCCCGAATACAGTGTTATTTGAACCTCTTGGTTGCCAAAAATCTTTTCCACGTTAAAATGTAATGTATGAGGATATTCCATAGTAATCACCTTGTCTTTCTCACATAAATTATATAATACTATTTCTTCTTTGATATATTTCTACTGGCGTTATTCAACGGATTTATTGTACCATATTTATACAAGATTCTCTATACAAAAAACGCCCTGTAACCGCAAAGCGTCTTTCGTTTTTTCTATAATCATATTGCCTTAAACATCCTTTGCGACACCAGCTTCTCCCCCCCGTGTCTGTTCCAACTCCTTTCTGGCATTCTGCAGGTCTTCCATCCGTTCCAATTCTTCCTCGGCATCATCGAATCCGATATGCGTGTACACATTCATTGTGACTGATATATCCGAATGCCCCATGAGGTACTGCAACGTCTTAGGATTCATTCCCGATTTTGCCATATTCGAACAATAGGTATGTCGGCATACATGAGGCGTAATATTCGGCATCTGCACCCGATAGATATCGTTGTACCGCTTCACCATGTGGTTAAGGCGATGTTCCCAATGCATTGCCACTAACGGCAGTCCTTTGTCATCCAAAAACAGGAACCCGGTATATCCATCCACCACTTTTTCTACCTTTGGTTTCTCCCGGTCCTCGATGACGGCTTGAAAGCATTTTGCAATATCCTCTGTTACCGGAAGTTTTCTTGTTCCGGCGGAAGTCTTTGTTGGCTCAATCACTAAAGTCATATCAGATAACCGTTGAAGCTGATGATCTATATTCACAATCCTGTTCCCTAGATCAATATCCTTAATTGTAAGACCACAAAATTCCGAGATGCGCATACCTGTATGAAAAAGTATGTACACAACTTCATAATACTTGCAGTATACATTATCATCATGAACAAATTTAAGAAATTTTCGCATTTGATCCCGCGTTAACGCTTCCCTGGTAACACTGTCATTCACCACCATTCCCGCAAGTTCAAATCCAAATGGATTTTTATGGAGCACATCGTCATCCACCGCCATTTGAAAAGCCGGCCTTAATACGCCTCGGACTGTTTTCACTGTACTATATCTTTTTCCATCCTGCTGCAGCTTTATCAGAAACAGCTTTGCATCTGAGGTTTTGACATCGCCAATTTTCTTATAATAAAAATCTTCTTTCTTCATAAGGTTCTTTACAAAATTGTAATTGGCTTTTGTATTGGGCTTTACGCCAATTCTAGTAGAAAGATATCGTTCCACCAGTTCCTCTACTGTCATACTTCTTCCTTCTGGATGCATTTGAGAATCCAAATCATATCCTATTTGCTTTTCAAGTTCTCTAAGTGATAAGCATGGTTTCTTTCCTGCTGGAAGTTTATCTGTTGATTCAAGGCGCCAGCTATATACAAAATGCGCCTTGCCATTTGGATGATTGATACAATGTCTCAACCATGTTACGCGTTCTGCTTCGTTCCAAGTAATTTGAAAACAGCACACTACGATGTAATATCACTCATGGCTACACCGCAAGGACGCCCTGTTGCTATTATGAGAAGTAAAATACCATCAGAATATGGTTGGTGTATTTTACGCGGATTTTCCACTATATTCTTTGCAAGCAGATTAGCCGCAGAAAATTATTGTAACAATCATCATTTCACAGATTTTAAAGGAGGTAGAAAACATGAGTAAGTTTATTTTCCCATTACAGGCATCAACAATTGATGAAAAATATCACAACTATTATGGAGAATTCAGCGAGGCATCTCTATTGAAAGATGGCAACTATGAATTGGGGATTTCGGAATGCCGTAGTGGTCTGTTCCATCTTGAAGGCTTTTCACAGGAAAAGATTCCTGCTGCCAAACATCTGCAGATTATCTGTCCGCACCATTGCCAGCATGAACTTGAAGCAATTAACCATAACACGCTAATCTGTAGTCAGTGCAATCCAAGACTGGCCAATATCGAAGGAGGTATGTATTAACATCAAACAATTATAATTATGAATTCAGCAATGTAATCAGAAACAAAAAAAGAAATGAGGAAATTTTATCTGAAGGATATGACAAATCTTCTGACAGTTATATGTTTCCTTCTGGTAGTTTCAACGACTTTTCAGATGCCGTTGTAAAAGAGAACTTATTCCGCAGACTCGGAACTGTTCTTCATGCCCCAACCAAAGAAGGTCTCATCCAAACAGTATTCTCTACTGCTAATGCAGCTATTGTAGATGAAGCTACTGCCTTTCCAGAGGATAACGATTCTTTTGACAAAGCATCCTTTTCTTCTTACAAGGTGGCTGCTGTATCAAAATTAAATAACCGATTCATCGAGGATATGCACTTCAATGTAGAAAAGTATTTAACAAATGAATTTGCTCGTAGATTTGGTAGAACCGAAGAACAGGTTTTCATCAACGGAACCGGTATTAGCAAGCCATCCGGCCTTTTAATGACCGCCGAGACATGACGTTCTATCGATACTACCGAGAGTTTATCTTATGATGATATTATCGCTTTGTATTTTGTAACGAAGCCTGAATTCAGGAAAAATGGTGTCTGGTTAATGAATGACAATACTGCATTAACCCTCAGAACATTAAAAGACAAGGATGGCAATTATCTATGGCGTCAGTCAGATGACACCATCTTAAGCAGGCCAGTGGTTATCTCGCCATATATGCCGGATATAGCAGCCGGCAGTATTCCTGTTGCATTTGGCGATTTGTCCTATTTCTGGATATTAGAACGACAGCCACTGTCCGTAAAGATCTTAACTGAACTGTATTCTCGCGAGAATTTGACCGGTTATGCTGCTTATGAACGTATCGACGGTAGGCTCATCCGTCCAGAGGCTGTTCAGCTTCTTTCAATAAAATAATACAGGGCGTCTCTGCGACACCCTGCACCAAAGAATCGTATTATTTTATACTTTGCGAAACGCTGAATTTTCAGAAAGATTTTGAAGAAGAATCCGGCGAGCAACTTTGCTGTCGTCTCCGATGAATCCCAAGCGTAAAATGAAACATCGAAATGCATATTTTTCATTCTCAACTTCTTTATCCTTCAGCGATACTCGCTTTAGTTTTATTGCTAATTCGCATAATTTGGTAATAAATTCTGTATATGCATTCACAGCATCCGGCTCAGACGCAAGTGGAAACCAGGGAAATGAAACCTGATTCTGGGTAATAACAACCTCCAACTGCTCTGCTCGGAATGCATGTTTAAAAAGTGTTTGTTTTCCTTCTATCAACTTCTGCAAATTTTACAGCTTATCATCTGTAAACATGTTTCTTGGAACTGATATGCTTAATACATCTGCATCCACAGTTTCATCCTCTGGCAGCTCTGATTGTTGTATGGGCTCACCTTTGTAAAACCGTTCTAAAATCAAGTCCAATTTACTTTCTGACAAATCCCCGGATGCATGAAACACTCCGTTTTTATCCAGAATGCAGCTTTCAATCAGATAATCAAACTTTGGTGTTCTGGTGTATTTTACCGACATCCCAAGCAATTCACCTATGGCATAAGCCAACTTATTTCATTCCTCACCTTTAACCTTAAAATCAATCTCTGTAATCATTGCACATACCACCTTTCTTTTTGGTATGTACATATATCACTCTGAATGCAGATAAAGTCAACACATTATTTTTATTATTCCACTGAAAACCCAAAGGGCATACCCTATTTCAAGGCACCCCATCAGTTATATACATTTGCGCAAATCAACAATATTATTCGCACACAAGTATCCATCAAACCGCCTTTAAAAGCAGGGGTTTCCAGACAAATATCCAACAAAAGAATACCCCTTCTGCAATTTCGCGAAAATGCGCGTGAGAGGGGGCATCGATCTTTAAACGGAATCGTTGTAGAGATTTGGATACCCCCTCCTTAATTTTATTCCTTCATAATATCCGAAAACGTTCCTGACAATTCACATATTTTCTTTGCAATACTATTTTCACCATCTTCTATTTTTTTAGATGGTGCCGTTAGTTTTAATCGTTTTAATCTTTTTTGTATTGCCATTCTTCCGTAGAAAAATCTCCAACGTTGCATATTAATTTGAGCTGCAAACCAAGCCATCTCAGAATATGACATTTTATATTTCGGTATCAAAACCCTTACTGCACTACCACCATTTCCTCTAGCCATAAATCGCCAAGGTTGCACACAGGCTTGTCCAAAACAAGTTACTGTAATAGCCCCGTTTTCAAACACTTCACCATTAACATCATTGACTAGTCTAACAATACTATTTTGTGGGTCTCCTGATGATACATACGGACATGTGCCAGCCAAGTAATTACTTTCACCACTTGATTTTCCACCTGAAACAGCAAAAAACTTCTCTATATTATCAGATTTTCCGTATGGAAGTTCCGGCAGCTTATCATCATTTAGCGGGAAATTCGTGAGAACCTCATCCGCAATATCCTCAATACATACTGACGCTGTCAAAATGGATTTTGTAATATTCTCTACAAATATATTCTGCTCTTCTTCAGACAACTCTGGTTGTGGCAAATACTGTTCTGGTGAAAATTCAGCTCCAACTTCCATTATCTGTGATGCTGATACTATTGTAACAAGTTCTGATTTTACCTTTTTATTTTTCATAAACTTCTTAAACAAATCTAATACTTCCGGTAATTGTGAACCTTCTACTTCAACTCTCTTGCCTTTTAACTTTTTATATCCATCATTCCAAATTTTAGCCATAAATATCTTATCGCTTTTCATTTGTGGTCTATGTGCCTGTGCAATCATTATTGTTGTATCAACAGCTGTTGGGTAAAATAAATCACCCGGCAAACTAATCATCCCCAAAACAGAATGTTTTTTCAAAAATTCACTACGCCATAAAGCATTGTCATCATCAGCAAAAATACCTGATTTAACAACAACAGCCATCAATCCCATTGTTTGCAAAGATTTCATTGCTAATGAAATAAAATCTCGTTCTGGCTCTTCATCCTGAGAAAAAGGTGGATTTAGCAAAGCCTTCGTAAATTTATTCTTTACATTTTCTTTGCTACTCTCTTCAAAACAACTCACATTCTCAATGTGACTCTTTCCATCACCTCTAAAAAACATATTAAGTGCTGCTAGAGACCAAACCGTAGGATTTGTATCAAACCCATACAAAGACTCCCTCACTATTTCTGATGGTATTCCAAATTTTTTTGATGTTTTCATCATGCGATCAAATGATGCAACCAAAAATCCACCAGAACCACAAGCTATATCAATAACTTTATCCTTCGCTGTAACATCAATTAACTCTGCACAATATTTCGTGATATGACGTGGCGTAAAAACAATTCCTAATGAATTATTATCATATCCATATCTAATAAACGCTTCATATAATAATCCCAGAAAATCAGTGTCTGTTTGTAAAATTGATTTAATATTAAGTTTTTTAAGCAAAAATACTATTTTACTTATCTTATTAGATAATCTATTATAATCTCCAACTGTCAATTTAAGTGTTTCTATTAATTGTTCTTTTTTGTTTTCCTCAAAATGATCTGTTGATTTAATTGCTGCTGATACCAAATCATTAATGGACTCTAATTCCTTTCCGTCCTCTAAGTCAATCTCGCCCCAATACAACGCCGTAATTACAGCTCCCAATACTTTTGGACGCAATGACGGCTCTATTTTTGCAGATCTTAATATTGATGACAACTCTATCGCAGTATTAATATAATCAGATATTTGCGGAATAGAAACCTCAGTAGTACCATTATTAGTAACTAAAGCACCATCCACCTCATAAACACTTGGAAAACTAGTCAATTCATACCCTTTAGATGTTAATGGTGTCCATTTTTTATCATTCCAAAAAAACGATTTAAAAAGATATCCGTGGTCCTCTTCTCCTGCAACACCTACTACAATTCTAATTTTATACTTTCCCTTTTTATTAATTGAATTAGCATATTCCATTGCTTCTGATATTGCAATATCAATTTTCTTTATATCATTTTTGGCTTCGACCACAACTAACGGAAGTGATTTCTTGCACACAATAAAATCCGGTTTTGTTCCATCAAGTCCACAATCTGGAAAGAAATCTTCAATCTCTTGCTCCTCCAAAAAATCTCCGCCTTTTTGAGGATGTCTAACATCCCAACCTTTCTGTCCAGCAATATCTCTCACTAAATATCTACATCGCGACTCTGCTCTTTTGCTTTTAGCCATACCAGCACCTCCAAATATTATCTTGCTCACATGTAATTATAACTCATTTCGCAGAATCGAACAAGTGTTTGTTTTATCTTTTCTGTCTTTTTTTATTACCTTATCAGCCTCTTTTAGCGCAATTCTTCTCACAAACTCACTATAAGAAGAATATGATTCCAATTTTGCTGCCTGCTTTAATCTATTTAATTCTTCTTCACTTACTCTAATACTCATTGAATATGTTTTATTCATACCTATTTTCTCTCATAATATTGGAAATTATGTCATTCGTGTGGAACATTTGCAATACAAAGTTCCACTTATTCAACTGTATTTTTACCAGCCATATCATCCATATATTCCTCAAATTTTCTCCTAATAATCATATATTTATTACTTACCAACAATTGTGGCTTTTACCATCTCTATTTCTTAAGCATCCAACCTTGCTCCCTTAGTAGTAAGCTCGGTAGAATTGCCCTTTCCATCCGCCATATTCTGCCCTGTGTTGCCCCAGTCTGCGAAGGTATGCATTATCATGAAACTGGAATGCCGTGACAGATGAAAAGTATTTTTATCATAGTTTTGTTTCTCCTTAATTTGCCCCGGAATGCCCTACCTCGACTATTGTCTCGGTCGAGGCAGTCGCAAAATGCCCGATTATGCAAGCATATCGGGACACTTTGCTCGTTGCTTCGCGTATTTTGCAAGAGTTTCCAGGGTTATTGTGATATGCTCTGAAATTACAGATTGTGGCAAATCAGAGCAGAATTGAGCACGTTGTTACTACCTGTTAGTAGTAAAAATGCTAGTAACAGAGAATGAGGTACTACTGCTTTTTTTCACACTTAGCTGTTCTTTAAGTCATATTTATCCTCTATAATTTTATACAAAATATTTAACGGATGATGTACCTTAAAAAGCAACAATTCCAATTCTTCTACAGTACGTATGCTTTTACCTTTAGACACATTCAATCTATTATTAATCATTATCCATTTACGAATAATATTTATGTCTATACTAATCATGTTATTTTTTGGAAGTTCATATGCAATTTCAAAATCTTGTTCTACTTTGCTTTCGAATTTTTTGCTTAAATTTAATATTCTATGTTCAAACCATTCTTTTTTTCTTAATAATTCTGTGAATAAAACTTCTTCATAAATCCATGGAGAAAATGTATACTCCTTTTTTCCTGATAATGTATTTTCTAAAACTGGAACAGAATTATATGTATTAACAAATATTACTACTTCTGATAAGTCCATTACCTGCATTATTGCCGATGTTAACATTGCATGTACATGACTCGTTGTAAGGTTTCTTTTCTGATAATCATATGTCCCATCAGTTTTTTTACACTTTATATCATCAATTTCTTTGAGCAGCCTATCAGCACTCCCCCAATAAAATGCATCAACAAAAACATTTAAATTAAATTCTTTTCCTAACATTCCTGCTATAGCAAATATTAAGTCTTCATCATTATGCGAATATGATATAAATATATCATAATGATCTTTAGCAAACACCTCTTTCAGTAATTTTGTTCCATCCACTGTACCATTTTCAAGATAATTTTTTAATAATCTTCTATATTTATTATTAAAATCTTGTTTATATTGCTTACCTATATTCTCCCATATTTTTATTTGTTGTGAAACATTATATTTCAAAACATTTCCAAATTCCCCGTTTGTCAATTTTAAATCAAACGCTTTATACACTATCGTTTAGCCCTCACTTTTATTTTATTAGCAATTATATCTATTCTTTTGTCATATGCATCATTAACATATTTTTCTGGATTTTTGACAAAGTCATCCCATTTTACTAAAACACAATATCTCTGGTTTTCATTCCAACAACATCCATCATGTGGTTCTATGTAATAATTTTGACTAAACTCTCGAATCACTGTATCATCATCTATTTTTACGTAATTGTGATTGCCGCCACACAAAGAACACTTATATGATACCTTATAAATCTTTCCATACATTTCAGGCGTTACTACTCCTAAAACTCCATTTCTTGTATTATTTTTTCCATTAAAAAGAGAGGCTTGAAGTTCCCTGATTATAAAATAGTTTTTCTTCCGTCCCAAATAATCGCATCCCTCATTTTCCGATGAATGTGTCCCAATCAAACAAATAGTTACTGTAGAATCTTTCAGATACTCATTTCGTATTACTTGCATGATATAATCTCCATTTTCACTGTCTATTACCTTATCCAAAGTTTTATCAATAATATCCTCTTTTGAAAATAATGTTACAAGTTTTTCTTTATAATAAATATCTTCTTTTTTAAAGCTAACAAAACATTTATGTCCCATAATCGTTCCTCCTACTACTCATGCTCCCAAAGATACTTTGTCACGATCTTCTGAATATACCACAATATTAACACATCCTTGTATCTTTTCTTCATACAATTCAAATAACGATGCCATAATCTCTAAAGAATCTTTCCTTGTGATACCAGTCCTAGATTGCCCCGTTCCCAACAGCGGAATATATATATATCAAATCCATTTCCTTTTTTGTCATAATAATTTATGAGTTTCGTAATTGTCTCCACTAATTCTTCTTTTGTATTTTGTGCATTATTATTTTCATCGAATTCCGACAGTGCCAACAAATAGAATACTGTATTACCATATTCATACTGTGCTATAGTTCCTTTGCTATAACATTCTAATTTTCCTCTCGCTTTAACATTCCTACTTAATACTTTCATCGGGCTAATTCCCTGTAATTTCAGGCTATTACTGATTTTGGCATCAATATCAGATATTTCAACATTTCTATCTTTCATACATTTAAGCCATCTTCCATGTATCGTTGTTGGGCTTACTAATGGCTTATTGACCATAGAAAGATTTTCGTCCACAATTGTGTCAAATGTCGTATTTACACCAACAACAACAATTTTTTTCTTTTCTTTAGTATTAAACGCTGTTTTCCATAAATCTCCATACCTTAAAACCAATTTTCCTTTTATAACCACAATCTTCTTATAGCTCATAACTTTAACAACTGCATAAAATACTGCTAATAATATCAAAATCGTCATTGTTAAAATTTTACTACTACATGATTTTATTTTTAAATCACTTGTATCAAAAAAAAGGAAGAATGCCGATGCTATTCCAAAAACAACACCGCATGCTATTTTGAAGTATTCTAAGAATAGCTTTCCATTTATTTGTATTTTTTTCAACATAATATTTGTCCTCCTATTCTGTAGTAATTATTCAGTATGTTATTTTATTATAACATACATCATTATTTTTTCATAGAAAAAATGCCCCAATCTAAGCAAACCTAAGCCAGAGCGTCATCCCATTTCCATATTATACAACTTTAAACATCTTCTGCGACATTGGTTTCTCCTTCTTCTGCTCAACCTCCGCCTGTGCCTTCCTAAACTCTTCCATCCGTTTCAATTCTTCCTCGGCATCATCAAACCCAATATGCGTGTACACATTCATGGTAACGCTAATATCCGAATGCCACATGAGGTACTGCAACGTCTTAGGATTCATTCCCGATTTTGCCATATTCGAACAATAGGTATGTCGGCATACATGAGGCGTGATGTTTGGCATCTGCACCCGGTAGATGTCATTGTATCTACCGACCATATGGTTGAAGCGGTGCTGCCAGTGCATCGCAACAAGTGGCATTCCATTATCACCGTAAAACAGGAATCCGCTATATCCATCTATGGACTTCTCCACTTTCGGTGCATTTCTGTCCTCAATGATCGCCTGAAACATTTGTGCCACATCCTCTGTAATCGGCAACGCTCTTGTTCCTGCATCCGTCTTTGTGGTTTCTATGATAGATATACCGCATATTCGATGTTCTCTGCAACTGATGGTCGATATTCACAGTTTTGTTCTGCAAATCAATGTCCTTCAGCATCAAGCCACAAAATTCTGATATTCTCATTCCCATATGAAAGAGTATGTACACCACTTCATAGTATTTGCAGTACACCACATCGTCATGCACAAACTTTAAGAACTTTCTCATCTGATTTTTTGTGATTGCCTCTCTTGTGACTGCGTCATTTACTAATACTCCGGCAAGCTGAAATCCGAATGGATTCTTTACCAGAATGTCATCATCCACCGCCATCTGAAAGGCCGGGTGCAACACTCCCCGGATGGTATGAATGGAACTGTAGCTTTTCCCATCTTCAAGCTACAATTTTATAAGGAATAACTTTGCATCGGAAGTTTTCACACTTCGTATCGTCTTTTTGCCAATATTTCCTTCGCAAGTAATCTCTGCACTGTAACGTATCCATGTTTCGTGCTTTGCCTTACTCCGGTCTTTGTTTTCAAATATCGGTCTACCAGTTCACATACTGTCATCTGTCCGTCCACGATATTTACAAGCAAATCCAAATCTGTGTTTACATGTTTTCCAATTCACGAAGGGAGAGGCATGGCTTCTTGCCCTTTGGAAGTTTGTCCGTAGGCTCTAGTTTCCAACTGTATACAAAATGTGGTTTTCCATCAATGTGATATTTATATTGATATTTTCCGTCTGCTCTTACACTCTCTCCCGGTCTTAATACTCTACGCTTGGAATCCCGCCTTGTCTGTCCTCTTCCTGCCTTTGCCATTATACCCGCCTCCTTATTTCTGGATAGTTACGCAGATACCTTTCAAAGGCTACACGAAGAATCAGCTTGCGTTCTCCGTAATATGCCAGAAAATCTTCTCCACCCGTATTATTCAATAAATCATAAAATTTTCTGCGGCTCAAAACAAAATGTTCAATTGCCTCAGAAGGATTCAAAATATCCTTTTCTCCTAAATCTGGTCTTGCCATAAAGCACTTCCTTTCTGCCAAAAGTGGCTGTTTTCAAGGGTTTTCGGGGTCATCCTATGTTCGCTCTTATGCCCTGTAATAGCAACTACTTTTGGCAGATAAAAGGAACTATATTTCTGAAGAATTAAGGATAAATTCTTCGAACTTCGGGCGGATGATCAGGAATCTGTTTCCACAGTACACCGCCACTGTTCCAAGGTTGTCCTCTGCAATTCTTCTCAGTTTCTTTATACCAATATTAAAATAAGCTGCTGCCTCCTTGATGGTGAGCATATACTTCTCACTAACAGGAAGCGTTTCATTGCTTTCTGCATTCATAGTATCTCTCCTTCCGACAAGGTGGTCACACAGCTGACTCCTTTGTACTATTTTTTCTTTTTTGTCATTTTCACTCTGATTCTGTGATATTTGCCCCCAGGGGCGGTCTAAATCTCTGTCACCTTTTATGCCGGGCAAATTAATTCAATACCTTTATAAACAAAGATGCAAAAGTTTCTTTTTGTCTTTTTGTTTTTTTCATATGTCATTTGACACTATCATAATTCGATACAATTACAAGTGTATTAGTTTTCTTACAGCGTCTCATTCCACCCATATTGACGCACTTAAATGTTTCTACCACGTCAGCATTTTTCAAAATCTGACCTATCTTCAGTCCTTGGTCAAACATAGCATACCTCCTACGACACAAACTTAAATAAAGCTCTTTTTTAGTCTAATTCCATCAGGTTCACTCAATCCTTGTTCATATAGTTTGAACATATCAGAAGATATATAAATAATTCTATCTTCCTCAACAACAGAAACGCTAACCATTTTTTCCTGTCCATTTCTCAGTAGTGGAATAAACATTCCAACCGTCTTCTTAACAGTGAAATGCTTCAATTTCCCTTCATAAGGGACCAAATAACACCAACCATTTATAGCACCTCTCACTGGAAGATCTATCGCTTTTCGTCTCAGTTTTTCAGGTATTAATGTCTCATCCAAATCATAAGAATCAACAACTTCTGGAGCAATATTAGCTGGCTTTGCTACAGACACAACTTGACCTGCTGCTCTATGAATCTGAACATCGACAGCAGCATCTTCTGTTCTCACTTCATATATTTTCTCAGGCAAGCCATATACATTCACGCTTTGATGACTAGTTGAGAAAGCATTATTCTCCAAGTATTTAGGATCACCAAACATCAAATCTTCTAAATCTGGTGATGCAAATTCATTCCATGCGTCTGTACTTTGAATAAGTCCCTCAACTCTCTTAACCAAACGTAAATTATCGATATTCTCCGTTTCATCATCTGGCATTACAACAAACAAATAGTCTCTCGCTCTACTAATAGAAACATTGATAATATTCTTCTTGTTTAAGAACATTTCTTTTGACGCTGATATTGATGGTGGTGTATTAAATACTGCAAAAATAATGTCACACTCGTCACCTTGAAAACCATGAATTGTTGCAACTTGGACGTCAACTTCTTTTGGCAAATTCTCCGACGCCAGTAACTTGTCAATCATATCTGCTTGTGCTCTATATGGTGCAATAACTCCAATCCTAAATAATTCTCCAGGATTGTTTTCTGCTATAGCTCGTGACAAATAACTAACATACTCAAATGTAAATATTGCAGAGTAAACCTGATATGAACTGCTATGTTGTAATCTCTTACAGCGATAAATACTTTCATATTTACTTACTGGAAACTTAATAACATTTAGTGTTTCAATACCAAGATCATCACCTACATTCAAAGATCTCTGACTGTCAGCGCTACGGTAATGCTTTAAAATACCTCCGTATGCAAAGTTACTAAATATACCTCCAATATCAGGAACACTACGATACTGCGTGGTCAAAAGTTCCACTTTGTACTGATATGGTATTGTCTCCGGCTTAACAAATGAATCCAAATGCACCATTGTATATATGTTTTCATTCTTCCATAGGTCAATGGATGTAATCGGTTCAATCTGAAATGGATCACCCGCAATAATAAACTTCTTAGGTGTTTTTTTATAAAGAGGATATACAATATTTACAAGAGGAATCATGGATGCCTCATCAATAATAATGTAATCCCAATTTATTCCATTCAAGAATACTCTTACGCCTTCTGGCATAAAGAAATCATATGGAAATCTTGCAATCGTTGTGACTGTAACATTCTTTATCAATGTTCTTATATCAAATAATTTATCTCTAAACACAGGACTCTGCTCAATTTTCTCATCACCTGTAGCGCCAAATCTAACCAACCAATCATTATATGATGTATCGCTTCCAGACACTTCCATGATTCGCTTTACGAGTACATC
>OGOZ01000168.1_pt1 | contig 45597 bp, 46 predicted proteins | sample 1552801 | NCBI WGS metagenome assembly OGOZ01 (sample SAMEA2580196, study PRJEB22360) | human gut metagenome | biome: human gut; feature: human-associated habitat; material: faeces | place: Denmark | collected 2008/2010 | reverse complement strand
TGCTTTTTTTATTGCATTTGCAAAAATTCCAGCAGAAGTTAGTCCATCAGCATCGTTGTGAGAAATAATTCTCACAACATGCCCTTTTTCAATATGTAATCTAAGAAGATTACAAGCTTCATCAGCTCTATTTAACAAGTAAAGCTGCTGTTTTTGGATCATATCTCCATCCTTCAGGAAGAACATTGTTTCTTGTGTAGTATTTTACAAGTCTTCTGATTTTAGATTCTATTTTAATTAATCCTCTTTTTGTGTGAATATCTTTTGGATTTTCTTCGAGGTGTTCTCTTATGTTTACAGCTCTTTTAATTAAGTTTAATAAGTCTTCAGGATATTCAAAGTCAGTTCCATTTCTTTTAAGAATATCTGTTTTGGTACCCTCAAAGGCGCTGTGAAAATATATGCTGCCTCCGTCTCCTGCAACCGAAAGAGGCACGCAGTAGGGATTTCCTTTTTCATCTGTCATGGCAACCTGTGCAAATGAGCATTTGTCTATAACGCCAAGAGCAAATTCCTCAGGCATCTGCCTGTCTTTTCTTCTCATATATATATCCTCCCTTGAATCATTATCTGAAGTATAATATAATTTCAGTACAGAGTACGTTGTAAATACAACCAAAAGGGAGAAATTATGAAAAAGTTTAAAATTTTCAGCGGCATAGATGAAAAAGAAACAGAAAAACTGCTGAGACGCATAGATGCATATGTAAAAGAATACAAAAAGGACGAGTATATACTTATGGCAGGTCAGCGGGCGGAGGCGGTGTGCCTTGTATCATACGGCAGTGTGAATATAATTAAGGAGGATATCTTCGGCGAGAGGCATATTCTGACTCATATGGGTGAAGGCTCGATGTTTGGTGAAAGCTATGCTTTCAGCGCCAATGCAGATATGCAGGTGAGCGCCGTCGCTGTGCAGGACTGTAAAATAATATTCATTAAGGCCGAAAAAATCATTGACATATCATCACCGGATGATGCCCGGCTTATTCTTCTGAAGAATATAATTGCGGCAATTGCCGGTCAGAATATAAGGCTTACAGGCAAAATTGAACATTTGAGCAGGAGAAGCATAAGAGAAAAAGTTATGTCGTATCTGAGTGACGAATCTGCAGCCGGAAGCGGAAACGAAATCATAATACCGTATAACAGGCAGGAGCTTGCGGACTATCTGGCTGTAGACCGCAGCGCTCTTTCTGCCGAACTTGGAAGGATGAGAGATGACGGACTGATCAGATTTGAGAGAAACAGATTCACAATATGCAGATAACTACTGCAGCAGTTTTATTTTTCTTCTGTCTGAATCTATGACGCCCTCCTCTTTGAGATGGCGCAGTTCGCGCATCAGGCTTGTCCTGTCAACACACAGATAATCCGCCAGTTTAGACAGCGAAACATGAGTTTCAAAAGTATTGCTTTCTGTTATGTAAGCCATATATTCAAAATATGTCATAAGCTTTGCTCTTGTGCTTTTTCTGGAGATGAAACTTATCCTGAGAGCAAGCTCCTGTGATTTTTTTGCGGCCATAAGAAACAGATTTCGGGTGACTTCTATATGGCAGCACAGATTGCTGCAGGGTGATGTTATTGTGGAGTAGGGAACAAACAGGATACTGCAGTCCTTATCAGCCTCAACAATATATTCGAGTGTTCCTACAGGCAGACAGAACAGCTCTCCGAATACGTCGTCTTTCTTGAAGTATTCTATAGTCTGCTCATTACCGTCATAATCTATGCAGTAAAGATGCGCTCTGCCTGACAGTACGAGTCCTATTGATGAGAGTTCTGAAGAAAGCACCGTTATGGTTTCACCGCTTCTGTAGTTTTTTGGCTCTGAGCCAAAGCATTTTCTCATTTTCATTATATCATCGGCTGATACACCGTCAAAAAATTTCATAGCCGCCTCCTTGGTTGTTATCTGAAAAAAATATAATATATTATTAATGCACAACATTTATGTTTGAACCAGGTCAGAATTGGAAAATAGCAGCCTTAAGATCCTCTAAATGTGTGTGCTTTTTTTATGATGTTCCACGTGGAACATCATAAAATAGATTTATGTTTCACGTGAAACATTATAAAGGTGATAGAAAATGAACGATTTTATGAATTTAGCTTTAAAACAAGCACTAAAAGCATATAAAAAGCAAGAAGTACCTATAGGCGCCATTGTTGTTAAGAATGGAAAAATTATATCTAAAGCTTATAATAAAAAAGAAAATAAACAAATAACTACTAAACACGCAGAAATTATTGCTATAGAAAGAGCTTGTAAAAAATTAAAAACATGGCATTTAGATGAATGTGAAATATATACAACGATGGAACCTTGCTTAATGTGCTACGGTGCAATAGAACAGTCACGAATAAGTAAAATTTATTATGGTTTAAAAAATATGAATTTTGGATTTAAAAGTAAATATAATATAGAAACAAAATTACAAGTTTGTGAATGTAAAATATCGAATGAATATATTGATTATATAAAATCTTTTTTTAAAGAAAAGAGGTAAAATAATTAAAAAATGATATTCAAAATGATATAATAAAACAAGAGGTGATTAATATGTATCAAGCATTATATAGAAAATATAGACCGATAGATTTTTCTGATGTGGTAGGCCAAGATATAATAGTAAAAACACTATTAAATTCTTTAAAACTTGGTAATATAAATCATGCTTATTTATTTACGGGACCCAGAGGAACAGGTAAAACAAGTATAGCAAAAATATTAGCAAAATCAGTAAACTGTGAAAACCTGGTTGATGGTGTAGCTTGTAATAAATGTGTTAATTGTACACAAAATATTAATAAAAATCACGTAGATGTTATAGAAATAGACGCAGCTTCGAATAATGGTGTTGATGAAATAAGAGAATTACGTAATAAAGTTAATTTAGTACCTTCTTTAGGAAAGTATAAGATATATATAATTGATGAAGTCCATATGCTTACTACAGGTGCTTTTAATGCCCTATTAAAAACATTAGAAGAACCACCAAAACATGCTATTTTTATATTAGCAACAACTGAACCTCAAAAAATACCTTTAACTATTTTATCAAGATGTCAACGATTTGATTTTAAAAAAATAAGTAATAATTATATTTTTAAAAGATTAAAAGATATTTGTAATAAAGAAAGTATAAAAATAACAGATGATAGTATAAGAGAAATAGCAAGATTAGCTGATGGTGGAATGCGAGATTCTTTAAGTATTCTTGATCAAGTTTCATCTTTTACACAAAATGAAATAACAGTAGAAGATGTTCATTTGATTAATGGAACACTAACACAAGAAGAATTATCTAAATTTGCAATAGAAATTTTAAATAAAAATGTCTATGAAGTTTTAACAAAAATTGATAATTTTGATGAAACTGGTAAAAACTTTACTAAAATTTTAGAGGAATTAATATTGTTTTTTAAAAATGTATTAATAGTTGAAGAAGCACCACAATATTTAATTGATAGTAACTATGATACTGAGGTATATAAAAATATGTCTGGAATATTGTCAAAATTAGAATTAATTGATTTGATAGATACAATGAATCAAAATTTATCTGTTATAAAAAAAGGTACAGTACAAAGACTACAATTTGAATTATTGATTTTAAAGTTACTCAATTATGAAAAAACACAAAACAAACAATATGTATCAAATTCGATAAAAGAAAACCTTTCAGTAAGACCAATAGAAAATAAAAATGAATCAAAAACTGTAATAAAAAAAGAAAATGATTCATATAAAGTTGATAATTCTTTTACACCGATTAACCAAGAAATAAAAGAAAAATTAAAAAAAATAAAGGAAATAAGAATCAATAATACTTTAGCAAAATTTAATAAAAAAGAATTAACAAAGATAAAATCATTAGAAGATGATTTAAAGCCTCTTTTGATAAATCTAGATTATAGTAAATACGTTTCTATTATTCTAGATGGAAATTTAAAGGCAGCAAGTGAAAATTATCTTATTTATGTATTTAATACAGAAACTGATAGTGACCTATTTAACGAAAATATTTTAAAAATAGAAGAAATAGTTGCTAAAGTTTTTAAACGTAATTATAAAGTTATTTCAACGGATAATATTTCCTGGGAAATAATTAAGAAAGAATTTAATTCACATCTTAAACAATATACATATGTTGAAGAAACAGAAAGTATAGATCAGATATTAAAAAATGAAAATGAAAACAAAAATGAAATAGAAAATTTATTTAGTGATGCAATAAATTACAATTAGGAGGAAAGATATTATGAATATGCAAGCTATAATGAAACAAGCTCAAAAATTGCAAAAAGATATGCTAGGAGCTCAAAATGAGATAAACAATAAAGTATTTGAATCAAAATCGTCTTTAGTAAGTGTTAAAATGACAGGTGCTAAAAAGTTGGTTGAAGTAAAAATTGACGCTGATACTATAGAAAGTGATGACATAGAAATGTTAGAAGATATGATTATGGTTGCTGTTAATGACACTTTAAAACAAATAGAAACAGAAACTGAAGAAAAATTAGGTAAATATACTCAAGGAATGCCAGGTTTATTTTAATGTATAATTATCCAAAAAGTATAAGAAATTTAATAGATAGTTTAAAAAAATTACCTAGTGTTGGTGAAAAATCAGCAGAACGCATGGCTTTATCAATATTAGAAGAAGATAAAGATCAAGTTGAATTTTTTGCTAAATCTTTATTAGATGTAAAAAATAAAATTAAAAAATGTAAAATTTGCAATAATTTTTCGGAAGAAGATATTTGCGAAATATGTAGTGACAAAAATCGTAAAAATGATGTTCTATGTGTTGTAGAATATCCTAAAAATATAATTATGTTTGAAAGAACGGAATCATTTTCGGGAAAATACCATGTTTTAAATGGGTTAATTTCTCCATTAGATGGAATAACACCAGATGATATAAATATCAAATCTCTAGTGGATAGAGTAGAAAAAGAAAAGATTAAAGAAATAATTATCGCAGTCAAACCTAGTATAGAAGGAGAAACAACAGCATTATATATTTCAAAGATATTTGAAAACACTCAAGTACTAGTTACTAAAATTGCTCATGGAGTTCCATTAGGAACAGATATGGATTATATTGATACTTTAACTTTAGAATTAGCTTTAGAAGATAGAAAAAAAATATCTAATTAAGCATTTATCTTCATATCATTTATAGAGGTGAAGATATATGTTAAAAAAAATATTTCAAATATTAAAAAAAATAGTTTTTTCAATGTTCTTAATTTATGGTTATAATTTAATTGCAGTACCACTAGGAATTTTGGTACCTTTAAATATATTGACTGTCCTATATGTTGCTATATTTGGGGTGCCAGCATTACTATCATTAATTGCATTGATATTTTTTGTATTTTGATAGAAAGGGAGTATGATATGCTTAGTGAATATTATGCAGACAATCATATAGCTTGTGAAATATTATATAGACAATTAAAAAATCAAAATATTTCTCATGCATATATTATAGAAACTAATAATTACTATAGAGGTTATGATTTTGCTTTATCGTTTGCTAAAGCCATACTATGTCCTACAAAAAATATAGAATATAATCTTTGTGGTGATTGTGATCTTTGTACACAAATTGATAATGGTAATAGTACAGAGTTGGAAATAATAAAACCGGATGGTATGTGGATAAAAAAAGACCAATTAAGTGGCCTTCAAAAAGATTTTTCTACTAAAGCTGTTACAGCATCAACAAAAGTATATATTATAGATCAAGCAGAAAAAATGAATGAAGCAGCAGCAAATTCTATTTTGAAATTTTTAGAAGAGCCAGAAGAAAATATAGTTGCAATATTAGTTGTAAATAATGCCGAGATGTTACTCGATACAATTTCTTCAAGATGTCAAAAAATAAAATTAATAAATAAAAAAAATGTAATAGGAAATACAGATTTAGAACGTGTAGCAAATTATATATTTGATGACAAAACAAAGCAAATGGAATTTATTCAAAATGAACAAAGCAAAAATTTGTTAAATGCTGTTATTAAATTTATTAAATCTATAGAAAATAACAAAAAAGGAACACTTTTAAAAGAAAACACAATATGTTCAATAATTTTAAAGGATAAATTACTTTTTCAAGAGTATTTAAAAATATTGCTGTTAATATACAACGAGGCTTTAAATTATAAAATAATAAAATCTGAAAAAATATTTGAAGAAAATAAAGATATATTAGAATTAATAGCTTCAAAAAATGATACTGATAAATTAGCAAACAAAATATTAACAATATTAAAAATAGAAGAAAGATTAAAGTATAATTGTAATCTTAATTTAGTATTAGACAAATTAATTTTAATGTTAGAAGGTGATTAAATGATGGAAGTAGTTGGAATTAAATTTAACAGTAATAACAAAACTGTGTATAATTTCTTACCAGGAAATAAAAAATTAAAAAAGGGAATTACTGTAATTGTAGAAACAGAAAAAGGTTTAGAATTTGGTACGGTTGAATTAGAAAATTATAATATAGATAAAAAGAAGTATAATAAGCCATTAAATGAAATAGTTCGTATAGCTACAAAAGAAGATTTTTTAAAAAACAAAAAAAATCAGCAAATTGAAAAGAAAGCATTGATTTATTGTAAAGAATTAGTAGAAAAAAATAACTTGAATATGACTTTAGTTGATGCACATTATACATTTGATCGTGAACAATTACTTTTTAGATTTTTATCAGATTCTAGAATAGATTTTAGAAATTTAGCCAAAGAATTAGCCAATAAATATAAAACAAGAATTGAATTAAGACAGATAGGATCAAGAGATAAAGCTAAAGAAGTTGGTGGATGTGGTTTATGTGGTCAACAATTATGCTGTTCAAGATTCTTAAAAGATTTAGACTCAGTATCTATTAATATGGCAAAAAATCAAAATATAGCGCTTAATCCTTCTAAAATAAATGGTCTATGTGGCCGTTTATTATGTTGTTTAAAGTATGAAGATGAAAATTATAAATGTTGTAGAAAAGGTTTGCCAAAAATTGGACAAACTGTTTCAACAGAAAAAGGTGAAGGAAAAGTAATAAATTTAGATATACTAAATAAACGATATTCAGTAGATGTTCCTAAAATAGGAGTTATAGAGGTTCAATTAGAAGATGAAAGTTAAAAACTATTTATTAGGATATAATGACATGTATATTTTTCAAGATACAGAAAGTTTTAATTTTTCTTTAGATTCGGTTTTATTACCTAATTTTGTTACTTTAAATAAAAATATAACAAAAATAATGGATATAGGCTGTGGAAATGGACCGATTCCACTTATTTTATCTACAAAAACAAATGCTAAAATAATTGGTGTAGAAATTCAAAAGGATATCGCTGAACTAGCAAAAGAGTCAGTTTTAGAGAATAATCTTTTAGAACAGATAACAATAATAAATGATGATATAAATGAGTTAAGTAAAAATATAGAAAGTGATTCATTTGATGTGATAACTTGTAATCCTCCATTTTTTAAAGTATGTGAACAATCTAAATTAAATAAAAATGATGCAAAAACAATCGCACGCCATGAAGTAAAATTAAATTTAGAAGATTTATTTAAAATATCTAGAAAATTATTGAAAAATAATGGTGTGGTCGCAATCGTTCATAGACCTGATAGATTAGTAGATATTTTATGTTCAATGCGAAACCATAATATCGAGCCTAAAAAAATAAGGTTTATTTATCCTAAAATAGGAAAAGAGGCTAATATGGTCTTGGTTGAAGGTAGAAAAAATGGAAATCCAGGTTTAAAAATTCTAGAAAATTTAATTGTTCATGATGAAAATGGAAAATATACAAAAGAAGTTTTAAAATATTTTGAGAGGTGAGAAGTATGTTTCAAAAAAGTTACGATGGAAGCCCAACCGTATATTTAATTCCAACTCCAATCGGAAATTTGGAAGATATTACATTAAGAGCTGTTAATACATTAAAAATGGTTGAGGTAATTTTTTCTGAAGATACTAGAGTTACATCATTGTTACTAAATCACTTAAATATTAAGAAAAAACTTATATCAAGTCATGAATATAATGAAAAAGAAAATAAAGATAAGTTTTTAAAATATTTAGATGATGGGCATGATGTTGGTATTGTTACAGATAGAGGCACTCCGATTATAAGTGATCCCGGTTATGATTTAGTAAAAATTGCTATCGAAAAGGGATATAATGTAGTTGGTCTTCCAGGACCTACGGCACTTATTCCTGCTTTAATTACGTCTGGACTTAATCCATCGCCATTTTTATTTTATGGGTTTTTAAATAGTAAACAATCTAAAAGAAACAAAGAACTTGAAGAATTAAAAAAAGAAAAAGCAACTATAATTTTTTACGAATCACCTCATCGATTAAAAGAAACTTTGGAAGATATCTATAAAGTTTTTGGAAATAGGCGAATTTCTATTTCTAAAGAAATAAGTAAAAAATATGAAGAAGTCGTGCGAGGAACAATTGTTGATGTTATAGATAAATTTGATAATATAAAAGGTGAATTTGTTGTAGTTGTTGAAGGAAATACTGATTGTGTTGATTATACAAATATAAGTGTAGCAGAGCATGTTACTGCTTATATAAAAGAAGGAAATAGTGTTAATGATGCTATAAAATTGGTTGCAAAAGATAGAAATGTTGCAAAAAAAGAAATATATAATATTTATCACAATATAAGTAAGTAGGTGAATTATGAAATTAATTGTTGGATTAGGTAATCCAGGACGTGAATATGAAAAAACAAGACATAATGTAGGATTTATGGTTGTTGATAATTATATTTCAAATAAAGGTTTAGAGTTTAATAAAAATAAATTTAGCGGTTTATCTTGTGAAACTTCAATTAATAATGAAAAAGCTATATTTTTGAAACCTCAAAAATATATGAATCTTTCTGGCGAAGTGGTTAGAGATTATGTTAAATTTTATAAAATAAATATTGACGATATTCTTATTATTAATGATGATTTAGATTTACCAATCGGAAAAATTAAACTTCGCGAACACGGTAGTTGTGGTGGACATAATGGACTTAGAAATATAGAATCAAATCTTGGAAGTAATAATTATAAACGTTTAAAGATAGGTATATCAAAAGATAAAAGTATTGAAACAAAAGATTATGTTTTAGGAAAATTTTCTAGAGAAGAGTATGATATTTTAGAACATGCTATTAAAATTAGCGCTAATATAATTGATGATTTTCTTTTAATGGATTTTGATAGATTAATGAATAAATATAATAAAAAGAACTAATGATACAAATGTATCATTTTTGTCGTTAGGAGGTGAGTATTAATGAAAATAATAAGTTCAAAATTTAATTTTGACGCTTCAAATATAGTTGGTTTAAATAGTGAACTAAAAGCTATGTATTGCTATGAATTACTTAAAAAGAAAAATAAAGGTTTTTTAGTTGTAACAAATAGTTTGTATGAAGCTAATACTTTGTATCAATATATAAATAATTATACAGAAAAAGTATTATTATTTCCCATGGATAACTTTTTAACTAGTGAAGTTTTAGCATCATCGCCTGAATTAAAAATAAAAAGAATTGAAACTATGATAGAGTTATCTAAAAATAATAACTATATAGTTATAACTAATTTAATGGGATATTTAAAATATCTTCCTGACAAACATAGATTTCTTAATGGTATTTTAGATTTAAAAGCAGGTATGACATTTAATTTTAATAAATTAGTTGAAAGTTTGGTAGAATTAGGATATGAAAAGGAAACTTTGGTAGAAAAAACAGGTGATTTTGCTGTTAGAGGTTTTGTAATTGATATATATCCTGTATCTATGGAAAATCCAGTGCGATTAGAATTTTTTGATGATGAAATAGAAAGTATTAGAATTTTTGATGTTAATACTCAACTAAGTCTAAAAAAATTAGATCAAATATATGTATATCCTAATACAGATAATATAATTGTTAATAGTACACAAAATAGTAATGTTAGAGATTTTTTAGACTCTGATTTGACTGTATTTAATGGTTATGATGAACTAAAGTTAGGATATGAAGAAACTTTAAATGAAATAGTTGAATATAATATTTCCCAAGGATTAGAGAAAGATAAAAAATATATGTTTTCACTGGAAGAATTATTTCCTGGGAAATATATAAATTTTGTGTCTTTTGATAATTTAAATTTATCTAATAAAAAAATTTATGGTGTTAAAGATTTTGATAATTTTTTTAAAGATAAATTGGAGTTAAATAATACTTTAAAAAAATATATTAAAAATAAAAAAACGATTATTGTTTGTCTTGATAATAGATATCAATTAACAAATTTAGAGGCAATTTTAGATAATGATAATATTATAGTTACAAATGAAGATGAAATATTTGATAATAAAATAAATTTAATCATAAAAAAGATAAATGATAGTTTTGAATGCGAAAACTATATAATTATTTCGTCTCGTAACATTTTTAATACAAAAGATAAGAATATAAAGTATAAAAGTAATTTTAGAATTGGAACAAAAATAAAGAATATTGATAAATTAAATCCTGGTGATTATATTGTTCATTATGCTCATGGAATAGGTAGATACCTTGGACTTACTACACTCAATAAAAATGGTTTAAAAAAAGACTATTTGCAAATAGAATATAAAGATGGTGATAAGTTATATATTCCTGTCGAGAAGATAGAGTTAATAACAAAATATTCATCAGAGGATGGAATTGTTCCGAAATTAAATAAATTAAATGGAACAGAATGGCAAAAGACAAAGCTAAGAGTTAAAAAGAAGGTTGAAAGTATAGCTGGAGATCTTATTAAACTTTATGCTGAAAGGGAGAATACTCAAGGTTTTGCCTTTGTGAAAGACGATAAAAATCAATTAGAATTTGAAAATGAATTTGAATTTACGCCAACAGAGGATCAGTTAAAAGCATCAGAAGAAATTAAACACGATATGGAAAGAATTGTTCCAATGGATAGATTGTTATGTGGAGATGTAGGATATGGAAAAACAGAAGTAGCATTTAGAGCTATTTTTAAGGCTGTTCTATCAGGTAAACAAGTGGCATTTTTATGTCCAACAACTATATTATCTAATCAACATTATAAAAATGCTTTAGAGCGTTTTAAAAATTATCCAATAAATATTGCTTTGCTTAATCGTTTTGTTTCTGCCAAAGAAACTACAAAGATATTAGAAGGATTAAAAGAAGGTAAAATAGATGTTGTGTTTGGTACACATAAGTTATTAAATGACCAAATATCCTATAAAGACTTAGGTTTACTTATTATAGATGAAGAGCAAAGATTTGGTGTTAAACATAAAGAAAGAATAAAACAAATAAAAAGTAATATTGATGTTTTAACACTTTCTGCAACTCCGATACCAAGGACTTTACAAATGTCGATGTCGGGAATTAAAAATTTATCAGTTATTGAAACTCCTCCAGTTGATAGGTTACCAGTACAAACTTATGTATTATCTGAAAACAATCAAATTATTAAAGATGCTATTCATAAAGAATTAGCACGTCAGGGACAGGTATTTATTTTATATAATAAAATTAATAATATGGATGAAAAAATTCATGAGATTCAAAAATTAGTCCCTGAGGCTAGAATAACTAGTGCACATGGACAGATGGATAAAACAGAGCTTGAAAATATTATGATGGCATTCATCAACAAAGAAAGTGATGTTCTTATTTGTACAACAATAATAGAAACAGGTATTGATATACCTAATGTTAATACTTTAATTGTTATAGATGCAGATCGTTTTGGTTTATCACAATTATATCAATTAAGAGGAAGGGTTGGTCGTAGTAATCGTATTGCCTATTGCTATTTAATGTACAACAAGCATAAGATACTATCTGAAGTAGCTGAAAAAAGATTAAAAGCTATAAAAGAATTTACAGAGCTAGGTAGTGGTTTTGCAATTGCAAAAAGAGATCTTTCTATACGTGGTGCAGGAGATATATTGGGAAGTGAACAATCAGGTTTTATAGATTCTGTTGGTATAGATATGTTTATGAAATTACTTGATGATGAGATTAACAGACAAAAAGGAATTGTTACTCCTGAAACTAATGAGAGTGAAATGTTACCTTTAATAGAAGTAACAACAAATATTTCTGATAACTATGTAAAAGAAGATGACTTAAAAATTTATATTCATAAGTTAATAAACAATATTAATAATATAGATGAATTAAATGATGTTCAAAATCAATTAGAAGATCGCTTTGGTAAATTAAATGAAGATATTATTATTTATATGTATGAAGAATTATTTGAGAAAAAGGCTAAAAAATTAGGTATTAAAGATATAAAACAAAATAAAAATAATATAGAAATATGGCTACCATTAGATTTAACAAATAAAATAAAAATTGATGATTTATTCATCAATTTATCTAAAGTATCGCGAAAATTTAGATTTGGTATGCGTTTTAAAAGACTTGTTATAACTTTGGATATTGTTAATTTGGATAAACATTTTATTTATTATTTGATAGATTTATTGAATATATTAGAAAAAGCGTAGATATAGTATTTTCACACTAATATTACGCTTTTTCTTTTTCTAAAACATCCATTATAGTTGGAATAATTTGTTTTTTTCTAGATATAATGCCAGGAAGAGAAATTCCTTGGTAGAAATTATTGAAGAAGCAAGATTCTAAAATATTCTTTGCTGATTCATTGTATAAACAATGTGAGCAATTATTCATAATGTCGGTAATAAATAAAGCTACAATATCATAATTTAAATCTTTGCTTATTTTGTTTAATAGTTCTATATAAGTATTTTGATTTGTTAGTATATGTTCAGGATTTAATGTAGAAATTTGGCCAATTCCAATTTTTTTATTGTTAATGGTGAAATTTTTAAAATCAGAGTATATTATTTCTTCTGGTGTTTTATCTAATATGTTAGATCCAGCTTTAAACATATCATATGCAAAACTCTCATAATCAATATTTGTTTTTTCACTAAGACTATTAACTATCGCTTTATCTAGGTTTGTTGTAGTAGGAGATTTAAATAGCAATGTGTCAGAAAGAATAGCCCCCATTAATATTCCAGCAATTTCGTAAGGCATCTCAATATTATTTTCTTTAAAAAGTAAATAAATGATTGTACTAGTACTTCCTACTGTCATATTTCTAAAGTTAATTGGGATTTTTGTATCAGATACACTTATTTTATGATGATCTATAATTTCTAGTATTTCAGCTTCATCAATCCCATCTACGCTTTGCATATATTCATTGTGGTCAACTAAAATAACTTTTTGTTTATTTTTTTCGGAAGCATCAGCTAGTCTAATTACTCCTAAACATTTATTATCTTTATTTAAGACGGGATAATTACTAAATTTAGTTTTATTAGCTAATTCTATAAAGTCACTTAATTCATCATTCTCATACACATATGTTACATTTTTATCCATTTCTATAGCTGAAATATAGTTGCATAAACTAATTTTTTGTGAAACATTAAATGTATTATAATTTGTAGAAATAATATTAACTTTATTTTCTTTAGCAATTTTTAAATGTTCTTCCTTAATTTGAATGCCATTAGTTAAAATTATCATTTTTATTCCTTGTTTAACTGCATATTCTATAATACTGTGTCTATCTCCTACGATTAAAATGGTGTTTCGATCTAGCTTTACATTTTCAATAAATGTTGTACTTTTATATCCAGCAATTAATATTGTTCCTTCTATTTCTTCATCAAAAGAAGTTATTGCTTTTCCATTTAAAGTTTCAATAATATTTTGATATGAAGTGTTTAGTATTTCGCTATTATTTTCTATTAAATCTCTAGCTATGTCCTTCATACTAGTAGCGCCTAAAAATTCTCCTTTAGAATTAATAATAGGTAAAGTACTTATTTTGTTATTTTTGATATAGTTATAACAATTGAAAATAGATTTTTTCTCATCAATTTCATATCCTTTTGAATAGTTAACATCTTTGATTTGTAATTTAACATCATTTAAGTATTTAGGGACTGGAACATTAAAATAGTTTAGTATATATTTTGTTTCATTATTAATCTCTCCTAAAATTCTTGGTTCTGTATTAAATCCTAATTTATTTTTTAAATATGATAATGCAATAGATGCAACTACACTATCAGTATCTGGTTTTTTATGACCAAAAATAAGTATTTTTTTCATTTTAAGCCTCCTAAAATATTTAATAATTATAACATAAAGATTAGTAAATGTTAAGTATAAATTTTGAACATTTAGACAAAATAAAATTGGATGGAGGAATTTATGAAAACAACGGGTGTAATAAGAAGAATAGATGAACTTGGAAGAATAGTAATTCCAAAAGAAATAAGAAAAAGTTTAAGGATAAAAGATGGGGAAAATATAGAAATTTTAATAGATAACGATAATGTAATATTAAAAAGGTTTTCAGAAATGAATAGACTTACAGAAATGGCAGAAAACTTAGTTGAATCAATTCATAATTTATTAAAAAAAGATGTAATTATTTGTGATAGTGATATTTTTATAGCTGTAGCTGGTAATTTAAAAAAAGAAATTATTGAAAAACAAATTAGTAATCAACTTATAGATTATCTTCAAAACAGAACAAATATTGGTGATAATAATGAAAAAATTTTATATTTAGTAAATGATCATTCTATAAATTGTAATTATTGTTTATCGACAATTATATCGAATGGAGATGCACTTGGTATGGTGATAGTACTTTCTGATACAGAAAAAATAATAGAAGAAGATAACAAAATTTGTCAGTTTGCTGCTAATTTTTTGTCGAAAATGCTTGAAGATTAGAGTATTGTTGTGTTATAATATCACCAGTTGAAAAGATTATATTGAAAAGAAGGATATATTTGTCTTTTTAGAGAGCTTTTGTAGGGTGAAAAAAAGCAAGATTATATATCTCGAATGGTTTCAATTTTTGATTTATCGATATGTAGGTAAATACGTGTACAAGCGTTAATTGTTTGAGGTGTATATACACAAATTAAGGTGGTACCACGTTAATCACGTCCTTATTCGGGCGTGATTTTTATATGGAGGTTAAAATGAGAAAATTTGAAAAAATTAGTTTAGAACAATTTAAAAAAGATATATTTGATGATATTGATGCATATAATGAGTATCAATTACCAAAAAGAAGTACTATGAATAGTGCTGGGTATGACTTTTTTGCTTTGTATGATTATACTTTAAAACCTGGAGAAATAAAAAAAATACCGACAGGGGTAAGAGTACAAATGAATAGTGATGATGTGCTTTTCCTTATTGATAGAAGTAGTATGGGATTTAAATATAATGTTCGAATGTGCAACCAAGTTGGTGTAATTGATGCTGATTATTATAACAGCGATAATGAAGGCCATATTTGGATTAAAATTCAAAATGAAGGTGACAAGGATTATTCGGTAAAAAAGGGTCAAGCTATGATTCAAGGGATTTTTATGAAATATTTAACAGTAGATGATGAAGAAGAAATCAAAACTTTAAGAAACGGTGGAATTGGTTCCACAACTAATAATTAGGAGATGATAAAGATGGATAAAGGTAAATATTATATATCAACAGCAATTGCTTATACATCGGGAAAACCTCACATTGGAAATACATATGAAATAGTTTTAGCAGATGCAATTGCTCGTTATAAAAGATTAGTAGGATATGATGTATACTTTCAAACCGGTACAGATGAACATGGAGTAAAAATCGAAGAGAAAGCAAGAGAAAAGGGTGTTAATCCTCAGGAATTTGTTGATGATGTTTCGTTAGAAATCAGAAGAATTTGGGACATTATGAATACAAGTTATGATAAATTTGTTAGAACAACTAATCCTGCTCATGAAGCAATGGTTGCTAAAATATTTAAAAAATTATATGATCAGGGAGATATTTATAAGGGGACTTATGAAGGATTATACTGTACACCTTGTGAATCTTTTTGGACTGAATCTCAACTAGTAGATGGAAAATGTCCAGATTGTGGAAGAGAAGTTCATCCTGCAAAAGAGGAAGCATATTTCTTTAAGATGAGTAAATATGCAACGAGACTAGAAAAGTATATTGAAGAACATCCTGATTTTATTCAACCAGAAAGTAGAAAGAATGAAATCATGAATAACTTTATAAAAAAAGGCTTACAAGACCTTTGCGTATCAAGAACATCATTTACTTGGGGTATTCCAGTAACTTTTGATCCTAAACATGTTATATATGTTTGGATTGATGCTCTTACAAATTATATTACTTTCTTAGGATATGATGTAGATGGTAATCATAGTGAAGAGTTTAAAAAATACTGGCCAGCAGATGTTCATTTGATTGGTAAAGATATTTTAAGATTTCATACTATTTATTGGCCAATTATGTTGATGGCTTTAGATTTACCATTACCAAAACAAGTATTTGGGCATCCTTGGTTATTATCGGGTGAAGATAAAATGAGTAAATCAAGAGGTAATATCATATATGCTGATGACTTAGTTAAGTACTTTGGTGTTGATGCAGTAAGATATTATTTAATTCATGAAATGCCCTTTGCTAGTGATGGTACTTTCACTTATGAATTATTAATTGATAGAATAAATTCTGATTTAGCTAATGTTATGGGTAATCTAGTTAATAGAACTATTAGTATGGCTCAAAAATATTTTGATGGTAATGTTCTTGTTCCAAAAACACTAAGTGATTTAGATAATAGTTTTAGGGCTGATGTATTATCGGTAAAAGATAAGGTAGAAGCTAAAATGACAGATTTAAGAGTAGCTGATGCCTTAGAAGAAATTGTTGAATTATTTAGACGTAGCAATAAATATATAGATGAAACAATGCCTTGGTCTTTAGCAAAAGATGAATCTAAAAAAGAAGAGTTAGTTGCAGTTATTTACAATTTATTAGAAGCTATTCGTCATGGAGCTGTTTTACTTCAACCATTCTTACCAGAAACTGCCACTTCAATATTTAAACAATTAAATACTGAAAATAGGTATTATGATTCAATAGATGATTTTGAAGGTATGAATGCAGAAATTAAATTAAATGCACCAGAACCTTTATTTGCACGTATTGATAAAAATGCAAAATTAGAGGAAATAAATACTCAACAACAATAATATTGTCAAATGTTGTAAAATGTCATAATTTAGGGAATGAATATATTTGAATTTATAAGGAAAAACATGATATACTGAAGATGTTGCAGAATATAAAGGAGATAATTATGACATTAGATGAAAAGAAAGAATTCACAGTAGTTGTTTCTGTAGTAGTCGCAGTATCATTAATTGTTTTAATTAATTTACTACGTAAGTTTGATATATATGATTTCGTTTATTTTATAATATGTATAGGCTCTTTAGTAAAATATATAATTGTTAAAACAAAAAAATAAAATTATACTACAAAGTGTGGTATAATTTTTTTGGTGATAGAAATGATGATAGATACACATTGCCATCTTGATAGAGAAGATTATCCTGATTTAGATTTAGTTATAAAAAAGATGAATGGGAATATAATGATAGTGAGTGGTGCTAGTGATTCATCGAATAGACAAGTTGTAGAGCTTTGTAATAAGTTTGAAAATATTTATGGAACAATAGGTATTAACCCAGAAGAAATTGATGAATCAATAGATACTTATTTAGAATTTATAGAAAATAATATAAACAATCCTAAAATAGTTGGCATTGGAGAAATAGGGTTAGATTATCATTATAATGATGTAGATAAAGATATTCAAAAAAAATATTTCATTCAACAACTCGAATTAGCTAGAAAATATAAAAAAAGTGTAGTTATTCATAGTAGGGATGCTATTCAAGAAACTTATGATATTTTAAAAAATTATTCTGATTTAAAAGTTGATATTCACTGTTTCAGTGGAAGTTTAGAAATGGCTCAAGAATTTATAAAGTTGGGATTTAAACTTGGAATTGGTGGGGTCTTAACTTTTAAAAATAGTGAAAAATTAAAGAACGTAGTTAAGAATATCCCTTTAGAAAATTTAATGCTGGAAACTGATAGTCCTTATTTAACTCCAGAACCTTTTAGAGGTAAGAAAAATGAACCTTATAATATATATTATGTTGCTAAAGAGATTGCTAGATTAAAAGAAATTTCTTTAGAAGAAGTATTAAAAGAAACAACCATAGTGGCTATTAGACAATTTGACTTGAAAGATATTTTGTGATAAGATTTTTGTACTATGTGATAGAGGTGAATAAATGAATTTATTTATATTAAAAGTATTTTATCGCGTAATAAGTGTTTTGTTTATGTCATTGTTTTCTTTAATGGGAAATAATTTTTCTAAACAAACGATAGTTATAGAAAAACAAATATATGATACTCCTGTTATATCAACAGTTGTTGAGTATGATACTGTTGTAAAATATAACAATAAATTACCTTCTAATAAAAAGAACATATTGGTAGAAGGCAAGAACGGTTTAAGTTATAAAAATGAAAATAGGGAAGAAAAAGAATTAAATGCTTCTGTATCGGAAGTAGTTGAGGTTGGAACAGGTCCTAAAGGTGTTTATAAAGGTAATACAACAGGATATGGTGCTGATTGTAAAGGATGTTCCGGAAGGGTTTCTTGTAAGACTAGAGAAGGAGAAAAGTATAACATCAATGAGAGTGGAGAGTATTACCATGATGTTCAATATGGTGATGTTAGAATTATAGCTGCAAATTTAAGTATGTTTAAATGTGGTACTATAATTGAAATAGATAATGGAAGATTAGAACCTTTCCTAGGAATAGTTATGGATACAGGTTCTGCTATGGTAAACAGTTGGAATAGTTATGGTTTAGTTCATATCGATATAGCTCATGCAACAGAAAAGGATAAAATTGTTTATCAAGCAACATCAAATAATGCTTCGTTTAATGTACAAAGATGGGGATGGTAACCATCTTTTTTGTTGAAAAAAAATTAATGTTTTAGTATAATCGTAGTGGTTGGGAGAGATATTATGGAGTATTCACCTAAAAAAATGAAAGAATTATTAGAAAAAAATGGATTTTCATTAAAGAAAAAGTTTGGTCAAAACTTTATAATAGATGAGAATGTAATTAACTCAATAATAGATAAAAGTAAGATAGATAAAGATACATTAGTAATTGAAGTAGGCCCAGGAGCGGGGTCTTTAACATACAAATTAGGTATATCTGCTAAAAATGTAATTTGTTATGAGATAGATACGACTCTAGAAAATGTATTAAAAGAAAATACTCGTGATTTAAATAATGTAAAAATTATATATCAAGATTTTTTAAAAGCTAATGTGTTAGATGATATAAAAGGTTATGAATATAAAAAATTATATTTTGTTGCAAATCTACCATATTATATAACAACACCAATAATAATAAAGATTATTGAAGATTGTATCCCAGTAGATAAGATGGTCTTTATGGTTCAAAAAGAAGTTGGGAATCGCTTTAAAGCATTACCCGGAAGCAAAGAATATGGATCATTATCAGTTTATTTAAATTATTATTTTGATGTTAAGAAAATACTTGATATTAGTCGTCATGTATTTATGCCGGAACCCAATGTTGATAGTATTATTGTGGAATTTTCTAAGAAGGAAAATTTATTAGCGGTAAAAAATGAAGAAGTATTCTTTAAATTAATTAGAGATTCATTTACTCAAAAAAGAAAAACGTTACGTAATAATTTAAAAGGTTATAATTTAGAAAAAATAGAAGAAGTGTTAAACAGACACAATTTAGATTTGAGTGTTCGCGCGGAACAATTATCAACAGAAATATTTATTGAAATAGCCAATAATTTATAATTAGACATTTTAGGACAACAAAATAGCCTAAAATGTTTTTTGGTGATAATATGTTAGAAAATATAAATAAAGCTATGTGGGTGATTGCTACTTCATTAATAATAATATCAAGTTTTTATTTTTCTTGTTCTTTAAGGTTTGTTCAATTAAATTTTAAAGAGATGTTTAAAAATTTATTTACTAGTAGTGGTAATGATAGAGGAATAAGTCCTATTCAAAGTTTCCTTATGACACTAGGATCACGAATAGGTGTTGGTAGTATTGCTGGTGTTGCACTTGCTTTATATTTAGGGGGTCCAGGAAGTATTTTTTGGATGTGGATTAGTGCATTTTTTTCAGCAGCTAATACCTTTGCAGAAACTGTTTTAGGAATTGTATATAGAAAAAAAGATGGAGATGAATATAAAGGTGGTCCATCATATTATTTAAAATATGGTCTTTGTAAACCTAAATTAGGAGGATTATACGCTATTTTAATTCTTGTTAGTTATGTACTTGGGTTTGTTGGTATTCAAGGCAATACAATAACTAAATCTTTTTTACAAATCATAAATATTTCACCATTTATTATAGGAATAGTTTTGGTTTTAATAACCTCTATTGTTATATTTGGAGGTTTAAAGAAGATTGCAGCTTTTTCAGAGAAGTTTGTTCCATTTATGACAATTTTATATGTAGGCATAGCGATATTTGTAGTAATTAAAAATATTACTTTATTACCAAGCATTTTTTTAAATATTGTTAAGTCGGCTTTTTCTTTGAAATCAGCGTATGGAGGAATCTTAGGAAGTTTGATAATTGGTGTTCAACGAGGAATTTTTTCAAATGAAGCTGGCTTAGGAACGGGGAGTATTACTTCTTCAACTTCTAGTACTGATAGTTCTGTATCACAGGGATATATTCAGATGCTTGGAATATATGTTACAACTATATTAATTTGTACAGCTACAGTAATTATTATCATGTGTTCAGATTATACTACTCTTTCTTTGAATGATGTTAATGGTATAGAAATAACACAATATGCCTTTCGTTACCACCTTGGTAATATTGGTGATATACTTCTTTTTATTTCAGTATTGCTTTTTTCATACACAACAATTCTAACTGGCTATTATGATGGTGAATCTAGTTTAAAGTATTTTTTTAAAAATGTAAAAAATATTTATTTGATCATACTAAAGATAGTTTCTCTTTTTGTACTCTTTTTAGGGTGTGTTTTATCTTCGGAAAAGTTATGGTCATTTGTTGATATAATGATGTCTTTGCTTGCTATTATCAATATTTATGCTTTAATATCACTTAGAAAAAATGTAAAGGAAGAATTAGAATATGAAACTATAAAAAAATGTGATAAAATAGATTAAAGGTGATGTAGTATGATAAATAAAAAATGGGATGAAGTATTACAAAATGAGATGAAAAAGGAATATTTTCGTAAATTAGGGAGTTTTGTTAAAAATGAATATAAAATTCATGAATGTTATCCAGATTATGTAAACATTTTTAATGCTTTAAGGTATACAGACTATGATGATGTAAAGGTAGTTATCCTAGGTCAAGATCCTTATCATGGTAAGGGTGAGGCTCACGGTCTTTCTTTTTCGGTATTACCTGGAGTAAAAAGACCGCCATCATTAAACAATATATTTAAAGAGCTTTATTCTGATTTGGGTATTGTTAGAACTAATAATTGCTTGATAGATTGGGCAGAGCAAGGAGTTCTTTTACTTAATGCAATCATGACAGTAGAAAAAGATAAACCTTTATCACATAAAGAAAGAGGTTGGGAGATTTTTACTGACACAGTTATTCAGAAATTAAATGAGAGAGAAAAACCAGTAATATTTGTTTTGTGGGGGAGCTTTGCTAGGAGTAAAAAATATCTTATAACTAATCCTAAGCATCATATTATAGAATCAGCGCATCCATCCCCACTTTCTGCGTCACGAGGATTTTTTGGCAGTCGTCCTTTTTCTAAAATTAATAATTATTTAGAAAACGATGGTTTATTGCCAATAAAATGGTAATAAACTTGATATAAAATTGTAATTGATATAAAATAATGTAGAGGTGTTAATAATGGATAAGGCATATGATTTTTTATTTAATGAATTAGGTATTAAATATGGTGATGCAGTTGTAGTAGCGTGTTCTGGCGGGCCAGATTCTATGGCGCTTTTACATATGCTTTATCGATTGAAAAAAGCCTTTGATATAGAAGTGGTTTGTGCACAGGTAAATCATAATACCGGAAGAAATGGACAGGCAGAAGAACAAGAATTTGTTAAAGCTTATTGCCGTAATCATGGTCTTACTTTTGAAGGCATGACAATTGAAGACTATGGTGATGATAATTTTCATAATGAAGCTAGAACAAAAAGATATAGTTATTTTGGAGAAATAGTAAAAAAATATAAAGCTAAATATCTTTTTACGGCTCATCACGGTGATGATTTAACTGAAACAATCCTAATGCGCATTGTTAGAGGATCTACCTTAAGAGGATATAGTGGATTTTCTAAGATTGTTGATATGGGAACTTATAAAATAGTGAGACCACTTATCGAAGTGAGTAAAGATGATATTTTATCCTATGATAAAAAGAATAGAGTACCGTTTAGAGAAGATTCTTCTAATACTAAGGATGTATATACAAGAAATAGATTTAGAAAGTATATTGTTCCACAGTTTAAAAAAGAAGATAAACATGTAAACGCTAAATTTTATAAATTTAGTAAGACTCTACTTGAATATAATGAGTACATAGATAAACAAATGAAAAGATGTTTAAACAAAGTTTATCCTCAGAATGTTTTAAATATCGAAGAGTTTGAAAAACTAGATAGAGTTATAGCTATGAAAATAATATATTATATGTTAGAACAAAAATATCAAGATGATTTAATGTTGATAACTGATCATCATGCGGAACTAATATATCAATTAATTAATTCAAATAGAGCTAATGTTTCTATTCATTTACCTAATAATATTAAAGCTGTAAAATCATATAATACGCTTACTTTAACTAATGAAGATGTTAGTCCTAATGAATATGAAATAGAAATTATTAAATATGTAAATCTTCCTAATGGTAAAAATATAGAGGTAGTAGATAAGAGCAAGTTAACTGATAATAATGTAATTAGATTATCAAGTGATGAAATTTGTTTACCTTTGCATGTTCGTTCTAGAAGGAATGGAGATAAAATATATATTAAAGGAATGTTAGGTAGTAAAAAAGTAAAAGATATTTTTATTGATGAAAAAATAAATCAAAATGAAAGAGATTTATGGCCAGTAGTAGTTGATTCAAAGAATAATATTGTTTGGCTCCCTGGCTTAAAAAAATCAAAATTTGATAAAAAAATTGATGATAAGTATGATATAATACTAAAGTACTATTAGAAAGGAAGTTTGTTGATGAATAAAAAAACATTAAAAAAAGGGTTATTACCATATTTATTTTTAGTAATTGCAATTTTAGGAATTATGTACTTCTTTAATATTGCTAATCAAAAAATAAATATACTTACATATGATGAATTTATAAATTCTGCTAAAGAAGGGAAAATTACTGAAATAGTAATTGTTCCTCGTAGTAATGCAGGCTTATATGAATTAAAAGGAACAATGGAAGGGTATAAGGAAAATGAATCATTCTTAATTAGAACACCTTATTCTGATGAAGTAATGAGTCAAGTAATTACATTACAACAAGAAAAAGGATTTAAGATGAATGCAGTAGCAGATCCAGATTCAAGTACTGTTTTACTTTTTATAGTAAACATTTTACCTTCGGCATTGTTAATATTTGGGGCATTCTTCATAATCACAAGACAAATGGGTAGTGCTAACAAATCTATGGATTTTGGTCGCAGTAGAGCTCGTTTAAATGAAGATGCTAGAAAAGTAACTTTTAAAGAAGTTGCTGGATTAGATGAAGAAAAAGAAGAAGTTGCTGAACTTATTGATTTCTTAAAAAATCCTAAGAAATTTCAAAGATTGGGGGCTAGAATACCTAAGGGTGTATTACTAGTTGGTCCTCCAGGAACAGGTAAGACTTTGCTTGCACGTGCTGTTGCTGGTGAAGCAAATGTACCATTCTACTATATAAGTGGTTCTGAATTTGTTGAATTATTTGTTGGTGTTGGTGCTAGTCGTGTTAGAGATATGTTTAAACAAGCTAAACAATCTGCCCCTTGCTTAATCTTTATTGATGAGATAGATGCTGTAGGACGTCAACGTGGAGCTGGCTTAGGTGGAGGTCACGATGAACGCGAGCAAACATTAAATCAATTATTAACTGAAATGGATGGATTTGGAGCAAACGAGGGAATAATCATTATAGCTGCAACTAATAGACCTGATGTTTTAGATCCAGCCCTTTTAAGACCTGGAAGATTTGATAGACAAGTAACAGTTAATTTACCCGATATTAAAGGTAGAGAAGAAATATTAGAAGTTCACGCCAAAGGAAAAACATTTGCTAAAGGTGTAAAACTTGCTAATATAGCAAAAAGAACAGTTGGATTTAGTGGTGCTGATTTAGAAAACTTATTAAATGAAGCCGCACTACTTGCTGTAAGAAGAAATAAAGATGTTATTACAATGGCAGAAATAGATGAAGCTCATGATAGAGTACTTATGGGTCCTGCTAAAAAGAGTCATAAATATACAGATAAAGAAAAGAAAATTGTTGCTTATCATGAAGCTGGTCATGCTGTAATTGGATTAAAACTTGATGGTGCTAACGATGTACAAAAAATTACTATTGTACCTCGTGGTGCAGCTGGTGGGTATAATTTGATGTTACCAAAAGAAGAAACCTTCTTATCAACTAAAAATCAATTATTAGAAACAATAAGTGGTTTATTAGGAGGACGTGTTTCTGAAGAATTAGTATTTGGTGAAATTACAACTGGTGCGCATAATGATTTTGAAAAAGCTACTAAGATAGCAAGAGCTATGGTTACAGAATATGGAATGAGTTCTTTAGGGCCAGTTCAATTTGAACATCAAGAATCAAGCGTTTTCTTAGGAAGAGATTATAATAAGAGTAGAAATTTCTCTAGTCAAGTTGCTTTCCAAATTGATGAAGAAATAAGAAAAATTATTGGTGAACAATATGAAGTAGCAACTAAGATATTAAAAGAAAATAGACCATTACTTGACTTAATAGCAAATACTCTACTTGAATATGAAACAATTACTAAAGAACAAATTGAATATTTAGTAGAACATGGTCATATGCCAGAAGAAGAAGTAAAAGATGCTACTTTAGAAGATCTTTCTTTAGCAGATTTAAAATCATTGGCTAAAGAAAAAGGTATCAAAGGATATTCTAAATTAAATAAAGAAGAATTAATTAAAGCTTTAGAAGAAGACTAGTTCTTCTTTTTTTGCTCCAAAATAATCTACAAAAAGCGTGAAAGTGTGAATTTTTACCTGTTGACAAATGCTTGTGGGGGGAGTACAATTTAAGAGAAAGTAAAGAGTAGGAGGAATTAAAATGAAGAAGAAAAATGCTTTCACCTTAATAGAATTACTAGCGGTAATAGTAGTATTAGCAATAATAGCACTAATAGCAACCCCAATAGTAATGAATACAATCAAGAATGCAAAGAAAGGAGCGGCTGAGAGAAGTGCGGATAGCTACATCAAACAAGTAGAGACAGCAGTAGCAGAAGAACGACTAAGCAAAAATGAAGTACTAGAAGGCGAATATCAAATAACAAGTGATGGAAATCTATGTAGAGATAAAAGTGCAAGTTGTTCAGATGATAACAAAATAAAAATTGAAATGAGCGGAACAAAACCAACATCAGGAAAAATAAAGATAACAAATGGAAGTGTTGATCAATCATCATCAAGTATGACAGTAGGAGATTACACTGTTTCATATAATTCTACTAAGAAAACATATGAAGCAACAGAAAAAGGAAGTACAATTCCAGATACACCACAACCAACAAAAACATATACAAATGGAGAAGTAGTATATTTCAATGTAGATAATGGAACAAAATGTTCAAATTATACAGAAACTCAAAGTAATACAGGAACAAAAAGCGGATGTATGAAATTCTATGCCTTTAATGATGATGGAAAAGATACAGTCAATTTAATACTAGATCATAATACCACAGCAACAGTAGCATGGAATTCAAGTGGAAGTAATGCAAGTGGACCAAGTGAAGTATTAAAACAATTGAATGATGATACAGAAAAATGGCAAGGAACAGAAACACCATTGAATTACACAATGGATCAATCAACGCAAGAAAGTAAAGCAAAATATACAATAGATTATAGTAGTTATAAAGCAAGACTAATAACAGCACAGGAAGTGGCTCAAATCACAGGAAATACATCTTGGGACGAAAAGACTGCTGATAGCGGCTTCTATTTTGATACAAACACAGATACAGCAAGTGATACATGTAAAAGTGGAAACACAACTGGATGTCAATATGGATGGTTATATGATAGAACAAAAACAAATTGTACAAAATATGGATGTCTAAATAATGCCGATTCTGCAATGACTGGACATGGATATTGGACAGTCTCTTCTGGTGCCAGCTTCTTTCGCTACGCTTGGAGCGTGTATTCCTACGGCACTTTTATCAGCGACACCCTCGTCAGCGGCGACTACGACATTGGCGTTCGCCCAGTTATAACTATCTTAAAATCTAAACTCTCATAATTATTATAAAAGATGTCAACAGAAAAAGGTTGACAGAATATAATTAATGTGGTAAGATTAATATCAGAAAACGGAGGTGCTTTATGGCAGTTAAATTAAGATTAAAAAGAATGGGAAGTAAAAAGAAACCATTTTATCGTATTGTAGCAGCTGATTCTAGAGTTGCTAGAGATGGTAAATTTATTGAATTAGTAGGTACTTACAATCCAGTTTCTGAACCAGCTGAAGTTAAAATTAACGAAGAAGTTGCTCTTAAATGGTTAAGTAATGGAGCTCAACCTACTGATACAGTAAGAGATTTATTAAGTAAAAATGGTGTTATGAAGAAATTCCATGAAAGTAAAATGACTAAAAAAGAAGGAAAATAATTATGAAGTTAGTTGAGTTAACCGAATTTTTAGTTAAAAATTTAGTGAATGATCCCGAATCTATTTCTGTTCGTCAAATTGAAGATGATGATGTTATTAATATTGAGGTATTAGTATCTGATGATCAAATAGGAGCAGTTATAGGTCGTGGTGGGAGAACAATTGAAGCTATTCGTACAATTGTTTATGCATCAGCTTCAATATGTGGTAATAAAAGAGTAAGAGTTAATATCGATTCTGTTTAGATATTAGCTCTTTTTTCTTGTTTTTATATCTTTTATATAATATAATATTACTAGAAGAAAAATAGGAGGAAATATGAAAAAACGATTACTTAGCGCAACTGTACTTTTGTTAATATGCATTCCACTTTTAATAGTTGGTAATTTTTTATTTGATTTGGCAGTTTTATTAATATCTATAGTTGCATTACATGAATTTATCTCAATAAAGGAAGAAAGAAAGCATTTACCACCATTTATTAAATTAATTTCTTATATAATTATGACTTTGATTATTTTAACTAATTTTGAAAATAATATGTTCGCATTTGCCCTTGATTATCGTATTTTGGCGGGCTTATTTATTTTATTTTTAGTACCTTCAGTGTTATATCATGATAGAGAAAAATATAGTATTAATGATGCATTTTATATGATAGGTGGTATTTTATTTTTGGGAATATCATTGTCTACTTTGGTAATTATTAGGGAAAAAAGTTTAAATTTAATGATTTATTTACTTTTAATACCAATTATTACTGATACTTATGCATATATAATAGGAACGCTTATAGGAAAAACTAAATTATTGGAAGTTATTTCTCCTAACAAAACTTTAGAGGGAATGATAGGAGGAACAGTATTTGGGGTATTAATTCCAACTATATTCTATTATTTATTTGTAAATAGTGTAACTCCAATATATGTTATTACATTTATAACTTTGTTCTTATCTGTTTTAGGACAATTAGGTGATTTAGTATTCTCTGCTATTAAACGTTATTTTAGTAAAAAAGATTTTTCTAATTTAATTCCAGGTCATGGAGGCATATTAGATCGTTTGGATAGTATTATTTTTGTAGTATTAGGTTTTATGTTTTTTATGACAATTTTATAGAAAAGGTGATATAGTGACAATTATATATTTTATTTTAATTTTAGGAATTATTGTTTTTGTTCATGAATTTGGTCATTTTATATTTGCAAAAAAAGCAGGAATTTATGTTTATGAATTTTCTATTGGAATGGGACCTCAGATTTTTAAATGGCATCGAAAGAATGATGAAACAGTTTATGCGATTCGTCTTTTCCCTATTGGTGGTTTTGTTCAGATGGCAGGAGAAGAAGTTGAGGTAGACGAAAAAATACCAAAAGAAAAAAGAATGCAGTCAAAGACATGGTTACAACGTTTTATGACTGTAATAGCAGGTATCATGTTTAATTTTATTCTTGCGCTTGTCTTGTTATTTGTTATAGGCCTTGTTAGTGGCTCACAAACTAATAAATCTTATGTTGGTGATGTGGAAGTTGGTAGTAAAGCTTATGAAGCAGGACTTACTAGTGGAAGCGTAATAAATAAAATAGATGGTAAAAAAGTAAATAATTATGACCGCTTAATGTTAGAGTTTCAAGTAAGAGTAGGTCAAACAATTGATTTTGAAGTTACAACTGCAGATGGAGAAACAAAAAATATTTCTATTACACCAGAAAAAATAGACAGTGACGAAACAACAAGTTATAAATATGGTTTCTCGTTAAAAACAACTACAGAACATGGTTTTCTAGCTGCTATTAAATATGCTTTTAGAAAGACATTTTCTTTAATTGAACAGATGTTTTTCATTATTTGTTATTTATTTACAGGTAAATTAAGTCTTAAGAGTTTATCGGGGCCAATTGGTATTTTCACAGTTGTTGGGCAGACAGCTAAGACAGGGTTTATTAATTTAGTTTATTTACTAGCACTTATTAGTATCAATGTTGGTTTTATTAATTTCTTGCCACTTCCAGCATTCGATGGAGGAAGAATTTTATTTTTAATTATTGAAAAAATAAAAGGATCTCCAGTTAATACAAAAATTGAAAATATTATTCATTCAATAGGTTTTGTTTTACTTATGCTTTTAATGGTTGTAATAAGTTATAATGATATTATTAATTTATTAAAGAGGTGAAATTATGCCTAAACATATAAAAGAGGTATTAGAAAATTGTATTAATTATGATGTAATTGTTGGTTATGAGAGCCCTAATAATGATTGTTTAACACAAATCTTGATAAAATTTTATCAAGATTATGTATTTTATAATTGGAGTAGTATTGATAATATAAAATTATTAGATACAATTATTTACGAATATATTATAAATAATGATTTTAACAATTATCTTCATGATAAATATCAAGGTCAAGAAGAAATATTAATTGTTTTTGATGTATTGGTAGAATTATTTAATGATTTTGAAAAAAATAAAATGAAAATGATTGAAGAAACAAGTTGGATATAGAGGTGGGTTTATGTTAAAGGTAGAAAATGTAACAAAGTATTATGATGATTTTAAAGCGGTTGATAATTTATCTTTTACTGTTAGACCAGGGGAGATATTTGGTTTACTTGGAGTAAATGGAGCTGGAAAAACGACAACTTTTAGGATGATTATGGGCCTTTTAGAACCATCTAGTGGAAAAATTACTTTAGATGGTAAAAAAATAGATTATTCAGTTACTGATAAAATTGGTTTTTTAACAGAAGAAAGAAGTTTACTAACAAAACTCACTGTTTTAGAACAATGTGAGTTTTATGGCGCTTTAAAAGGAATGGATAAAGAAACTATTCATAAAAGACTTGATTATCTATTAGAAAAATTTGAAATTAGCGATTATAAAAATAAAAAAATAAAAGAGTTATCAAAAGGAAATCAACAAAAAATTCAATTTATAACAGCTATTTTAAATAAACCAAAATTATTAATATTAGATGAGCCATTTTCAGGTTTAGATCCTTTTAATGTTGAACTTTTTAAAAATGAAATAATTGAAATGTCTAAGCAAGGAAGTATGATTATTTTTTCATCACATCGTATGGAACATGTTGAATTATTTTGTAAAAAAATAGTTGTTATAATGCGTGGTAAAGCAGTATTAGAAGGTGAACTTAAAACCATAAAAGAACAATATCGTAAGAAAAATATAATTATAAAGGGTGATATTGAACTTAAAAAAATAGAACAAATAGAAGGAGTAATATCTATTACTAAAAATGATATTACTGATGAATATGAAATTAAAATTGCTGATAAAGAGGTTGCCCTTAAAGTATTTAAAGCAATAAAAAACAATAATATTTCTAAGTTTGTAATTGAAGAGCCATCATTAAATGAAATATTTGTAGAAAAAGTTGGTGAGTCATATGAAAAGTAAATTGAATTATTTAGTCGGTGTTAGCTTAAAAAGAAAAATAAAAACAAAATGGTTTTTAATCGCCAATATTGTTCTTGCTATCATTTTAGTTGGTATTATCAATATTGATAGTATCATTACGATGTTTGGTGGTGATTTTAATGAAAAAACAAATGTTTATGTCCTTGATAACACTAATAAAACATATGATATATTTATTTCTCAATTTAATAATGCTAATTCTTTATTAACTAACAGTGGTGAAGAATCCGAATATAATATTATTAAAGAAGAACGTTCTTTAGATGAACTTAAAAATTTAATCAATAATGATGAAAAAGAAAAAGATAGTATAATTATTGTTTTTAATGATTCAGAAACTAATTATTTAGATGTTTCGCTTATAACTAAAGAGTATATCGATTTAATTGATATGCAGTCTTTAACAACTGCTTTAAATAACACTAAAACAACTATTGCTATATATAACTCTAATATATCAGAGGAGGAATTAACAGCTATTTATAGTCCTGTTAACATTGAAAGAATATATCTAGATAATGATAAGACAGCTCAAGATGAAAATGCTAAAATGATAATGACAACTGTTTTTCCTATTTTGATATTACCATTTTTTATGTTAATTATATATTTAGTTCAAATGATAGGTGCGGAAGTAAATGATGAAAAACAAACACGCGGTATGGAAATTATTATTTCAAATGTATCACCAAAAACGCATTTCTTTTCTAAAGTAATTGCTGGAAATTTATTTGTTTTACTTCAAGGAGCTTTATTATTTATATATTCATTTATTGGTGTTTTGATTAGAAAAATAATAGGTGGTAATTTAATTAATAATGGTGTTACAGATCAAGTTAAAGGTGTTATATCAACAGCTCTTAATTCTAATATTGGTTTACAATTAAAAATAGTTTTACCTTTAACAATTATATTAATGTTAATTACTTTTCTAGCATATTCTTTATTAGCTGGTGTTCTAGCATCAATGACAACTAATACCGAAGACTTTCAACAATTACAAACCCCAATTATGGTAGTGTTGCTTTTAGGATATTATACTTCAATGATGGCAGGTATGTTTGAAGGTTCTATCTTTATTAAGATTTTATCCTTTATTCCATTCGTTTCAGCTATATTATCGCCATCGTTATTGATATTAGGACAAATAGGTATATTTGAAGTTATTATATCAATAATATTAATGATAATAGTTATATATTTGCTAATAAAATATGGTTTAAGAATATATAAAACAGGTATCTTAAATTATTCATCGAAAAATTTATGGAAAAAGATGTTTAAAGCTTTGAAAAATAAATAAGTTGTGTTATAATACAGGGACAAGGAAGTGAGATATTATGAAAAAAACATATGATTTTGATTCAATATATTTTGGTGCACTAGTATATTATACAGGCAAAGAAGGATATTATCATAGTAGTCCTGTAGCACTTGAAAAAATAGAGGATGGTCTTTATAAAAAATTAGGTAAAGATACGCCAATGAAACCTTATCAAGAAGGAACAACTGATTTTTTAACAGTTACTAAACTTGTACCTTTATCAACATTAACAGATAATAAAGGTAGTAAAGAAATTAGTGAAAATAAAATAAAGTTATATTTATTTAAATATTGTTTAAATAGTAAAAATAAGGATGTTACACTTTTTGCTGAAGCTAAAGCAAATTATGAAGCAATGTATGGTACAAAAAAGAATAAATAAATTCTTTTTTTACTATGTAATTGTTTGACATTCACTATATTTGTGTTATAATTAATATGGCTTTTTTAAAACACACGTGGATTGATTATTATGTCTAGTGCCAATAGGTGATGTAATAAGTTGAAATTTACGGAGGAAAAAACAAAAGGAGGAAGAAAAATGACTGTTGTGTCTATGAATTATTTATTAGAAGCAGGTGTACACTTTGGACATCAAACAAAAAGATGGAATCCAAAAATGAAAGAGTACATTTTTACTTCAAGAGATGATATTTATATTATTGATTTAAAGAAAACTGCAGAAAAAATTGAAGAAGCTTATGCAGCTTTAAAAACAATCGCTGAAAATGGTGGAAAGGTTTTATTTGTTGGAACTAGAAAACAAGCTAGTGATGCAATAAAAGAAGAAGCTTTAAGAAGTGAATCATATTATGTTTCTGAAAGATGGTTAGGTGGAACTTTAACAAACTTTAGAACTATTCGTAAGAGAGTTAAACGTTTAGAAGAGATCGAAAATATGGAAAAGAATGGTACTTTCGATTTATTACCTAAAAAAGAAGTTATTGGTTTAAAGAAAGAATATGAAAAATTAAATAAAGTTTTATGTGGTATTAGAGATATGTACAAATTACCAAGTGCTTTATTTATTGTTGATCCATCAAAAGAATATATTGCTATTAGAGAAGCTAGAAAATTAGGTATTCCAGTATTTGGTATTGTTGATACTAACTGTGATCCAGATGATGTAGATTATGTAATTCCAGGTAATGATGATGCTATTCGTGCTGTTAAATTAATTACTGGTGTTATGGCTAATGCAATTGTTGAAGCTAAAGGTGGAGAATTAGTTGATTATGTAAGTACAGATGATAAGAACAAAGATGAAACAGAAATTATGCAAAAAGCTGTTGATTCTGTAAAAAGAAAAGAACCAAGAAGATTTGAAGGAAACAGAAATTTTGATAGGAAACAATCAGTAAAAAAATCATCAGATAAAGTAGAAGCAAAAAAAGAAGCTAAAAAAATTGTAAAAACTGAAGAAGCTAAAGAAGTTAAAACTACAGAAAAAAAAGCCGTTGTTGATTTATCAACTAAAACAGTAGCAGAACTTCGTGAAATGGCTAAAGATAAAGAAATTAAAGGTTATTCTACAATGAAAAAAGCTGAACTTGTAGAAGCTTTACAATAAAACTACTAAGGTGATTAATTATTTAATCACCTTTTATTAATAAAAGGAGGATATTTATGATAAGTGCTAGTTTAGTAAAAGAACTAAGAGAAAAAACAGGAGCAGGAATGCTTGATTGTAAAAAAGCATTAGAAGCTACTAATGCTAATATTGAAGAAGCTATCAATTGGTTAAGAGAAAAAGGTATTTCTAAAGCTGCTAAAAAAGCTGAAAGAATTGCTGCTGAAGGATTAGCTGCTATTTATACAGAAGGTAATGTAGCTGCTATTGTTGAAGTTAATTCAGAAACAGATTTCGTTGCTAAAAACAGTGAATTTGTTTCTATGGTAGATGCTATTTTAAAAGCTATTGTTAAAAATAATCCAAAAACAAATGAAGATGTACTTGCTTTAGAAGTAGATGGAATGACTATCAGTGACTTAATTGTTGAAAAAACAGCTAAAATTGGAGAAAAATTAAGTTTTAGAAGATTTACAAGAATTGAAAAGAAGGATTCAGAAAACTTTGGAGAATATATTCATATGGGTGGTAAGATTGCTGTTTTAACAGTAATTGATAATGCTTCAAGTGAAGTAGCTCGTGAAGTAGCTATGCATGCTGCTGCGATGAGACCACTTTACACTAAATCAAGTGAAGTGCCAACTGATGTATTAGAAAAAGAAAAAGCAATTATGAGAGAACAACTTATTAATGAAGGAAAACCTGCTGAAAGAATTGAAGGTATCTTAGTTGGTAAAGTTAAAAAATATTATGAAGAAGTTTGTTTAGAAAATCAAATCTTTGTTAAAGCACAAAACAAAGAAACAGTAGCTGAATATGTAGCTAATAATGGTGGTACTATTACAACTATGATTCGTTATGAAGTAGGCGAAGGAATGGAAAAAAGAGAAGAAAACTTTGCTGAAGAAGTAGCAAAACAAATGAATATGTAAGAGAGTATTTTACTCTCTTTTATTTTGTTTATTTTATTTTAAAATCAAATAGAATATGATATAATGAATAAAGAAAGATGTGATGGTATGAAACAAAAAAACGTTTCCTATGAAGAGTTAATGGCGTTATTAAAAACATATATAACGGATGATAAAAGTCTTAGTTTGATTGATAAAGCTTATAATATGGTCAAAGAGAAACATGAGGGTGAAAAAAGATTGACAGGAGATCCTTATATCAATCACTTTGTTTCTGTTTCCTATATTCTTGCTGAAATTAAAGCTGATGCTGAAACAATATGTGGAGCTATGCTACATGAATCTTTAAAAAATAAAGATTTAACTTTAGAAGAAATTGAAAAAGAATATAATCATAATATTGCACTTTTAGTTGATGGTGTTACTAAGTTAAATAATTTAACTTTAACAGGAGATAATGAAGCAGTACTAGCAAATCATCGTAAAATAATTGTTGGTCTTTCAGAAGATGTTCGAGTTATTATTATAAGACTTGCTGATAGACTTCATAATATGCGTACTCTTTGGGTTCATCCAGAAGCAGTACAAAAAGAAAAAGCTAAAGAGACACTAGATATTTTAGTTCCTATTGCGCATCGCTTAGGTATGAATAAAATGAAGAGTGAACTTGAAGATTTGTGTTTACGTTATTCAAAACCAGATGTTTATTATTCTATTATGGAAAAATTAAATCAATCTAAGGGTGAAAGAGACAATCTTGTTATTGAAATGCAAAATGCTGTTAGTGACTTGTTAAATGAACATGGTATTAAGCATGAAATAAAAGGTAGAGCTAAAAGTATTTATAGTATATATAAAAAGCTAGATAAGGGAAAAAGATTTAGTGATATATATGATTTACTAGCACTAAGAGTATTTGTTGATACGGAACAAGATTGTTATCAAGCACTAGGAATAATTCATTCTAAATTTAAACCTATGCCTAAAAGATTTAAGGATTATATAGCAATGCCCAAAACAAACATGTATCAATCTTTGCACACAACTGTTTTTGGTATAGATGGCAATTTATTTGAAATTCAAATCCGTACTTATGAGATGGATCAAGTAGCTGAAAATGGTATTGCATCACACTGGTCTTATAAAGAACATGGAAGTAATGTTAAAGCTAACATGCAAAATGATATGGAGCAAAAATTACAGTTTTTTAAATCTATCATGGATTTAAAAAAAGAGAACTCTTCAGAGGAAGAATTTATAACGGAAGCTGGAGAAAATTTATTTAAAAATTCTATATATGTATTTACACCTAAGGGTGATGTAATAGAACTTCCTAGTGGCTCAACACCAATTGATTTTGCATACAAAGTTCATAGTGGTGTAGGTGATACTATGGTAGGTGCAATAGTAAATAGTAATATAGTTCCATTAGATTATGAACTTCAAGATAATGATATTATAAAAATTAATACTAATAAAAATAGTAATGGCCCTAGTCGTGAATGGATAAATATGGCTAAGACTAGTCAGGCTAAAAATAAAATTAGAGCTTTCTTTAATCGTATTGATAAAGATGATAATTTAAAACATGGAGAAGAATTATTAAATAAAGAGTTACGAAAGAAGAAACTTCCTTATAATGAATTTTTAACAGATGAAAATATTAGTAAAATATTAGATGAATTAAAATGTGGCGATTTAAATGAACTTTATATTGGTATTGGAAGTGGTAAATATACTCCTTCTCAGGTTGTCAAAGTTATTGATAATGATGCTGATACTAAAGAAGAAATTATTTTAAAGAAAACACAAGATAAAGAAGTAAATTTAGATAATATTAAAGCTGATATTATTGTTGAAGGAATTGATGATATAAAAGTTAATATAGCATCTTGTTGTAAACCAATTCCTGGAGATAGAATAGTTGGTTATATTACTAAAGGTAATGGTATAACTGTTCATAGAATGGTATGTCCTAATGTCAGTGAACTTGAAGAAAGAATTATTGATGTTAGTTGGAATAATGTGACAACGAAAAAATATCCAACCACTATTTTAGTCCATGCTAGTAGTGAAGAAAATGTTTTATTAAATGTTATTGCTAAAACATCTAATAGTAATATTACTGTTGAAAGTGTTAAAAATATTAGTACTGCTGATAATTATTTATTTCATATAACTGTTTTAGTAGAAAATAAAGAAATGCTATTAAAATATATGAATGATATTCATGCAATACCCAATATTATGGATGTAGAAAGACTTATAAAATAATGAAAGTATTAGTACAAAGAAGTCTAGCTTCATCAGTTAGTATTAATAATAAAATAGTTGGTAAAATAGATAAAGGGTTAGTTTTACTTGTAGGTTTTACCTATGAGGATAATGAAGAAATTATTGATAAAATGGTAAAAAAAGTTATTAATCTTCGTATTTTTGATGATGAGAATGGTGTAATGAATAAATCATTATTAGATACAAATGGTAGCATATTAAGTATTTCTCAATTCACTTTGTATGCTAATACTAAAAAAGGGAATAGACCTAGTTATATAGAAGCTTTAAATGGTAATCTTGCTAGCCCTTTATATGATTTATTTAATAAAAAATTAAAAGAACAGGGATTTATAGTTGAAACAGGAGTATTTGGTGCTGATATGAAAGTTAGTATAACAAATGATGGCCCTGTAACTATTATTTTAGAAAGTGGTGTTTAAATGATAAAAAACAAATTAGATTTTAAATTAATTAATCTAGCGTTAATTGTATTAATTATTTTCTTGATGTATCAAACTGCCAACATTTGGTTAGGATTATTAAGTTTATCACTAAGTATTTTAGGCCCATTATTTTTTGGCTTTATTATCGCATATGCTTTACATCCATATTTAAAATTTTTAACAGATCATAAGGTACCAAAGCCTCTTGCTCTTGTTATAGTAGTACTTACTGTACTTGTTGTGTTAGGACTAATTATTGGTTTAGCTGTACCTCTAGTATTTAATCAATTATCAAGTTTATTTAATGGTATTATTACCTTTATAAAAGAAATATCATTGAAATTTGATATTAATGTAGGTGGTTTACAAGATAGTTTATCTTCAACATTTAATAAAATAATTGAAAGAATGGGTACAATGGTTTCTAATGGTGCGATTAATGTTATTAATGTATCAATTGGCTATATTACTTCTGCTTTTATTGCTTTATCAGCAGCTGTTTATATTTTAATCGATATGGATAAAATTAGATCAGAAGTAAAAATTTTCTTAAAAAGAAAATCTAAAAAAATGTATCGATATGTAGAAATTTTAGATGAACAAATGAAAAGCTATTTATCAGGATTCTTCAAAATAGTATTTATAAGTTTATTTGAGTATTCTCTTGCTTTCTTGGTGATTGGTCATCCAAATGCCTTACTTTTGGGAATATTAGCTGCTTTAGGTAGTTTAATACCTTATTTTGGGGGAATATTTACTAATATAATTGCTGCTATTACAGCGTTTGTTGTATCTCCGGCATTATTCATTAGAACAATTATAACATTCGCTATTTTATCTACATTAGATGGTTACGTTATAAACCCTCTTGTATATGGTAAAACAAATCAAGTACATCCATTAGTAGTTGTTTTATCAGTATTTGTTGGAGGAACATTATTTGGAATACTTGGAATTATCCTTTCTCTTCCTGTTGCTATTATTCTTATTACTACTTATAAATATTTTAAAGAAGATATCAGTGGTAAAATAGTTGATATGAGAGAGAATAGTAAAAAAGCTAAATAATAACACTTAAAAAGTCATGAATTTCATGACTTTTTTTGTTTGTAAAAAAGGAAATTGAAAAGATATGTTGTATGTTATAAATAGGAGGTGAAAGTTATTAATTATTATGGAGAGATAAAACAAGAATTAATAAATAACGAGATAACAAAAATAGTAAAAGATTATAGTAAAAATAGAAGTGATTTAAAAACATATTATAATGTATGAAAATTACTTTCTGAAGCAGGTAAACATTATGGAGAAGGTATTATTAAAGAATATTCAAATAAATTAACTTCAGAGTTAGGTAAAGGGTATACACAAACAAACTTGCGTTATTTTAGACAATTTTATTATTTTTCAATTCATCACACAGTGTGTGATAATTTGACTTGCTCACATTATAGAACTCTGTTGTCAATTAAAGATGAAAATAAAATCAATTATTATATAAAAATAATAGAACAACAAAATTTATCAGTAAGAGAGTTAAGAGAAAGAATAAAAAATCAAGAATATGAGAGATTAGATGATAAAACAAAAGAGAAACTGATAAATAATGAAGAACCAAAAATAATTGATTTAATAAAAAATCCAATTCTTATAAAAAATAAATATAAAAATAAAGAAATATCTGAAAAAATGTTACAAGAAATAATATTAGAACAATTATCAAGTTTTATGAAAGAATTAGGTAAAGGATTTAGTTTTATAGGAAATGAATATAAAATAAAAATAGAAGATAGATATAATTATATAGATATGTTACTGTTTAATTATATTTATAATTGTTTTATAGTGATTGAGATAAAGATAACAGAATTAAAAAAAGAACATATAGGGCAAATAGAAACATATATGAACTATATAGATAAAAATATAAAAGAAATAGATCAAGATAAAACGATAGGGATAATAATATGTAAGAAAGGTAATAGATATATAATGGAATATGTAAGCGATAGTAGAATATATCAAAGAACATATGAATTAGTTTAAAAAAATGATTAAATGATAATTGACTAAAGATTAAAAATAATATATACTATAAGCAGAAATTAATTATTTGTTTGGAAGAGTATTATAAATAGTTTTTAAGAGAGTATGTGGTTGGTGAGAACATATAAATAAATTTATAAGAAGACATCAAACGTTAAATAATCGTTATTCGCGTTAAGAATTAGAGTCTATAAAGTAAGGTGGCACCGCGTTATATACGCCCTTACAATATAGACTTATTTTATTAAAAGGAGGATTTTTATGATACAAAAACCAAAGGGAACTTATGATGCTAATAGTGAATATGGAAGAAAGGTATTATATTTAGAAGATTTGCTTAAAACGTTGATGGAAAAATATAATTATGAATATGTTAGAACTCCACTTTTTGAAAGTAGTGAATTATTTCACCGTGGTGTAGGAGAAACTAGTGATATTGTAACTAAGGAAACTTATGATTTTGTGGATCGTGGTGAAAGGAGTATGACATTACGTCCTGAAGGAACAGCGGGTGTAGTTCGTAGTTTTATTGAAAATAAGATGTATGGTCGTGCGGATATGCCCGTTAAAACGTGGTATTATGGACCAATGTATCGATATGAAAGACCGCAATCAGGGCGTTTTAGAGAGTTTTATCAATTTGGTGTTGAAGTATTTGGAACTTCAAGTCCCTTGATGGATGCGGAAGTAATAAGTATTCCAGTTCGTTTTTATGAATTATTAGGTTTAAAAAATATAAAAGTTAATATTAATAGCTTAGGAGACGGGGAATCAAGAAAGAAATATCGTGAAGCTTTAATTGAATATTTTAAACCATACATAGATGATCTTTGTGAAGATTGTCAAACTAGATTTTTAAAGAATCCTTTACGTATTTTAGATTGTAAAGTAGATGCAGATAAGGATATAATGAAAAATGCCCCAAAGATGATTGATTATTTAAATGATGCAAGTAAAAAGCATTTTGAAGATGTTCAAAAGTATTTACGTGCTATGGATATTAAATTTGTTGTTAATCCAAAAATTGTTAGAGGACTTGATTATTATACTCATACTGTATTTGAAGTAGAAGCTTCAGTAGAAGGTTTTGGTAGTCAAAATGTTTTGGGAGCTGGTGGAAGATATGATAATTTAGTAGAAAATTTAGGAGGACCAAAAACACCGGGCGTTGGTTTTGCTTTAGGTTTAGAAAGATTAATAACTGCGCTAGATTTTGAAAAAATAAATTTAATAGATGAAAATAGTATAGATGTTTATGTGGTTCCAATGAGTGAACTTGAAAATGATTATGCCATCTCGCTTCTTGATTATTTACGTATGAATGGATTTAAAGCTGATATGGATTATATGGCAAGAAACTTTAAATCTAATTTTAAACAAGCTGATAGATTAAATAGTAAATATGTAGTTTTAGTTGGTGATGAAGAAACAAAAACAGGTGTGCTTACTATAAAAGATAATAAAACAAAAGAAGAGTATAAAGTAAAAGAAGAAGAGTTAATAGAATTTTTTGATGAAAAAATAGAGGAGTAGATATAATGAAAAAGAATTATAACACAGACTTTAATATAAAAAATGTTGGTGAAAGTGTTAAATTATATGGTTGGGTTTCAAAAGTAAGAAATCTAGGGGGGTTAATATTTATTGACCTTCGTGATAGAAGTGGAATTATTCAATTAGTTGTTAAACCAGATAATAAAAATTATGATGTAGCGCAATCACTTCGTAATGAATACGTTATTGAAGTAGATGGTATTATATCAGAAAGAGAAAGTAAAAACACTAATATACCAACTGGTGAAATTGAAGTAATAGTTTCTAATTTAGAACTTTTAAACACATCTTTAGAAGTACCATTTACAATTGATTCTAAAACAACTGCGTTAGAAGATACAAGATTAAAATATCGTTATTTAGATATAAGAAGAGATGAGATTAAAAATAAACTTATTATGCGTCATAAAATTGCTCATACAATACGTGAGTATTTGGATAAAAATAACTTTATTGAAGTAGAAACTCCAGTTCTTTGTAAGTCAACTCCTGAAGGAGCTCGTGATTATTTGGTACCATCTCGTGTTAACAAAGGTAAATTTTATGCTTTACCTCAATCACCACAGATATTTAAACAATTATTAATGGTTGGTGGTATGGAAAGATATTATCAAATTGCTAAGTGTTTCAGAGATGAAGATTTACGTGCAGATAGACAACCAGAATTTACGCAAGTAGATATGGAAATGAGTTTCGTATCAGAAGAAGACGTAATGGAAATGACAGAAGGCTTATTAAAAGAAGTATTTAAAAAAGTAAAAAATATAGACATTAATTTACCTTTGATGAAAATGAAATATGATGATGCAATTAAAGATTACGGTTCTGACAAACCAGACTTAAGATTTGGTATGAAAATAAATGATGTAACAGAAATATTTAAAGATACAGAATTTGTTGTTTTTAAGAATGTAATTCAAAATAATGGAATAATTAACTGCTTAGTTGTAAAAAATGCTAGTGATAAGTATTCAAGAAAAGATTTAGATAAGTTAACTGAGTTTGTAAAAACATATAAAGCTTCAGGTTTAGCATATCTAAAGTTTAATGAGGAAATTACTGGTAGTATTGCTAAAGTTGTAACAGATATTGAATTAAATGCTTTAAAGGAAAATTTAAATATTGAAGATAATGATTTAGTTTTATTTGTTGCTGATAAATATAATATTACTAAAATAACGCTAGGAGCTTTAAGATGTAAATTAGCTCGTGAATTAAACTTAATAGATGAAAATAAATATGCATTACTTTGGGTTGTTGATTTTCCGTCATTTGAATGGAGCGAAGAAGAAAATAGATTTGTGGCATGTCATCATCCATTTACAGCACCTAAAGATGAAGATGTTGATAAATTATTAACTGATAAAGCTCATTGTTATTCAAAAGCTTATGATATCGTTATTAACGGTTATGAAGCTGGTGGTGGTTCTATTCGTATTCATAATCAAGATGTTCAAGAAAAAATGTTTGAGGCTTTAGAATTAACAGAAGAACAAATAAGAGAAAAATTTGGTTTCTTTGTTGATGCTTTAAAATATGGAACTCCACCACATGGAGGACTTGCTTTAGGATTTGATAGATTAACAATGTTACTTACTAACACTGAAAATATTCGTGATGTAATAGCATTTCCTAAAACAGCAAGCGCAACTGATTTGATGAGTGAAGCTCCAAATTTAGTTGATGAAAAACAATTAAAGGAATTAAATATAAAAATAAATTAATAACTATTTCAGGGGGAGAAGTATTTATGGAAAAAGATGTAGAAGTAGCTGTTATTTTTTCACGAAGATATTTAAAAGAAAGAAATATAACAGTTTTAGTTCCAGAAAAAGCAGTTACTGGTAAATGTATTCAAGATTCTAAATTTTTTATAGATAATGTAGAAAATAAAAAATTTAAAAATATGGATGAAGCTAATTATCAAAATCAGCAATATGGTTTTTATTATGCAACATCTTTAAGAAAGTTGCAAGATCAATATGAAACGAAGGATTTGCAAACTATTTTACAAAAATATATTGATGAGATATGTACTAAAGTTCATTATTATGTTAATTTTGATGAGGAAGATTTTGAGTCATATTTATTAAAAAATTTATCAATCGAAGATTTTAATAAAGAATATTCTGTAAGTTTTAAGTATAATTTTTTAAATGAACAAGATCAAATGTTATCAAAAAAGAAAAATACCAAAAATAAAAATACTACCAATGTTAAGTGTAGTGATTTATTAGGTAAAGATATTCTTAACATCAAAAATAATTTAAATAAACAAATTTTATTTCAAAATAAAGCTTTAGATAAAATAGTTAAAGCACTTTATAATAATTATATTTTAGGTAATAAAGATAATAATATTTTAATTAGTGGACCATCAGGAGTAGGAAAAACAAAAGCATTAAAAGTTATAGAGGAGTGTAGTAATCATCCAGTTGTTTACGTTTCTCTAGTGCATGAATATGCGGATGAAAATACTAGTAGTGATTATATTTTTAATAATTTATTACTTCGATTAAGAGATAATGCTTTAGACAATCATAAAGCAGATGATCATTCGATAATCATTTTAGATGATTTTGATAAATTAGATGATTTTCAAAGACTAGATTTCCAGGATGAACTTTATCGCTTTTTAAATACAGGAATTAGGGGAATAAAAGCAAATCAAAAATTAATTTTTTATGCTAATAAAATTACGTTCATTATGTGCGGTAATTTTGAGGAAGCTGATAAAGCAATTAATATTCCAAAAGACTTTTATGAACGAGATAATTTTAAAGTTGATGAAGAGGATTTATCTTTAAATCAAAATGATTTAATTGAAAATTATTTGTTTTTAGATAAGCTATTGCCTTATTTTCAAACTGAAGTTATGTTTGAAAATCTAGATTTAAAAAAAGCTGAAGAAATTATTAAAACATTACAAAATAATACATTAGCGTTATATATTAATCAACTTGTAAAACAAGGGGTAAAAAACATTACTTTAACAGATGAATTTGTCGAAGAATTGGCTAAGTGTGTATATTCTAATCAATTAAATTTGAATGGTTTAGATATTTCTATTTCTAATTTGTTTACTGATATAATGGTTGACTCATTAAATTATCTTGGAGTACCAACAGAACTTACGATTAGTAAAGAAATTTTACAAAAAGATAAAAAAGGTTATCAATTTACTTTAAAAAAATAAAAAAGTGTGTTATAATTTATTTAGCCTAGATAGTATGGTTTGTTCCAAAAAAAACCTACTAATTAAAAACGATTGGGAATCTAATTCGTGTATGGTGTTGAATGCTTATATTTATATAAGACTCCTAAAGTATGTGATGTGATGCCCACCTGGGAGACTAGGTTTTATCGTTATCGGGCGCCGATTATTTGGGTTTTGAAAAAGGTATAGAAATATACCTTTTTCTTTTATAAAAATATGTTATAATTAAATAAGGTGGTAAAATGGAACAATTAAAAAGATTTGAGTTACTGGTGGGAAGTAAAAATATAGAAAAAATAAGCAATACGAAAGTTTTAGTTTTAGGACTTGGTGGAGTTGGAAGCTATGCTTTAGAAGCAATTGTAAGAAGTGGCGTTGGAAGTGTTGTTATAGTTGATTATGATAAGATAGATATAACTAATTTAAATAGACAATTGATGACCAACCACAATAATATAGGACGCTTAAAAACAGAAGTTTGGAAAGAAAGAATAAAAGATATTAATCCTAACTGTAATGTAGAGATAGTAACTAAGAAATTAACTAAAGAAGATGTTTATGAATTATTTAAATACCAGATTAATTATGTAATTGATGCATGCGACACTTTAGAAGTAAAGAAAGAACTTATTCTTGCATGTCATAAAAATAAAGTAAAATTAATATCTAGTATGGGTACTGGAAATAAGTTTGATCCATTACGTTTAAAAATAATGGATATTAGAAAAACAAGTTATGATCCACTTGCTAAAAAAATTAGAAAATTTGTCGTTGATAATAAAATTAACTATAAAGTAAATGTTGTATGTAGTGATGAATTACCATTAAAAGTGTCAAAGCCCATTGGCTCTACAGCTTTTGTTCCAGCAACTTCAGGTTTATTATGTGCAAGTTTTGTTATAAACAATATTTTAAAGGAGAAGTAATATGACATTAATAAATGATTTAAAAAAGATAAGCAAAGAAGTAAGTGGTAATGTTATAACTATTGGGCTTGAATATAAAACAGTTTTAGATGAACTTGATAAAAATGAAAAAATAAAAGAGCTTTATAGTATGCAATTTAATGGTAAAAAGAAAATAAAAAATAAAGAAAAAGGTAAAAAAAGAAATAAAGTTGTATCTATTAAAAAAATTAGAAAAATATGACGGAAAGCAAAATATATCACAAGGATTACGAGCAGCAATGAATGGAGATGATCATAAACTTCAAAAACTTGTGATATCAGATAAAATAAATAAAAAAGATAAAGGGCAGGTATTAGCTTTTGCAGCAGCGCATTGTAATGTGGATACATTGAAGATCATGAAAAAACAAGGATATGATTTTGCTTGGAAAGACTCAGATAAAGTAGGATTATTGCAGATCGCAGCACTATGCAATCATTCTTCAGTAGTAAAATATTTGTTAGAACAACAATTAGATTCAAAAGCAAAGGCAGATTATTATAAAGTGAGAGCAGTTGATTTTGCGATTGTAGCAGGAAACTTAGACAATGCAAAGATTTTGATAGAAAAAGACAAAGTGAATTTCAAGAAAAATCATCACGGAAAACCTTGTGATGTATGGGAATTTATTTTAGCCTTCGGGGATAAAAAATCCTTTAAAACACTGGAATCTTTAGGTCATCAGCCAACAAAAGAAGAAATATATGACACCTATCAAAATTACGGTAAGGAACAATATGAGCAGGGGGTAAAAGTAAAAGAAGATGAATTGCAGGAAATAATCTGGAATGGAGAAAGTGATATTGCAAGAAAAATACTAGAAAACAAAATGACAAAAGGAAAAGTCAGAAAAGAATATTTATTACAGACAGCAGTTGATATTGGGGATTACACTTCCTGTGTTCCACTTACCTTTAA
>OGOZ01000167.1_pt1 | contig 45604 bp, 40 predicted proteins | sample 1552801 | NCBI WGS metagenome assembly OGOZ01 (sample SAMEA2580196, study PRJEB22360) | human gut metagenome | biome: human gut; feature: human-associated habitat; material: faeces | place: Denmark | collected 2008/2010 | reverse complement strand
CCTTAGGAGCTTTTATTTTTTTAAGTTTTTCTCTGTAGACTTCAGCTTCAGAACTTATATCTTCATCTTCTCCTAATTCTTTTTGTATAGCTCTAAGTTGTTCTCTTAAATAATATTCTTTTTGAAATTCATCTTTTATATCAAGATGTGGTAAGAATTTTTCAGCATGGATTATAAAATTAGATTCATAAAAATATTCATCGTTATTTTTGCCTTTGCCACAGAAAATACAACAATTTTGATGTGGATTGCCACCAAGGTTTACCCCGATGTGTAAGCATGATTTTTTTAAATTTGCTATACTTTTATCAATCGTCGCAATTTCTCTTTGTAGTTTTTCTTTTTTTGCATTTAATTTTTTTACTAAAATTAATAAAACAAGAAAGCAAATGTTAGATGAGTTAAAGAAAGAAAACTATATAGTGAATGGTAATAATTAAGCCACTTCATTATATAGTTTTTAAATTTTTAATTATTTTTTTCTTCTCTTTTGTAATGCGATATGATTCATTTGCTTTCTTAATAGTTAAATTAGTAACATTTTTACTTATTTTACTGCTTTTTAAGAGACTTAACACTTTATCTTGATAATTTATATAGGCTGTTGCTAAAAGCCAAGCCATAGCCATTTCTACGTAATATTCATTAGTATTAATACTGCTTATAGTTTTTAAAACATCATCAATATATTCATCGCATAAAAAGTAATCTAAAAACATAACAATTACAAATCTCTGAATCCATATATTATTACTATTAACTTTATTTTTTAAATAATTAAATCCTATTTCTTTATTCTTTTTAAATATTTTTAAATTAGCGCAAGTTAAATCACAAGTTGCCCAGTTATCAATATTTACTAAATAATTATTAGTGAGATTTAAAAGAATATTAAAATCTATTTTTAAATATCCTAGTAATAATCCATATATCGTTTTTTCTTCATATGTTTTTAAAGTGTTTAATTTAATAAATTCAATATAATTAGTTTTACTAACTTGTTTTGCGATATCTTTTAATATTGGTGCTCTAACACCAATAAAATTTATACGATTATCTTTTAATAATCTATAATGAAATTCACGATATTTTAAATCTTTATTAACGTCTAAATAATCTAAAAATTTTTGATAATTTTCTTTGTTCCAATTATATTCAAACATTATTTACTCCTTACTATGCGGATGAGAACTATTATAGTTATCTTTTAAATGTTCGCTTGATACATGAGTATATATTTGTGTAGTAGATAAATTAGAATGTCCTAACATTTCCTGAATACTTCTAAGATCAGCACCATAATCAAGTAAATGTGTTGCAAAAGAATGTCTTAGAGTATGGGGAGAAATAGGTGTTTTTATATTTTTTTCTACCGCCAACTTTTTAATTATTTTAAAGAATCCTTGTCTTGTCATAACGTTACCATGATTATTAATAAAAACATAATTATTAACGCCTTTTTTTAACATACTGCCACGATATTCATTAATATATTTTTCAACATAATAAAGGGCATAATCACTAATAGGTATAATTCTCTCTTTATTTCCCTTCCCTATTGTTTTTAATGTACAATTTTCTAAATCAATATTACTTAATTCTAAATTAACGAGTTCACTAACACGTAGCCCTGTTGAATATAAAAGTTCAAGCATGGCTTTGTTGCGATAGCTATAGCAGTCAGTTAAATCTATGTCTAAAAGTTTTTCTACTTCTTCTTTTGAAAGTACGGTAGGTAGTTTTTTTCTTAATTTTGGCAGTTCTAAAAACTCTGTTGGATTTCTTTCAATTATTTTTAGAGTTAAAAGAAATTTATAGAATGTTCTAATAACTGAAACATTATGTGCTAAAGTGCGTTCTGAAGTTTCACCTTTTTTTATATAAGCTAAATAGTCTTTTATATCACTATTTTTTATATCTTTAACTTTAATATTTTTTTCTTTAAAAAAATCTAGATATCCTTTTATTTCGGTTCGATAAGACTCAACCGTTAAATCACTATATCTTTTATCAATTTTCAAATAATCACAAAAATCATTTAAAATATCTTCGTATTCATCCATATCATTCACCACTATTATTGTACTCTTTTATTTTAATAAATTCAAATTATGTGTTAAAATATTAGTGGTGATAAAAATGAATGAGCCTTTAGCAATAAAAATGAGACCTAAATGTTTAAATGACGTTGTTGGTCAAAAACATTTAATTGGCAATAATAAAATTATTAGAAATATGGTAAATAATAAAAGACTATTTTCTATGATATTGTATGGGAAACCTGGCATTGGTAAAACAACTATTGCAACTGCAATTGTAGAAGAGCTTGGTTTAAGATATAGAATGTTAAACGCTGTCATTAATAATAAAAAAGACTTTGATGTTGTGGTTGAAGAAGCAAAAATGTTTGGTGGAATGGTTGTTATTATGGATGAAATTCATCGTTTAAATAAAGATAAACAGGATTTACTTCTTCCATACCTAGAAAGTGGTTTAATTACTTTAATTGGAATGACTACTTCTAATCCTTATCATAAAATTAATCCAGCCATTAGAAGTAGATGTCAAATATTTGAACTTCATGAATTAGATACAAATGATATTATTGAAGCTTTAAATAAAGTTCCTAAAACAGACTATTTAAAAGATATTAAAATAAATAAAAAAACAATTGAATATATTGCTAATTTATCTAGTGGAGATTTAAGATATGCCTATAATTTGCTTGAAATGGCTTACTACTCTACTTCTGATTTTAATGTTACTATTGATGTTATAAAAAGTATTAATAGTAAACCAGTATTTTTTCATGACAAAAATGAAGATGGACATTATGATGTTATTAGTGCATTTCAAAAAAGCATTAGAGGTAGTGATGTTAATGCGGCGTTACATTATTTAGCTAGACTTATCGAAGCAGAAGATTTAGATATTATTTACCGTAGAATGAGCGTTATAGCTTACGAAGATATTGGCCTTGCTAATCCAAGCATGGGTCCTAAGGTAGATGCTTGTATTAATGCCTGTGAACGATTAGGACTTCCAGAAGCGAGAATTCCTCTTGCTGCAACGGTTATAGAACTTGCTTTATCTCCTAAATCTAATAGTGCTGAAATGGCTATAGAAGCAGCTTTAAACGATATTAGAAGTGGTAATACAGGCAACGTACCAAATCATATTAAAACTAACTCTAAAGACTATTTATATCCTCATTCTTATCCAAATGGTTGGGTGAAACAACAATATTTACCTGATCAAATAAAGGATAGAAAATATTATCTACCTAAGACAACAAGCAAGTATGAAGAATCCTTAAAAAGTGTTTATGATAAATTAACTTCAAAACAAAAAAGTGATAAATAATCACTTTTTTTGGTGCTATAAATTGCAACCAATATCTTTATGATTCAAATCTTTGTATAAAGCATATGTTAAGCATTTTAATCCACCGTGACAAGTTTCCGAATGTTCACATTCATTACAATCATCTGGTATTTTATTTAATCTCAGTTCTTTTAATAATTTGTTGTTTTTATATAATTTGTACATATTATCTTTTAACAAATTACCAACTACTATTGGCATTCTTCTACAAGGAACTAGATCACCATTTTCCATAACCGTAAGTAAAGTATCTCCAGCAGTACACCCGTATGCAAAATCGTTAGTCATTTGAAATTGTAATGCCCTATACATAGAGATAGTTGTAATATTACCTTTTTTATTTATTAATTTATCTCTTTCTTTGTTCATGATTTTTAAGTATTCTCTAGTTTCTTCATAATTAAGTGCTAAATCTTTATCTAAAGAATCACCAAGTGGAATATATCTATCAGACCAAACATTATTTACTTTATATTTTCTAGCATATTTTACTACTTTGGGAAACTCTTTATAATTTAATTTAGTAGCTGTAAAGGAAATTGAGGTAAATATATTATATTTGCGTAAATTTTTAATTCCTTCGGCAATTTTATTATATGTTCCTTTTCCTCTTATGAAATCATTAGTTTTTTTACCACCTTCAAGACTAACTTGAACATAATAGGGATTATAACTAGCAATCTTTTTAGCTATTTTATCGGTAATTAAAGTGCCATTAGTTAAAACAGAAAAAGTTATAATATCACTGTCTTTTTTTATCATATCTAAAATTTTAAAAAAGAAGGGATTACATAAAGGTTCACCACCAGTGATGTTTATGTGTCCCTTCATATTTAATTTATTTAACAGTTCTTTATATTGATTATAAATTATCTCTAAATCGCTAAACTTTAATTGGATTGGGGTATGATTTTCTTGGTAACAGTGCAGACATTTTAAGTTACAATTTTCACTTAGATGCCACTGTAGTATAAATCTTTTTACCATGATCCTCCACCACCACATGATGAACAACCGCCACCACAAGAAGAACATCCTCCTCCACATGATGAACAACCACGCGACGATCCTGAACTAGAAGAAGGTGCTGCTTTGTAAATGTCACTTGTTAAATCAGAATATGAAGAATCACTGCCATAATCAAAGTTTCCCATATCCATTTCTGGTACTGGTATATTTTCAAATTTCTTTATCCATTTTTTTGATATATTCAAAACATAAGTATATGGTAAAATATCATAAAAGTAACTAGGATTTTCCATAACTAAAGTTTCTAATTTATCTTTTTCAACTTTGACTAAAAATTTTCTAAAGCCAGCAACTTGTGATTTTATTTTTTCTCCATATTGTGTTTTTCTTCCCATAAATATAGTAAAAAATAGATTTATTGGTATACACATTAAAGATACTTTGTATAAGAATCCCACTTGTGGACTTAAATCTTCAAAAACAAAAGAAACAAAACATAAAACCATATTAGCATAAATTACTAAGACAGATAATAGTAATTTATTAAACGATTTTTGATCAACGACTAAATCATTTAATTTATTATAAACTTTTGAATTGACATCAGAAAATACATAATAAAACGTTTTATGTTCTTTTAACTTAACAACATCTTTCTTATCAAATAGTTTTTTATAGACTAAATTTTCTGTTTCATCTAAAGTATTTTCTTTTATTTTTTTATCATATTCTTCTTTTAATTTTTCATATTCTTTTCTTATATTTTTTAAATAATTTTCACTTTCTATATTGTCTAATATTTCAATATATCCTTTTGATATTAAACTATTTTTAACCTCTTCAAAATTATATTCATTTTCAGTTAAAATTTTAAAATCTGCTTTTTTAAATAAAGAATTCATGAACTTTTTTTCTTTTGATGATAAGGTAGAATCAACATCTTTTAATTTTTTAATGTTTATCGTTTTAGGAGAAATTACAGAATCAAATGCAATAACTTCTTTTGGTTTATGTACTAAATTAGTTATTTGAATTTCTTTTTCTTTGTCCCCTACTTCATCAATTCTTATATAACCTTTACTTGCTAATTGAACAATTAACGCTATTGTTAATTTTGGTCCTTGATTTTTATTATATATGTACCCTATTTCTGCTGCATTCATATTTCCAGGAGGATAAAACTCAACCGTTTTAGCTACTCTTGGAAAATCTTTACCATATTTCAACCATCTTAATGCGGTAAAAATAGTAAGTACAATGATAATCATTATTGTAATAAATGATCCCCATCCATAATTAAAACTTCCCCCAACGAAGTAGCCTTCTGGTAATTCTAAATCAACAGTTAAAGAATTGTAAAGCTTCATATACTTATTTGTATCAAGACTAGCATATATAACATTATTATCAACATAATAATCAACCATATTAGTTATATCATTTTTTCGATATTTATCAGTAAAAAATTTAATTTTACTAGCATCTACATTTTTAGGCATATGAATTTCTAAACTAGGATTATTTATTGAAGTACCCCAGTAATCACCAAAAGCATGAAAAATAAACTCATCAAACCCTCTATATGGATCTTTTCCCATGTCATAAATATATTTGATTGTATAATCTTTATTACCTACATTAACATATGAATTAGCATCACCAATCCTGATACGAGCTTTACTTTTCATATAATCAACAACAAATGGTTCACCTGGAGAATTCAAATTGTAAACAACTGATTTCCTTTTATAAATATTTCCTTTTTTACTAGTATATTCTAACCACTCTGGTATAAATCTAATAATACCATGGTGATAGTTTGAATCCCAATTGACGGTAATATTTTCTGTAACATTTATTTGATTATCTTCTTTTACATCTAAAACAACATTATATTTTTCTATAGTGAAACCATTAGCAACTGTATTGGGACTATCATCACTAGGGTTTTCATAATATGTCATAACAGCTGGTAAAAATATAAAAAAGAAAGTAAAAGCAGATATCGCTATTGCAGTCCATATTCTTACTTGTTCTTTTTCTAGTTTCTTTTTCATCCTACAATTCTACCTTTACATCATTTTTTTCAAATTCTTTTGATTCAAACATCTTTTTTTCTTTAACATCTAGAAGTTTCGCTACTAAACAACTAGGAATAGTCTTAACTTTGATGTTAAATTCTCTTACTACTGCGTTGTAGTATTTTCTTGATTGTGCTATTTCATCTTCAATCTTAGTTAAATTACTACTTAAAGATAGAAAATTATCATTTGCTTTCAATTCGGGATAAGATTCTGCTATAGCTATTAACTTGGTAATTTCACCTGTTAATTTTTCATTAACATCAATTTTATCAGAATTAGACATATTATCATAAACACTACTTCTTAATTTTGCAATTTCTGATAAAGTATCTTTTTCATGCTTAGCATATCCTTTTACAACTTCAACGAGATTTGGTATTAAATCCCATCTCTTTTTTAAAAATACATCCATAGTTGAAAAGGCTTCATCAACTAGTACGCCTTGTTTTGCAAAGCTATTATACATAATAATAAAATATAATAGACATATAATAACTAAGCTAATTAAAATAATTAAAAATAAATCCATAAAATCACTCCTCTATTCTAATTCGATTATAACATATATTTTTACAAAATAAACAAAAAAGTGACTAAAAAATCACTTTTAAATACTTAAAATAAACATTTCTAATCCTAATGAAGATTCTATATTTCCAATTTTAATATCATAATCTAAATCTGCAAGTTTTTCTAAATAATCTAATAAAGTATCAGAATTGTAATTTATTGCTTTTTTAAGTGCTAATTTTATACGATAAGGATGAATTCCAATCATGGTTGCAATATCATTACCACTATACCCTTGTTTATATAATTCTTTAGCTTGATATATAATTCTAAACTGATTAGCAAGTATCACAAGTATTTTTATTGGTTCTTCCCCATTTATTAGCATCTCTTTATATATTTCTAAAGCTTTGTTTTTATTTTTATTAACAATTGTATCTACAAATCCAAAGATATCAATATCTATATTTTTACTAGTTAAATTTATTATATCTTCTTTAGTTATATTTTTATCTTCATCTTTATATATTTTTATTTTATTTACTTCTTGACTTAATATATCAAGATTGTTACCACATCTATCTATCATAAATCTAATATCTTGAATACTTATGTTATAGCCTTCAAACATATTTTTTAAAATATCTGTTAAATCATTCTTTTGATTAAAATCTTTAACTGTTCCAATTTTCTTTATTTCTTTTACTATTTTTTTTCTTTCATCTAGTTTCTCTGAATCAACTATAAAAATTATAATTGAATCTGGATTAACATTTTTAAAATAATCTAGAAATAATTCAGGATCATTTTCATTTTTAATACTTTTTCCTGTAAAAAGATAGCTATTATTTACAATAATGGCTTTTTTATCAGCAAAAAGGGATATTGTATTAGCGTCTTCAATTATATCTTTAAAATTATCTATCTCTAAATTATATTCACTAACGTTAATTTTTTCAATAGAATTTGCATTTAATATTTTATCTATTTCCTTTTTTATTAAATAGTTTTCTGTTCCATATAGTAAATAAAGCATATACATCTCTCCAAATTCTACTCATTTATTATATCAGAAAAATAGAGGAATTAAAACTAGTTTTCAATTATTTAATTTTATATATTATAAACGTTACAAATTTTTAAAATTACTCATTTGTATTAAAATTTTTACTTTGTTATAAGGCATTTGGATAGATTTGAAATATATCAGGTGCCTTCCCTTTCTTTATTGTTATTAATATGGAAAGGTGGTGGTCTTTATGACAAAAAGAGAATATTCTTTGTTTATCATAATTCTACTATTACTTTTTATAGTAATCATTTTACTATTAAAATAATAAAAGCATCTGATTTCAACAAACGTTGATTTCAGATGCATAACCCTTAAGGGACTGCATTTGATTCAGCCTTCAAATGTATCCTTTTTATTTTATGAGAAATATCTCATCTGTATACATTCTAACATATTTATTTTTTTCTTTCAAGTGTATGTTTTTATAAAATTTGTATTTAAATTAACTATAATTTAAAAATTCATGCATTTGTATTCGTTATATTATTTTATTATAATGTTCATGGATATATTTAATTAGCGTTAGGTGCACTCCTTTTTAACAAAAAAAGGAGGTGATTCTTATGACAAGTAGAGAAAAATTTCTCCATATCATAATTATTCTCCTATTTATTCTAGTATTTATTTTACTGTTTAAATAGAAAAGCACACTAACGCTTCGTCTGGAGCATTAGTGTGACACAACAAAGAGTGTACCTAACCACACGAAAGTTAAGTATATCCTTTTTATTTTATGAAGAAACCTTCATCTATATACATAATAACATTTTTTTATATAAATGTAAAGATTTATACTTCTTCAAATTGTGAGTTATATAATTTAGCATAGAAGCCATCTTTTTTTAATAATTGTTTATGTGTTCCTTGTTCTACAATATCACCATCATTCATAACTAGTATTAAATCAGCATTTTTAATTGTAGATAAACGGTGCGCAATTATAAAGCAAGTTCTACCTTCCATAAGTTTATCCATAGCTTCTTGAATAAGTATCTCGGTACGTGTATCAACACTACTTGTAGCTTCATCAAGAATTAATATTTTTGGATCGGCTAAAATAACACGGGCAATAGTAAGAAGCTGTTTTTGTCCTCCTGATATATTATCTGCTTCTTCGTTTAATACCATATTGTAATTATCAGGAAGTGTTTTAATGAAGTGATCAACACTAGCAGCTTTACAAGCTTCTTTAACTTCGTTATCAGTAGCATTTAATTTACCATAACGTACGTTGTCAGCAATAGTTCCATTAAATAACCAAGTATCCTGTAAAACCATTCCAAATAAACTTCTAACATCACTACGATTATATTCTTTAATGTCTTTTCCATCAATTAAGATAGAACCTTTATTTAATTCATAAAATCTCATAAGAAGTTTTACTATAGTTGTTTTTCCAGCGCCGGTAGGACCAACAATAGCTATTTTTTGTCCAGCTTTTACTTTGGCATTAAAATCATTAATAATAATTTTATTTTTATTGTATCCAAAATTAACATTTTTAAATTCGATATTAGTTTTAATTTTATTAATATCTAAATGTTTTCCTTCACTTACTTCTTCTTCTAAATCTAAGAAGTTAAATACTCTCTCTGCGGACGCTACGGCAGACTGAACATTATTCATAACTTGCGCAAGTTGAGCAAGTTGGTTAGTAAATGTTCTTACATATTGTGTAAATGATAAGATATCTCCTACTTTAATACGATCTTTAATAACCATATATCCACCAAGAATACTTATAACCACATAACCAATATTACCAATAAAACTCATTATTGGATGCATAGTAGTAGATAAAAACTGACTCTTCCAAGCACTGTGATATAAAGTTTCATTTAATTCATTAAAAGTTTCGATAGCTTTTTCTTCGCCGTTAAATGAAGATACAATATCATGGCCACCATAGATTTCTTCAACATGACCATTGATATGTCCTAAATAATCTTGTTGTAGGGTAAAATACTTTTGACTTTTCTTAACTACACCATTTACCATAATCATGCATATTGGAATGATTAATAAAGTAGCAATAGTCATTGGAATATTAATTGATATCATCATAATAAGAACACCAACAATTGTAGCTATACCTGATATAATTGTAGTTATTGATTGGTTAATACTTTGTGACAACGTATCAATATCATTGGTTATAATAGAAAGAATTTCGCCATGTGTTTTACTATCAAAATATTTCATTGGTAATTTATTGATTTTTTTACTAAGATCACTTCTTAATTTATATGAAATATCATTTGATACTCTACTCATTATTAATCCTTGTAAACAAGAGAAAATAGAACTAACTACATATATAATTATTAATATTAAGGTTATTTTACCAATATAATTAAAATTAATTGAACCTGTGTTAGTTATTTTTTTCATTAATCCTGAAAATATCTCAGTTGTAATATTACCAAGAATTTTTGGACCTATTATAGTAAATATTGTTGAGCCAATAGCAAATAATATAACAAAAACAATTGAGAGTTTATATTGTTTTAAATAAGAAAGAATTTTATCTAAAGTACCTTTGAAATTTTCAGCACGTTCTACGGTTGCTCCAGGTCCTTTTGGTCCACCAAACTTAGGCATTTTCTAACTCCTCCTTACTTAATTGCGATAAAGCAATCTCTTTATAAATCTTACATTTTTTCATTAATTCTTTATGTGTTCCTATTCCTACAATATTACCTTCGTTTAAAACGATTATCTTATCTGCATTCATAATTGTAGAAATACGTTGGGCAACAATAAGAACGGTTTTGTTTTTTACTATTTTTGAAAGTTCTTGTCTTAATTTAGCATCGGTTTTAAAATCAAGTGCTGAGAAAGAATCATCAAAAACAAATATATTAGGATTTTTAGCTATAGCACGAGCAATTGATAGTCTTTGTTTTTGACCACCACTTACGTTAGTACCACCCTGAGCTATTTTATAGTTAACTCCACCTTTTAAGTTTTTAATAAAATCAGCTTGAGCAACTGCTAAAGCGTTGATAATATCAATATCTTTAACTTTTTTATTACCATATCTAATATTTTCTTTAATACTTCCAGTAAAAAGAATTCCTTTTTGTGGAACAAAGCCAATTTTATCTCTTAATTCATGAAGTGATAAATCTCTAATATCAACTCCATCGATAGTAATACTACCACCCGTAACATCATAAAATCTTGGAAGTAAATTTACAACGGTTGACTTACCACTACCTGTAGAGCCAATAAATGCTGTTGTTTCCCCAGGATTAGCTGTAAAATCAATATCTGTAATAACATCATAATCAGCATCAGGATATCTAAATGAAACGTTATTAAATTTAACAACACCTTTTATATGATCTCCTAATACTACTGGATTTTCTTTTTCTTTAACAATATTATCAGTTTCTATTACTTCTATAATTCTTTTTGCACTAACGTTAGCACGAGGTAACATAATAGACATCATAGATATCATTAAGAATGCCATTATTATTTGCATTGTATATTGGATATAAGCCATAATATCTCCTACTTGCATAGAACCATTATCAACGCCGTATGCGCCTTTATATACAATAAATACACATACTAAATTCATAATAACCATCATAATTGGCATCATAAAACTCATTGCTCTATTAATAAATAAACTTACACTAGTTAAATCTTTATTAGCTTTGTCAAATCTTTCTTCTTCATGTTTTTCGTTAGAAAATGCTCTAATAACAGGAAGACCAGAAAGAATTTCACGTGATACTAAATTTAATTTATCAATCATTTTTTGAATGACATTAAATTTAGGCATTGCAATAGCAAATAAGGTAATCATTACTACTAAAATAGTGATAAGTGCTACAGCTATTATATAAGTCATAGATGAATTTGTATTCATTGCTTTTATAACTCCACCAATACCAATTATAGGAGCGTAGAATACAACACGAAGTAAGAATACTATTACCCCTTGTACTTGTTGTATATCATTAGTAGTTCTTGTAATTAATGATGATTGACCAAAACCTTTCATTTCATTTTTAGAAAAATATACAGTTTTGGTAAATACTTTTTCACGTAATGTTTTAGCTAATTTAGCAGCCATTCTTGAACCAATTAAAACAATAAGAATTCCATCTAACATAATAGCAAGAGCAATTAATACCATCATAGCCCCTGTTTTAAACAAATAATTCATTTGAATCTTATTAACATCAACATTAATTCTTGTGTATTCACTTTTTACATAGCTAATTGCTGCTTGATTTAAAATAGTATCAGGAACGTCTTTTATTTTTTCATCTATTCCCTTTAACATCTCTTCTTTTTGGTCGTTAGGCATCACAGTAAGCGCACTATATAAATCCATACCTTCTGGTATATTAAAACTAATACTTGTTTCACTTTTATCACTTTGATTTAAAAATGAAATAATAGTCATAGGTTTTCTATAAATATCATTTATTTTAACAGTATCTACACCTTTTTTTAGTTTATAAATCTTTTCACCATTTATATCATCAGATTCTGTATAAGAATCTATAATATAATTTTTATCGTCATCATTCATAAATAATAATAAATTATTTAGAGAACTTTTACCTATTTCTGTAATAGCCGCATCTTCAATACCAGCTTGTTGAACACCTATATTAACAATCTTTGATGTATAATCTGGCAGTGTTAAATCTAAGTATGCTTGAACAAACAAAAGTAGAATGATTGCTAAAACAGAAACTATCGAACTTTTTAAATACTTAAAAATTTTAATCATTATTTTTCCTCCTTATAAATTCCATAACATATAACATGGATAGTTTTTAAATAAATATCCTTACTCTCATCTTTAAAATTTTCATCCATAGAAATGATAATAAATCTAAATAAATTGTTAAGTAAAAGGTTAAAGGCAATACTAACATTTTCTTTATATTTTGAATAATCAATCTTATCTTTAACTGTATCCATAAAGTACATTTCTGGTGGTTTTAAATTTATTTTATAATTATTTATAAAAACAAACACATTGTCAAAAAATTGTTTGTTCTTCAATTTTTTGACATAACACTCTAACTTATCATATATATCAATAAAAGAGTGTTCCAAATCACCTTTATTCTTATCTAAACAATCATTTATTATTTTAAGTAATTTTTTATAGTGTTCTTCTAATAAATACTTCATCAAATCTTCTTTATCAGTAAAATACATATAAAAACTACCCCTAGCTATATTAGCATGCATAATAATCTGATTAATAGATACTTTCTCATATTCAACTCTAGAAAATTCGTTTAGAGCTGCTTCTATTAACTTTTCTCTTTTTTCTTTATCTAGATTATAAAATGTCTTACTAGGCATCTAACCACCTCTATATTATATGTTAAACATGACAGATTGTCATACCATTTAATTATATTCTTCTCTTTTATATTAGTCAATAGTTTTATAAAGAAAAAAAATTGATATTTCTATCAACAATTTTATAAGTTAATTTAGCTTAGATTTTAAGATAGTTATAACTGGGCGAACGCCATTATTGCGATCATTATCTACAAGATAAGTAGTCAATGCACCCTCACTACTAACATCCCAAGCAGCAGTTAAAACAGAATTATGAGGAGTTGATGTCCAATAGCCATATACATCTGATACTGAATTTTGTGTACTATTTAAATAATCAAACAACCAAGTTGGAAATTTAGATGTTTTATTTCCGGCAACTTTATATATTTGATCATATGACGGAAGACTTACTTCTACATTTGTTCCGAACACATCTTGGATATTTCTCAGTGGAGTTTCTTCTTCTTTTGATGTTATATTCTTACATGTATTTTTGCTTCCAAAATCTACACACCATGCTAATGTTTTTGGTACAGTATCATCTGTAAAATTTCTATCCATTATTAAATTTACAGTATCTCCAGAAGTTTCTAATACATAGAAAGTTCTATCAAAGTCTAAATGACATGTGTATTTAGCACCTACTGTTTGACTTGTTCCTTCTTGTAAATCACATACTAATGTTGGTGTATCTGGAGTGATATTTCCTTTTTCTGTTGCTTCATATTTCTTTGTTGTTGGGTTGTACGCAACTTCATAAGAACCTATTGTCATCTTTGAATCTGTTGTTACTTGACCATTGCTTATTTTTATAGTTCCTCCTGTTGGTTTATTTCCATTCATTTCTATTACTAGAGGTTTTGTTAAGCCATTTCCTTCTAGATTTCCTTTGTCGTTTATTGTATATGTTCCTTCTAAGATATCTCCTTCTAATCGCTTGGTTGCTACTGCTACTTCTACTTGTTTAACATAGCTATCCGCACTTCTCTCAGCTGCTCCTTTCTTTGATTTTTTTATTGTGTTCATTACTATTGGTGTTGCTATTAATGCGATTATTGCTAGTACTACTATTACCGCTAGTAATTCTATTAAAGTAAAACCTTTTTTATTTTTCATAATATTCCTCCTTCTTTTATTTAGATTTACTTTATTTAGTAAAGGTACAACAAAAAAACGCAAAGAAATCTAGACTGCAAATAAGTCTAGAAACTTTGTGTTTTCTTTATTCTTTATTATTATAGTATGATTAAATAACCCCCCCCCAGGTTGGTGTTTTTGCTAAAATATTTGAAGTCATGTTAACCATACTACCACTTTCCTTTACTATACTAATTATACATAATTGTTTTTTATAAATCAATAATTTTGCAAAGAAAAAAGGCACCATTTACAGTGCATTTTCTTAATTATTTTTATTTAATTTACGAATTGACATTCCTATTGTTAATAAGCTTAATCCACCTAATATAATAATCATGCTTAAATTATCTCCTGTATTTGGATTAGTTACAGGTGTTGTTTGTACAGTAGCATTATTATATCCAATAATACCATAAACACTTAAATGTGTTGTTTTAAATACAATTTTACCATCAACTAATTTAGCATCTAATGTTTCGCTAATATTTCCTTGATTATCAATATATACAACTTTATAATTATCATATTTTTTATCACTATCTTCTAAAGCAATTGAAATAGTAAATTTACCATTTTCCATTGGATAAACTTGAATTCCATCAGTTACATTAATATCATACAACTCTATTAATTTAACATCTTTTACTTCTTTATTTTCTTTATAAGCTTCATCTACTTTTTCAGTAATTTTCTTAACTTCTTCTTCGTTTTTAGCAATTACTTCTAATTTTAAATCATTGTCTAATGCTTTATCACTTTCAAACTTAACTTTTTTATCAGTAGATTCAATTGTTTTATTTTCTTCTACAACATATTGTCCATTTACTAATTTAGCTACATATTTATCAGCTACATATTTAGTAACATCTGTAGAGAAACTACCACCAGTCACTACAGCCTTTACTTTAGCCCAATCTGCAGCACTATTTCCTTGAGTATTATTTACGTATAATGCTTCAGCACCTTTGATTGTACCACCAAGAACATTTACAGTTATTGGTAATTGTGTTGTATGTTGTACTACTGCAATACCTGCTCCTACAGTAGTTGCTCCATCACCATTTGGTACAGAACTTAATTTTTTCGCTGTACCTGTTAAAATACCACCTTTAACATTTAAAATACCAGCTCTTACTTCAGCAGCAGTAGCACCTGTAATAGTTGTTCCTGCTTCAATGTTGTAAATACCATTTCCTGCTTCATATACTGCAACACTATCAGCACCAGTTGCTGTAATACTTGCTCCATTTTTAATATTTACTACTGGACCGTTGGCATGTTTGATAAGTCCATTTGTTGTTATACCAATTGATTTAGTATTAATTTTTCCTGCAAAATTAATTTCTGTTCCATATGCACCTTTATCATTATATCCTAAGAATATTGCAAGTCCTGTATCTCCTTCTAAAGTTACATCTTTTTCAACATTTAACTTTGAATATACTTTTGTAGTTTCTGTATCACTACCCCATACATTAAGTGCATTTTGTGTTTCATGCTTAATGGTACCTTTACCTTTAATAGTTAAAATACCATTGTATACAGTAATAGATCTGTAATCTCCAAAATTTTTTCCTTCTCTAAGTTTTGGATCTACAGTGATATTAAACCCATTTAAATCAAGTGTAATATCCTTTCCATCCGTAACCATAAGTGAATAACTATCTCCCTTATGTTCAATATTAGCTGTAAGCTTAATTGTGTCACCAGTAACAGCATTTTTGAACGCATCTATAAGTTCAGCATCTGTACTAGCAGTTTTTTCAGCAGCCATTACATTAGGAACAAATAATGTAAGTACTGCCACTAAAAATAATAATTTAAATCTCTTTTTCATTTTATTTTCCTCTCTTTCACCTTCATAATATCATAGTATATTTTTCTTTGCAATGGATTTTCAATTTTTCGACAAAACTTTACGTCAAATTTAAAAATTTTTATAAAGTTTCATCCTAACTTTTATTTTTCACTCCTCTCTTTTTATGTTCAAATAGATTATATCCCTCCCAAGTTGGTATTTTTGTTAGTAATAGTACATCTTTTTTAATATTTTTTTGCAAAAAATGTATTATGTTTACATATTTTAAAATACAAAAAAGAAGCTAAAAATAGCTTCTAATTAATCCATTAACTCTTGTTCTAAAGCTTCTAATGGTTCATCGTTTAATAAATCTAATTCTAAATCATAATCTACTTTACGATATTTTTTAGCACCTGTACCAGCTGGGATTAATTTACCAATGATTACATTTTCTTTTAATCCTTCTAGTTTATCAACTTTTCCATGTATAGCAGCATCAGTTAAGATTCTAGTAGTCTCTTGGAATGATGCGGCAGATAAGAATGAATCAGTTTCTAGAGATGCTTTTGTAATACCTAAAAGTACTGGCTTACCAGTTGAAGGACGTTTTCCTTCAATGATTAATGCTTTATTTACATCTGAGAAGTGGTTGATATTTACAAGTGTTCCAGGTAAGAACATTGAATCACCACTATTTAAAATCTTAATCTTAGAAATCATACGTTTAGCAATAATTTCAACGTGTTTATCAGAAATATCAACACCTTGAGAACCATATACTTTTTGAATTTCAAGTAAGATATACTCTTGAACAGTAAGTGGATCTGTTACAACTAATAATTCTTTTGGACTGATAGCACCATGTGTTAATCTTTGTCCTGCAACAACTTCTTGATTTAATTCTACAGCAGCTTTAGCACCATAGTTAGAAGTATGTTTTTTAGTTTCAACATCATTTGTAACATTAATTATTAATTTACCACCATCTTCTTCAATAGCAGTTACAACACCATTTATTTCAGAAATAGTAGCTTTTCCTTTTGGATTACGAGCTTCAAATAACTCTTGAACACGAGGTAAACCTTGAGTAATATCGTCTCCACCAGCAACACCACCGGTGTTGAAGTTTCTCATGGTTAACTGAGTACCTGGCTCACCGATTGATTGAGCAGCCATAATACCTACAGCTTCACCAATTTCAACAATTGAACCTGTTGCTAAATTACGTCCATAACATCTTTGACATACACCTTGCTCAGTCTTACATGTTAATACTGTTCTAATTGGTACTTTTGTAATACCAGCAGCAATAATCTTATCAGCAATTTGTTCAGTAATATATGTATTTCTATCATACATAACTTCTTTAGTTTCTGGATTAATAATCTTCTTATTAGTATAACGACCAACAATACGATTATAAAGTGGCTCAATTACAGTACCATCTTTATCATTAATAAAGTCTTCAACTACAACACCTTGTTCAGTACCACAGTCTTCTTCTTTAACAATGATATCTTGCGCTACATCAACTAAACGACGAGTTAAGTAACCTGCATCAGCAGTTTTTAACGCTGTATCAACGGCACCTTTACGAGCACCATGGGTAGATAAGAAGAATTCACTAATTGTAACACCTTCAGAGAATGAAGATTTAACTGGGATCTCTACTTGACCACCACTTGGTTTAGCAAATAATCCACGCATACCAACTAACTGAGTATAAGAGTTGATATCACCACGAGCTTTTGATTGCATCATGATACAAATTGGATTTTCTTTATCTTCTCTAACCATTTCTTCAAGTTCTTTTTGAACTTGTTTTTTAGCACTATTCCAAATTTCAATTACTTTGTTATATCTTTCTTCTTCAGTTATTAAACCACGTTTAAATTGTTTATTAACAGTATCAACCATTGCTTGGCTTTCTTTTAATATTTCAGGCTTTTTAACTGATTCTCTAATATCAGATATTGCAATTGAAATACCGGATAATGTCGAATATTTAAATCCTAAATCCTTTAATTTATCAAGCATAACTGAAGTTTCAGTTGTTTGATAACGTTTATAAATTTGAGCAATTATTTTTCCTAAAGCTCCCTTATTTAAGGCATCAACTAAAGGCATTTCTTTAATCTTTTCAGGAATATTTTCTCCTCTATTTATAAAGTATTTTTTAGGAGTTGTTTTTTCAATATTTTCTGCACTTCCATCATTAATATATTGGAATGTATCAGGGAATATTTCATTGAATAAAATTTTACCTGGAGTAGTTACTAAATATTTATCTAAGTAAGAATCTGGGAAAATTTTATGTCTAAATGAACTAACTGGTAAAGCAATACGAGTATGAAGTGTTATTTCACGTCTTTCATAAGCCATTAATACTTCATTAGCATTTTTAAATACTCTACCTTCTCCTGGAAGTCCAGCTTTTTCAATAGTTATATAGTAGTTTCCTAATACCATATCTTGTCCTGGTGTAACAATTGGTTTTCCATCTTTTGGAGATAGAATGTTATTAGCACCTAACATAAGAATTCTAGCTTCTGCTTGAGCTTCTTCAGTAATAGGAACATGAACAGCCATTTGGTCTCCATCAAAGTCAGCGTTGAACGCTGTACAAACTAGAGGATGTAATCTAATAGCACGTCCTTCAATTAATTTTGGTTCGAATGCTTGAATACCAAGTCTATGTAATGTTGGTGCACGGTTTAATAATACTGGATGTTCTTTAATTTTTTCTTCAACAATATCCCAAACACGTGGATCTTGATTTTCAATCATTTTTTTAGCAGCTTTAATATTACTTGCTATTTCTTTAGTAACCAAACCATTTATAACATGTGGTTTAAATAACTCTAAAGCCATTTCTTTTGGAATACCACATTCATACATTTTTAAGCTTGGTCCTACAACGATAACAGAACGGCCTGAATAATCAACACGTTTACCTAATAAGTTTTGACGGAAACGTCCTTGTTTACCTTTTAGCATACTAGATAATGATTTTAATGGTCTATTTCCAGCACCTGTAATATTACGTCCACGACGTCCATTATCAAATAAAGCATCTACAGCTTCTTGTAACATACGTTTTTCATTTTGAATAATGATACTAGGAGCACCTAATTCCATTAATTTCTTTAAACGATTATTACGGTTAATTACACGACGATATAAATCATTTAAATCTGAAGTTGCAAATCTACCACCATCTAATTGAATCATTGGACGAAGTTCTGGAGGTATTACTGGAAGAGCATCTAAAATCATCCATTCAGGACGATTTCCTGATTCTAGAAAAGCATCTAATACATCTAAACGTTTCATTAAACGAACACGTTTTTGACTTGTTGTATCTTTAATAGCTTCGATTTCTTCCTTAATATTTTTAACTTCTTCTTCAAGATTAACTTGACATAACAATTCTTTAATAGCTTCTGCTCCCATACCTACTCTGAAACTATTACCATATTTTTCATAGTAAGCACGGTATTCTTTATCACTAATTGTTTGTTTCTTTTCTAAAGGTGCAGCTCCAGGATCTAGAACAACATATGAAACGAAGTATAATACTTCTTCCAAATCTCTTGGACTCATATCTAGTACTAAACCCATACGAGATGGTACACCTTTAAAGAACCAAATGTGGCTACAAGGAGTAGCAAGCTCAATATGCCCCATTCTTTCACGACGAACTTTTGATCTTGTAACTTCTACTCCACAGCGATCACAAATAATATTTTTATATCTTAAACGTTTATATTTACCACAAGAACATTCGAAATCCTTAGTTGGCCCAAATATCTTCTCGCAAAATAAACCTTCACGTTCTGGTTTTAAAGTACGATAGTTGATTGTTTCAGCTTTCTTTACTTCACCATAAGACCATGAACGAATTTTTTCAGGTGAGGCGATTCCTATACGTAATCCTTCAAATTGATTTACTTCCATTATTCCTCATCCCCTTCCATATCTTCTTCAAAATTATCTTCCATCTCTTCCTCTAAATCATCAAATTCATCTTCATATAAATCATCATCTAATTCTTCATCAGGAAGTTTTGGTTCTTCTTCTGAATTATTACTTATTTCAAAATCTTCATTAGCAAGATAAGTATCTTTCTCATCTTCTTCTAAATCTTTTAATTCGTTATAATTTCCATTTTCATCTAAAACAGTAATATCAAGTCCTAAAGCTTGGAACTCTTTAATTAATACTCTAAATGATTCTGGAATACCACTCTTTGGAATTGGTGTTCCCTTAACAAGTGATTCATAAACTTTAACACGTCCAACAACATCATCTGATTTAATAGTCATCATTTCTTGTAATACGTTAGCAGCACCATAAGCATATAATGCCCAAACTTCCATTTCTCCAAATCTTTGACCACCAAATTGAGCTTTACCTCCTAAAGGTTGTTGTGTTACTAAACTGTAAGGTCCAGTTGAACGAGCATGTAATTTATCATCAACCATGTGGTTAAGTTTAATCATGTACATAACACCAACACTGATACGATTATCAAATGGTTCACCAGTACGTCCATCATAAAGTACTGCTTTTCCATCTTCATCAAGTCCAGCTTCTTTTAATGCATCAATAATTTCTTCACGGTTAGCACCATCAAATACTGGAGTTGCTACATAAATACCTAAATTCTTAGCAGCAATACCTAAATGCATCTCTAAAATCTGTCCGATGTTCATACGAGATGGAACTCCAAGTGGGTTAAGTAAGATATCAACAGGACGTCCATCGCTTAAGTATGGCATATCCTCTTCAGGTAAGATAAGTGAAATAACACCTTTATTACCATGACGACCAGCCATCTTATCTCCAACGCTTATCTTACGTTTTTGAACAATGTATACACGAACCATCATTGATACACCAGCTGGAAGTTCATCACAGTTATCTTTAGTAAAGATCTTAACATCATGAACAATACCTTCTCCACCATGTGGAACACGTAAAGATGTATCTCTTACTTCACGAGTCTTTTCTCCAAAGATTGCATGTAATAATTTTTCTTCAGAAGTAAGTTCAGCCATTCCTTTAGGAGTAACTTTACCAACTAAGATATCATCATCTTTTACTTCTGTACCAATACGAATAATACCATTCTCATCTAAGTTTTTACGTGCATCTTCACCGATATTTGGAATATCACGAGTAAACTCTTCAGGTCCTAATTTTGTATCACGACATTCGATTTGGTAATCTTCAATATGAATTGATGTATAAACATCATCTTTAACTAATCTTTCATTTAAGATTACAGCATCCTCATAGTTATAACCATTATAGTTCATAAACGCTACTGTTACGTTTTTACCTAAAGCCATTTCACCTTTTTCAGTACTTGGCCCATCAGCAATAACTTCGCCTGCATGAACAGTATCACCAGTTCTTACAATTGGAACTTGATGATAACAAGTACCTGCATTACTACGTTCAAAACCATTTAAGTAGTATGTATCTTTACCACCTTTAGTTTTAACTATAATTTTCTTACCATCAGCATAATCAACAATACCATCAGCTTTTGCCATAATAACGGCACCACTATCACGGGCAGCTATAGCTTCAATACCAGTTCCAACAAGTGGTGCTTCAGCTTTTAATAGTGGAATAGCTTGACGTTGCATGTTAGCACCCATAAGTGCACGTTTACCATCATCATGTTCAAGGAATGGAATACCTTGTGTTGTAATAGATACAACTTGTTGTGGTGAAACGTCTATATAATCAATTTTTTCTTTCTCAATCATAATATTTTCAGTACGATAACGAACTGGAACACGATCCGGAACAATAACACCATTTTCATCTGTTTCAATTGTTGCTTGAGAAATATAATGATCTAACTCTTCATCAGCAGTCATATAAACAATTTCATCTGTTAATTTACAATTTTCTATTTTACGATAAGGAGTCATAATAAATCCATAATCATTAACACGTGCATAACTTGCAAGTGATGTAATAAGTCCGATGTTTGGTCCTTCTGGAGATTCGATTGGACAGATTCTTCCATAGTGTGAAGGGTTAACATCACGAACTTCCATACCAGCTCTATCACGTGATAAACCACCAGGTCCTAAACTAGATAAACGACGTTTATTAGTAAGTTCGGCTACTGGATTTGTTTGATCCATGAATTGTGATAACTGACTACTTCCAAAGAATTCTTTAATAGCAGCAGTTAAAGGTCTAATATTAATTAATGTTTTTGGAGTAACTTCACTAATTTCTTGTGTACTCATACGATCTCTTATTACTCTTTCAATTCTACTAATACCAATACGGAATTGATTTTGTAAAAGTTCTCCTACTTGACGAACACGACGATTAGATAAATTATCTATTTCATCATAATTACCAATACCTTCAAGTAAATTTAAGTAATAAGAAACTGAAGCATATACATCAGAAATAGTTAAACGTTTTTCTTCAATTTCTTGATCATTTCCTATTATACTAACAACTTTTTCTGGATTTAATTTAGAAAAGACTTTAACTTCTTGAACACGGTTATAACTATCTAGTTCTTCATTAATTAAAACTTCTTTAACACCATATCCATTTTTCATTACTGGAATTAATTTTTCTAATTCTTCTTTTCCAATAACAGTACCTTTTTCTAGGATAACCTCGTTATCAACTTTAATTGTTTCTGCTAAAGTACATCCAAGTAATCTTTCACAAACGTTTAATTTACGATTAAATTTATAACGTCCTACTTTTGCTAAATCGTAACGGAAAGCATCAAAGAATCTACTGATTAATTGATTCTTAGCACTATCTAAAGTAGATGGTTCTCCAGGTCTTAATTTAGAATGAATATCGATTAATGATTCATCAGTATTTTTATTTGTATCTTTTTCAATAGTACGTTTTAAATACTCATCATCACCATATAAATCTAAAATATCTTCATCACTAGATAAACCTAAAGCACGTAAAAGTGTTGTGATAGGAACTTTTCTTGTACGGTCAATACGAACATAGATAACATCTCTAGCATCTGTTTCATATTCTAGCCAAGTACCTCTAGTTGGAATAATTTGAGAAGTAACAACTACCTTACCATTTTTCTTGTCAATTTCTCTACCATAATAACAAGATGGGGAACGAACTAATTGCGAAACAATTACACGTTCAGCTCCATTTATAATGAAGGTTCCACTATCAGTCATGATAGGCATATCCCCTAAGAAAATATCTTGTTCTTTTACTTCTCCTGTTTCTTGATTAAAAAGTCTAGCTTGAACTTTTAATGGAGCAGCATAAGTCGCATATCTTTCTTTACATTCTTTTATGTTATATCTTGGTTCATCAAAAGAATACTCTCCAAATTCTAACGACAAATTTCCTGTAAAACTTTCTACAGGAAAAATATCATCAAATACCTCTTGAATACCCTCAGTCATAAACCAATCATATGATTTTTTTTGAATTTCTAACAAATTCCCTAATTCAATTGCATTTTTTGTTTTTGCATAGCTACGTCTTTCTCGGTGATCACCAAATTTTTTAACTGTATAAGCCACTATTTTCACCCCTATAAACTATATTTTTTAGTCTTCCATGCACCAATGCCAAGTACATGTCGCCAATTTATAATTTTACACCAACCATTACAAATTGTCAATTACTTCGAGCACAAATTATATAAAAACCTTTGTTTTTATTTACAACTTTTACATCATACTCTTTTTCTAAATCACGAACTACACTTTTAGCCCCTTGATCTTTATTTATTACTATCCAAAGTTCACCATTAATCTCTAAATGTTTTTTTGCTCCAAATAATATTTCATACAATATTTTTTTGCCAACTCTAATAGGTGGATTACTAATTATATAATTATACTTTTTAGTTATATTTTTATATATATCACTTTCAAAAATATTAACATTCACATTATTTAATAATGCATTTTTCTTAGCTAGATTTAAGCTTCGCAAGTTAACATCTATCATATCTACTTTTGATTTGGTTCTAAGTGCAACATATATACCAATAGGTCCATAACCACATCCAAAGTCTAAAACATCGCCATCTATTTTACCTATTGGAATAGTTTCTAGTAATGTTCTTGTTCCAAAATCTAAACCTCTCTTAGAAAAAACACCATTATCACTTATAAATCTTAATTTTGTTTCATTTATTATTACATCATGTAGTTTTTCATTTGTCTTTATATTTGTATTATTAGTAAAATAATGTTCCATAAATTCTCCCTTTCGTGTCTCTTTTAGAAACAACGAAAGCCCGTGCTCATCGCACAGGCTATAAAACGCATTATTTTAATTCAATAGTAGCGCCAGCTTCTTCAAATTTAGCTTTCATTTCGTTAGCTTCGTCAGTAGATACTTTTTCTTTAACAACTCCACCGTTATCAGCGATATCTTTAGCTTCTTTTAATCCTAAACCAGTAATATCACGAACTAATTTGATAACAGCAATTTTGTTAGCACCAGCACTTGCTAATACTACATCAACAGCACTTGGTCCTTCATTTGCTTCAGCAGCAACTGGAGCAGCAGCTACAGCTACAGCACTTGGATCAACACTAAATTCTTCTTTCATTGCATCTACTAAATCTTTAACTTCTAAAATTGTCATTTCTTTTATTGAATCAATAATTTCTTTTGTACTTAATTTTGCCATTCTATTTTCCTCCTCTTTTTTATTTAAATTATTATTTTTCTAAATTTTGGCTATGTAAATCAAGAGCGATTGCAAAGTTCTTAACATGTTCCATAAGACCACCTGCAAGCATAGTAAGTAATCCTTCTCTTGATGGAATTGCTGCTAGTGACTTTAACATTTCTTCGTCTGCTTTTTCACCATCAACATATCCTACTTTTAATTCTAGTGCTGGGTGTTTTTTTGCATAATCACTTAGCACTTTGATTGGAGCAACCGCATCTGTTCCAAAAGCCATAGCTTTAGGTCCATCTAATTCTCCTAAATCAATTTTTAAATCATTTAATGCTCTCATTGCTAAAGTATTCTTGTATACTTTAAAATCAGAACCAGTTTCTCTTAATTTTCTTCTTAATTCATTTGTTTCAGCAACAGTTAAACCATGGTATTCAAATAATACTACTGAAGCAGATGATTTTACTTTATCACTAATTTCATCAATGATTGCTTGTTTCTTCTCTAAAATCTTAGTATTTGCCATATGACACCTCCTCCTTTGCTTAACCGTATATAAAAGCCTTACTATTTACACAGTAAGGCCGAAAGACTTAAAAATTTAAGTTCCTCGGTAGGAAATATTAAGCTTTCCGCTCCTACTGTCTACGGTACTATATATAATTTTTGGAAACATCCAAATTATATCATATTATATTTTATTTGTCAAAACTATTTGCATCAATTTTAATTCCAGGACCCATTGTTGAAGAAACAGCAATATTTTTAACATAAGTTCCTTTTACAACAGCTGGTTTAGTTTTTAAAATTAATGATACAAAGGCATTCATATTTTCAAGTAATTGTTCTTCAGTAAAGCTTACTTTACCAATAATAACTTGAACATTACCATAAGAATCTGTTCTATATTCAACACGACCCTTTTTGATATCTTCAACAGCTTTTTTAGTATCCATTGTAACTGTTCCAGTTTTAGGATTTGGCATTAAACCTTTAGGTCCTAAAACTTTACCAATTTTACCTAAAGCAGGCATCATATCTGGAGTAGCTACTATAACATCAAAATCGAACCAATTTTCTTTTTCAATTTTTTCAATCATGTCAGCATCACCAACATAATCAGCACCAGCTTCTTTAGCAGCAGTAGCCATAGGTCCTTTAGCTAAAACTAATACTTTTTTAGTTTTACCAGTACCATTTGGTAATACTATAGCTCCTCTTAATTGTTGATCAGCTTTTTTAGTGTCTAAGTTTAAACGCATAGCTAATTCAACAGAAGCATCAAATTTTGTTGTTGAAGTTTCTTTTACTAATTTAATAGCTTCTTCTTTTGTATAAGCACGACCTCTTTCAACTTTAGAAGCAGCTTCTACATACTTTTTACCTTTTTTCATTTTCTTACCTCCTTGTGGTTTTTGTTTATAAATAATTTATAAAGCGGATAACGGGTTTCCCCTCCCACATAGTAGTCCTATGTATTAATCAGAAATTTTAACACCCATATTTAAAGCAGTACCTTCAACTATTTTCATAGCTTCTTCTACAGTATATGCATTTAAATCTGGAAGTTTGATTTCAGCAATTTCTTTTAGTTGCTCACGAGTTATAGTTGCAACTGTTTCTTTTGAACCTTTTGTAGATCCTTTTTTAATTTTAGCAACTTTCTTAATTAAGAATGCGGCTGGTGGAGTTTTAATTACAAAGTCAAAAGTTCTATCTTCATAAATAGTAATTTCAACTGGTAAAATATCTCCCATTTTATCTTTAGTTGCATCATTATATTTTGTACAAAATTCTTGTAAGTTAATTCCTGCTGGTCCTAAAACTGTTCCAACTGGTGGAGCTGGTGTAGCTTTACCTGCAGGTATTTGTAATTTAATCATTTTTGTTACTTGTTTTGCCACGAAAAACACCTCCTATAAAATTTCGCTTTCCATGAGTGGTTCTAATGATTTTTAACAAAACTCCGCTTAACAATTTAAGTTAAAGAATCTAAAGAAATCTCCCACTAAATCTATATTAAAAATTAAATATAGCTTAATAATAATAACACAAATTTGTAAGTTTGTAAACTATGCTTTAGAAATTTGTGAAATTTCTAGCTCAACAACAGTTTCTTGACCAAATAAATCAAGAGTAACTTCTAATGAACCTGTAGCAGGGTCAATTGACTTAACCTTACCAAACATACCATTAAATGGTCCATCAACAACTTTAACATTGTCATCAACATTAAGTTCACTACCAATTTCTAATCTGCTCATACCCATTGAACCTAATATCTTATCAACTTCGGCTGGAGTTAGTGGAAATGGCTTTGCTCCCTTACCACTTGATCCAATAAATCCTGTAACGCCTGGAGTATTACGAACAATAAACCATGCTTCATCAGTCATAATCATTTCAACTAATATATAACCTGGAAACATCTTTTTAACTTTTTCTTTTTTTGCTCCATCTTTATATTCAACTTCTGTTTGTTCAGGAACAACTACACGGAAGATGTAATCTTCCATACCCATAGTACTAGCACGCATCTCTAATTTTTCTTTTACCTTATTCTCGTGTCCAGAATAGGTGTTAACAACATACCATTCTTTTTCCATTAAGCACCTATTAACATCTTTATACCAGCACTAGCTAAATCTATTATGGTATAAAATAATCCAAACATAATCATAATTGAGATTGTTGCAATACTATATTTAAGCATTTCTTTCTTATTAGGCCATCTTACTTTTTTAAGTTCACCCTTAACACCTGCAAAAAACTTTGCTATTTTTTTCATATGAATACCTCTCTTTCATATTATGCATTTTTATTAAAAATAAAAACACATCTCGTGTCTAATTAAATATTATCACGCAAATGTGTCTTTGTCAATATTTTTGTAAAGAAAAAAGCCTTAACGGCTTCTTCTTGTTTCTTTTTCTTCTTCTTTTTCAAGTGGTTCTTTCATATAAATCAATTTAGTTTTTATTTCATTATTTAAAAGTTCTATTTTTTTAAGAAGAAGATTTATATATTTTTCATCTAAATAACGTTGATATTTATTAATTATAGTACGACGATATCTTTCCAAATCATCTAAAACATATCTTAAGTTAGATGGATCAGTATCTTCATCATCAATGACACTAACAATAAACTGTAAATATAAATCAAGTTTTCTTTTTATTTTTTTCTTTAATACTTTTTCAATAAAACTTGGATTTATAACAACCATTTTATTTACTTCCATATCCATATATTCGCTAGTATGCTTTGGAGTAAATTCAAAACCATCTATTTTCTTAGATTCAAAATTTAATAAATTTTTGGTATCTTCACTTTTATGTAGTTTATAATTTCTACCTTGTACCATAATATCAACTCTTTTCTAATAATTCAGGTCTTCTCTCTTTGGTTCTTTTTATTTGTTCTTCATAACGCCATTTTCTTATATTTTCATGATGCCCAGATAATAATACTTCTGGAACTTTCATTCCTTCATAATCAGCAGGATGAGTATAAACTGGATAATCAAGCAAGCCATTTTCAAAAGAATCATTTTGGTGTGATCCTTCTTTTATAACACCATCTAATAATCTAATTATACTATCACTTATAACCATACTAGGTAATTCTCCACCGGTAAGGACAAAATCCCCTATGCTTATTTCTTCATCTGCTAAAGTTCTAATTCTTTCATCAAAGCCTTCATAATGTCCACAAACCATAATTATATGTTTATAATTTAATAACTCGTGTGCCTTACTTTGATGATATGGAGTTCCTTGTGGCGTTAATAGTATAACATGTGAATCATCCCTCCTTAAGCTTCTTACAGCATCAAATATAGGTTGAGGCATAAGTACCATTCCATCTCCACCACCAAATCCATAATCATCTACTTTTTTGTGTGGGTCTTTAGAATAATTTCTAATATCATAGATATTTATTTCTACTTTATTATTTTCTATTGCTCTTTTAATAATTGATTCAGTTAAAAATCCTGTAAACATATTTGGAAATAGTGTTAAAATATCAATCTTCATTTATTAATCCCTCTATTTCATTAATATATATTTTTTTATTATTAATATCAATTTTATTTATAAATTCATCTACAAAAGGAACTAAATTATTAACTCCATTTTTATCTATAACCAATATTTCATGTGCACCATTATTAATTATATTTGTAAGTTTTCCAATATATTTATCATTACTATAAACATCTAGTCCAATAAGATCTTCATTAATATAACCTTCTATATTTAAATCATCTCTATTTATATAAACACTTTCACCTTTATATGGTAATGCATCATTTATATCATTAACACCTGAAAATAGCACCATATCATAATTTTTATGTTTACGATAAGAAACTATAGTAAGTGGTTCTCTATTTTTTCCAACATAAAGTATAAAATTAGGTTTAAAAATAGCATCTTTATACTTAAAATCAGATATTATTCTTAATTCTCCTTTAATACCATGAGTATTTACTATATCACCAATATATAATTCTTTCATACTCCACCTACTTATCTAATTCATATAAAATAATACTTGTTGCAACTGCGACATTTAAACTTTCACAATTACTATTCATATCTATATATAAATATTCATTTGCTAAAGACATTAAGTTGTCACTAACTCCTGCGCCTTCGTTACCCATTATTATAGCAAATTTTTCCATCTTTTCAATAGTTTTTAAACTTTTACCACCATTTACCTTTGTCGCATATATTTGATATCCTTCTTTTTTTAATTCTGGTACAAAAACATTTAAATCTCTTCTAATAATATTTATATTAAAAAGCATTCCTTGACTAGCCCTAATAACTTTGGAATTATAAAGATCTACAGTATTATTACTTACAACAATAGTGTCAATATTAAACGCAACCGCACTTCTAATAATGGTTCCAAAGTTGCCAGGATCTTGAATATCATCTAAAACTAATACCTTATTTCCTATTTCTTTTTCTTCTACTTTTTTACACAATCCTATTATATTACTAGGATTATCTAGTTCACTTATAAACTTAATTACATTACGAGATAAATATGATGTTTTTACATCTAAATCTAATTTAGTATTTTCTTCTAAAAAAAGTTCCTCTAATAATCCTTTTTTATAAGCCTCTAAAACTAAATGTTCCCCTTCTACTAAAAAAGAATTACTTTGATCACGATATTTCTTAATATTTAATTTTTTCAATTCTTTAATTTTTTTATTATCTGTTGATGTATAAATCATATTATCCCTCCCTTTTAATTTTACCACAAAAAAAGGTATTTAAGATACCTTTTTATCAAATTATGATATTGAAAGAGTTATAACAGGACGAACACCAGAGTAATCTGAACTAATAACATAGTAAGTGCTCAAATTACCAGAATAACTCACATACCATGCATTTCTGAAGTTAGTTGTATCAGATGATGCCATCCAATATCCTTTTACATTAGATACAGCATTTTTTGTACCATTTAAATAGTTATATATCCATATTGGAAGTCCAGAAGTTTTATCACCTGAAGCCTTAGAAATTTGTTCATACATTGGCAAAGTTGTTTGATATTGTTCTATTTTTGTCCATACTATTGTATTTGCTTTTAATGCATTTTTAGCAGTAATTGAGCCTAAATCATTATTTCCACAATCTGTACATACTTTATTCCAATTATCTTCTTTTCCTCCTGTATCAATATAATCTTTCTTTGTTACCCAAGCAACAAGCCCTTTATCTGTTAATGCAGATGTTATAGCAGTTCCATCATTTCCCACGTTTGCATTCATTATTAATGATACAAGATCACCATTTTTTTCTAAAACAAAAAATGTATTTTGCTTTCCATCGCCTAATTCACATGTATATTCATCTCCGTAGGCAAAATTACCTTGTGGTACATTCCCTGTTGTTTTTGTTGATTCTGTTACTTTTTCGCATAATTCTTTAATTGGTGAATAATATTTTCTATTTAGTAATTCAGGATTAGCAACCCTTCCTACATCACTGCTAAGGGCTGCCTCGTATTTATATATACCACCTTCATAGCTGATATTAATATAAAGGTCATTATTAAAAGGTTTGTTTGTTTTAGGATTTTCAAAATCCTCACTTATTATTCCTTCATTTCTTAAAAATAGTAATGGCACAGAAATAGCTGTTCCATTTTCATCAGGAACTTCTTTAATATGTTTAGCAGCCCAAGCACGAGCACCATCTTCTATCGAAGCAATTTGTGCTTCATAAACAGATTGTTTATTTTCTTTTATAATTTTATCTACCGCAATAGTAGAAATAGCAGCAAGCACACCTAATACAACAATAACTCCCATCAATTCAATTAAAGTAAAACCTCGTTTCATTCTATCACCTATATTTATTATATCTTTAAATAAAAAAAAATACAAGAAGATTACACTTCTTGTATAACAATTAAAATCATAGGTTTACATTCTGTTTCATCATAGAAGTATTTTCCTACCTTATCTCTAACTTCCATTTTAATTTTATTAAAATCAACATAATGTGGCTTAATATTATTTTCGATAATATCACGAGATATATTCTGTGCTTCTTTTATTAAATCAATATTTTCTTTAACATAAATAAAACCACGAGTTAAAATCTCTGGACCTGCCAAGATTTGTTTAGTCATTTTATCTAATGTAGCAGTTACAATAACAATACCATTATCACTTAAAAGTTCACGATCTTTTAATACCAATTCACCAATATCTCCTGGTGTTTTACCATCTATTAAGATATCATCAACTTTTACTTTTTCGCCAGTTTCTACTAATTTACCATCTATAAAAGTTGCTACTTCACCATTTAAATTTAGGATAATATCTTCTTTTTTCATACCTATTTGTTCAGCAACTTCTTTATTTGCGACTTGGTGGCGATACTCACCAATTACTGGAAAGTAATATTTTGGTTTCATTAAATCTAACATTAACATCAAATCTTCACTAGATGCATGAAGTGATAAAAATTTCTTGGTCGGAATAGTTACAATGTTAACTCCTAAAGACGCTAAATCATCTAATACTTTAGTTGAACTTTTTTCCATTCCATCATAAACCGGAGAAGCAAAAATAATAGTATCTTCTTCGCTTATTTTGATAAATTTATCATAACCTCTAATAATACGTTTGATATTAGAATATGGTTTTTCTCTTTCATCAGAAATAATTATAACTACATTTTTATCATTAATTTCTTTTAAGCTTGCTATTCGTGACTTATCAAAATTGATATATCCGTTATCAATAGCTTTTATAATTAAAGCTTCTAACCTTTTACCCATAATGATAACTTTACGATTAGTTTTCATAACTTCTGTAAATAATTCTTGAATACGGTACAATTGAGCTTGAAATGTATTAAATAAAATTCTTGAATTATTATTTTTAAATAAAGTTTCACGAATTATACTTGAAGTACGATGATTTGGAGATGTAAAACCTTTTTTATCAGCATACATTGATTCACTTAATAAACAAAGTACACCTTGTTTTCCGACATAAGCAAGTTTTCCAACATCAGTTTTATAAGCACCTTGCATACTTGGATCAAAAACAAAGTTACCTGTATAAAAAATAGCGCCATCTTTAGTGTATAAGACATACCCTACTGCATCTGGTACAGCATGAGTCAAACTAATTGGAAAAATACTATTTTCTCCAAAGTTAATTTTTTTATGAGCTTTTATCTCAAATAAATTATCCGTACTAATATTATCTTCTTTCAATTGCTCTTTTAATATTTCTAAAGTAAATGTTGTACCATATATTTTTAAATCAGGAATATCAAGTAATATGTCTGATATCGCACCTAATTGTTGGTCATGTCCGTGAGTTATAAACAATCCTTTAATACGATCTTTATTTTCTTTTAAATAATCATAATTAGGAATAATATAATCAACACCTAACATGTTGTCATCAGCATATTTAAGTCCTGCATCAAAAACAAAAATATCATCATTAACTTCTACAATATACATGTTTTTACCTATTTCATTTAATCCGCCTAAACTAAATATTTTTATTTTACTCATAATTTCTCCTTTCATTTCGTTTTAAGACTTAAACATTATATCAAAAAAAAGATGAATTGTCACCTTTTTATAAATTTGTTATTTTAAATTAAATGTATACTTTTTATTTTATGAGAAATATCTCACATACATACATTTTAACATATCTATTACGATTTGTAAATTACAGTACTAGTATATAAGTTCATTTTTTATATTAGGGTTGCTAAGAGCTTCTACTAATTTGTCTATCTCTTCTTTTGTATTATAAAAATAGAAACTTGCACGACATGTATTTTTAATTTTTAAATCATTCTTTAAAATTTTAGCACAATGATTACCAGCTCTAACACAAATATTATATTTATTTAAATAAATGGCTAAGTCTTGAGCAAAAACATTTTTCATATTAAATGTTACAATACCACTTTTAGTATTTTCATTATAAATAATAATATCTTTTATATTTTTTAATTTAGATATCGCATAATCTTTTAATTCTTGTTCATATTTTTCAATATTTTCTATTCCTATGTTATCTAAATAATCAATAACATTACCAAAAGCAATAACATCAGCTATATTTGGAGTACCAGCTTCTAAAATACCTGGAATTTCTTTATAAACACGAACGCCATCTTCATCAAATGAAGCATTCATACCACCTCCAAATATTATTGGATGAGTATTGTTTAAATATTCCTCTTTACCATACATGATGCCAAGACCTGTAGGGCCACACATTTTATGAGCAGAAAAAGCTAAAAAATCACAATCTAAATCTTGAACATCAACTTTTAAATGAGGTACACTTTGAGCTCCATCAACTACAACTAATATTCCTTTAGAATGAGCATATTTAATTATTTCTTTTATATCTCTAACATCTCCCACAACGTTAGTAATTTGGGCAATAGAAATTACTTTTGTTTTTTCAGTAATAGCTTTTTTTACATTTTCCAAAGTTACTGTATAATTATTGTCTAAATCTACATATTTAATAACTAAATTTTTTTCTTCTTTAAGTTCATACCAAGGGAGTAAATTTGATGCATGTTCAGCATGATTTAAAAGTACTTCATCACCTTCATGTAAATAATTTCTAAAATAGCCAAAAATTATTTTATTTAAAGAATCAGTAGCTCCACTTGTAAATATTATTTCACGAGCATATTTAGCATTAATAAATTTTCTAATTTTTTCTCTAGTTCCCTCATACATTTTATCTACTTTTAAACTAATGTCATAGTCACCTCTGTGAGCATTAGCACTATAATTCATATAATAATCATTTAGACCATCACATAACACTTTTGGCTTTAGTGTTGTTGCGCCATTGTCAAAATAAATTATATTTTTTTTAAGAATTGGAAAATCTTCCCTATTCATAATTTCACCTCCAATACTTATCAATTATCTTATTATATGTTTCTTTTTGATCTTCACTTAATTCACTTGTCAAAAATCCTCTAATTAATAACTTTGTTGCATCTATTTTGCTTATTCCTCTACTTTGTAAGTAAAATAATTCATCATCTTTAAAGGTTCCTATAAAAGCACTATGGTTAGCGATAACATCAAAGCAATCAATATACATATTAGGACTAATAACACATTTATTGTTTGTTAAGTTAATAATTCTATTACTTTGGTTAACATAACACTTATCCATCTTTTCTGGAACAATACTAGAAACATTAAATGATAAATTACCGTTATCTATATTAACGCCATGATTTATAATATCACTTTTAGTTAATCTACTATTATGATTTACAATCACATCATATTTTTGATTACCTTCACTAATTGTTTTTAAAACTCTTCTTACGCTAGCATTTATACCATCTAAAGAAAATATACTTTGTTCTTTTATTGAATTAACATTATTAATTTTTTTTATTATTAGTTTACTATCTTGATTTAGTTTATATTTACTTCTAATTTTAGCTTTTTTACCATTCATAACTTCATATATATCAGAAAAAACGCCATTTAAAAGTTGAATGTTAATTTCCATAGTTAATTCTTCTTTTATATCAATATCCAATTCTATATCAGTGTTTTCTTTAATTGTTAAATCTAAAGTATTAATACCATACTTATCATTAATTTTAAAATTGTATTCAATCTTTTCATCAACACTTACTAATTTCAGTTCATTATTAACTATATTTATTTTATTCATGAGTAGCAATTTCCTTAATTATACAAGTACTAGATATTGATTCTTTTTCTATTTTTTCATAACCATTTTCTTCAATATATTTAACAAGTTCATTACCACCACTTTTAATAATTGAACCTTCTTTCATAATATGAACATGTGTGGGTTTGATATAATCAAGTAATCTTTGATAATGGGTAATTACTAAAATTCCTGGTTTTGACTCATTATAATAATCCATTACATTTTCTCCTACTATTTTTAAACTATCAACATCAAGTCCAGAGTCTATTTCGTCAAGTAAAACCATAGAAGGTTTTAACAAATACATTTGAAGAATTTCATTTTTCTTTCTTTCACCGCCTGAAAAGCCTTGATTAACACCACGATGAATCATATCTTTATTCATTTTTAATTTATCAACATATTTATCCATATCTTTGATAAAATCAAATAGTTTAAAACTATTCCCTTCTTTGGCATGTAAAGCGCTTCTCATAAAATCAGCATTACTAACACCTTCTATTTCCAAAGGCATTTGCAAACCTAGAAAAATACCTAAACGAGCTCTTTCATCAGTTGTTAAATCATTTGATTTTTTATCATCAAAAAGAATTTCTCCTTCAGTCACTTTATAGTTTTTATCACCCATTATTACTTTAGTAAGTGTTGATTTACCAGTTCCATTAGGTCCCATAATGGCATGTATTTCTCCACTCTTTATTTCTAAATTTAAATTTTTTAATATTTGCTTATGATTAACTTCCACACTTAAATTTTTAATAGTCAATGTATGCATAAAATCATCTCCATCATTTATTATACATTAATTTTTTACGATTTTGTATATTTTTATTTATTTTATCTAATAATATAATGAATATTCGCAGTATTCACAAAAAAGAGTTTATCTCTTTTTCTTTTTTTGTTATAATCAGAATAGGAGATGATAAAATGGATTGTTTATTTTGTAAAATTAGTGCCGGGGAAATACCGAGTTACAAAATATATGAAGATGATTATGTTTTTGCTTTTTTAGATATCAACCCTGATTCTAATGGCCATACATTAATAATTCCAAAAAAACACTTTCAAGATTTAGATGATATTGATATTGATACTTTAAAATATATCAACAACGCTAGTAAAAAAGTCAAAAAGTTACTGGAAGAAAAACTTCATTGTGATGGTATGTCATTACTACAAAATAATGGTTGTGTTCAAGAAGTAAAACATTATCACATGCATTTAAAACCATATTATAAAGATAATGTATCAATTAAACTAATTAAAAATGAAAAAGCAATTGATAATGTAGAAAATGTATATAAAAAATTAAAAGAGGACTAATCCTCTTTTTTTGTGTTATTTAATTTTTTGACTAATCTTTTGGATAATTTATTTTCTGTTTCATCAACTATTTTTTTATAAAAATCTTCAGGAATAATATTTTTGCTATAAAAATACAATTCTACAACAGTATTTACAAATTTAGGACTAATTTCACAGAAGCCCATAATAGCATTATCACTTAAAATTCTAATCAAAAGATGGTAAAAACGATTATTCAAAGCTTTTTCTTTACTATGCGCTAAACGATATTTATCCAATTTATAAAATTCGTGAATAATTTCTAACATCATGGTTTTATAATCTTTGGGAGTCTCCTCTTTAATAATCTCTAAATTAAATAAAATTTCATTTATCAACCTATCCCTATCTTGATAACCTCTTCTAGCAAATTCACAATAATTTTTAACCACTTCTTCTAATTTACCATTTGCTTGATATCCAAGCACATCTATCATATATAATAAATTATTAGTTAAAATATTTTTTTCTTGGTTATAATGAATGAAGTGCATATAATTTTGTTTTTGCATCGTAGTATATTCACCAAAGTTATAATTTTCTGATAAAGCCTGTAATATATAATAATCATTACTTTTAAAAATTGTTAGTACCTCTTCTATGGAATTAGACTTTAGTGAATTTAAAAATATAATATCTTCTTCCATTATATGATTATTTCTTTTTCTAACACATAAACCATTATAATAATCAAACATAAGCACTAATAATTTAATATTAGAACTTTTATCATTTAAATTTGCAGAATGATTATTAACCAAATCATTATATATTTCTTCTCTTATCTTTTTAGTTAATGTTTCCATATTATCCCCCCTTAAATGTGAATTATTTTATATCAAAAAATGAAAAAAGTAAAGTTTTATTTCTTTACTTTTTATTTTGTCACTATTTTAAAGCTTCTTTGCGAGAAAGGTTTAATCTTCCTTTTTTATCATATCCTAATGACTTAACAATTATTTCGTCTCCTACTTTAACAACATCACTAGGTTTTTCTACTCTTTCATTAGCAAGTTGTGAAACGTGTACTAAACCTTCACATCCAGGCCATAATTCTACAAAGCATCCAAAGTCTTCTACTTTTACTACTTTACCAGTGTAAACTTTACCGTCTTCAACTTCACGAACAATATCTTTAATCATTTGTGCGGTTCTTTCAATTATTTCTTTATCAGAGTGATAAATAACAACTCTACCATCATCTTCTAAATCAACTTTAACGGCATTCATATCTGTTACCGCACTTACATTAGAAGCTTCGAGAATAATCTTGGTAATTGTATCTCCACCTTTACCAATAACATCCTTAATCTTATTTGGATCAATTGTAAATGTTAAAGTTTTAGGAGCATACTTACTAACTTCTTTTCTTGGTTCTTTAATTTGAGCTTCTATAACATCAAGAATTTCCATACGAGCTACTTTTGCTTGCGCTAAAGCTTCTTTTAAAATTTGTTTAGTAATACCCTTAATTTTGATATCCATTTGTAAAGCACAAATACCATCTCTTGTACCTGCTACTTTAAAATCCATATCTCCCAAATGATCTTCCATACCTTGAATATCAGTAAGAATAGTATAATCATCACCATCAGTAATTAATCCCATGGCTATACCAGCAACTGGGGCTTTAATAGGAACACCAGCAGCCATTAAACTCATACATCCAGCACAAATTGTTGCTTGACTTGATGAACCATTACTTTCTAACACTTCTGATACTACACGTACAGTGTAAGGGAATTCTTCTTCACTAGGCATTACTTGAAGTAAAGCTCTTTCACCTAATGCTCCATGTCCAATTTCTCTTCTACCAGGGGCTCCATATCTTCCTGTTTCTCCTACTGAGAATGCTGGAAAGTTATAATGTAACATAAATCTTTTTTCGGCTTCTAAAGAAAGACCGTCTAAGATTTGATGCTCACCTAAAGCACCAAGGGTTGTAATTGCTAAAGCTTGTGTTTCTCCTCTTGTAAATAATGCAGAACCATGAGTACGTGGTAGAATATCAATATCTGTTGATAATGGTCTAATTTCTGTCATAGCTCGTCCATCTGCACGAGTATGTTCTTTAACAACAATACATCTAAATATTTCATATTCTATTTCTTCAAGAACTAATTTAACTTTAGTTAATAATTCATTTAATTCTTTTTCTTTTATTTTGTCTTCATATTCTAAGCGATATTTTTCTACTACTTCTTCTTTAGCACTATCTATAGCTGCATATTTCTCTAATTTTTCTTTAATACGCATTGCTTTATTTAATTTATCTTCAACTAGATCTCTAATTTCCTTCTTGAAATCAGAAGTTATTTCTAGTTTTTCATATTCCATGTCTTCTTTACCAATTTCGGCGATAATTTTTTCCTCGAATGCAACTAATTCTTTAATAGCTTCATGACCAAACATTAATGCTTCTAACATTAAATCTTCTGAAACTTGTTTAGCTCCTGCTTCTACCATGTTAATAGCATCTTTTGTCCCAGCAACAGTTAAATCAATATCAGATAATTCTAATTCAGCAGGAGTTGGGTTAATAATAAATTCTCCATTAACATGTCCTACCTTAACACCAGCAATAGGTCCATCAAAAGGTATTTCACTAATTCCTACAGCTAGAGAAGATCCTAGCATTGCAGTTAATTCAGGTGAATTGTCAGTATCTACAGATAATACTGTATTAACAATTTGTACTTCATTTTTAAAATCTTCTCTAAACATTGGACGCATAGGACGATCAATCATACGTGCTGCTAATGTTGCGGCATCAGTAGGTCTTCCTTCTCTTTTAATAAATCCACCGGGGATCTTACCAACTGAATATAATTTTTCTTGATAAATTACCATTAGTGGAAAAAAATCAGATAAAATATTTGCTTCTTTTTTTACAACAGCTGTTGATAATACTACAGTATCACCATATCTAACTAAAACAGCACCATTTGCTTGTTTTGCCATTTCGCCATTTTCAACAATTATTTTTCTTCCTCTAAAATCTAATTCAAATGTTTTTTTCATATAAATACTCCTTCTATTTTATTAAAAATAAAGACACTTAAAATAAGTGCCTACTATTATTATTTTCTTAATCCTAATTTTTTAACGATTTCACGATATCTTGTTACATCATTTTTAATTAAGTAATTTAATAAACTTCTTCTTTGACCTACTTTTTTAAGTAATCCACGTCTAGAATGAAAGTCATGTTTGTGTTCTTTTAAATGTTCAGTTAAAGTTTTAATTTCTTCTGTTAAAATTGCAATTTGAACTTCACAAGAACCAGTATCGTTAGCTGAAGTACCAAAATTTTTAACTATTTCAGCTTTCTTTTCTTTACTTAATGCCATATTATCTCTCCTTTACTTTTATTTGCTTATACTGAGAAAGGGACGGAGAATCCGCAATCCAAGAATAAGTACTACTAATAATATACACGAGAATCCATAAAGATGCAAGTGTTATTTTACTTTTTTAGTCTTTTTTTCTTCGACTTTTTTTAAAGAGTATAAATCTACAAATAAATCGCCATCTTCACCAAAAATTTTATATAAACATTTCTTGCCTTTTGTTAAACTTTTAGCATCTAAATAATGATAGTCATCTATTTTTAACAAAAATACATTACTTTTCACTAACGGTGTTTCATCACCATCTTTTTTTCTTATATCACCACGGTACAATAGCTCTTCAAACATTTTAAGTCCTCCTTATTTTATATTAATCATTATTATTAAACATCTTCCAAGGCTTTAGTTTAGTTTTATCTTTATCATAGCTTTTATAAAGTGCTAATAAACAATTATTTTTATCAATAAACAGAATATGTTCTTGTTTCCATTCATCATTTATAACAGCTCCATTTTTAATTAAATTTTCAAGATAACCATCAACTACAACCTTAGGAAAATTATTTAACGCTTCAACAATGCTAATTAATTTATAATTACCACTTTCTATATCTTCTATTTTATAGCAATTTTCAAGTTTAAATTTTCCTTGTTTTGTTCTTGTTAATTTTGACATAACACCAATAGTATTTAAACTATTAGCTATATCATTAACAAGTGCTCTAATATAAGTTCCCTTACTAACTAAACACCTGATATTAAAAATTGTTTTATTGTCTGTATATTTAATATCCCCTATTAGTTCTAGTTCTTTTATATCAACCTCTCTTTTAGGAAGTTCAACACTTTCACCCGCTCTAGCATACTCATAAAGTTTTCTACCATTTACTTTAACCGCCGAATAAATAGGTACTTCTTGAACGTATTTACCAGTCATTTTATTTAAGGCTTCTAATATTTGTTCTTTATTTACCTTTACCTTTTCTTCTTTTAACTCATTACCAGTTATATCTAAGGTATCAGTAAGAAGACCTAAAGTAATTTCTGCTTCATATTCTTTATAAGTAGATGTTAAAATTTCATTTAGTTTAGTTGCAGACTCAATGCATAAAACAAGAACACCTGTTGCAAGTGGATCTAAGGTTCCTGTATGACCAACTTTTTTAGTTCCTAAAATTTTCCCAACCTTATTTACAACATCTCTACTAGTCCAATTTTCTTTCTTATTTACAAGTAATATTCCATTCATAACTCACCGACAAGAAAAGAGATTAATCATCTCTTCTTCCTAACATTATTAAAATTCTAAGTACATTTAAAATAGAAGATACAAGACTTGCTACATAAGTAAGAGCAGCAGAACCCAACATATTTTTTACATCTTTTTGTTCATCATTATCTATTAAACCTAACTTTAATAACTCTTTTTTAGCACGATTTGAAGCATCAAACTCAACAGGAAGAGTTACTAATTGAAATAAAACAGCTGCAAGTATAATTAATAAACTTACTCTTAAATAGCCTGTAATACCACCTATAAGAGATATAATAGCAACAAAATACCCTATATATGTAACAAAATTAACAACAGGAACTAAAAATCCTCTAATACGCATGAAAACATATCCATCTTTATCTTGAATAGCATGGCCACATTCATGGGCTGCTACCGAAACAGAAGCAATACTATCACCATTAAAAATCTCATGAGATAATCTTAACACTTTTCTACTTGGGTCATAATGATCTGTTAGTTTACCTTGTACCTCAACAATATGAATATTATTAAGTCCATTGCTATCAAGTATTTTACGTGCTACCTCTTGACCTGATAATCCCTTACTTGATTTAATTTTACTAGTTTTCGCATAACTAAGATTTACTTTTATTTGTGCATAAATAACAATAATAAAACCAATTAAACTAAGAAGTATAGTTAAACCATCTTCATATCCCCATGTTCCATAATTCATTCTATCACCTATACTATTTCAAAAATAGTCCCTTCCCTTGTATCTTTTATCATTATTCCTTTTTCTTTTAATTCATCACGGATTTGATCCGCCAAAGAATAATCCTTATTCTTTTTAGCTATGTTTCTTTCTTCTATTTTATTTTTTATATACTGCTCTAACTCAGAATCTATCTTAAGTTCTTCTTTCACACATAAGTTCAAACCTAACACTTCATCAAACTTTTTAATTAAATATAATTTGGTTGTATTATTTAAATCACTTTTTAAAGCATCATATAAAGTTGTTAAAGCTGCAGATGTATTAAGGTCATTTTCTAGAGCATTTTTAAATTGATTCATATACTTATTAGCACCATCTAGATCAACATTACCATCTTCTTTAATATCACTAACCTTGCTTTTTAATTTATTATAAGCATTAGTACTATTATCTAGAGCTGCATAACTAAACTCTAATACCTTACGATAATGAGATTGTAAACACATAAAACGATAACTTAAAGGATTATAACCTTTACTTTCTAGGAGAGATACAGTTAAAAATTCGCCTTTAGATTTACTCATTTTTCCATCTTTATCGTTTAAATGTTCCCCATGAACCCAGTAATTACACCACTTATGTCCAAGGTAACTTTCTGATTGAGCTATCTCATTAGTGTGATGAGGAAAAATATTATCAACACCACCACAGTGTATATCTAAATATTCTCCTAAGTATCTCATTGAAATACCAGAGCATTCAATGTGCCAACCAGGGTATCCATAACCCCAAGGAGAATCCCATTTTAATTCTTGAGAATCAAATTTTGATTTAGTAAACCATAAAACAAAATCTGCTTGATTTTTTTTATTAGAATCTTCTTCTACACCATCACGTACACCAACTACCATCTCATCTTCTTTATGATTAGTTAATTTATAATAGTCATCTAACTTAGAAGTATCAAAGTAAACATTACCACCAGCTATATAAGCTTTACCATCTTCAAGCAATTTAGTAATAATCTTTATATAAAAATCAATATTATCTGTTGCTTTAGAAACAATTTTAGGCCATTTAATATTTAATTTAGCGCAATCCTTTTTAAACTCTTCAGTATAAAAAGCTGCTATTTCTAAAACTGACTTATGCTCTCTTTTAGCACCTTTAAGCATTTTATCTTCACCACTATCAGAATCACTGCTTAAATGCCCAACATCAGTAATATTCATAACTCTTTTTACATCATATCCTAAAAAGTTTAAACTTCTTTCTAAAATATCTTCAAATATATATGTACGAAGATTTCCAATGTGCGCAAAATGATAAACCGTAGGTCCACAAGTATACATTGACACATAACCTTCTTTATTTGGAATAAAATCTTCTATAGTTCTTGTTAATGTGTTATATAATTTCATATAATCAACTCCATATTAATTATATCATAATTTATTATAATTTAAACTATTTCATAAGATATTAGTTTTATTTTATTTGATATTAAGTTTCCGTTTTTATTGATTTCTTTACTCAAATCTGTACTAAGATACTTTTTATTATCATCTGGAAACACCGTGACAATATTACCATCTATTTGTTCTTTTAATAAAATACTACCTAAAAAATTACATCCACTTGATATTCCAACACCTAGTCCCAGTTTAGATGAAAGTAATCGTGACATATTTATTGCTTCTTCATCACTAATATCATAAATAACATCTATTTTATCTCTATTTACAAGTTCTGGTATAAAATCATCACCTATACCGTCTATTTTATGACTACCTATACTATTTTCATCTTTTAAAATAGGAAGTTCTTTAGGTTCTACTGCACATACTACCAAACTATCATTAGCTTCTTTTAACTTACTAGCTGTCCCCATTAAAGTTCCGCCTGTACCAATACCACTCACAAACCCATCTACTTTTCTTAACTTATCCATTATTTCTACGCCAGTAGTTTGAAAATGCGCTAAAAGATTATTAGGATTACTAAATTGATTAACTCTAAAACCATTAATTTTAGTTGCTAAAAGATTAGCTTCCTCTATGCATCTTTTAAATCCACCTTCTTCTTTGCTTATTAAAGTTACTGTAGCTCCATACATTTCCATTATCTTTTTTCTTTCACTACTTACCCAATCAGGCATAAATATATATACTGGATTATGGTAAAAAGCACCTATCGAAGCAAGTGATATACCGGTATTACCACTAGTAGCTTCTATTATAGCTTGACCCTGTTTCAACAATTTATTTTTGTAAGCTTCTTTTATAATAAAATCAGCCATTCTATCTTTTATACTACCTGTTAGATTATAATATTCTAATTTAGTATATATTTCTTTGATTTTGTTATTATATTCGTATTTTATTTTTATTAGAGGTGTATCACCTATTAATTTTCTCATTTTATCACCACTGTATTTTATGAAAAAGAAAAAAAAATAGTCACACGACTATTTTTTTGTTTTTACTTTTTGACTTTCTAATTCTTGAGTTTGACAACCTTCAATTAAACGGTGAAGATTTGGTATTACTGGCTCATTTCTCATTGCAGCTTCAAATAAATCTTTTTGTTCTTTTGATAACAAATTATTATTACCAAGAGCAATTTCATTCATTACTAAAACCATAGAAAATCTAGATCCATCACTCATTCTTTGTATAACAGCATTTTCTCCATCTATTTCTAATCCATCTGCTGACATAGTATAAAAATCTAAAACATCAGTAATTATATCATTAAATTTTTGTTTTTCTTCTTCAGTTTCAAAATTAGCTCTTTGCATTCCTACTTGTTCATCTCTCATAGTAGTTAATTCATCACGATAATTTTCTAATTTTTGCATAATTGCTTTATCGTAATCACCACCTACTACTAAAGAACTTATATTCATAGGATTTTTAAATTGATTTTTATATGAATTAGTCATCAATATACCAATAGTATGACCTGCATTAGACATAATTTCTTGAGCGTTTTTACCATAGAATAGTTCATGTGCTAATTCTGGATCTTCAGTAATTATACGGTCCATATTAACAACAGATGATAAATTTTTAACTTCTTCTTCTGTTAATTTAATACCGTTAGCATTTGCTTTTTCAGTAAATGTTTTTATTCTTTGTTCTAATAGTTCTCTACTATATTGTTCCTCAGTTTGAACAATTTCAGTATTTTTAGAATTTTTCTTTGTATTTCGATAAATAAAATAAGCCGCTCCACCAATTAATAACACAGCTAAAGTACCAGCTATTACTCTTTTACAAGTTGTTTTACTTACTTTAAATTTTTTATTAGCAAGTTTCTCTTTAGTAGTTGCTATTTTTATTTTTTCACCATCAAGTCTAGTTTCATCAGTAACTTTTTCACCATTTAAAAATATTTCTTCTTGTTTTATTTTATCCATATAAATCCCCCTCTTTTCAACTAATATGTTGTATTCTAACACATTCTTTTTATATTGTCAAATTAACTATCATAGTTAATATCCCCGTTGTTGCTATATATTATATACATTTTTTTTAATTTGTCAAATTAACAATATTTTGTTATTTAAAACTTTTTATGGCTCATAACATGGCGGTTTAGGTTCGAGGAAAGTAAAATAAAAAGTAGGTTTTATCCTACTTTGTTCTTACAAGTGGTGCGGGCGAAGGGACTTGAACCCCCATGCCTTGCGGCGCTAGATCCTAAGTCTAGTGCGTCTGCCAATTTCGCCACGCCCGC
>OGOZ01000161.1_pt1 | contig 46263 bp, 34 predicted proteins | sample 1552801 | NCBI WGS metagenome assembly OGOZ01 (sample SAMEA2580196, study PRJEB22360) | human gut metagenome | biome: human gut; feature: human-associated habitat; material: faeces | place: Denmark | collected 2008/2010 | reverse complement strand
TTATTTACAAACAATAAAAAAACGCCTTCCCAGCGCCTGCCGCTCTTCCCGTTTCTCTTGACCTGGTTATACTTCGCGATAAGCGGGTTCATGACTTCTTCGTATTCGGTACGATTGCCGTGCTCGATAGAAGCGGTGTCGATGCCGAGTTTTCCGATTCCGTTGCCGATAAACGTTTCGTAATCGGGGATAGGATTCTTCCAGCTGTCGGGCATAAACACGTTGTTTACCCACATGAACTTGATTTCTTTTTTGTATTTGTCGTCAAAAAGGCTTACGATCGTGTTTTGCGCTGCCGTCGTTGCGGTTTCTTTTGCGACAATGGTTGCCGCCTCGTCCGCTTCCGTTTCGCTCTTTCCTTCGATGTTATGCAGTTTGTCGTATTCGGTCTTATAAACTGCCGCGTATTGTGTTTCGTAAGTCGAATAGTACGAGCTTGACAAATCCTTGTACATGTTGATGTTGTATTGCTTTACCATGCCGTTAAAGCCCGAAAACACCATGAAGAATATCACAAGCGAGATTATCGACGGAAGACAACTTCCAAGCATGCTGTACTTTTCCTTGCGGTAAAGTTCCATCTGCTTTTGCGAATACAACTCCTTATTTCCGGCGTACTGCTGCTGCAATTTTTCAAGTTGCGGCTTCATTCTTTCCATCGCGCGGTTGTTCTTCGTCATTACGACTTTCTGCCATACGTCGAAGGGCGACATCGCGAGCTTTAAGATGAGCGTGAAGCAGATTACCGCCACACCGTAGTTACCGATACCCTTGTTCAGCGCGTCGATAAGCCACATTACGCCTTCGGCAATTTTGTTCGCCGCAAGGCCCATCTCCATTATACTAACCATTTTGCGTTTCCTTTATAGTTTTCTGCCACGGGGTCGTAGCCGCCCTCGTGGAAAGGGGTGCATCGAAGTATCCTTTTCGCACCCATTACGCATCCCTTAAAGAATCCGTGTTTTTCAATTGCGGTCAGGGTATAAATCGAACACGTCGGCACGTATATGCACGGCCGCGTAAGATTTATCGAAATAAAACGTTTGTAAAATCCAATTAAAATACGGGCGAGCGTTTTCATAATCATAAGGAATGGCCCAAAAGTCCGGCCTTTTTGAGGAGCGACCTCATCGAATCGGCAATGACGCTGCTTTTCTTGCCGTAGACTGTGCTTCTCGCCACGAATATTATGTTGTACCCGGGGGTTATCTCGGGTATCATAAGACGGACGCTTTCGCGCATCTGTCGTTTTACCCTGTTGCGCTGGACGCTGCCGCCGACCTTTTTCGAAACCGAAAATCCGACTTTGAGCGCCCCTTTCGTCTTTACTGTGTACAAAACGAAATCGTCGTTTGAAAAAACCGTGCCTTTCCTGTAAATGTAGTTGAAAGACGCGCGTTTTTTTAACTTATATTCCTTTTGCATTGTTCGGGGGAGCGTCTGCCCGCACAATTAGTTGTGCGGGGTAAGTTTTGCTCTGCCTTTGTTGCGGCGACGTTTCAGAACGTTGCGGCCTTGCTTGGTTTGCATTCTCTTCCTGAAACCATGTACCTTGGTTACGTGTCTTTTCTTGGGTTGGAATGTCCTTTTCATATATGCCTCCTTGATAGGGATTATTTCTTCGTTACTATTGTTATTATAATATAACAATGCCAGTCAATTATAAGGAAATTTTGTTCGCGTGTCAACCGATTTGACGCCTTTTGAATAAATGCCGTTTTCCGCCCCGATAACTTTTCGGTAAAAAGTATAAGGCGATTTTTTCCGTTCGGTTGCATGTAAAATAAAAAACCTTTCCGTTGTCGGAAAACGAAACGGCGATATTTCTCGTTTCGTTCAAAATCTTTTTCAAAAGAAAAACCTTTTTTTCTTTTTTGAAAAATTAAACCGTACTTTGTACGGTTTAAAAAATTGTTTTCGAAGATTTTGTGCCGTTTTCCGTCAAAAAACAAACAACGGCTCTTTTGAATTAATATTTGTTTCCGCCCGGCTATAAAAATTAGACACTTGTATAGTTTTTCTGCCAATGTTTATACTTTTCCCAGTTTACACTCTTTTATTTTTGTCCGAAATTATTTCATTTTTGCATTATTCGACAATGAGAAAAGACTTGTTTCACATGCAACATAATACCAAACAAACGTGCCTTGTTTTCGTTTATCAAAACATCAAACAACTCTGCCCCGCAAACAACAATAAAACAAGCCCGTTTCTATAAGCCCTGCATTTACGACAAACAACTCGGCTTTAATAAACCCGCCGTAGTCATTGCAGATAGTTTATTTGCCGTTTTTCGACATTTGTGTATTAACGGTTGTTTGTGCGATATGCGCCACATCCGTTCAAAGTCGGGTTTCGGAACAAACACACCGAAATCGCCGGCGCTCGTCCATAAACAAGCACTTATCAAAAATTATTGTTTGTACGATCAGACAACGCAAAATTATTCGACCGCAAACAACCCGAATAAACATTATTTGCATTTTACACCCTTTTCACGTCCAAAATCATAATTATGTTAATAATACGCCTATCGTATTGCAACCGTCTTCGATTGCGGAAAAAGACTCAAAGCACAACAATCGTCCAAAAAAATGTACGTATCCACAAGTTGAAAATATTACCATTCTTCCCGAACATCTCTTCTCGTTGAAAAAAACAACGTCTCGCCTCTTAAAAAGACAACGACTTTGTTCAATCCGTGTCAGTCATTTTCCACGGCGCGTTTCGATGGTTTTTTACAATCAAAAATTATTTGTGCGCCGGCGATTACGCCGCTACCGTTTGCGCCATAAAATCCACGCAATTAAAACAAGGCCAAACAATCCGCTGCGTTTTCTTAAACACAAGAACGTATCCGTCGCTATTTCGCAAACGATTTAACTTTTTCGTCATTCGCAAAGCGACGTTCAGAACACAAAAGCGTTTTCACAACAAACAATACACGCCCAAATTAAAAGATCAACCGTTTGAATCAGAGCGCACTCATTTAGACACAGGGTTTAACAACGGCAGCATTGCAATGCACCGTCCGACCATAATCTTTTTCTTTCTCACAAAATCACAACCACTCAACAAAAAACAACCAACCGGAACAATCAATCAAATCAAACAATCAGAAAAAACAATCCCCGCAACCACTCAATCAAAAACACCCAAAGACAAACACAACAAGCAATTACGACAAAATGCAATGTTTTTGAATATTAAAATATCGCAAACGGCAACTACTTCCGAGTCAACCGCAAATACGCTTTTTATAAAAACTCAATACAACAACAAAAAACAAAGCAACATACTACCTTTGAGGTAATAATACAGTAAACACGAAAAAGAAAAACTCTTTATTTTTAGAAAATATGAATTTCGCAAGAAAATATATTTAATTTGGAGTAAATTCCAAACACAAGGAACGAACAACAATTTCAACAATAACGTATTATCCGCACAAAAAAAAAACAAAAGTATTACATTGTAACCAGATATTGACAATTCTCACTTTTATTCCGGACAAGCATGCCAAATATCAATAAAACGGCACTTTCCCATAAAAAACACCTTTTCGGAACACGGCAAAATAATAATAAAAAAGCCCGAAAACTCGGGCAAATAAAAACATTGCTATTTTTATTTCTTTGACTTGTCTTTTCGGCAATTATATACCGCCATAACCGTTTGCCTTGCAAGATCGGGGTTATCAATATCCAGTACGTAATGCAATTTTGCGCCGTCATATGGAATCTCTTGTTCGCAATCTTCACCGAGAAGTTCGGATGTTTCTTTCAAAATCTTAACAAAAACGCAATCGTCGCAAACAAGCAAAACGGGCACGGCTTTATAATATACCATATATTCGCCAAACATTTTCTTGAAAGAAATATCCGGTAAATCAATTTGTTCGACAACGTATTTAATATAATTCAGGTCGGTCGCCATAAAAACCTTCTTTTTTTGTCAATTTTCTCAAAACTATTATATCAATCGGTTGACAATGTGTCAATTTACTGGCAAAATTGTTAAAAGATATCCACATTTTACGGAAGCGACGTTTCACGTGAAACAACGGGATATTTTGACAGTTTTAAGATTTATCGATTTTATATGTTTCGCGTGAAACAATTAGTTGTCCACATTTGTTCCACGTGGAACAAAAGCCGTTGTTTTGGGCGGGTTTTGGGCTGTTTTTACGGGGATTTTGGGCTATTTTTAATTGTTTTTATCGTTTTGTTTCGTGAATTTCCGTTCTTTCTCCGTGTAAATTTAGCAGTGCGTTTTTGTGGATAACTTTCGGCTTTTTCGGACAAGGTATATATCCCGATTTTTTGGGAATAATTGCAACAAATAATATTATGAAAAGGCGGTAATTATTATGAAATGTACGTCGTGTAATAAGTCATTTTCACCCGAAAAAATGTATGTTTGTAAGTCATGCGGCGCTTGCTTTTGCGAAGATTGCGTGAAAAACAACCAAAACTCATGCCTGAAATGCGGGACATTCCTTGATCGTTTGAATTAAAAAGTGCCGTTTTTCTTGGCAAAAACGGGCGTTTCACGTAAAACATTGTCGTTTTTGGCGCGGTTTTTTATTGTCTTTTTATATTGGTATTAGACGGATTTTTTGTTTATTTTTCGCCGTGTTTTATTATAAAACCAGATAAAAACTTTTGTATTGCGGACTTAATTATTCTTTTCTTTTCGATGTTACGGCAAGGAACGTGAACGATTATGTTTGTTTCGATAATTTTCAATCGTTTATTGTCTGGAATAATTTGCCGTCATGGCTTCTTTTTTATTATTCTTTTTCGGTATAACAAAAAACCGCCGTTTCGGGCGGTTGGTTTACTGTTTGCGTGATTCCGTTTTGCAAAATAATGATTTTTCACATAAAAAAGGCGTCTTGCTTGACGCCGTTTAGTTGTTTTATGTTTTTTTGCGAGTTGTTCCGACAGTGTTTGCGCCGTGCTCAGACTTTATCATGTAAAGGTTTTTTACCTTTAATTTATAAGTCTGCGCTGATTAAAAACATTCTTTATGCCGATTAAATAATATGGGGCAAAAACGCTCTGATTTCTTCCTTTGCGCCTTCGAGATCGTGGTCGAGATAATTCCCGCATTCCTGCCGCTTGGAGCCCGGGATTTCCGTCATTTCCAGACACTTTTCAAAGCACTCTTTCACAATAGGCTTTACTTCGTCAAGCGTGGTGTCGAGCATAAGCAGATAAAAGCCCGTGCGGCAGCCCATCGGCCCGAAATAAACAACCTTGTCTTTGACCGCGCTGTTTCTTATCACGGTTGCGAAAAGGTGCTCAACGGTATGCGCCGCGGCAGTCGTAAGGAAATCGCCCGCGTTCGGTTTTTTGAAACGAAGGTCGTAAGTATAGATATTGTGCTCCTCATGAGAAAGGTAAACCCCCTCCGGGTGGGCATCGTGATTTATAAGAAAAGATTTGATGGTTTCCATAGTTTTTGAATTTTATATATTATTATATAATATATAAAATTTTATCCTTTGTTTTTTTCGTGATTTTTCGGCTTTTTGCCTTTTTATTTTTCGCGCGCAATCGCGTCGATAACGTCGACGATTATTTTCGCGCAATCGCTTGTCCCTTGGTCTGCGATTTCGTTGAAGTCGGCGGGGCTTGTTTCGTCGGCGTTGTCGCTGACGATTTTAAGGCTCAGAGCAGGCACTCCGTTTTTGTTTGCGATAATGCAAATTCCCGCGCCTTCCATATCGCAGATTTCGGCATCGAAATCCGCAATAAGTTTATCTTTAACTTCGCTTGACGAAATGAACTTGTCCCCGGAAGCAAGCCTTGCCGTCTTAATTTTTGGGAAATCCTTTTTCACCGCGGAAATAAGATTTTTGTCGAAATAAAAGTACGGGTCGGGATTTTCGTCGTAATGGCCCGCTTTCACGTTGTCGATTGCCGACGTGTCGATTTCGTAATGCACGACTTTTTCGACAACCGCGACGTCCTTGCAGCCGAAGCGTTTCGTAAGCGTCCCGACGAAACCGAAGTTGAATATCGCCCGTACGTCGTATTTCGCGATTAAAAACTCGGTTGCTCCCGCAGCCGATATTTCGCCCATGCCGGACACCGCGACGTAAATCAGTGCGTTTTCGCGGCTGACAAGGTACGTGTCGTACGGCTTATTTTGAATTTTTTCGACTTTCCCGAAGGCTTCGAGCACGCCTTTGACTTCGCGTCCGATTGCGATAACCATTCCGAATTTTTTCATAACAGTCCTTTTTTGTCGATATATTTTACATAAGTATACCATATCTTCCAGAAATTTCAAACAAATGATTTGTTAAATCGTCGCGGCGTATGGTATAATTTCGGATTGAAGAGGTATTTATGAAATTCGATAAGAGAAACGTTGCGCTCGCATCGCTTGTATTCGGCTGGATTTCAATTTTCTGGAACGTATACGATCAACTTATTCAATCAATAAACACGTATTCATTCGCGCTCGAACCGTACGAAAGCGGGTGGATTCTTGCAATCGACAATATTGTCGGGCTTTTTATTCTGCCTCTTTTCGGCCACTTTTCGGACAGATGCAAAAGCCGTTTCGGCAAGCGCACGCCGTATATTTACGCCGGCACGGCGATATCTCTTATCGGGTTGTGTCTTGTTGGCGTATTCGCGTCGGAAAGGCAACTTGCCCCGTATATCGTATCGCTGACGGTGACTCTTATCGCGATGGCGGCGTACAGAAGCGCGGGGCTTTCTCTCGTGCCCGATTTCGTATACGAGCCCGACCGAGGCAGGGCAAACTCGATTGCGAATCTTGTGTCCGTCGCGTTCACCGCCGTTGGTATCGTGCTGGCGATGGCGTTCATGCCCCTTAAAGCCGCGAAAAATGCGCAATTTTTGCCGATTTGTCTTGCGGTTGTCGGCAGCAGTCTTATAACGGTTGCCGCATACTCGTTCACTTTCAGCGAAAAACGGGTGACGGACGACTTCAATCGTCGTTTGGAAGAATATAAACGCGACTACCCCGAAAAATACAAAAGCGAAACCGTCGTTGTGGAAGAACTTGACAAGCAGCAGATGAAGGGCAATCTTTTCAATAAGATTTTCATTCTTGCAAGCGTGTTCTTCTTTTATATCGCGTACAACGCGCTCGTGTCGAATTTCACCGTGTACAGCGACGTAATGCTCGGCTTCAAAATGCCGCAACTGCCGCTGGTATTCGTCATAATCGGCGCGCTGCCCGGGTTTATATTCGCTTCTCACGTCGCAAAGAAAATCGGCCGTAAGTACACGATAACGATCGGACTTGCGCTTATGATGGTCGCGCTGCTTGCCGCGATGCCGTTTTCCAAAAAAGACTCGGGACTTGAACTGAAAATCCCGCTTGTTTTCTTCTTTATGGTCGAGGGCGTCGGCTACGGCTTTGCAATGGCTAATCTGTATCCGTTTTATCTGGAACTCAGCAAAGCCAAAAACATCGGGCAAAACACGGGTATCTTTGCGGGCTCTACAACCGCCGCAATGGTCGTCACTCCCATACTCGCCGGCTACGTAATCAAGGAAATCGGCAAGAAAACGGGCAAGACGTACGTCATCGAACAAATCGTAAACGGCGTCAATACCGAGGTCGTGAAAGTCGGCGATTACAGCGTGCTGTTCCCGTACTGCGCCGTCGCGATTCTAATTGCGCTTGTCTGCATTCTTATCGTGAAATCCGACTACGCAACCGGCGGATTGCGCGACCACATGAAAAAATATTTCACAAAAAGGAAAGCGAAAAAGAATGACTGAATCCTCTTTTACAACGCTTAAAACCGCGGCTGAATCCGTCGGCATAAGCGTTACCGACAACCAATGCGAAAAGCTTTACAAATTTTACGAAACTGTGGTTGAATACAACAAAAACGTCAATTTAACTGCCATTACCGACGAAAAAGAGTTTATCGTAAAACATATTATAGACAGTATTTCCGCCGCAAAATTTATAAAAGAAAACGCCGCCGTCGTCGATATCGGGGCTGGCGCGGGATTCCCGTCGATACCACTTAAAATAATCCGTGACGATATTGTACTTATTATGCTTGACGCGCTTTCAAAACGCGTGGATTTTTTAAACTTTGCCGTAAGCGAACTTTCCCTTAAAAACGCAAAAGCCAAACATTTAAGGGCGGAAGAAGCAGGCGAAAAACTTTTAAGGGGGAGTGCCGACGTCGTCGTCGCAAGGGCGGTCGGTCAGACGAATATTCTTCTGGAACTTTCAATCCCGCTCCTTAAAAAGCACGGCATTTTTATAAATTATAAGGGCAAGGATTTGTCCGACGTGGAAACCGCAAAGACGGCGGAAACCGCACTCAACGCGAAAAAAACCGAGGTTTTCAATTTCTGTCTTCCTTTTGACGCCGGCGAAAGAAACGTCGTCGTTTACGAAAAACTTGAAGACACTCCGAAAATTTATCCGAGAAAATTCGGCACAATCAAGAAAAATCCGCTGTGAAAACAGCGTTTTTTTGTTTTATCCGCTTTTTATTTTCTTATGTTTCACAAAAATAATGTTTCACAAATTTTTATAAATAATTGATTATTCGCCTTTTTAATGTTATACTGAAAAAAAATACTTTTACATACGAGGTGTTTTATGTCAAACAAAGGTATCGGAAAAGGTCTTGCTGCCTTGCTCGGCAATATGAAGGAAGAAGAAACGATTGCGGAAAAAAGCGAATCCGCCGTATCCCGCGAAATAATGAACGTCGATATTTCCCTTATCGACACCAACCCTTATCAGCCGCGTAAAGTTTTTGACAAAGCCGCTCTGGAAGAACTTGCGGCGTCGATTAAGACATTCGGCATTATCCAGCCTCTGATAGTTTTGAGAAGCGGCAACAGATACGTCATAATCGCGGGCGAAAGGCGTTTCCGCGCGGCGCGACTTGCCGGTCTTACCTCGGTGCCGTGCGTCGTAAGGGAACTTACCCCGCGCGAAATGAGAGAAATCGCCCTTATCGAAAACCTTCAACGTGAGGACTTAAACCCCGTCGAAGCGGCGGAAGGTATCGCAGAACTTATTAAATCGTGCGACCTGACGCAGGAAGAAGCGGCGGAACGCATCGGTATGAGCCGCCCCGTCGTAACCAACCTTTTAAGGCTCTTGTCGCTTGACAAAGAAGTTCTGGAACTCGTAAGGGCAGGCAGACTTTCGGGAAGCCACGCAAGATGTCTTGTCGTCGTTACCGACCCCGAAGTGCAGGTATATTACGCCAACAAAGCGTGCGACAACAAAATGTCGGTAAGGGATCTGGAACAGCAAATCCAACTTTATCTCGGCAGGAAACTTATCCCGACCGGCGCAAGAAAAGAAAAGCAATCGAAGGAACTCAAAGGGTTTGTCAACGATATGAAACGAATCTTTAATACGAAGGTCACGATCCTTGGCGGCGAAGAAAAAGGACAAATCCGCATCAATTATTATTCCAACGACGATTTGCAACGCATTTACGACTTAATCGACAGTTTAAGACGTTAATTTTTAAGATAAAGTATGGAAACCACCAGAATAACCTTGCCTAAAATTACCTTGATCGGGAAGTGCGGTTCGTCGAAAGACGGCAAAGATTTCGTCAGAGATTTATGGACGGAATTAAATAAAAACTTTTCGGAAATATCTTATCTTGCAAAGTGGGATGAGTCGGGCGCGCTTAAAGGTTTGTGGGGCGCTATGAGCGATGAATCACTGTCTTTTAAGCCGTGGGAAGGCGGATATGAAAACGGGCTTTATCTTGCGGGTGTCGAGGCCATAACTACCCTCCATTACGAAAATATCATATAATTATTTGTTCTAAATAGCTAGAATTCCATAAAACATATGAATATACTAAGGAGATCGTATATTAATAATTTATTCTAAGGAGGAATAAAGATGAAAAAAACGACAATTAGTAAAATTTTCATTATTACTTTAATATTAGTAATGATGACGTCTATCCTAGTAGCCTGTGATTTTAATAGTAGGAAAGATCCCGGAGGGGATCCAACTCCTGATGTTCATGTCCATACGCATACATTTTCACAGGCATGGGAAAACGATTCAACTTACCACTGGCACAAAGCAACATGTGAACACAGTACTGAAGTTTCTGGAAAGGAAAAACATAAATTTGGAAATGGTGTTTTAAATTCTGCAGGAACTGAAAAGACATTTACATGTACAGTTTGCCAATATTCAAAAACTGAAGTAGTTCAACAAGTAAAAGCGACTGTAAAACAATCAAAAGTAAATCTTAGTACATTTAAAGTAAATATTCCTGCTGGAACTAAATACCTTGGAATTACTACGAAAACTGGCGCAGTTGCAGCAGCTGACTCAGACAGCCCTAAAGTCAGACAGTATTTAAGTGCTTTCTCAGATTTTGATGAATTAATTAATAAAGAAATTACATTTAGCCAAGTTAGAAAGGTTTTCTTAACACATGTGATGATTGATACCTATACAGAAAGAGTTGAAATTGTCACTACTGAAGAACCAATCTATGAAATGGTAGAAGACCCTAATAACCCTGGTCAACTAATTGAAAAACTCGATGAAAATGGTCAACCAATTCAAGCAAAGGATGAGAATGGAAATCTCTTATTCAAGACTGAAGAAGTTATTCATAAAGAAAAACTTGGCACTGAGTATAAGAAACTCTTCAGCTACAAAGTTGATGGTGTTCAGAGCTATGCAATACATGAAACAACTGATGGAAATGTAAAATATTATGCTGCTGATGAAACTGGAAAAGCAATTTTAGTAAATAATGAAAGACAAGAAGTCACTCTTTCTGAGGAAAATGATTGGAACTATATCTATGAATTAGATGAAAGCGGAAAGGAAATTCCACGCCAAGAAAGAAATGCTGATAATATTGAAGACTATGTCTATGCAGACACCGTTCCTGAAGATGAGCTTGACGAAAAAGAAAAGATTGTTGAAGTCACAATTGTAAAATCTCAAGATACTTTTGCTCTTGATATTATAAAACTTAAAGTTGTAAATAATTTTGCATTTATCTGTTTCGCTATACCTGTTCCTGATGAATGCTATCTTGGTGGTGTTTATACAATCGAAGAAGCTGATGGAACAATTACTCGCTTTACGGCGGCTGATCTTCCTGAAAGAAAGACTGAGGCAAATGCTGATAAATATGACAGTGTAGATTATTATACAAACAGATTTGTTCAATCTTATATTCTTGATACAAATACTGGAAAGATTTATGCTCTTGGTGAAAATAACCTTGATGAAGTTGATGAATTTGGCATGGCTCTTATGGGCGATAAAAAATATGAAATTCGCTTAGATGATGAAGATAAAATTAATTTAACTCTTCGTGATATTTCAAGTAATATTGTAGATTATGAAGGTAATAGTGCTCTTGCTGTCTACAAAGATAGAAATGGAATAATCTATGTAAAAGAATCATATGAAAACAGAACATTAGTAGATGTCGTTCATTATAGTAATATTAATATAACATTTGTCTATTACTCTGTACTTATGGAACCAAACCATGCTAAGTGGTATACCCCACCTTTTGTTTTTGATTTTAAAAATAATGCATATTCATTTATTGATGGCCAATTAAAAATGGTAATAGGATATGACGATGAAACCAAAAAGTTAGTATATTCTGAAAAAGATTATTCTAAAACGAATGAAAAATTACAATTACGTTCATTTGCAACAGGAATGACCTTTGAAAACAGAATACAAGATGTTTTTATTTTAAATTCTAAATTATATGTTCTTACGAATATTACTCATGGTTCAGCAACACTAGGAGGCCAATACTCCTATTTAGTATCTAATGTCAATACCATTACTTCAGATAAAGCAATTGTAACAAATTGTGTAAGTTTCACTTTACCAAAAGATAGTTGTATAACTGCTATCATTGCATATGGTAATGATGATTTACTAATGATGGAGAAAGTTTACACATATCTATATAATGATGGTATAGTTGTAATTAATACAAATAATGGAATGTTACGAATTTGTTATATTAAATCTGGAGATTTTTTGACAGCTGAAGAGAAAAGCAAATGGAAACTTGTAGATAACAGTATTGGTAGAAACTTTCCAGATTCTGGTGATAATATTTATTATAAGGATATAATCCTTGAATATAATGGAAGCATTTTGGATGTAAATGATGGCAATACAATTCAGAAAATAGAAATTCCAGTTATCAACTCTGAAAATAATAGTATTCTTTTTAAACTTATTGGACGTAGATCTGAGGAAAATACTGGAGTTTATTATTTCTCATTAGACTTAGAAGGAAATCTTCCAGAAAAAGTAACTTGTTATAACACTTCAGACGAAGCCACTATAAAAAGAGCACCTAAAAAAGATACAAGTTATATAATATCAATTTCTCCAATTAATTAAAAAAATAAAATATAATAAAAAGAAATAAGCAATAATGCTTATTTCTTTTTAAATTAACTTAATTAATAATTTATTGTTAGAACACCACTGCTACTATTATATGAAAAAATCTCAGTCTTAGTTCTTTTATCCTTATATATTTTCTTTCCATTAAGATTTTCCGATAAGAAAAGTCGAAGAAGAAAAGTAACAAAAAGATTAAAACAAAACACACTGCAATTTTTCGCAGTGTGTTTTTTTGTTTTGGAATAAGTTTATATTAGTTGATAATACGCACTGGCAGAATAAGGTAAAGATATTCGTCTTCCTTCTTTTCCGTAGGTACGATGACGCCGGGCGCGGTCGAAGTCGTGAAGCAAAGTTTCACAAAATCGTCGCTTATCGCACGCAGGCTGTCCGAAAGATATCTTGCATTGAACCCGATGTTAAGGTCGTGTCCCAGAAGGTCGATATTGACGATTTCGTTGATGCCGCTGATTTCGCTTTCCGCAGATATCGACATTCTCTTTTCGCGGATTTCAAGTTTTACGACGCTTTTCTTTTCGGTGCGGGTTGCAAGCGACGCGCGGTCGATTGCGGTGTCCAACGCCTTTTTATCGACAAACACGGTTGTTGTGAAGTCGGAAGGAATAATCTTATTGTAATTGATATATTCTCCTTCGATAAGTCGCGTTACGATTTTTGTGTTTTCGAGATCGACCATGAAATAGTTTTTCTCAATGCTCACCTTTACGTTTTCGTCGCTGTCGTCAAGAAGTTTTGAAATTTCGCTCATACTTCTTGCGGGGACTATTATTTTAATATCCGCTCCGCCGTATTCGATTTCTTTTTTGCAATAAGCAAGGCGGTATCCGTCTGACGCGACGCCGATGATTTTATTGTCGGAAATTTCAATGCTGCAACCTTTAAGCGTTGGGCGGTTATCTTCGCTTGCGGTGCAGAATATGATTTTTTCGATAAGGTTTTTCAACTCTTTCTTTACGATATAAAAAGAGTTTTCGTCGTTGACGTTTTTGAAAGCGGGATATTCGTCGGCTTCCATCGTCTGGATATAGCCGTTATTTTCGCCGTAGGTAAGTTTAAGGGTGTTTTCCTCGGACGTATCGATAATAACGTCTTCCTTATCGATTTTTCTGACGTATTCCGTAAAATATTTTCCAAGGATAACAGTTTCTCCTTCGGTGAAAATATCCGCCTTTATTTTCTTTTCGATTGAAAGTTCAAGATCCGTTGCGGTAAGCGTCAAAGTATCTCCTTCCGCTTTCAGTTTAATACCGTTCAATATCGGCATTACTTTCTTTAAGGGAAGGGCTTTTCCCACCTGTGTTAAAGCGTCTGATAAGTCAAGGCTGTCGCAAGAAAGTTTCATCGTTTTCTCCTTAATTATTTATTGTTATTTTATACTTGATGATGATTTTGTTAATAATGGTTGTGGAAAAGTTGAAGGTGAACGTTTCGCACAAGATATTGACAAAACCGTGTGGCTTCCAACAACAAGTTGTGGATTTTGATGTTTACAACTTTGTTGAAAACTTTTAATTATTATGAACATTTCTACAATCAGCGTTTATAGAGCATGTCTTTTATGTCGTTGATTTGTATTTTTAGTTTTTGTGACGCGCCGCTATTCGATGAAATAAGGTCCGAAATTTTGTCGCGCGCGTGGATTATCGTCGCGTGATCGCGGCCGCCGAAAATACCGCCGATCGACACAAGGGGAACGGAAAGCATGTCGCAGATAAGATAAATCGCGATCATTCTTGGCTCCACAAATTCCTTGTTTTTCTTTTTACCGATGACGTCGTTTTCGGAAACGCCGAAGTATTTGCAGGTTGTCGAAAGCACGTCGTATGCGTCAAAGTGTTCCTTTTTCGTTTCGATATACCCGGAAAGCGCCTCTTTCGCAATCGCAAGAGACGCCGGCTGTCCCGAAAGTTGGGAATAAAACATAACCTTGTTCAGAAGCCCTTCAAGGTCGCGAATGTTGTTTTCCATATTGCTGGCGATAAATGACGCTACTTCGTCCGATAGATAAAAGTTTTCGGCGTCGGCTTTCTTTTTGAGAATTGCGATTCTCGTTTCGATATCGGGCGGTTGAATGTCCGCAAGAAGTCCCCACTGGAAACGGGTGCGAAGCCTTTCTTCAAGGGGCGCGATTTCCTTTGGCGGACGATCCGACGAAATAATGATATGTTTATCGTTCTGATATAAATCGTTGAAGGTGTGGAACAACGCCTCCTGCGTGCCTTGTTTCGACGCGATAAACTGAATATCGTCAATCATAAGCACGTCGACGGAACGATATTTTTCACGGAAAGCGACGCTTGTTTTGGAATCTCTTATCGATTCCACATAGTCGGCGATATACTTGTCCGTCGTGATGTACATTATGCGTTTTTGAGGAAATTTCGCGTTTATGTAATTTCCGATTGCGTGCATAAGGTGGGTTTTTCCAAGCCCGACTCCGCCGTATATGAACAGGGGATTGAAACGACCGCCGGGATGCTCGGACACGGCTTGCGCCGCGGCGAAGGCGATCTCGTTGGATTTACCGACGACAAAATTTGAAAAGGTATATTTTTTATTGAACGAAAAACCCGCGTCATCGGATTTTTCAACCTTTTTTACGACAAGTTCGTCCCCCAATGTATAGTCCTGCTGTTTCAGGCAATCGGCTTTTTCGGACTCGATAATAATCTTAACGTCCGAGATAATGGGGTTGACTTCTTTCACCGCTTCGAGGATTGTTTCGCGGTAATTTTTCACGATTGTGTTTTTACTGCTCTGACTTCCCGTTTGCAGCACGAGAGTATGACCGATAAAACAAATCGGTTCCAGTTTTTCAATCCATACTTCGTAACTTATCGCCTGAAGTCTTGCGGATAATTTGATTTTGGTGTCGTTCCAAAGGGTATTGATATCGATCATAATAAATATATGATAACATTATTGACCGAAAAAAACAAACAAAATCGGTATATATTATAAAAATAAAGTATATTTATTTAAGAAAGTTTTTTGCGCTTATTTTGTCTTTTTTCGGCGACGGTGCCGTTCTTTACGACGTACAGTTTTGACAAATTAAGGGGTTTAACATCAAATTCCGTACACGTAATCACCGTTTGCGTGCGGTTTGCAAGTTCGATAAGTTTTTCGCGGCGCGCCACGTCAAGCTCGCTCAGCACGTCGTCCAGAAGTAAAATCGGGGCTTCGCCCGTTTCGTTTTTGAAAAGAGTGAGTTCCGCGATTTTGACCGAAAGCGACACGCTTCGCTGCTGTCCCTGCGACGCGAATTTTCTTGCGTCCACGTCGTTTAATATTATTTTAATATCGTCGCGGTGCGGACCTTGCGACGTATACATAAGGGCGCGGTCGCGCTCCACCGACGTCGAAAATGCGGAAAGTAAATTATTGTAAATTTCGTCGTAAGTGTCGCCTTTTATCGCGCACTCGTATTGCAGCGACAGAGTTTCTTTTCCGTCCGACAATTCAAAGTGGGAATCTTTTGCAAGGGTTGAAAGTTTCTTTACGTAATTTTTCCTTGCAAGAATCAGATTCGCGCCGACTTCCGCCATACCCTCGTCCCATATCGACAAAAGGGTTTTCAGGTTTTCGTTGCGGTTTTCGTTTTTGAGAAGGGTGTTTCTTTGTTGCAGAATTTTATTGTATTTTGCAAGCGACTTAAAGTAAGTTTTCGATTGTTGCGAAAGGGAAATGTCCAAAAATCTCCGTCGTTCGTCGGGGCCTGCTTTCACGAAACGCATTTCGTCGGGGGAAAAGTACACGACGTTGACGATACCGATAAGTTCGGACAGTCTTTTCACGGGAAGATTGTCGATTTTTATTTTTTTCGCGCCTTTGTTTTCAATTACTATTTCGATGACGTGCGTGCGATATTTTTTTGCGATTTCCGCCTTGATATACGCGCGCTCGGCGTTGAACGAAATAAGCTCCTTTTCGCGGCTCGTACGGGGGGATTTGCCAAGTCCCAACAGATAAATCGCTTCCAACAGATTCGTCTTTCCGCTTGCGTTTTCGCCGGAAAGCACGTTGATGCCTTGTCCGAAAGTAACGGACGCCGCGTCGTAGTTTCTGAAATTTTTCAGTTGAAGCGATTTGATAAACATACGGTTATTATATCATATCGGAAAAGAAAGTAAAAGAATTTTTAGGAAGTATCGGAAAAACGCGCGGTTTCTTATCCGCGGCGGAAATGTAAAAAAAGACGTCCGCGCCGCAGGGGTTATCAGAACCGAAATAAGAAAAACGGATATATTCCCCCACGACAAATTGAATTTTGCCCTTAAAAGCCCCGAAAATCCCGTAAAAAAGGATAATTTATCAAAAAGACGCGAAAAACGTTTTGTAATTTATTGATAATATGTTATAATTATTATACTTATTACTTTATGCGTGCGCACGCATTGCGTACGCGGGAGAGCGTATGCGCGTGTTTTACACGGACGTCGTCGCGATAATCGACGAAGGCGTCGGAAATTCGACCTTGTCCCTGGCTCTTGACGAAATCATTTCGGAAGGCATGGTAAAGGTACAAAAAACCGGCGAACCCAGAAGCGTCGTTTTTTACGACGACGAAGACGGAAAACAACATGCTTACATAAGCAATCTGTCTGGGCGCGCGCTTTTTTCACATTTTGAAAAACACGGTTTTATTTTCATATAAACGGAGGTATTATGGAACAACAAAATTTATCTTACGACCAGGGCGCGATACAGGTCCTCGAAGGGCTGGATCCCGTCCGTAAAAGACCGGGTATGTACATCGGCTCGACCGACGAAAGGGGCTTGCATCACCTTGTTACGGAAGTCGTCGACAACAGTATCGACGAGGCTCTTGCCGGATACTGCGACAAAATCATCGTTTCGATTGAAAAGGACGGCAGCTGCAAAGTCATCGATAACGGCCGCGGAATCCCCACGGGCATTATTCCGAAAGAGGGTAAATCCGCCGTTGAAGTCGTTCTGACGAAGTTGCACGCCGGCGGAAAATTCGGCGGCAGCGGCTATAAAATCTCGGGCGGACTGCACGGCGTCGGCGTATCCTGCGTGAACGCATTGTCCGAATGGCTGGAAGCCACCGTTTACCAGAACGGAAAAATATACAAACAAATTTTCAACAGGGGCATCGCGCAACGTCCGTTGCAGGAAGTCGGCACGACCGACCGCACCGGCACGACGATTCAGTTTTATCCCGATCCCGAAATTTTCGAGACGCTCGATTTCAATTACGACACGATGAAAATCCGCCTGCGCGAACTTGCGTATCTCAACCGCGGGCTGACCATTCAGCTTATCGACCGCCGCGAAGAGCCCGCACGCGACGAAACTTTCCATTACGAAGGCGGTATCGTCCAGTTTGTCGAAAGTCTGAATAAAAACAAAGAGACCGTTTTCCCGGAGGTCATTTATTTTGACGAAAGTTACGAAAACGGCGAGGTCGAAATCGCGATGCAGTACAACGACAGTTATTCGGAAACCATTTTCGCGTTCGCCAACAACATCAATACCGAAGAAGGCGGCACGCACCTGGAAGGTTTCAAAAACTCGCTCACCAAAATCATCAACGATTACGGCAAAAACAACAATATCCTGAAAGGCGACGAAAAACTTTCGGGCGACGACGTCAGGGAAGGCTTGACGGCGGTTATTTCCGTGAAACTCACCAACCCGCAGTTCGAAGGTCAAACCAAGACGAAACTCGGCAACAGCGAAATGCGTACGGTCGTCGCAAAGGCTATGGCCGAAGGGTTGGGCTCGTATCTCGAAGAACACCCCAAAGAAGCCAAAGATTTGATTATGAAAGGCGTTCTCGCCCAGAAGGCACGAGAAGCCGCAAGGAACGCGCGCGACCTTGCAAGGCGCAAATCCGCCCTTGAAAGCACCACGCTCCCCGGCAAACTTGCCGACTGTTCGGACAAAGATCCTTCTCTTTGCGAAATTTACCTTGTCGAGGGCGACTCCGCAGGCGGCAGCGCAAAGATGGGGCGCGACAGACGTTTTCAGGCAATACTGCCCCTCCGCGGTAAAATCCTGAACGTTGAAAAGGCAAGGCTCCATAAGGTCCTTGAAAACGAAGAAATAAAGACGATGATCACCGCGTTCGGCGCGGGCATTAAGGAAGATTTTGACGAAAGCAAACTTCGTTACAACCGCATTATTTGTATGACGGATGCCGACGTTGACGGCAGCCATATCCGCATACTTATGCTCACGTTCTTCTTCCGTTTCATGCGCCCGCTCATCGAAAACGGCCACGTTTATATCGCGCAACCCCCTCTTTACAAAGTCACGAAGGGCAAAACCGTCAAATATTGTTATTCCGACGACGAACTTAACGAATATCTCGACTCCGTCGGAAGAAAGGGCAACGAAATTCAGCGTTACAAAGGTCTTGGCGAAATGGACCCCGAACAACTTTGGGAAACCACGATGGATCCGAAATCCCGCACGCTGCTGCGCGTAAATATGGATGACGCGATCGCCGCGGACGAAATATTCACCGTTCTTATGGGCGAACAGCCCGAACTGCGCCGTCAGTTTATCGAAGACAACGCGACGCTCGTAACAGAACTTGACATTTAAGGAGAGATGAAAAATGATAATCAAAAATAACGATTCTCAGAAAGATAAAGATTTCGTCGAACATCTCGGGATGTCGAAAATCGTCAAAATCGACCTTGACCAGGAAATGAAAAAATCGTTCATCGCCTACGCAATGGCGGTCAACGTATCCCGTGCGATTCCCGACGTCAGGGACGGTCTGAAACCCGTACACCGCCGTATCCTTTACAGCATGAGCGAACTTAATCTGACCTGCGACAAGCCGTTCAGAAAGTGCGCGCTTATCGTCGGCGACGTTCTCGGCAAATATCACCCCCACGGCGACAGCTCGGTTTACGACGCTCTCGTAAGGCTTGCTCAGGACTTCTCGATCCGCTGCCCGCTTATCGACGGACACGGCAACTTCGGCTCGGTCGACGGCGACCCTGCGGCGGCATATCGTTACACAGAAGCAAGGCTTTCCAAAATCGCCAACGAAATGATCCGCGACCTTGACAAACGCGTCGTGGACTTTTGCCCCAACTTCGACGACACGCGTGAACAGCCCGTCGTGCTTCCTTCGCGTTACCCCAACCTTCTCGTGAACGGTTCGGACGGTATCGCCGTCGGTATGGCGACGTCCATTCCCCCGCACAATCTCGGCGAAGTTATCGACGCCACCGTCGCTCTTATGGAAAATCCCGAACTGGAAGTCGAAGACCTTATGAAATTCGTTCCCGCGCCCGATTTTCCGTCGGCAGGCATAGTTCTCGGCCGTGCGTCCATTCGTCAGGCATACAAAACCGGTCGCGGCGGCTGCATAATCCGCGCCCGCACCGAAATCGAAGAAATGGCAAACGGCAGGACGAGAATCGTCGTTACCGAACTTCCGTATCAGGTCAACAAGGCGCGCCTTATCGAAAATATCGCCGACCAGGTCAAAGACAAGCGAATAGAGGGCATTTCGGACATTAAGGACGAATCCGACCGTCACGGTCTCCGCGTCGTAATCGACATCAAAAAGGACGCAAACGCGCAGGTCGTTCTGAACACGCTTTTCAAACAAACCCAGATGCAAATCAGTTTCAGTATGATTATGCTTGTCCTTGCCGACAAAAAACCGCGCATTCTCAATCTGAAAGAAATCCTGACTTATTACATCAAGCACCAGGAAGACGTCATCACCCGCCGTACGAGGTTCGACCTTGAAAAAGCGGAAGAAAGGGAACATATCTTAAAAGGTCTTGCAATCGCGCTTGCGAACATCGACGAGGTCATTAAGGTCATCAAAGAAAGCGCCGACAACGACTCCGCCGCGAAAGCCCTTATGGAAAGGTTCCTTCTCAGCGACAAGCAGGCGGCGGCAATCCTTGAAATGAGACTTCGCAGACTTACTTCTCTGGAAGTCGAAAAAATCAACGACGAACTTGCCCAAAAAGAAGTCGAAATCGCCAACTACAAGGAAATTCTTGCCGACATCAACAAAGTCAACGACATCGTCAAGAAAGAACTTTTGGAGGTCAAGGAAACGTACAATACGCCGCGCCGCAGCGAAGTTTCCTACGATTATTCCGAAATCAATATCGAAGACCTTATCGAAAAGGAAGACATCGTCGTTTCGATGACTCACGGCGGATACGTCAAACGTCAGCCCGTTGCGGAATATAAGAGTCAGCACAGGGGCGGCGTGGGCATCACCGCGCATAAGACGAAAGACGAAGACTTTGTGGAAAGCATCTTCACGACGTCCACCCACGACGACCTTATGTTCTTCACCAACTTCGGCAAGGTTTACGTCATCAAAGGGTATGAAATTCCCGAGGCGTCCAGGAACTCCCGCGGGCGCGCGGTCATCAATATTTTGCAGCTCGATCCCGGCGAAAAGGTCGCGACGCTTCTTCCCGTGCCCGAACGCGGCGAAGGCTATCTGATGCTCGCAACCAAACAAGGACTTATCAAGAAAACGGCATTATCCGAGTTTGAAAGCATCAGAAAGACCGGTAAAAAGGCGATTCGGTTGGTTGACGGGGATGAACTCATCGCGGCAATGATCACGAAAGGCGATGAAGAACTTATCATTGCGTCGCACGAAGGCAAGTGTATCCGCTTCCGCGAGGCAGACGTCCGCGCAATGGGCAGAGACTGCCAGGGCGTACGCAGTATGAAACTGAACCCCGGCGACTACGCCGTCGATATGGCAATGGTCGAAGAAGACAAAGAAGTTCTGACAATCTCCGAAAACGGCTTCGGAAAACGCTCCTCGCCCGACGAATACCGCGTGCAAGGCCGTGCGGGTATGGGCGTCAAAGCGGGCGTGTTCAACGAGGAAACCGGAAAACTCGTGTGCCTGAAAATGATCAACGCCGACAACGATATTATGATTATCGCCGACAACGGCATCATTATCAGAGTCGCGGCGGACGAAATCCGCAAGATAGGCAGGGATACCAAGGGCGTCAAAGTCATGAATCTCAGGGAAGGCAGCAAGATTATGTCGATTGCGGTCGTCCCGCACGAAGAAACCGAAGATGAAGTCGTGCTTGACGAAAACGGCAATCCCGTGACGACGACCGAAGACGTGACGGAAGTAACGTCCTCGACGGATTCCGAATTCCCCGTCGATAACGAAAGCTCGGAAGAAGCGGCGGAAGTCAACGCCGAAATCAACGCCGTAAACGAAACCGTTTCCGACGAAGAATAAGGCAAATCAAACAAAACAGAAAGCATCGCGAAAGCGGTGCTTTTTTATTTGGTGTTTACGAATTATATAAGGATATAGCGTTATCGACACGGCGAAAACCTTGTCGCGAACACGACTTTGCCGAAATTTTAAGTATCTTTTATGAAAAATTTTTAATAAAATTAAGGCTTATGCTTAAAAATGAAAGAAAATGGAGCAGGAACATGAAAAAGAGGATTTTGAAAGTTTTGGTAGTAACGATTATTGCGATATGTTCGTTTTCGCTTGTCGCCTGCAACAGTGAAAACGACAAAAGCGGCGGACTGAAAAAAACGACTGCCGTCGCGCCGACAGTTTACGACGTGAGCGAAAAAGAAAGCGCGGTGGAAAATGCGGCAACAGTCGATTTGTCGACTCTTTCAAAAGACGTGAACGCGGACGGAGCGACCGTGCTTTCAAACGACGTAACGACGATTACGAGCGCGGGCAGTTATATATTGACGGGCGCGTACGCGGGGATAACCGTGAGCGTCGGCAACGGCGAAACGGTGCATCTGTTTCTGAACGACGCGACGATATCGGGCGGCACGGGAATCGCGATTTCAAACACGAATAAAAAATCGACGCTTATAATCACCGCGTGCGAAAACACCGAAAACGAAGTGGCAAGTAAGGGTGACGACGTGAACGCGATCCACGTCAAAGGCACGCTGAAAATCAATGGCACGGGAACGATAAAAGTAAGCGCGAAAAAGAACGGAATAAAGGTTTCAAAAGGGCTTTCGATTGCGGATTCTACGATAAATTTGACCGCCGGAAACCATGCTTTGTCCGCAAGGTTTATTGAAACGGAAAACGCCAAAATAAACGTTTTATCCGCTGAAAAAGACGCGTTAAATGCGGAAAGTGACGATAAAACGCAAGAGTTTACTTTGAACGAAGGATACGTTTCTCTTAAAAACAGCAAGATAATTGCAAGCGTTTCGGGCGACGGAATTCATGCGGACACGTTCGTATATATCACGGGCGGAAGCGTGGATATTGAAACCTCGGCAACGTTTGTGAGTTACAGCGAAGAAAGCATGGCGGCATACGACCTTTCCGAGGACGATTTCAGATATATCATAAGCGGCGATACCTATAAAAAGACCGACGACGTAGCAAGCAAGGGCGCGCGATACGCGATGATTCAAAGCGCGAAAGGCATCAAGTGCGGCGAAATCAAATATGAAATCGACGGCACGGAATACGCCGTTACCGAAAACACGAATTACTTTATCATAGTTGACGGCGCACGCGTGAAAATAGATTCGTCGGACGACGCGATCCACACGAACTCGGGCAATGTTCTCATAAAAGGCGGCGCGCTTGACCTTACGACTCTCGACGACGGAATCCACGCCGACGAACTTGTGAAAATCGACGGCGGCGAAATCACCGTGAACGGCGCATACGAAGGAATCGAGGGCGCATACGTTGAAATAGGCGGCGGCACGATTTACATCACCGCAAGCGACGACGGCATAAACGCCGCAAGCGATGACGAAAGCGTGAACGAACATATTATTATCTCGGGCGGAACGATAACAGTCGACGCGTCGGGCGACGGCTTGGACAGCAACGGCACGATTTACGTCACGGGCGGCACGCTTATCGTATACGGACCCACGACGGGCGCGGACACAGGACTTGACGCAGACGGCGGAATCCTTATCGACGACGGCAACGTATTCGTCGCGACAACCAAAGAAATGATTGAAATCCCCGCGTCGAACTCAAAATCCAACGTGCTTGTGTACGGCGTAAACACGGTTCAGGCGGGCTCGGAAATCATTCTGACAAACGCGGACGGCGGCGAAATGGTCCGCATAACGCTCAAAAAACAGGCGCAGGCGATAATCCTGTCAACGCCCGAACTCGCAACCAACGGCACGTATAGTCTGTATGCGGACGAAAACCTTCTTGCAAGTTTTTCGGTGACCGAAACGATAACGGCAATCGGCGTGCGGTCGAACGGCAGACAGGGCGGAAATCCCCCCGCGCCCCGAAAATAACATAGATCACAATCCATAATTCCTTAATCCTAAAACACATCAAAAGACTATACCACCGCAACCGCGGTGGTATTGTCATTGCCCCACGGCGCACACTGCACTTTTGACCAAACAATCGTCGTAAGCGACAATTGTTTGTCTTTTGCTTGTGTGCGCCTTTTCCTCCGCGCAAGTACAAAAGTATCTTGCGTGGGGTTAACAAGGTGTCCCTTCCGGGAGATTGCCACGTCGTTTCGCTCCTCGCAATGACATTAAGTACTTCGTGCGGCATAAAAACGAAAATTTTTTCGGGCAAAAAGGACTTTGTGCGCGAAAAATATTGAAATAAACCTTTTCACTGTGTTATAATTACTTTATCTTTTAATAACGTTGGAGGAAATTATGGCAGATTTTGACTTCAAAGCCGCTTCCGAAAGTATGATGGACTTTATTAAGAAAGTCGAAACGGAAATCGGTCCTCGTCTCCCGGGTTCCGACGAAGAACGCGCCGGCGCCAAACTCATCAAAGAAGAATACGAAAAGAATATCGGAATCAAGCCCGTGTCCGAGCCGTTCAAGGTTGCACCCGAAAGCGGAATCGGCTCGATCCCGTACATCGGTATTGGCGGACTTATCGCGCTTATCGCGTTCTTTATTTACCCGATAGCGGGCGCGGTAATCGCTGCGCTTTGCTTCATATACTTCGCGCTTATGGGCGGTTTCTACACGCAGATTTTCGACTTCCTTTGGAAAAAGAAAGACACCGAAAACTTCTATACCGTGCAGGAGCCTTTGTCCGGCAAGACAGACTATACCATCGTGTTGTCCGCGCACTACGACAGCAGTTGGAACTGGAACCTTGCAAAGAAAAACCCCAAAACGTTCATTCCGAAAATCGTTTACGGCGTCGTAGGGCTCCTTTCGATTCTGGTGTTCGGATTCGTGTTGCAGTTTGCCGCGGACGGGACGTACGCTAATCCCTTGTGGACAAACGCCGCAACCATCACCACCTGGAAATGGTACGCATACGTCGGATATATCCTTCCCATCGTCTGCATTCCGGGGCTTTACTTCATCACGCAATTCCTGTCGCACGACAAAACCATCGCGTCCCCCGGCTGTATGGATAACCTTACGGGCATCGGTTTGAATCAGGAAATCGCAAAACATTTCAGCGCGCATCCCGAAGATTTGCCCGAAAACTGCCGTCTTATCTGCGCCGCTATGGCTTGCGAAGAATCCGGTCTCCGCGGCTCGCGCGCGTTCGTGAAACACCATAAAGACGACGGCATGCTCAAAAATTGCTATCAGATCAATGTCGACAGCATCTCCGACGAAGACTACTTTGAGGTCATTCAGGGCGACGCCGCGCAAATGTGCAAATTCGATATGGAACTCGGCGATATGCTTTACGAATCCTTGCAGGAACTCGGTCTTGTCAAAAAGACGGGCAGAATCTGGAATCCCGTCGGCGGTTGCGACAGCACCCCGTTCTGCCGTGCAGGCGTGAAAACCATCACCTTCGCCGCGCAAAACCCCATCGCCACCGATTATTACCACACTTCCAACGATAAGTCGGACCGCTTAAAGACCAGCGTTTTCGAGGGCGGTATCGAAGCGGTGTATAGGACCATCAAAAAGATCGGCGCAAAAGAAGACGCGAAACGTCAATAATTTGCGTGCTTTCGAGTTTTCGGCAGAACTTGCTCGGTTGCGTACGAAATAGTACGCGCGCTCGCAAAACCTGCCGAGAAACGTCAACGGGGACCCCGCGGGATACTTGTACCCGTGGGGCGGCAGACCATCAAATTCTTGACGTTTCGTGCAACATATATAAATCAAAGCATCTCGAACGAGGTGCTTTTTTTGTGTTGTTTTCCCCATTCAGGGAACCCGCGCGCCGCTAACCCTGAATTCCCCTTTCACGGCTTTTGAAAAGCGTGGTTTCCAAAAACCGAACAGCGGTGGATTTGATAGTTTATTCGATAACCTTAATCGAATGATAGTTTTGTGTAATAAGAAACGGCGTTGATTTTTTGAGAATACGAGTTATTAAATGAACTATATCTGTCTTATTGTTTATATATTAATAAAAAACAGCAAAAAAACGGTTTTTTATAAGGTTTATAATTAGTTGACAAATACGATTTTCGTATTTTATATTATAAAGTGTGATGGTTATAAACAAATGAAAAACACTTTATTTCACAAAAAAATATTTGGGACAGGCGAAGAAATTTTGCTTCCCGATACAAGAGCACAGTCCTTTCTTTTTTACGGAAAAGACGCGTTCGGCAAACTTATCGTGATAAGTCTGCTTTGTTTTTTATTCGTTGTACCATCCATTGTGTGGTTATACGCGATGAATTATGTAAGGGCGCAACAAATCGCATTACTTGAAAAAGCCACGGAAAACTATTTGTCTGCTTATAATTCGATAATGTTAACAAGCGCATTAAAAAAATATTTGGTAGAAATACCGATGGTTATTCTTGCGTTTATAGGATTCTCGGGCGGTTTTTCCATGATAAAACGGATATGTTTCAACGAGGACAGCCATTTAGTGTGTTTTTTCAAGGGAATAAAAGAAAACGCTATCCATTTTGGTTTTTGCGGGTTAGTATTCGGCGTTTCTTTGTTTTTTATGGGGTTCAACAGTGTCTTTTATACAATGACAGGTTTTTCACCGATAGCGAAAGGTGTTTTATTGGGCTTAGGAATAGTGCAATTTCTGTTGATTTTGATATTTTCAATGTTTTTTTGCACGGGAACGGTAGTTTATAAATATACGTTAGGACAAGCCGTTAAGAACAGCGTTTTGCTAACGTTTGGAAATTTCTTAAAAAACTGTGGGATATGCCTTTTGATAACAACGCCTGTTATAGCCGTTATATTCATTCCTTCTCCATATCAACTGATCCCTATAATTTGCGGATCAATGTTCTATTTCGGATATTCGGTTTTAGGAATGACTTGTTATGCAAATTCAATATATGACAAGCACATAAATCCGTTGCTGGGCGAAGAATACGTTGGACGCGGCTTGAACAAAAACGCAAAAGAATATTAATTTTTATTATTAACATAGAGAGAAGACAGAAAGTTATGAACAATATTGACGAAGTGGCCAAAAGAGCCGGTGTTGCAAAATCCACCGTTTCCAACGTATTTACGGGCAAAAAGTTTGTCAGACAAGAACTTAAAGACAAAATTTTGGCAATTTGTGCAGACATTGATTACCAGCCTAATTTTTATGCTTCGAGATTAACAAACAAAAAAACCAACATAATCGCGCTTATCTTGGAGCCGTCGAAACTTGACAAATACCCGTTTTATAAAGATTTGATCGTATCGTGTATTCTGGAAGCGTCCAAAAAAGGATATTCTTTACTAGTTTATTATGCTTTAAGTCAAAACGAGATGATGAATGTTCTTAAACGCGACAGAGCGCCAATTGACGGAGCTATCCTTATGGCGCCATGCGTTGATGACGCAAGGCTTAAATATATGCAAAGCAACCGTATTTGCTGCACCGTCATAGGCAAAACGTCGATCGAGGACATGAATTTCATAGATATCGACAACGTAGAGCTGGTTAGTAAAGTTGCAACGAATCTTGTCAAAAACTATGGCAAGGATATCTATTTGTTAAACAGCGCGTCCAATATGATAATATCAAAAGACAGAAAACAAGGTTTTATCGACGCGTGTAACAGGGAGGGAATAGACGTTTCCGACAGGATAGCAGAATTCGACGCCACGGAAAACGATAAAATAACAGAGTTTGTAAAAGATAAAATTAAAAAAGGCGCCGGATTTATTACGTCAAATTCGCAAATGGCAAAAATCATATACACAACAGCCGACGAGAAGAGCATGAAGATAGGGGAAGACATCGCGGTATTTTCATTAGGTATTCCCGATAATGATTTTGAATTTAATCCTTCGCTCAGTTACGCATATCAGAACTACAACGTTTTGGGAGAAAGCGCGGTAAATATTCTCGTTGACGAGATTACAAAAGGCGAAAAGGCGCAAAAATTTATAGAAAGCGAAATTTTTTGGCAAAATTCCACAAAAGACTGATTAAATGTTTGACAAGCGGTAATATTGGCGGTAAACTAAAACTAAGAAAAACGGTTTTCTGAGAAAGAAATCGAGAATATTATTAGTTTTAGGGAAGAAATCATGAGAAAATTTCGTATAGGATTTTTAGTAATATTAATTGTTATAGTTTCTCTGTGTGCGTTTTCCGCCTGCAACAAAAGGGAGGAAGACGAACTTATTGTCTGGTGGCCCAGCGGAAAAGTAATGTCAGACATTATGAACGATGCGCTTAATGAATATAAAGCGCAAAACCCGAATGCGAAAATTAAAATAGTAAACAAACCAATTGATGCGTTCGACGCATACAGATATGCTTTGAACGATCCGAAAACGTGTCCCGATCTTGCAATTCTGGATCACGTTTACGTTCAGGCGTTGGCGCACGACGGGTTGTTGCAAAGTATGACGGATCTTGGAAGTGATGACATAAAAGCGCTTTATCCAGAGATGGTGTACAACGCAAACACATATAACGGCAGAGCGTATGCATTACCTTTTTCAGCGAATACTGTCGTATTGATGTTCAACAAGGATATCTTAAAAAAATGCGGTATCGTTGATAAAACAGGTAATGCCAAGGCTCCGACAACGCTTGACGAGCTTATTGCAGATTGCGAGATAATCAAATCAAAAGGATACACGGCCTTTGCACAACCGCAAAACTCTTTCTCCGCGATGGAGTTTGCTTCATACGTTGCTCGGTGCGGCGGAAAACTTGTCAGCGACGACTATAAAACGCCGTATATAAACAGCGCAGAAGTAAAGCAGGCGGCGGAAGACTGGCGCGCATTGTCAAAATTTGCCTCGTCAAAATCGTATGAAGAGGACAAGTTTTATACCGGACAGGTTGCGTTTGTTGAGATGGGAAGCTGGGCATTAAGTAAAGTTACCGGGCAATCCGCGCGATTTGACCTGGGCGTCAGTGAAATCGTTACCATTAAATCGGGAACACCGAATTATTCCGGTTTGGGATTATATTCCCTGTGCATTTCAAACAGCTCGAAATTAAAGAAAGAAGCATATGATTTTGCAAAGTTTTTATCGACAAACAAAAAAGTTCAGATTGCTTACAACAAGGCGCAAAACCTGTTCCCTGTTTGTAAAGAAGCGTTGAATGACGAATATTATACCTCGTCGCCGATATTAAGCGTTTATGCGTCGCAACTTGAAAAAGTAGCGCCTCGTCCGGGCACGCCGGCGTGGCCCGATATGGAACAGGCGATTGTCAATATGCTTGTTGAAATCGTGCGTAACGACGGAGATTTTACGCCCATACTGGACAAGTACCAGGCGCTCGTCGCAGAAGCAACCGACAGATTGTTTTAGGAAAAGAGATTATGAAAGGGAAAATTATGAAACGACAATTTAAAGTAAATAAACGTATGCTTAAACGCGATATGAAAGCATACGGAATGTTGTCTTTCCCAATGGTATGGTGGGGCATATTTTTCCTGTATGCTTTTATAAGAGCAATATATTTCAGTTTTACCGATTTAAGGTTTTCCGTTGACAAAATAAGCACGTTCAACCTTGACAATTACATTAGACTTTTTCACGATGAAACGTTTGGAAAAGCAATCGGAAACACGGCGATATGGACTGTTGTTATGACCATATTCAATAACGTGTTGGGATTGCTGTTTGCGTGGCTGATATTCCGGATGAAAAAAGGAAGGAAACTCTTTCTGGCGTTGTTGTTTTGGCCAACTTTAGTGTCGGCAGTTGTCGGCGCACAAGTTACGAAACTTCTTTTCAACCCTTCCGATTCGGGGGTAATAAACAGCATCATAATTGCATGCGGGGGAAATCCGATCGGGTGGTATAACGATCCGAAGATAGCATTGGTAACGTTGATGATCGTGCCGTCGCTGTTGGGTTTTTCGACACAAATGATGATATATTACGTGGCGCTTATGGGTGTCCCGAAAAGTTATGCCGAGGCGGCGCGGCTTGAAACTAACAGCCAATGGACAATTCTCGGTAAAGTATATTTACCGTTAATTAGAAACGCGATCACGTACAATATGATTTTATCGTTAATAGGAAACCTGAAAGTCATAGGTCCTATGCAGCTTGTTAGCGAAAGCGGAAAAGGAGGTCCTCTTGACTCGACTATGACGATTATGTTGTATCTGTACAACAAAGGCATCGTAGGGTATGAAATGGGATATGCCTGTGCAATCGGTGTAATAACGTTGCTGATAATATTGATATTATCGGGAATTCAATTAAAACTGACAGGAATCAAAGCGGTGGATTATGAATAAAAGAAACGCAAAGAAAATAAAAGCGAACGCCGCAAATGTTCTGATAATAATATTTTTAAGTATTGTAGCATTGATGCAGATATTCCCGTTTTATTTGCAAATCGTATCGTCGCTTCAACCGCTGGATTTTATGCCTGAGTACGGGAAAATTTATCTTAAATCGGAAGGATTACACTTTCATAATTATGTTGAAGCGATTGAGAGGGTTGATCTGATGACAGGCGTAGGAAACAGTCTTATCGTTGCTTTTTCATTCACGATTTTGTCGGCGATAGTTATCCTTATTTCTGGATACGTCCTTGGAAAGAAAAAATTCAGAGGGAAAAAAGTAATTATGTTTTCACTGCTTCTGACAATGGTCGTTCCCGGAGAAATTCTTATGGTCAGCAATTATAAGCTTGTGTCGGAATTGGGGTGGACAAACTCATATGCGGGACTGATTTTACCGGGCATTGTAAATATAACCGGCATATTCTTAATAATGTCGTTTATGAACACAATTCCAAACGCCGTGCTTGAATCTGCAGATATCGATGGCGCGGGAGAACTAAGAAAACTGTTTAAGATTGTTCTTCCCATGGCGCTGCCGGTACTGTCGACATACTTTATTTTGACGTTTGTCGCGCAGTGGAACGATTATTTGTGGCCGTTGATTATTACCAACGATTCCGATCTTTTTACTATTCAATTAAAACTCAAAGAATTCAACCCGTATTACGGCGGATATGCCGACGAAATATTGAAAGCAGCGGCAATGATTTTAACGTTATTGCCGGTAATCATAATATACGTTTGTTGCCAGAAGAAACTTGTTTCAGGGCTTACAATCAGCGGAATGAAGTGATTAAGGTGTGTTTATGGCAGGATTAAGTCTTAAAAACGTTTGTAAAGTATACGAACCGGAAAAAAAATTATTCAGAAAAAAACCGATGGTCAAGCCGGCTGTCGAAGATGTCTCCATTGAAATCCAAGACAAGGAATTCGTCGTGCTTGTTGGCCCTTCCGGATGCGGAAAATCAACAACGCTTAGGATGATCGCGGGGCTTGAAGAAATAACGTCGGGAGAAATATATATTGATGATACTCTCGTTAACGATATTGAGCCGAAAGACAGAGACGTTTCAATGGTGTTCCAGAATTATGCTCTTTATCCGCATATGACGGTTTTTGACAATATGGCGTTTGGTCTGAAACTCAGGAAAACGCCGAAAGAAGAAATCGAAAAAAAAATCACAGAAACGGCAAGAATGCTGGGAATAGAAGAGTACCTGAACAGAAAGCCGGCGGCATTATCTGGCGGTCAACGTCAAAGGGTTGCACTCGGTCGCGCAATTGTCAGAAATCCAAAGGTGTTTTTGTTTGACGAGCCGTTATCGAATCTTGACGCAAAATTAAGGGCAGAAATGAGAAGCGAAATTTCCGCCTTACACGATAAATTGCAGACAACGTTCATTTATGTAACGCACGACCAGGTAGAAGCGATGACAATGGGTACGCGCATGGTCGTTATGAAAGACGGCAAAATAATGCAAATCGGCACGCCGGATGAAGTGTACGAACACCCGGCGAACAAGTTCGTCGCAGGATTTTTAGGAATGCCACAGATGAATTTTATAGAGGGAGTGTTTGACGGCGACAGCAGAATTGAAACGGAAAGCGGTATCAAAGTCGTTCTTCCTGAGGCAAAGGCGCAAAAAATAAAAGAGAAAAACATTGAAAAAGGAATGGTCGTTACTATCGGTATCAGACCGGAAGAATTTCATATTACCGAAAACGGAATGCCTTGCAGAATAGAACTGGTGGAAAACCTAGGAAGCGAATCATTGTTGCACGTATCGTTTGCATGGGAAGAAGAAAGCAAAAAGACGCCCATAGTGATTAAAAAAATCGGAAAAAACACATTCAACAAAGGTGAAATAATCAAAGTCGAAGCAAATGCAAACGCGGTTTCGGTGTTTGACAAAGAAAGCGGAGATTCTTTGATTGATTAAACGGTGCAAGCTTAATGAGTACGTATATCGATAAAGTAAATATTAAACAGGGCACAAGGTCAAAGCGCAGATTTTCGTCGGGAAACACTCTTCCGTTGACTGCGCTTCCCCATTCCATGGTTGCGTTTGTCCCGCAAACAAACGGCGCAGACGAAAGATGGTTTTATAATCCCGACGACAGGAGCTTCGAAGGGATAAGGCTTACTCATCAGCCTTCACCGTGGATGGGAGACTTTTCATTTTTCAGTTTTATGCCGCAAGCCGAACAAGTTTTCGTCAACAGGGATAAAAGATGGTCGGGGATCAGACCGGAAGACACGATTTTACGTCCTGATTATATGAAGGTTAAATTATTGCGTTATGGCGCAACCGTTGAACTCGCGCCCACTCAGACGGGCGCAACCATAAGGTTGCATTTTGATACCAACATAAAAGTACCGAGATTTGCAATAAACCCCACCGAATACCTGGGCAGTGTCGAAATAGACAAAAACGGCAAATGCGTTTACGGCTATACCACGTCTAACATAGAAAGATCGAAAACAATTAAATATTATTACGTATTCGAGTTCGATTGCGACATATCCGATCCTAACGTAACGGATTGTGACAACTGTTTTAACGGTAAAAATTATGTTGGAAAAGGAGCCGGCGCAAACGTGGCTCTTTCAAAAAAAGACGTTATTATTCATCTTGCGACATCTTTTATCAGTTTGAAACAGGCAAGGCTGAACCTTGAAAGAGAAAGAAAGAACAGTTTTGAAGAAGCCGTTCATATTGCAAACGACGAGTGGGAAAACATTCTTTCGAGAATAGAAGTGCACGGAAAAGAAGAAGATGAAAAAACATTTTATTCGTGCATGTATCGCGCCTTTTTGTATCCCACAAAATTTTATGAAATAAACGAAGGCGGCGTCCCTTTGCATATAGACGTCGAAAGCGGCGAAGTAAAACAAGGGATCATGTATACCAACAACGGTTTCTGGGATACGTATCGGACGGTATACCCGCTGTATTCTTTAATCGCGCGAAATACGTTCAAAGAAATTTGCAAGGGTTGGCTGAATTTCTATGATGATACGGGATATTTGCCGCGTTGGACAAGCATGAACGAGGTCGGCACGATGCCAGGCACTCTTATCGAAGCGGTTTTTGCCGAGGCGACTTGCAAAAACATATTGGACGCCGACGACAAAAAACGGGCTCTTGAAGCCATGCTGAAAAACGCGGAAGTGCAAGCAAATAATAAAAGACAAGGGCGCAAATGCGTCGAAGAATACAAGACCTTGGGATATATACCGTATGACAAGTGCAAAGAAAGCGTCAACGAAACCCTGGATTGTGCATACGGAGATTATTGCATTTCGGTTGTTGCCGAAAATCTCGGCGAAACCGAGGTTGCAAAAAAATATCTTGAAAGGTCAAAAAACTATAAAAATCTGTTTGACAAAAACGTTGGATTCATGCGTGCAAAAAACAGCAACGGCGAATTCCGAAAAAGTTTTGACGAATACAAATGGGGCGAAGATTATACAGAAGCGTCCGCATGGCAGACGTCGCTGAGCGTACAACACGATACGGAAGGTTTAACGGCTTTATACGGCGGAAGAAACGGCTTTTTGAATTATCTAGATAATTTGTTCTCGGCGGAACCCTTTTACGACGTAGGCGGATATGGCGAAGAAATTCACGAAATGACTGAAATGGGAGCGGTTGATTACGGGCAATGCGCGATTTCCAATCAGCCGAGCATGCATATTCCTTATCTTTATGCAAAAGTGGGAAAAAAAGAAAAAAGCGTTGAAATAATCAAATCGCTGTTGAAAAGTTTTTCTTCTCGCGAGGACGGATTTCCAGGCGATGACGATAATGGCACGATGGCGGCATGGTTTATATTTACAAGCCTTGGTTTTTATCCGATTTGTCCGGGAAAAAATGAGTACGTCGTTACAAAACCGATTTTTGATCAGGCAATTTTGCATTCGGACAACGGCGATATCGATTTAATCGGACAAATTAAAAGCAAAACCGAAATAACCAACGAGGATCTAATGAACAAATGAGAAAAGTGTTTTGCATAGGCGAAAGCTTAATAGACCTTATCCCTGCATTTAACGACAAATGCGGTTATCTTGCAAAAGCCGGCGGAGCGCCTGCAAACGTTGCCGCGTGCGTTGCAAAGTTGGGTGGGAACGGATACTTTCTTGGAAAAATATCCACAGACAATTTCGGAGATTTTTTGCTTGAAAAGATGATTGACGCCGGGGTAAATACAGAATATGTCGTAAGGGACGTGCGGTACAAAACCGCGCTTGCGGTAGTTACGCTCAATAAAGACGGAGACAGATCGTTTTCTTTTTATCGGGATAATACTGCCGACCTTATGCTTAACGAAAAAGAAATAAGCGGCGGAATTTTTGGAAGAGGGGACATTTTGCATTTTTGTTCGGTTTCTCTTGTTGAATCCGACGCAAAAAACGCGCATACAAAGGCAATAAAAGAAGCGATAAAAAAAGGAGCAAAAATATCGTTTGACATCAATATAAGATTGGATTTATATCGCAATGCGGAAACATGCAGAAAAACCGTTCTGGAATATCTTACTTATGCGGATATTGTCAAAATGTCCGAAGACGAACTTGTCTTTTTAACCGAGGAGTCCGATGCAAAAATCGCAATCGAAAAAATATGGAATGCGGCAAACCGCGCAAAAATCCTTTTTGTTACCAGGGGCGCAAAAGGTTCTTCCGTTTATGACAGATCCGGCGCAAGCATTTCGGAAAAAGCAGGCAAGACGAATGCCGTTGATACAACGGGAGCAGGCGATTGTTTTATAGGAACGATGCTGTATCTTATCGCCGAAAACGGTTTTCATGAAGACGCGGGAAGTTATGAAAAGTATTTAAAATTCGCGTCTTCGGCGTGTGATATTATATGTTCGAGAAAGGGCGCTATCGAATCCATGCCAGATTATTATGAGGTTGAAGAATATGATAAAACAAAAAATGTGCAGTGAACCCATATTTTTCAAAAGAAACAGGGTTTACCGAGTGTATTTAGGCGGGCGTCAATACGCAAAACTTATGGGCGATAAGCCGGAAGACACTCTTTTCCCGGAAGAATGGATTTGCAGCAAAGTAAAAGCCATAAACAAAAAACATTTTGGTAAGCGCGACGGTGTATCGATCGTTGAAAATACCGACATCTTTTTTGACGATTTATTGCATGAACACGAGGAAGAACTTCTTGGGGGCAAAAAATACGATTGCCTTGTTAAATTTCTGGACAGCGCGATAAGATTACCGGTGCAGGTGCACCCGACCAAGGCGTTTTCAAAAAAATATTTCAACAGCGAATACGGCAAGACCGAAGCGTGGTTGGTGATCGATACAAGACCTGACGCAAAAGTATATCTTGGCTTTAATCGCAAAGTTACGAAAGAAGAATTATTCGAACTTGAAGAAAGAAGTTTATCCGAAAGAGAAATAATGGAGACGATTCTTTCCGCGGTACCGGCAAAAGTTGGGGATATATATCTTATTCCCGCAGGAATGATTCACGCTTTGGGGGCAGGTTGCACTGTTATCGAAGTGCAGGAGCCGACCGACTTTACAATACAGCCGGAGAACTGGTGCGGAGACGAAAGAATCAGCGAGCAAGAGAAATATTTGGGGCTTGACAAATCAACGGCGCTGGATTGTTTCGATTATGACCTTATTGGCGAAAAGGCGCTTAATATGGCAAAAATAACGCCTAAAACCGTGTTTGAGAGCAATGGGTATAGAAAAGAAACGTTGATAACATACGAAGACACCCCTTGTTTTTCTGAAAACAGACATACTTTATCCGGCGGAACGTTTGTCATGGAACAGGGACCGTCCGTTTATATCGTAACGGATGGACAGGTAACGATTAAAGGTAAAAATTATGAAAGAACGACAAAAAAGGGAGAATACTTTTTCTTGCCTTTTATTGCGGAAAATAAATTTTCATTATCGGGAAACGGTACAGTGATCGAATGCTTGCCAAGTAAAAATCAATATCCCGAGACATAAAACGTCCGGTTTTTTACACAAAGAAAAACGTTTTTTTGTATGAGATGCTTAGTACTAAGGAGAAAGATTATGAATCAGAACAAAAAAGAAAGAAAAAAGTTGGTTATCGCAGTTTTTATATTATCGATGTGCCTGCTCTTTTCATTGATTGCCTGCTCGAAAAAGGATGCAGATAAAAAAGAGACGTATAACGGCAAACTGTTTTTTGAGACGCCGCGATATAACGACGTGGTGTATGCAATAAAAGAAAGCGACATGACCACGCAAGAGAAAGAAATGATTGTTTCTTTGCAGGGGATAGTGGCAAAGACATCGCCCGCGATTTTAATAACTAACGACAAAGAAGAAAATACTAATATCAAAACGCTGGTCGGCGAATATGCGTTAAATATTGTCAACGAAAACGATCCGTGGAAACTTCTCGGCTTGTTTGAAAACCATATTACGCAAAAGAAATTCGTTTTATACAACAGCTTGGCCGATGCGGAAACGCAAAGGTTTGACCAAAGCATAAATTATGCGACAACCGTTGCCGGCGCAGAGGGTTATCTTATGATTCCCGTAAGCCTTAAAGACAAAGCCGAGGAAGCAGGATTTGTGCAGGGAAAAGACGTAAGAAACACCAACACGGCGGCGATATTTAATGAATATAAAAACAAATTAAACAATAAGATTCTCGTTCATCAATCTCCTGAAAAATGGCAACTTCGCGATTATGCCATTGCGGCCGGCGTCATGATTTTTTACAGCGATTACTATGATGGAATTTACGTTAAAGACGAAATATTAAAATGGGCAGCCGATAACGCTCCGGTGATGGGGTGGACGGAAAACGAGGTGAACTTTGTTCAGTCAAATTCTATTCACGGAAAGGTTACGATAGCGGCAGACTGGTCGGCAAATTTATCGTTATATTCTTCCTTTGGCAATAATACGATAAAACAAAAAAACAAGGTTGACATATCCGACGTTCCTAAAAACAAGCATTACGTTGCGATAATGATGAGCGACGGCGATAATCTTCAATGGATGCAAAACGGATTTGCGACTGATAAAAAATATTTCGGATCGAAACACAGGGGCGATTTTCCGATGACATGGACGATTGCGCCGTCAATGGACGATTTGACGCCGCATATTAAAAAGTATCTTTATGAAAATGCTACCGATAACGATAGTTTTATCTCAGGTCCGTCCGGCGTCGGTTACGTGAACATTTCCGAGTACAACCGGGATTGTATCGAAGAATACGCGTCGATAACGAACGCATACATGCAAAGAATGGATATTGGTTACGTAAACCTGATCGATTCCAACATTAATGCAGAAGCAATTCAGGTATTTGGAAAATATGAAAATATCAAAGGCGGAGTATGGTCTGTCGGGGACAAGTATCTCGAAGGCGAAGGCGGTGTTTATTGGGTAAACGATAAGCCGTTCGTTGCGGTGAGGGAAAGTTTGTGGCGAATTCCCGGCGATGACAACAGTAATAAATACTATGGCTACGTAGAAAGAGTCGCGCAAAGAATAAACGAATATAAAGTCAGCCCTGGCTCCATAGACGGATACACCATTGTCGACGCGCATGCGTGGAGCATAGGTACCATGAATTATATTAAACGCTTTGTTGATTGTCTTGACGAAGACGTTGAGTTGGTAACGGTAGGACAACTTCTTGAACTTGTTAAAAACAACGTTAAACACGAAAACAAAGCGCGTGCTGACGGCGTATTGCCAGAAGACATAAAAAATCTTGCACCGATCAGCACGGAACAATATCGCATCGAAGATATCAACAAAGTAACCGTTGACAGTAATAGAAAATTTATTTTCAAAGGAAACGATAACGCATACGATTACAACTGGCGTTTTGAAAACGGAGGCTTGCAATATGACAAAGTCGAATATACATCCGACGGCGTAGTGCTGGACGGTTCCGACCTGAACGATTTCTTAGACGGAATGCCCAATGCTTGGATGATAAACAAATTCAAGATTGGTTCTTTGGATAAATATCTGACGATAGTGGCGCATAGTTCCCCTGACGCCGACGTTAATTTCAGGGTGCGCGCACTCTGGATCGAAGGAGGAGAGTTAAAAAGCGAAGTGTTGAAAAGCCCGCAATATACAACGTCGTTAAACGAATATGACTGGTATCTAATGAACGTTGATTCGCCAAAGTATTATTCTTACGATATCTCGCAGTATAAAGAAAAGACGATTGCTTTATCGATTGAACAGGACGATACAGGCGACGGTTCGGGCGAGGTATTGACGGTTTCGCGAGTGTATATTTCAAACGTTCCGGAAGAAGAAAACAACCTTGATTCATGGGACAAATACGATCTTGTGGCTTACTGGCAAAAAAACGGGGAAGTCGCGTTCCATTCCGAAGGACTGTGCCTTGAAAATAACGGCGAAGAAGTATCGATAAAAAACAACGTTTCGATAACGACGAAAGCAAATTTCTTAAACATAAGTTTCAGAAAATTCTTGCGCAAAGAAGGAGAAACGCAGGACGGTAATCCCAAAATATGCGTTTACGTCAACGGAATTCTTATAAGGTCGGTTGACAATGCGGAAGATTTCGTAACCGCAGACTCGGACGACTACGTTGTGTTCAGATATGATTTATCGGCATACGCAGGTCAAGTCGTAGAAGTCAAAATAGAATCAATTTACGGTGAGCACGCTTGTTTTGACAAGGTGTTCATGAGTAATAATTAAAAAAGTAACAAAGAAAGGAGGCAATTATGAAAAAAGGTTTGAAGGTTTTTTTCAGCTTATTAGTGTTAATGATGGTTTTGGTTTCAGCAAGCGCATGTGCGAAAACAGATGACAAAACCCCTGATCAAGGCAATCAAAAACAACCCGAACAAAACACATTATCCACACCAGTTATTTCGATAAGCGAAACGGGGAAGGTTACGTGGCAGCCGATAGAACACGCAACGAGATATGAGATTTTTATTAACGATAATAAAGTTGCCGTCACCGTAAAGACGGAGTTCCAGATTACATACGAGGAACTGGGCGCGTATAAAGTTGCGATAAAAGCGATTGACATGAGCAAAAAGTACCAAGACAGCGAATTAAGCAAAGCGGTAACTTATACGATTTCAAAGCAGAAACTTGCCATACCCGACGTCAAAAAAGCCGGCGAAGAGATATATTGGGCGGCTGTCGACAACGCAACAGGCTACAAGATTTACGTTGACGGCACAGAACTTGAAAATGCCAACGTATATGAAAAGGATGGTTCTTATCGTTTTGTATTATCAAACATAGCGGTAGGTCAGCATGAAGTAAAAGTTTCGGCAATCGGAGACGCAGAAAAATATATTGAAAGCGATTTAAGCAGAGGAATGATTATTCAGATATCAGCCCCGGACACTGCAACCTCATGGGATTGTTACGCAATGGGAGAGAAGTGGGGAGAAACCCCGGAAAACGCTCAAGGTTTTTACAGATACATAGGTGCGGGACAAGAGCCCTACATAATGGAAAACTATATCACAATACCGAGCGGGATGACGTATTTTAAGATGGCGTTCATGAGATTCAGTGACGACTCTGCTAACCCCACGCTTACGGTGTACGTGAAGGCAGACGGAGAAGCGGATTATAAAGTGGTGCGTGCAATAGGGCAAGACAAAGATTACGTAGTAACTCCGGACTGGAACAGGTCTTTCTTATTCGTATATGATTTCAGTGAATACAGCGGAAAGAACGCAAAGGTTCGTATCGCGATAGGAAGCGAAGACACGACAAAAGGAGCGGTGGTATCCATACAGACCATAGGTTTCAGCGACTATGCAACGGAAGCGGAACACGTAAGCACAAAGAGTGCGTGGAGCAAATCCGAGATAGGGCTGGATTGGAGATTCGAGAATGCATGCGGATACGTCTGGGACGGAACGAACGGGTATTTTTCCAACAATGCAGGCGGATATTTGGAGAACAAAGTAACGATACCGGAAGGGATGAAGAGTCTTAAAATAAAGGCAAGCGCACAAACCGAGGTAACGATAAACGGCGTAGCGGTAACATGCATGGCAAACGGAAGCGAATACGTGTATGATTTATCCGCATATGAGGGACAGACGGTGACGATAAGGATAAGTGCCACTGCGCTTACCTCATACGATTCGATAGGGTTATGCTGAACGAGAGGAAAAACAAATGAGAAGAAAAGTCCACTTGATTTTAACCGGGATAATCCTGATCGTTTTGATATCAATGCTATCGGCGGCGTGCGGAGACACGTCAAACAAAGGAAACGGTCAGGGAAATTCCCAAAATGAAGTAATTCCCGACAAAGAGGAAAGTGTTATGGAAGTAAATGTAATTGATCCAAGTTATGGTGCGAAAGGAGATGGCGTTACTAATGATCGCGCGGCCATTCAATTGGCTATCGACGAAGTTTCAAACGCGGGCGGCGGCATAGTTAAACTGGCAGACAACCACTCTTTTTTGACGTCGAATCTTGTAATGAAAAGCAACGTTAACTTGCATCTCGGAAAGAACACGACGATCATTCAGGATCCCGATAAAAACCATTACATCGAAGTCAAAGGTTTTGATTATAGCGGAATCGAATATTATGACGGCGTTGGTTACGTTGCAAAAGGAGAACCCTATCGTCCTATTGTAGGAATGAACGTAATACCCTATGGTAAAGGTACAATCTGGCCGGAAGTCGTAGACTTCTGGCGCGAAGCCTGGTATTGGAACTATCCCTTGATTTATGGTGATGAAGGGACGGAAAACGTAAAAGTTACAGGCGAAGAAAACAGCATTGTACGCTCAATGAAATATAATTACAAGGACGCCTCGGATTATATTTTTATGCATATGATGGGATTTTATAAGAGTAAAAATATCGAAGTCTCCGGAATAACGTTCATTCACGAGGGCGGACATTGCATGAACTTCGTGCTGTGCGACAATATTTCCATTATCGACACAAATACATATACTCCCACGGCAACGACAAACGACTTAACAAAAGTAGCCGCCATATGCGACGGGTTGAAACTGGACAGGTGTCAGGATGTACTTGTTTCCAACTGTTGGTTTGCAGGCGGGGACGATAGTTTCCTGATAATAAATTCATATCAGGATAAGCGACTTGATCGATGGTCGTCGAGCATGGAAGCAAGACCTACGAAGAATATCGAAGTTGCATCTTGCACTTTCCCGAGTTATTTCAAAGGATTGGGTTTTTGCACGTTGGGCAATGCCTGTCCCGATTTAAGCCAAACGGAGATAAGCGATATTTATATTCATGATAGTCGGTTTTGTTCCGTTGGCGTTTGGGACGATCACAGGGGCTGGCTTGCAAATAAAAACTTGCCGTCATACGGGAAATACACCCCCATGAAGAACATAAGATGGGAAAGAAACAACTTTGAATATTGGCCAAGTGTTTATAACCACAGTAAAGATCACGAAGGTATCCAGGAAACATTGTTAAAATATCCCATCAGCGATCATATAAGCGATGATCCGAGGTTGCACTCCATGACGGAAATGTACAACGGCGATTTTGATTATTGCGGAACCGGTTTTTGGATAATGAACAATGAAAACGGCAGCGTTTGCGACGTAAGATCCGAAAACGGCAACAATTACGGATATTTGGGCGAATTGTCAAAAGGGAAAGCGTCCATGTATCAGGGCGTATATCTGAAAAACGGGAATCATTCCGTCAAATTCAAAGTTAAAACGGGCGGTTCTGCAAAAGTCAGATTATTCGTTCGTACTCAGGACGGCGAAACGCTTGCATACAAAGAAGTTTCCGGATGTGAAGAATGGACAGAAATCGAAATAAGTTTCGAGCTTTACGAAAGCTATATGCTGGGCGAAAATTGCAGAATAGGAATCGAAAGCATTAATAATGAAGGGTACGCCATGATCGACGATTGCAGGCTTATTAAATAATTGTCCGGACGTCCGACTACAAGAGTTTTCAAGCGACGACACGGTTGAAAAAAATCTTTTTACTTTTATTCTCAACGGGGTATCTCCTGCAAATTGCGGGAGATACTTTTGTCGTTGTGAGAAGGTTGGTCAATTTCGAACAGTCGCACAAAAAAACGATATAGGTTGCAAAAACTTGCAAATATATTTTTGATATAGTATTATAATTATTAGTAAAAAATAAAAAATGCGATATTGTTTCGTTACGATATATCGGAGGAACTATGAAAGGCGGTTTTGGAAAATTTCTTACATTCATTTTAGGGCTTGTCGTGGGCGTATTGCTTGTCGGCGGTACGATTGCGGGCGTGGTGTACTACGCGGTGGCGGCGGTTTCCGTCAACGACGTGGAAAACTACACAAAGCAGGAATTCACTTTCATCGACAAGGACGCTGAAATCCGCAACAAATCCATACTTGACATTTACGATATGGTGAAAGGCGGCAACATCAAGGAGACGACGGTGTCCGACGTGAAGCGTATTTTCGGCATCGACATCATCAAAATCCTTGAAAACTCGCTTGAAATCACGGTGGACGACAAAAGTCGCGAAACGCTTGGCGCATTAAAGGTCGCGGACGTTTTCAAAGGCGATAATCTGAAAGTCGTGCTTAACTGCTTTACGCTTGGCGACGTTCTGAAAAAGACGGGTATCGACACGACCACGGGGCTTGCAAGCAAGCCGATTGTGCAGGAACATATTTCGGAGCCTGTCATCGACGGATTCAACGCGCTGCTTAAATCGTTGGAAATCAACGAAATGACCATTGCCGAAATGCAATATCTTCTCGGCGTGTCGTTTGGCGCGGGCGGCGTGCTGGACACTGTCGCAAACGTAAAAATCGGCGATCTCAATTCCGCGATAAACAACATTAAGTTTGAAGACGTTTTGCCCGATTTCGACCGTGACCTTTATACTGAATGGGATTACCAAAACAACACAGCGGTTTTGTACAGAAGATCGCGCGCGCAGTTCGCGCAGAAAACGCTCGTCGCAGCAAACGGCACGAGCGAATACTTTGAGTACGTTTCAAACGACAAAAAAGTCAGCGGCGAAACTTATTATCTTCTTGACGCCGACGCGGGCACGATAAAAGTCAGCGACGCCGGCAACTGGAAACTCAAAGCAGGGGCGGAACTTCCCTACTTCAAAAACAGATACGATAAATCGGGCAATCAAAACCGTTTCGGCATCGCATACGTCGTGCCCGAAGACAGCCACGGTATGACGGTTACCGAAAGATACGACGCCGATTATTCGACGAAGAACGAAAGCGGTTTGTTCTATTATGAATACGATTTTGTAACAGCAACGGAAGCGGGCGTTGAATATTTTTACCGTGTAGGCGCGGCAGTCCGCACGAAGAATCAGGACGCAACCGGAACAGAACCCGCAAAATACGCCGAAATCATTGAATGGCGCGGATACGTCGAAACGACAAAGGCGGACTATTTCGAGGCAGAACCGTGGAAAACTTACGGTTACAGCAGAGACGGAAAGGTCACCGACGAAGAACTCCAAGAACACCCGTCAACCGATTCTTTGGCAAGATACGCTCTTATGCACGTCGGGAAGAGCGAGCCCGTCCTTAAAGCGCTTGCGGACGAAACTCTCAACACCCTTGACGGCGCGATCGGCGATATGAAACTCGGTCAGGTCATCGAGATTACCGACGACAGCGCGGACATTCTAAAAAAGCTGAAAGACAGCAAAATTTCCGAAATCGATAAAGACGTCAAGAACGTCAAAGTCGGCGATATTATGAAGGTTGTTTCCGTCACGACCGCAGAAAAAGCGACGGACGGCGCATATATCGCGCTTCCCGCACTTTCCGCGGGCAAAGAATACAAAGGCACGTTTATCACCGCAAAAGACGGGGATAAAACCGTATATCTTGTGAAATATAAGGACGGACTTGCCGGATTTGGCGATAGATACAACATCACCGAAAAGGCAAGCAACGGCGTTGTCGTCGCGCTTGCAGACAAGACCATCGGCGAGTTGCAAACCGCAGGCATCGACGACCTTGTGAACGCCGCGCGACTTTCCGACGTCATGGACGTGGACGGCGACGTGTTTGTTTTGGACTCGACTGCCGACGCGAAATTTATCCTTGACGAAGACGCAAACAACGAAAACGGATTCTTCCGTCTTGCGGCGGCGTACGAAACGGCTGAATATAAGAGAGTATACGAAGGCGACGGAAACGCTGTCGTCAAAAAACTTTCGACAATCGGCGTAAACAACATTGCCGCCCGTATGGACGACGTTGTCAACAGCACGCTCTTAAAGGAAGTTGTCGAAGTCAAAGAAAGATATAAATTAAAAGTCGCGACGGCGGCGGACATCGGCAACACAAGCGTCAGGAAGTATATCTCGCTTGCCGACGTTTACGCAGCCCCCGATTACGCGGGAACGTTCAACGTGGGTTACGTGGAGACCGATCCCGACACGGACATTAAATTCGTGCGCGCAAGAGGTACGATTGCGGCGGGTGTCACGCAGTACGTGATCGTCGATAAGGCAAGTTCGGGCGTGCTTGTCGGATTGCAGGACAAAACCATCGGCACGCTTTCGACGGGCGTTGACGAAGTCGTCAACGGCGCAACCCTTTCGGACGTTCTGGAAATCGACGGCAAAGTTTACGTCAAAGCGGCCGACTTCGACGCGGCGGTTGCAACAAGCCACGATAAAATCGGGCAACACGTCGCATATTATAAGGACGGCAACCTGTTCCTGGAAGCAGGCTACGTCAGAAACAACAACGGCGATTACGTTCTTCTTTCCTCGGGTTACTATAAACCGACTGCCAGATTCGATAAAACCGGGGGAAGTTATACTTCATCACCCGATGGTGAATGGTTCCAGATAGGTACCGAGTGGCATAATATGAACGACTATAAACGCTTTAAGTTTGACGGCGAAACCGCAACCGAATACTATGCCTGCATTTACGACGGCGAATCCGACAAAATCCTTTCAAAAATGGCAACGATGACCGTTAAGGACCTTGCCGACAGCGGCACGATGGACAAAATCGTGAAAGATATGCGTATCGGCGACGTGATGGAACTTAACGACACAAACAGCATTTTATACGGGCTCGGAAACAGCAAGATTTCTTCAATCGAAGCCGAAGTTTCCGACAAAATCAAAGTCGCAACCTTGCGTGAACTTAACACCTGGGGCAATCTCGGAATGTCGGAAGCAACGCTTGACGCGATAAAAGTCGCAAACGGCGGCGAAGACCTGACGGCAAGCGAGTTCTTCAAAGGACTAAATGCTCGCTTTGTCGACGGAAAACGCGAAATATATTTCAAATTCGAATAATGGCGTATCATATCAGGAAGTACAGAGAATCGGATCGCGACGACGTGAGGAGAATTTGCCACCTTACGGCGACCGCGCCCGCATACGTCAAAAATCCGGAACTTGTCGCGACGCTTTACGCCGACTATTATACCGAGTTCGAGCCCGACGGAATCTTTATTCTTGCGCGGGACGAAGACGACGTTGCGGTCGGATATATTCTGTCAAGTCTTGATTACAAAACTTTTGTGAAGACATTTACCAGATACGTTATGCCGCGCGTCAGAAAACTTTCAAGGATTGAAGCGTTCACACACTTTTTTGCATTCCGCCAAAGTTTGTATATGGACGCGAAAAAATATCCCGCGCACCTGCATATCGACATTTTGCCCGAGGCGCAACACCAAGGATACGGCGCGAAACTTATGGACGCCCTCATGGATTACCTTGCCGAAAAGGGCGTGAAAGGCGTGCATCTCGGGGTAGGCGGCGACAACGCGGGCGGCATCAGGTTTTATGAAAAGTACGGATTTACGATGATACACGACTTTGGGTCTTTCGGCAAAGTCTTCGCCAAACAAATTAAAAAGTCATAATTTTGCGATATTCTGCTTTTTCGGCGGAACCCGAAAAATCGTGTACGCCTAAGTACACTGGATTTTTCAGAACCCGCCGAGAAAAACACAATCTCATCAAAAATTCTGACTTTTTATGGAAGGATATTATCCATCAAATACTCGCCGTTTTATAGGGAGTAATTAAAGAAAATATTATTTTGCGTACGAAGTACTTAATGTCATTGCGAGGAGCATACAGGGGACCCCGCGGGATACTGTGTACCCGTGGGGAGAAGGAGTATGCAAGCATA